>Ga0206856_10276_pt1 | contig 15788 bp, 18 predicted proteins | sample Alteio_BWOrgCont_48_FD_152630 | JGI IMG/M metagenome (GOLD analysis project Ga0206856, IMG submission 152630) | Enriched cells from forest soil in Barre Woods Harvard Forest LTER site, Petersham, Massachusetts, United States -... | ecosystem: Environmental > Terrestrial > Soil > Temperate forest >...
TTGGTTGCTTCGGGCTGGATCACGTCCAAAGCTCCTCGGACACACCGTCCTTGATACGCATAATGTCGACCACAACAATGGCGGCCCAGAAGTCAATGGCGGCCCAGAAGTCGGACACTTCGCGGTGTTAAGATGCGTTCCCTACTGCGACGGGTACGTAGCGAATTGTGATTTTCGGCCGCTTACCCACCAAACTTTTCGCCGAACATGGGAAGACCGCTCTTCGATGACTCACGGGTGGCCTCGTCTTGAATCACATCCCAGTGCTCCACGAGAACCCCATCCTTCATTCGAACTACCGTAAGTGCCGATCCAGATATTGCGCTGTTGATCTTCAGCGAGGGCCCACACGCATGAGTTTGCCAGGCCGTCCTTCTCAGCGTATGTCCTGAAGCGAGTTCCGTCGAACACCGCTAGGCCGCAATTCGCGCCGACCCAAAGACGGCCATCGTGAGCCGGAAGCACTGCCATCGCAATATCGCTCTGTAGCCCGTCCGCTGTGGTGTACATCGTAACGAGACGGGGGTGAAAGTGCACCAGGCCACTGCCATTTGTCCCGACCCATAGGTCGCCGTCTTTACATGCGTAGAAGCTCCGGGCATGCAGGTTGGGTTGCGGGGTCCACATCTGTCGGCCCGTGATTCGATAGACACCGATTCCAGTGGCCACCCATAGGGCACCATTTCCGCCCACATGTATTCGGTAAGCGGCGGTGTGAGCTGGCTGGTAGGGATCGAGAGTCGAAACGCGATGCTCCGCAATAGACCGAATGCCCTTGAAAGTACAAAACCACATCTTGCCGTCGGAGTCCTGAAAGACGTCGAATATCTGGTTATCATGAACCCCGAACTGAGTTCCGAAGCCTGTGTGCCTGATGATTTCTTTGCCGTCGTATTCTACGAATCCGCCGCTGGTAATTAGCATCAATCGACCGTTCAGCGCCTGGTTGATGCGGCCTACATATTCAGAACAGAGAACGCAACGGAATCCTTGACCGTCAAAGCGATACAGCCCATGATTGGACCCGCCCAAATAGTTCCATCGCGAGCCCTGAAGAGAACGTCGACTTCATCGCTCTTCTGGCTGCCGAGGCGGTAAGCCGTCGAATCCGTGAAGTATGAATCATTCAAATCTGGCTTGGGGATGCGGACGATTCCAGCATCGCTGCCCGCCCAGAGGTCCCCGTCCGGTCCTACCAACAGGGAGTTGACGGCTCCCGGCGACGCTGCTCCAGGAATTCGCAGGTGAACCGGGTGAACGTGCGCCCATCAAAGGATGCCAGCCCTGACTCGGTTCCGACCCACAACAGACCATTATCTGTCTGGGTGACAGCATTGACGGTGTTGTCCGGCAATCCATCGTCAACTGTGAAATCAGTACGAATGTATTGGGGGTCAACCGGTAAGCGCGCTGCAAGTGTCTTGCATTCTCCGGACCCGACGACGGAGAGTACGATGACAAATGGCATGCACCGTCGGAGAACTCGAAGTTCGTGGAGAAAGGCCAACGAATTCCACATTGAATGACTTCAAGCGCCAATCCCAACTCTAAGCGGTCCGCACTGGCTATTTGTAATCATTGGGGAGCGGTCCGGAACCCTGAGGGAGCGCCCTGCCAGCATACATCCAGGCACACGTTGAGACCACGTCGAAAGGGCTAGTCAGCGGTAGTCCTTTTGAGATTGGGCTGAATGAAGATTCCCGCCTACGCTCGTGCTGTGCAACGGCTCTATTCGATGTTTCCGGAAGGTATACCCGGAGTCGCTCTGCTGGTGCTCCGATGCTGCATCGCAGCGGCTCTCGCTGGGACTGGATTCCCTTCCGGATGGCAACATGTGGCGTTTCTTTGTTTGCTAAGTCTGCTCTTCCTGGGTTTGTTAACGCCGATCGTCTGTGGAGTAGCGGTCTTGTCCGTGTTCTTCGACCTGTACCAAGTCCGGAACATGAATGCTATCGAGATCGGGATCGTGCTGCTGTCCACGGCCTCTTATGCGTGCCTTGGACCAGGAGCATACTCGATCGACGCCCGGCTGTTCGGACGACGTATGCTCGTATCCACCGACTTCTCCGAACTCGGAAAGTAGTGAGGCCGGCACAGCAAAAGCAGAGTAGTTCAACTCCGAGGGCGCTCTCAACAAGTGCCTTATTGCGTGGCTGTTGAAAAACTCGCTCCGAGAAATCATGCTCAAGAAACATCGCACTAGGATGCCCTATGAACGATTCTCTCCGGCCGCCTATACATTTCTGGTCACCGATTTCGACTCAGTTTTCAGAAGAATCGACTTTTTCAACACCCACTTGCCAACTCACTCATCGACAAATGATCAAGGCAAGTTGCCGTGTAGTCCGGACAAGTGACCCTCGACGATCAGCTTTTAAGAACAGGATTTCTGACGAGATCAATTCGCAATTAATGCGAAACCGCCTTGTGTTCTGCGGTTTACGGGCTTCGCCAAGGATTGGTACCGAGACGGCTTTTGTTTACGGATGTGCCGATTTAACCGACTATCAGAGACTCGGCGTCAAGCATCTGGAAGCGCTCGCGGACATTTGCGGAGCACTTAAGCTGTTCGTTAAGGTTGCTAGAATTCGTTTCGATGCATTCTGATTCTCAGCGGTGCCTAAATGGTGCGACTTGATCGGTTTCTTTCACGGCGTTAACGCGGGTTCGAATCCCGCCGGGGACGCCAATTGAATTTAATGACTTACGGAAAAATCTGTGCGAGCCGAAGGTCATGCCTTGCGTTCTGCGGCCAAATGACCAGGCCCCCCCTATATCCGCAAATTTGTCCATCGCGTCACAGGTAGAAAAATTGAAGTCGATAAGGTAGTTGGCGGAGATAAGCGGCCAACCATGCAAAACTGGCTGCTTGCGGAAACCCCTGATCTGGCGCGGGGTTCAGAGGTGTTTTATTATTCTTCAGCTGGGTTTCTTACCGTTTGGCAAGGTCAGCCCAGCCGCAATAACGGACTCATCAGTAGCGGCGGCAGACTGGAACTCATTTGGACAGAGCATCGGGCCTCCAGGAGCCGCGCTAAGCGCAAAAGCCACCCCTGTAGCGGAGATCGCAACTCGAGTAACCGAGAGCTTTGGAAGGACCAATGGTTATCTCAGCCAACCTAGGGCAACATCGACTGCGACGAGCGCAATATTTTACACACCACTAGAACGGGAAGCGATTGGCCGCTTATGGCGATTATGCGCTTATTGACAACGAAAGCCTATGCCGCCAAGCTTATTGTCCGCATTGATTGAGCGTTCGAAAAGAGATCTGCTAACCCACAAATTCAGCGTAGGTCTTGGAAGAAAGCAGCCACGTCCCCTGCCACCGCCGCAGGTTTTTCTTTCGGTGCGAAGTGACCGCCACCCGGAAACACAGTCCATCGCTGGATGTTGTACACGCGCTCCAGATAGGTACGCGGCGGCTCACCCTCAGGAACGGTTTGGTGCGCGAAGACACCAAACGCCGTGGGCGTGTCGACGTAGGCGCGCTCCACCGGGAACCAGCGATTGTCCCAGTAGTCACGCATCGACGATGTAATAGTCTGTGTGACCCAATAGAGGGTGAGCGTGGCACAGAGAAAGTCATTCGACGGCGTGAGATCGCTCCACGAATGCCACTTCTCGCCAACGTAAGCGGCCAGCCCAGCAGGAGAATCGTTGAGTCCGTAGCCGACGGTCTGCGGTTTGGTAGACTGGACCGCGCTGTAGCCTCGTTCCGTAGTCTCCCACTCCCGATTCACTGCGAGATACCAACGCTCGGCATCGGAGAGTTCCGAATCGTTCACTGTGGGAGTGAGGTCCGATTCGAGCGTGGTGAGATGAATTCCGATAACGGACTCTGGATGGTCGAGTGCAAGGATTGTCGTTACCCCGGCCCCGAAGTCATATCCGACAGCACCGTAGCGGGAATACCCAAGGTCAGACATGAGCTGGTGCCAGCGTGTCGAAACGTAGCGATAGTTGACACCAACTTGAGCTGGGCGCGGCGAAAATCCGTATCCCGGCAGAGAGGGTATGATCAAGTTGAAGTCATCGAGCATCGGCAGCATATCCAAATAATCCAGGAAACTGCCGGGCCAGCCGTGCGTGAGAATAAGCGGTTTGCCCCGGCCCGAGGCCGTCCGCCTATACACGAAATGGATGCCTTTCCATGTGAAATGGTCGAAAGCATTAAGCCTCTTCTCCCAGGCGCGCCAGTCGAAATCATCGGCCCAGAAGGACACGAGATGCTGCAACCAATCCAGTTCAGTGCCCTGCTTCCAACCGATGCCAGGTATCTGGTCGGGCCATCTCGTATTTCGTAGCCGCGCCCGCAGATCGTCGAGCAGTTCATCTGCAACATGAATTCGGAAGAGTTCCATTGCAACTCCTTTTCGAGAGCGCAGACCCGAACACGCGAGAAGGGCCAGAGGTACGCCCGACCACAAAGAACGATACAATCCCACGCCGCGCTTAAGGCCGCACATGCTCCTGCCCCATGCCCCTCTTTAACGTCGACTAGGGCACTAAGCATATTGTGGTGGAACTCAATTGTTGCATCCAGGGCGAAACACATTTCCAGGCCAGAGAGCCCTCGAAACGCCCTTTGGCGATTTCCCACCAACCAACAGAGAAGTCGGCAGGTGCAGTCCACTCAAAGCTGATGTAAAGTTGCAGCGCCCGTAGATTCAGTAAAGGAACCATCATGTAATTCGACGTCTTCATGTGAGAAAAGGGGGGAATCGTGAGAAAGCCGCCCGACAACATTAACGTCATTGGGACAGTCCTGCTGGCCTTCCTAACCGCCTGCCAAAACCAGCCGACCGAAACTCCGAAGCCTGCGACTACCGCGCAGAATATCTCTGCCGGGGACCTCACTCAGCGTGCCATCCAGCGCCGCGCCATTGAGGCCGTAATCTGGAGCACTCCCGCAGTCAACTTCGACCGTATGTATGAGGCAATGGTCCACGACGCCAAGGCAGGTGAAGGCAGCAACAAGATCGTCTACTGGTCGCGCCTCTTCGGCTGGAAAAACCAGACCTTAACTCCCAACCCGGACTCGATCTACTTCATACCCTTTTTCAACATGAAGGACGTTGGTCCAATCGTGCTCGAAATCCCACCCGCAGACGGAGGCTCCATCACCGGCTCGATCGACGACTGCTGGCAGACAGCCATTGAGGACGTCGGCCCTGCCGGCGTTGACAAAGGCAAGGGAGGCAGATACGTCATCCTGCCTCCTGGCTACAATGACAAGCCGCCGGGCGGCTACATCCCGCTGCAGGCGTACAACTACGAGGGCTATGCCTTGCTCCGCTCTATCCTCAAGAGCAACAGCGAGACCGATATTGCCAAAGCCGTCGCCTACGGCAAGCAGATCAAGCTCTATCCCCTCTCGCAGGCGGCTCATCCACCAGAAACGCGATTCATCGACGCCATCGACGTTGTCTATGACGCAAACATTCCGTGGGATATGCGTTTCTTCGTGTCACTCAACCGCATCGTGCAGATCGAGCCCTGGCTGACCCGCGACAAGGCGATGATCGATCAACTCAAGTCCATCGGCATCGAGAAGGGCAAGCCCTTCAATCCCGATGCGAAGGCCCAGGACACGCTCAAGGCAGCCGTCGGAGAAGCCCACGCATGGCTAGCCGACAAGTACGAAGACTCCTACTTCCCACCGCCCTACTATGAGGGTGGACACTGGTACGTGCCCGCATCGTCGGACGTCATCGAAGGACTGCACACCTTCTACGCCAACCCTGACAAGTATCCCGTGGACGACCGCGGAGTCGCCTACACGGTCGGATTTTTCAGCGCGAAGCATTTTGGAGCGGGCCAGTTTTACCTGATGACCTTCAAGGACAAGGATGGGCAAAACTTCGCGGGCGCCAGCACCTATCGCCTCGACATTCCCGCTAACGCACCCGTCACCCAGTATTGGTCAGCCACCGTCTACGACCGCGACACCCACGCGCTCATCCGTAACATGCAATGGCCCAGCCGCTCCTCACAGACTCCGGGACTGCAGAAGAACGCCGACGGTTCTGTGGACCTCTACTTCGGCCCCAAGGCCCCAACAGGCAAAGACTCCAACTGGATCCCCACCAGCGCAGATGGGAGGTTCGAGGTTCTCTTCCGTCTCTACGGGCCGCAGAAGCCGCTGTTCGACAAGACCTGGAAGCTGTCGGATATCGAGAAGATGAATAGATAGCGTGAGGGGGAGGTTGTCATGAGCAACCACGAACGTCAGCTTGCGGCGGTAATCCTCGTCCTCGCATCGTCCGCTCTAATACATGCGCAAGTGTCAGCAGAAATGACCGTCTCCGTCACTCCAGACAACTTCAACCGCGCCGAGTCCGATATGTATTTCAGCGGCACCGTTAAGAACGGGGGATTCGGTAAGTTCAATCACAACCGCGGGGTCATGCCAATCGACAAGCAAGCCGTCATCCGCGCCAACCGCGATACGCTCTATTCCGCGGCGGTATTCGATCTCGATGCCGGACCAGTGACGGTCACGATGCCGGATGCAGGCAACAGGTTTATGTCCATGATGGTGATCGATGAGGACCAGTATGCGCCACTGGTTTTCTACGGAGCTGGGGACCATACCCTCACGAAGGAGCAGATAGGCACAGGTTATGTCATGGTGGGGATCCGCACATTCGTTGATCCAAACGATGTGAAAGATATAGATCAAGTCCACGCACTTCAGGACGCAATCAAGGTCACACAGGCGAGCGCCGGCAGCTTTGAAGTACCCAAGTGGGATCAAGCGAGCCAAAAGAAGGTGCGCGAGGCTCTGCTGATGCTGGCCGCAACCCTGCCTGATACCAAACGCATGTTTGGTCCGAAGGATCAGGTCGATCCGGTGAGGCATCTGATTGGAACCGCCACGGGCTGGGGCGGCAACCCAGAGAAAGATGCCATGTATCTGACAGTCATGCCGAGTAAGAACGACGGCACTACTGTGTACAAACTGACAGTCAGGGATGTGCCCGTCGATGGATTCTGGTCAATCAGCGTCTACAACGCCAAGGGTTACTTCGAAAAGAACCAATACGACGCTTACACACTCAATAACATCACGGCTGTGAAGAACGCGGACGGCTCCGTCACCATCCAATTTGGTGGCTGCAATGGAAAGATTCCCGACTGCCTGCCCATCACTCCGGGCTGGAACTACTGGGTGCGGCTGTATCGTCCCCGGGCCGAGATTCTGAACGGCAGTTGGAAGTTCCCCGAGGCCCAGCCTGCACAATAAGGCCGCATTCTAGCCGATAGTAATCATATCCGGAGATTGAGCGTCAAGCATCTGGAAGCGCCCGCGGACAGTTGCGGAGCACTTAAGCTGTTCGTTCCTGTTGCTGGGATTCATTCCGATGCATTCTGATTCTCAGCAGTGCCTTAATGTTGCGAGTTGACCGGATTCTTTCACGGCGATAACACGGGTTCAAATCCCGTCGGGGACGCCAAATTAAATCAATAAGTTGACAAAAACCACTGTCGGGAATTGGCGTCCGTTAGCGTCCATTACCGGTTCCTTCTAGTTCCTCGGGCTTCCCACCGATGACCATTCGCACTATCCGATGGTGTGCCCGACGCTTGAGTTCTGTGATTCCTTGCGCGTAGAGGTTCATATTGACGGTGCAGTTTGCGTGCCGCAGGAGCCCTTGTACCGTCTTCACATCTTCGCCATTCGCCTTGAGGAGCGTGGCAAGGGTGTGCCGGAATGTGTGCCAACCAATCTTGCCAGGAATCCTTGCGGCCTTCGCGGAAGGGGCTAGATGGGCCCGATACAAGGTGCCCGGCCAATAGGGCTGTTTTCCTTCGCTGTGTGGACTAGCAAAGACCCAGTCTTGCGGCTGCTTGTATCTGCTGTTATGCCGCCATCGCCAAAGAGACTCGGCGATCGCTGCATCCATCGGGACCGGCTTCCTGGAAGTTTCTGTTTTGCATTCGCCTAAATGCTGCAGTACGAAAGCCAAACTGGGCCCGGCCGCCGCCACCACCGCGACCGCGCACAAGATCGCCATCATCTTCTACACCATGTCAGCAAACCGGTCGAGTACGACGCATCGCTTTGGGCCCAACGCGATCAGCTGCGCGAGAAACGGCTCGAGGCCACGCTCCGCAAACAGGCCGCTGAGCGTGGCTACAAACTCGTACCGATAGACGCCAACAAAGCAGCCTAAACTAAACTGCTGATAAGACAGCGCAGGTATAGAGGTTCCTTAAAAGCCCGTTACCCGTCCAGACGAACGGGCAAGTGCTAATTTCAACTGATGGAACAAGAACAAACCTTCGATCTACGTGCTTATCTTGACGGCGAATTTCCGGGCTTCAGTTTCGGAGGTGGGGTTCTCGACCAATGGACACTCGGGCTGAAATTCGACATCGGTCTGGAACACCTAGATCGGGTGGTGAAGATATTCGAGCAAGCGTTCGGGGAGGCGTCGGAACTGATTCTGATCGGGGAAGACTGGCTCTGGGACTCTGATCCCGACCGTTGGTATTCCCTCTTCTCATTGCCTGGGTTGATTCGATCATCGTCGCTACCCCATTTGACGATCTGGCAGCCGGTCCAAGTGATCGATGATGATTTGTTTACGATCACATGGGCTGCCTTATCACCATCTGATTTGGCTGCCGAACGACTCATTACGCAATTGCTAACCAGGATCATGGCCGCACTCCATCTGTAAGAGGCCGTGTTTACATACTTGACCCCAATGCGAGGCTGTTGCTGCACATGTACGACGATCGAGGTCTGGATGTAACTGCGACGAATGCAGCGGTTCTATTGCCGCTTCAAGAACGATTTCGCGATTGGGTCTTCAGGGCTAAGCCCGAAAGCCACGAGGAGTCGCAACGGTGGACAGGTAAATGATGGGTGCTCAGATGTCCGCTAAGTCGGCATGTCGGACACATGACTGGCAACTGTCCGGACAGCCCTCTATTTCTATTGTAGCGAGTTGAGGGAAATAGTCCGCCAACTATTTCGGTTGATTGTTACCTGTTGCCGAGGAAGACGAGGGTGACGCCGATAGCGACGAGCAGGACTCCGAGCCAGCGCTGACGGCTGACCCGCTCGTTCAGGAAAGCCAGTCCGCCGAAGGCTCCGGCGACATAGCTCAATGCTGTTACCGGGACAACGAAGCTGACGTTGTACATGGAGAGCGCGCCCAGCAGGGCGAAGAAGGCGGTCGCCATCATGCCTACTCCGACCCACATCCAGGGCAGGCGCAGGGCTCTCAGGATGACTTTTGCGATCTCGAGGGGGTGAAAGCTGGTGGCTTCGCCGACCTGCTTCATAGCGCGCGAGACGCACAGTTCGCCGCCGGTTCCGGCGACGACGATCAAGGCAAAGAGAATCAGCTGTTTCAAGCCAGGCTTGTCCCTTCGTTCGAGGGCTCCGTGGTTCGAGGATTCGTGCGGCCCACGACAAAGACTCCCAGGCAGATGACGGCGATTCCGGCCCAGCGCAGGGGAGAGACTCGTTCTCCCAGCATGAGGTAGCCGAGAAGGGCGACGACTCCGTAGGCGAGCGAGGAGGCGGGTTGCACGAAGCTATAGTCGGCCCAGGAAAGCACCAGCATATAGGCGAGCATAAATGTGACCAGCGAGGCGATTCCCAGCCAGATGGACGGGGAGGCAAAGATTCTCAGCGCGGTGTGAAGCAGTTCGGGGGGAGGCCAGAGGGTCAGGTCTCCCATGTGCTTCATGCCTTTGCCGAGCAAGACATTGCCGAGCGGGCCGGCGATCACCATGACGGCGATCATCAAGAAAGTCTTCAGATGCAGGGGTTTGTGAGGCGTCATCGGTTTTGAGTGACGCCTGTCGAAACGGAAATCATGATTCGATTGTATAGCGTTTGGCGGGGGTAATCCGGCGGTGGGTCAGTATGGAGTCTAAGACAGCCGTCACACATTATAAAAAGGGCGCCCCTTTTAGAGTAGGGTTTGAGTGCTGAGTCAACCCCTCCAGAAAGGAACACCCTTTATGACGATGACTAAATATATCGGCATGGACGTGCACAAGGAAAGTATTTCGATCGCAGTGATGAATTCCTCGGAAAAATCGTGATGGAGTGTGTCATCGAGACCAAGGCGAGCATGATTCTGCAGTTCATCGACGGACTGGGTGGAGATGTGCGCGTCACCTTTGAAGACGGGACCGGGGCAGCATGGTTGTACGACCTGCTGAAGCCGCACGTCAGCGAAGTCCTGGTGTGTAACCCGCGCAAGAATGCCTTGCTGAAAGACGGCAGCAAGAGTGATCGGATCGATGCGCGCAAGCTGGCCGAGCTATTGCGTGGCAACCATCTCAAGCCGGTCTATCACGGAGAGCACGGCTTGCGGACGTTGAAAGAGCTGGCACGCAGTTATTTGACCAGGAACAAAGATGTCACGCGAGTCATGAATCGGCTCAAGGCGTTGTATCGCAGCTGGGGCATAGTCTGTGCCGGCAAGGAAGTAAATGCGCCGCGTCACCGTGCGGAATGGCTGGGCAGGATCAGCGAAGCCGGCGTCCGGCGACGCGCCGAACACACCTACCAGCAGCTGGATGTCTTACGTCTGTTGCGCCAGCAGGTACGACGGGATCTGTTGCTGGAAGGCAAGAAGCACAAGGCATGGAGACTGCTGCGCCTGATTCCCGGATTGGCCCGATCCGGGCGGCTCTGTTGCTCGCGCTGATGCAGACGCCGCACCGGTTCCGCACCAAACGACAACTGTGGACCTATAGTGGTCTGGGGTTGGAAACCCATGACAGTGCGCAATACCGCCTGGTCGAAGGACAACTAAAACGCTCTCCGAAATCGGTAACGCTTCGTGGCCTCAATCCGGACTACAACCGCGACCTCAAAGATATTTTTAAGGGTGCATCCACCAGAGTCAGCAGTAGTAACGGACCGCTCCGCGATTTCTATGAGAATTTGCTGGCTCAGGGGAGGAAGCCCACGATGGCGCGCCTGACCCTGGCGAGGAAGATTGCCGCGATCACCTTGATCGTCTGGAAGAAGGAGGTAGGTTTCTACGCCGACTATTTGAAATCACAAGCAGCTTGAGCGCCTCTGGCCGAGATTCCGTTCCCCCTCCCGGGGACCATTCCTGGCGGCGGCCATCGGGTTCCTGAGACGCTCGATTTCGAGGAGAAGTATCAAACGGACAAGTCAGGCCCGTGCTTTAAGCACGCGAGTCTCCGAAGTCACCCTATGCCTCCTCGGACAATCGAATAAAGCCATAGGCCACGAGTCTCGAATAGGACCATGCGTTGCCACTCATCCAGTGGACAACGATGGGTGTCGGCACCACAGCGAAATGGAACCACAAGGGGAGAGGAAGATATCTCCGCTGAGCACGCGGACACGAACAGGACGCACGGCCTGAGGAAGATCACTCGAAGTAGAAGTGCATGCTCAAACAGCGGGGCTGAATGCTCTGACAACAATGGTTCGGCATCGAGCCAACGGGGGAGATTTTTCTCTTGACATTCCTTTTACTCGGGACGCTGCGCAAGAGTTAGGCGCCCGCTGGCGGGACATCGAAAATTGATTTCATCGCCTCGATAGAGGCTGCGGTCCGCAAGCTGCGGCACCTCGGACTTCACGTTGGCTAGCAAGGCCAAGAGCGGCTCTTCTGAAACCCCGCAGTCAGCGAGCAGCTGGGCAGCGTGACAAGGTTCTTCCGCCATCGACAAGAGCAGATGCTCGGTGCGGATTTCTGGACACTACCTCCCATCGGCGATCGATTCAACCCGCTTAAAGACTCTGCGCAGATCCGCAGTAAAGGGAAGATCCCTCGAATTAAGGATGGGGCTCGACGGTGTGTGCCATCGATCACATTGCTCTCGGAGCTGGCTCAGTTCAATGCTGGCATTCAACAGCTTTGGGAGTTCGGGATGAACAGACATGACGGCGATTAACAGATGTTCTGAATCAATTTGATCAGCGCCGACTAGGCCCGCTTCTAGGCGTGCAACCATCACGGCTTGACGCGCAAGGATCGAGTACCGTCCGAACATGATTATCCAGTCTACCGTCGGCCGCCACGCAATTGCAGATTCATGCACGCCAAAATTTAGGTCCCGGGTCGGTTTGTCGGCAACTCGTACAAGTGCCACATGAACCTATGAGTGCGCATGCTCAGAACCTCGCACCAGCAGGGGCCGCCAGCGAGCTTCAGTTGTGCTGCGCGGTGACTGGCGCTAAGGTGATTGCTACCAGCCGCACTTCGCTGGAGAAGGGTGCCGGAGTCGATCGTGAGTAAGTCACGTAAATCGTTTGACCACTGTTGGCGTCGTATTCTGGATGAGCATGCGCGTCGTAGACATTACCCGATGCAGGCTGCATCGCCGTGAATGCGGTCACTTCGCTCGACCATGGGCCTTCAGGGTAATGCGAGCAGCGCATCATTACATTCTGAGAAAATGGTGCGCTGTAGACTGCGACATATTGCTGCAGATAGTTGTTCCACGCAACGCTGAGGATGTTGTCGCCCGTAAAAACATGGACTGCGTCACCAATCTGAGCAGACCATGCGCCATTGCCCGCGTAGTAGGTCCACGCACTCCGGTCGAGCACATTTGACGGGCTCACTCTGCCCAGCCTGCACCCCTTGTCGCTGCCGCTGGTTGGTATACCGCAGCCGTACACATAAAGCATTCCTCCGCTGATGAGCGCAGCCGACCCAAAACTCGGCTCGTTCTGATCGAACAGAAGATCGGGATGGCCCGCCACAAGTGGTGGGCTTATCGCGGGACGTTGCGGCTGGTCCTGAAAGCTCTGCCAGGTGGCGACCGAGTTGCCGATGGCTTGGAAATTGAAACTACCCGGCAGCGCATAGACCAACATATAGAAAATCAGCGCATGGCCGGAGGTGGGATCAACAACGATCGATGCGGGCCAAAGCGCCCATCTGGCCCCGCATGGCTGTTCCTGGCAGTTGTTGCTGTTGTGAACTGCATTGAAAATCTGTTCGGCCGACGTCTCCGGGAGGATCATCGTGGGCGCGCCACCTGAATCCACACGCTCCTGAAAGCCCGTAATGCCATCCTGCGCATTGAGGTCGGTGGTATACGACCAGGAATCACTGATCAGCGTGAAGTCTTCCGCGTTTGGTTTGGCAAGGAAGGTGTCTCCATACAGCCATATCGAATAGCCCTGAAACACCGTGCTGTAGCCGCCGTCTCGTCCCAGAATGTCAAGATTTGTCGGAAGGGTACCCAGAAATGTCACCTTCAAAACGGTGAGATCAGGCGGAGACCCGGATTGAACACCGCAACCATGCGTCGTGAACTCGGCAACCGCCACAAGCAGCACGCCTGCCGAAAAATGAAGGAGTCTCAACCGATGTGGTTGGATTCCGTTGCCAACCAGACGAAGTCTGCGCAGGAGAAACGACGTCATTGCCTGTTCCGGCCTGTTCATGGGCGTCTGCTTGCTGACGCTCACCACAGATATAAGCATAAACGGATCGCTATCGGTTGTCATAGGCGCTGTAGGCCGCCGTGCGCAGATGGTTGAGCGCTGCGTCCAAGCGTAGATTGGAAGAACGAGGGCAATATGTCATCACAAAATGGCGACAAAGCGAGATTCAACAGGTTAAGGAAACAAAAGTTCCGCCGCCGCGAACTCATGGCAAGGTTGGCGACCCAGTCGGCGGCCAGTACAGCGCGGTTAGGTAAAACTCCGCCTGCAAAGTTGGCGCAGCGGTAGCAGCAGAACACGCTCCTTCACCAACACCTTCGATGGGCAATGGCTCTTGAGGTCGATCGAAAAGATCGTTCCTCTCTTCACCTACTATTGATATCTGCATAAATAATGCAATACAATGATAGGTGTTCAGGAGAAGAACAGCTAATGCCCAGACTGAAAGGGAGCGCCGACTTGCTCGAGGATCGCCGCAAGCGAGCCTTAGTGTTGCTGGATTCTGGTTACTCGCTTAACGAAGTGGGACGGCGCATCGGCTGCAATCCTAGTTCGGTGATGCGCTGGCGCGATGCCCGACGGAAGGGCGGAGCCAAGGCATTGCGGGTGGGCTTCTCCCCAGGACGACCGTTGAAGTTGGATCTGGGACAACGACGACGCTTAGTGAACCTTCTCCTGCAAGGGCCGATGATGCACGGCTACCGGACCAATCTCTGGACCACCGCCCGCATTGCGGAATTGATCCGCAGCCAGTTCGGAATCCAGTACCACCGCGATCACGTCGGACGGTTGATGCACAGTCTGAACTGGAGCCCGCAGAAACCAGAACGACGTGCTCTGGAGAGGGATGAGAATGGCATCGTGCGCTGGCAACAGAAAGACTGGCCGCGGATAAAAAAAACGCTACGCGGCTGGGTGCCTACCTAGTCTTTGCCGACGAATCGGGTTTCCTGTTGATTCCTTATGTGGCCAAGACCTGGTCCCCACAAGGCTGTACTCCGGTGCACTATCACCGCCAGCGACGGCGAGACAAGGTCTCGGTTTCGTACGTCACCGGCACGCCTCGCTTGGCATCATCTCTTCAATGTTGCGGTAGCTCAAGGCAAAACGAAAGTATAGCCAGACACACTGCTCCACAACTTCGATTGGAAATCGGTGCAGACGATATCTGCGCTCACAACTGTTCACCTCGTCAGCTTCTCACACCCTTAAGTTGACGATGCCGCACTAAGAGCGTGTGCTCTCGGATCGTTTCAGCAGCAGCACTACTCTTCCTTTCAAGATGACGCGCTGGAAGCAGGCGCTGCTCCCCTTCTCGTCGTACCCCATGACCCACTTGAGCCATTGAGGGTCGTGCATGCTGGTGGAATGATCCCTGCATGCGAGTCAACCTCATCACCCATTCATGCGGTCAGATAAAGTTAGGCACAGGGGCTATCCCACTCTCCTTGAAAATCCGCCCTGCATGCGGGCTTCCCGGCGAATACGAGTACGCTACCGACAGCGCGGCAGTCGTCTGGATGCTACGCAAGCAGACAGATTTGCCTGCTGCTGTCATCGAGCGCTTTGAGGAGAGAATGTACACAGCATTCAACGCTCACCTGCTGGGTGTGGAACTGAGCGAGAAGACACTGACAGAGATTGGGTATTTCGTCGATTAGGGCGCTTGGGCTGAATCAGGTCATTTGAGATACTTCTCCGGCAGCGTCAGTCCTGAGCGCTCATCGTCCCACATTATGCTTGCAATCCAGAAGCGGCCTTGCGCATGCACGATCTGGATTGAGTTAATGCCGCGCGTGAAGGGTGTGGCATCTTCGGCTGTGTGGCGGCTCTCGTAGGTGCTCCAGACGTGAACGAGGTTGCCGAACTCTTCGACACGATTGGCGATGCTCCGCTCGAAGAAGCCGTGCGTCTTGAAGTAGGGATCGTCACGTTCAACATACATGTCAGGGGTGAGGAACACCGCGTCGCTCTTGCGCGCCGGCTGATCAGCGCCGGCCGGAGCATCGGGGCGGATCACTCCAAGCCGACCATCGGGCAGGAACAGCGAACGAAAGCGATCCCAATCACGGGGTTTGCCTGCAGGTCCGGAGATTACATCGTAGAGCGAGACGAGGAGATGCTCGACGGTGTCTACGTCGCTCGAGTTCTTTGCGGCCGGCCAACCCGGACGTCCCGCGAGTGAACCCACCAGCGGAGGCGGCGCCGGCTGGGAGGCTGCCGATGACTGCTGAGGTAGCGCCGGCAGGGTCACGTTCGCAAGCAGTATCCCCGATGCAACAAGGCAGATCGTTTTCGATGTCGCTTTTCGTTTCGCCTTCATGATAATGCTTTCCTCCGAGTTTGTTTTAGGTGGGCAAGTTCCGCGAATTGC
>Ga0206856_10278_pt1 | contig 15720 bp, 13 predicted proteins | sample Alteio_BWOrgCont_48_FD_152630 | JGI IMG/M metagenome (GOLD analysis project Ga0206856, IMG submission 152630) | Enriched cells from forest soil in Barre Woods Harvard Forest LTER site, Petersham, Massachusetts, United States -... | ecosystem: Environmental > Terrestrial > Soil > Temperate forest >...
ACGCCGACAATTCGGCGCGAACGATCTTCGCTCCCTCGACCATCGCCTTCATCTTGTCGAAGGCGACGCTGCGCGGCAGGTACTTGAGGCCGCAATCCGGGGCGACGATGATGTCCTCGGGCTTTCGGTAGGCGAGCGCCCGTCGGATTCGGGCGGCGACCGTCGCCGGCGCTTCGACCTCGTTTGTCGAGAGATCGAGCACGCCCAGTATGATCTTCTGGTCGGGAAGCTCTTTAAGCACCGCACAATCGAGATGGGACTGTGCAGTCTCGATCGAAATCTGCTTGCAGCGGCAGCCCCTGAGCTGTGCAAGGAAAGAATAGGCGCTCGGGCGCGAACGCACGATCGCCGCGTACCCAAAGCAAATGTGGACGGCAGTCGCGCCTGTCACGCCATCGAGCGCGCGGTTGAGCGCCGCGAGGCCGTATTCCTCTGCGCTGTCGGGGCGCGCCTGCATATAAGGCTCGTCGATCTGGACGGTGTCGGCGCCGGCGGTGAAGAGGTCCTTGATCTCGGCATTGACGGCGTCTGCATAATCCATCGCCGCGTCGGCGAGGCGCGGGTAGTGGTCGTTCTGCGCCTGCTGGCTCATAGTGAACGGCCCGGGCACGGTCATCTTGATCGGTTTCGCCGTGTGCTTGCGCAGGAATTTTACGTCCTCGACCTCGACCGCGTGCTTGCGGCGTATCTTGCCGACGATTCGCGGCACAGGGTTTGGCCGGCCGGAGCGGTTGACGACAGTCCCCGGATTGTCGACGTCGACGCCCTCCAAGGCCGTGGCGAAGCGATTCGAGTAGCTCTCGCGGCGGATTTCGCCGTCAGTGATAATGTCGAGTCCCGCCTCCTCTTGCGCTCTTATCGCCAGGATCGTTGCGTCGTCCTGAGCCTCGGCGAGGAAGGGCTCGGGAATCCGCCAGAGCTCGCGCGCCCTGACGCGTGGCGGAAACTGGCCGACGAGCTTTTTGCGATCGATCAGCCACTCTGGTTGAGCGTAGGAGCCCACGAGCGTGGTCGGCAGCAACATCCCTGTTTTCCTTCCCGATGCGAACGATCGCACTTTTATTTCGCCGACCTATGGCCCGACCCCGGCGACATCGGCAAAAGCCGTTGGGACGGAGCCGCAGGGCGTTTCCCGCTTCCGATCACGCCTTCAACCGGTTGGGAGCGCGCGCCGCTATTCCGGCGGGCGAGCGCGACGCCGCCTCCTTCGCAACGGAGCGCCGGGACGCCGGCGACGAACCGGCGCTGGTGGTCGGCTCCGTCTTCAAGACGGCGCCTTCCGATCCGGTCGCGATCGACGTTTGCGGCGACACTGGCTTCAGCGAGTGAAGCAGCGCTGGATAGCGCCGAAGCACTTGCGTCAGAGCGGCGGCGGAAGCGCGCAACTCCGGTAAGCGCTCCTCGATCATCGCCTCGCGCGTCAGGCTTCCGGAATATCCGGAACTATTGATCGCGGCGACGACATCGCCCTGCGGATCGCGGATCGGGACCGCGATGGCGGCGATTCCGTAGTCGAGTTGATCGATCGCGACCGCGTAACCGCTGTCGCGCGCCCGGGCGATCTCCGCCCGCAATTCGTTTGGATCGTCGATTGTCCGGGCCGTCGGTTTCATCGCCCTGAATTCGGCGAAAAAGCCATCCAGCCGGGACGAAGGCAGGTTGGCGAGAAGAACGCGGCCCATCGAGGTCAGTTGCGCCGGATAGGTGACGCCGACGCCCGACGTGATGCGCGACATGCGCTGTTGGGAAAGATGAGCCACATAAAGGATGTTCAGCCCTTCCAGCACGCTCACCGAAGCGGCGTCGCCGAACCTTTCGACGACGCGTTTGAGTTCGGGGGTAAAAGCCTCGTCCGCCCGAGAGGCCCGCAAATAGGCTGAACCGAGCACGAGCACGTTCGGCGTCAGCACGTAGCGCTTGCCGACGACGCGCGCGTAGCCGAGTTCGATGAGCGTGTGCAGGCTCCGCCGAGCGGTAGCGGGTGAAAGGCCCGAACGGCGGGCGACCTCAACCAGCGCCATCTCGCCGTGTCCGCCGTCGAAGGCCTGCAGCACCGACATTCCGTGAGCCAGCGACCCGACAAATTCGGAGCTTCGCTTCCGGCGGCGCGCCCCGACCGGGACTTCACCCGGTCCCGTCGTGATTGGTCCTGACGGTTCTCGACGGCCTGCCCGCATTTCCCTTGACTCTTTGGCCTCGGCGAAACGATATTCGCATTGAGAATAATATTTCGCATAGCGAAATTCCCGCGACGCGTCGAGTCCCGATTGAGGGCAAGATGAGGGTTTCCGGAGTTTCGTGATCGATCGAAGGCCGCAAAAAAGCGGCGAGGCGTGGCAGGAAGCAGATGTGCGCATTGTGCGGGGACGGACTCGTACGCCGTCGCCTTCATTCTCAGCGTCAGTTCTTGCGAGGCGTCGCGACGACCGGCATCGCAGCGGGTTTGGGGCTCTTCGCAGCGCGCCCAGCGGCGGCTGACGCGGGCGACATGCCCTCCGATAGCGGCGGCGCCGGCCGACGCTACTTGATCCGCGGCGGCTCCGTCATGTCGATGGACCCGAATATAGGGGACTTCGCCAAGGCCGACGTGCTGGTCGAGGGAAAGAAAATCGTCGCCATCGGCGCCAATGTCGACGCCGGCGACGCCGCCGTCATCGACGCGACCGGCCGGATCGTCATGCCCGGCTTCATCGACACGCACCACCATCAGTTCGAGACCGCGCTGAGGAGCTTCCTCGCCGACGGCGTTCTCATCAAGGACGGCACGCCGACCGGCGAGATCAACTACTACGAATATATTCTGGTTAAGTTCGCGCCGGCCTATCGGCCGGAGGATGTTTACATCAACGAGTTGTTCGGCTCGTTGAGCGCTGGTGAACCAGGCGACGCTGGAGCCGCAGCTCGGCAAAGCCGATTGGCCGGCGCCGCCGAAAGACCTGCCCGCGCCGCTGACGACGCGCGACGTCCTCCGCTACGCCACAGTCAACGGCGCAAAAGCCTTAAAACTCGACAGCAAGACGGGGTCGCTGACGCCCGGCAAGGAGGCGGATATCATCATCCTCGACGCCACGGCGATCAACGTAGCGCCTCTCAACCAAGTGCCCGGCGCGGTCGTGTCGTTGATGGATCGCACGAACGTCGAGAATGTCATCGTCGCCGGCAAGATCCGCAAGTGGAAAGGCAAGCTCTTAGACGTTGACCTGCCGAAATTGCGCGGCCAGCTCGAGGCGTCGCGAGACGCAATCTTCGCGGCGACTCAGATCAAGCCGGATCTGTTCCGCAGCAATTGAGGCAGCGTCCGGTATGTTGGGCCGCCGCCGTTCGTCGGCCGGCGCGGGACGCCATCCGCAAACGCTTGCGCCGGAGGGCCGGTATGGTGCTGATCCTCATGCTCGCGTCGCCGGCCCGGTCAAGGCGTCCGACGTCGGCAACCTCGATCTCTTCCACAAGATGGAGGCCTATGTCGCCTGGAGCCCGGACGGAGCGGCATGATGAGCAGGTATTGTATCGACAAATTCCTCTTCGCGGTCGACCGCGATCCGGAACTCCTTCGCCGTTGCAAAGGGGACGCCCGGAGCTTCGTCGCAACATGGGAGCAATCCATCGGCCCAAGCTCAACGACGCCGAAGTCTCCACCGTCCATGCGCTCAACGAGGAGGAGCGCGAGGCTCTCGTCAACTACGATTTTGCGAAGCACTTCGGGATGGGCGCGTATTTTTTCTCAGTCTGACAATCTTCATCGCCCTTTTCGATGGGGACTATGCGAAGAAGAGCGAGCCGTTATCGTTCCAGCGGAAATTCGCGGTTAGGCTCAGGTCATGGATCGGCAAGGAATATCCCTCGGTCGCAATCTGAGGGCGGAAGCGTCAAAACTGTCCGAGATTTTGAGGGAGGATACGATGCGAAAGGTGACGCGGCGCAAATTCGGAGCCTTCGCCGCAGGCCTTTCCGCTGCGGCGCTGGCGCGGCCGGTCTTCGCCCAATCGAGCGACGGACCGATCCGCATCGGCTATACCTTGCCCTTGAGCGGCGGCCTCGCCGGCAACGGCAAGCCGGCGTTCCTTGCGCATCGTCTATGGGTCGAGGACGTCAACGCCAAGGGCGGACTGCTCGGGCGGAAAGTCGAGCTTGTCAATTACGACGATCAAAGCAACCCGGCGCAAATCCCCGCTCTCTACACGAAGCTTCTTGACGTCGACAAAGTCGATCTCGTCGTATCGAGCTATTCGACCGCGCTGATCGCGCCGGCGATGCCGGTCGTCATGGCCCATAGCGTCGCGCTGGTCACCTTGCTCGGGTCGGCGACGAACGACGCCTTTCACTACGATCGCACGGTAAATATCAGTCCCGTCGGCGGCAGAATGCAGGAAGATTTCGCGAAGGGCTTCTTCGACATTGCCATGACCGCCGACCCGAAGCCGAAGACGGTGGCGATCGCCGGACTCGACAGCGATTTCCCGCGACGCTCCATGCAGAGCGCGCGCACGCAAGCCAAGAATGCAGGCCTCGAAATCGTCTATGACAAAAGCTATCCGCCTTCGACGGTCGACTACAGTCCCATCGTTCGCGCGATCCAGGCGGCGAAGCCGGACGTCGTCTATTTCGCATCCTATCCGCCCGATTCGGTCGGTCTTCTCAAAGCCGCGAGCGAAGCGAAGCTGACGGCGACCGTGCTCGGCGGCGGAATGATCGGGCCGCAGATCACGGCGATCAAGGCGCAGTTCGGGCCACTGCTGAACAATCTCGTGTGCTGGGACATCTACGCCCCGGAGCCGACGTTGAAGTTTCCAGGGGTCGAGGCGTTCCTTCAGCGTTATCGCGCTGCGGCGGAGAAGGAGAAAGTCGATCCCCTCGGGCTCTACGCGCCGCCGCTCGCCTACGCACAGATGCAGGTGCTCGAGCAAGCCGTGGGCCGCGTCGGCAAGATCGACCAGGCCGCGATCGGCGCCGACTTCCACGCCAACGCCTTCCCCACCGTTATCGGCGACTTGAAGTTCGACCCGAACGGCGAGTGGGAGAAGGAGCGCAATTTCTACGTTCAATACCAGGGCGTAAAGGGCAACGACATCGAGCAATTCAAAAAGGCGGGAACGCAGGTCATTCTATACCCCGAACAATACAAGTCCGGGAAACTCGTCACGCCGTTTCCGGCGCCAGGCTAAGGAGCGACGGCGGATTTTGGCCGAACCAAGCGAGATCCAATCAATGCGATCGTCAGGACCGAGAGGCGAGCGCCGGCTGTCCGGCGCTTCGAGGCGTCGGACTCGGTCGCCGCGCCCGACGGCCGAGACTTGCGGCTTCAGCCCGGAGCCGTCCCGTCGAACGGCCTTTAAACGATCCCGCCCCGACCAATGAATCTTGACCCAGTCCTGATCCTCAACGCTTGCGCTTCCGGCCTGCTTCTAGGTTCGTTCTACGCGGTCGCGGCGGCGGGGCTCTCCGTCTCTTTCGGCCTGCTCGACATCGTCAACATCGCCCATCCGGCTCTCATGGTCGCCGCCGCCTTCGTCATATCGTCGATCGTGGGAGCGACGGCGCTCGATCCTTTGCTCGCCGCGTTGATCGTCTCTCCGTTTTTCGCGCTCTTCGGGGCTGGGCTCTACCGCGTCTATTATTTCCTCTTCGAGCGCCGCGGAGATGAATCGATCCGGGGCCTCGCCTTCTTTTTCGGCTTGATGTTCCTTATCGAGGTGTCGTTGCTCCTACTTTGGGGCGCCGATCAGCAATGGGTGAGCGCCCGTTACTCCAGCGGCGTCCTCTCGCTCGGCAAGGTCGATTTTCCCCTGCGCATGCTCGTTCCATCGCTTTGCGCGCTCGCAACGCTCGCGATCCTGTTCGCGTTTCTCAAATTGACGTTCATTGGCCGAGCCGTGGCGGCGGTCGCTCAGGATCGCGAGGCGTTGAGGCTGATGGGGATCGACCCCGTCCGCGTCAAGACGATCGCCTTCGCTCTTTCGGTCGGGCTCGCGGCCCTCGCCGGCGGCGCCCTCATCGTAATCCAACCGGTCGATTCCTCGTCCGGCCAAATCTTCGTCGGGCGTTTGTTCGCCATCGTCATCATGGGCGGCCTTGGGTCGTTGCCGGGGACGGTGATAGCTGGGCTGCTGTTCGGCGTGATCGAAGATTTGACGGCCACGCTGCTCGGCCCGTCGTGGTCGCCGGCCGTCGCCTTCGGTCTCCTGCTCGGGTTTCTCGCGCTTAGGCCCCGCGGCCTTCTCGGGGCGGCGACGTGACGGGCGCAAGCAGCTTCTTCTTCTGGCGGAACGGGCTCGCGCTGGCGTTCGTCTGCCTCGTCGCCACGGCGGCCGCGCTCCGGGCCGTGCACAACGACTACGCCTTCTTCGTGGGCTATGTCGTTTTCCAATACGGCGCGCTCGCCATCGCCTGGAACATATTGGGCGGCTATGCCGGCTTCGTGAACTTCGGCGCCGAGGCGTTTTTCGCGGCGGGCGCGTATACGACGGTGGCGCTGAACAAGGCGCTCGCCCTGCCGATTCTTGCCTGCGTCCTCGCAGGCGCCTGCGTGGGCGCGGCGCTCGGACTCGTCATGGGCTCGTTTACCCTGCGCCTGCGCGGCGTCTACTTCGCGATCGCGACGCTCTCGCTCTCCGTCGTCCTGCAGACGCTCGTCGTCAATTGGAGCTATGTCGGCGGCTCGAGCGGCGCCTACCTCATGCGCCCGAAGGCCATCGCGCTTTTCGCAAGCTACACCGAGTTCCTCTGCCTGCTCATGTTAGCGATCGCCGCGACGGCGGCGCTGATCGCCGCTGCGATCGAGCGCTCGTCCGTCGGCGCCGGGCTTGCGGCAATTCGCGACGACGAAACGGCGGCGGCGGCGCTCGGCGTGCCGACGTTGCGACTGAAGCTGCTCGCTGCGACGACGAGCGGCGCCATCATGGGCATGGCCGGGGCGCCGCTGCCCTTCTACAATTCGTACCTGAATCCGGATTCCGCCTTTGCCGTCGGCTACACGGTAAACGCGATGGCGATGCCCCTTGTCGGAGGCACGCAGAGTTGGCTCGGTCCCGTTCTTGGCGCGCTGCTTTTGGGCTCGATTCAGCAATTTGCGGTCGCGTTCGTCTCCTCGTCCGCCAGCCTCACGCTGATCGGACTTGTATTCATGGGCTTCGTCGCTTTGGCTCCGCAGGGCCTGCTTGGCCTCTTCCGGTCGCTTCGGGCCGCGCGAGCGGGCCCGTGACGCAGCCGTTGCTGCAAGTCCAAGATCTCGGCAAGCGCTTCGGCGGCTTCGTCGCGCTGGAGGGCGTCTCCTTATCTGTCGCGCCGGGCGAGCGCCTCGGACTCATCGGACCCAACGGGTCGGGAAAGAGCACCTTCGTCAATTGTCTGGGCGGCGCCTTGGCGCGCCACGACGGCGTCGTCGTTTTCGGCGGCCGCGATCTCGCCGGCCTGCCGCCCTATCGCCGTGTGCGTCTTGGGCTCGCCCGTACGTTTCAGCTGCCGCGCGCCTTCGCGAGCCTCACTGTGCTCGAAAACGTCGAAGTCCCGTTCCGCTTTCTGGATCCACGCGGCGGGCCCACGTCGGAACGGGCGTGGCGCCTACTCGAACGCGTCGGCCTTGGGCGCAAGGCGCGGTTCAGGCCGCGCGACCTCACGCAAGTCGACCTGCGCCGACTCGAACTGGCGCGCGCACTCGCCTGCCAACCGAAACTCCTTCTCGCGGACGAAACGATGGCCGGTCTTTCGCACGCCGAAGTCGACGACATCCTGGAATTGTTGTTCCGCGCCAACGCCGACGGCGTCGCTGTCGTCATGATCGAACATATCATGAGGGCGGTGACGACGTTCTCCGAACGCCTGGTCGTGTTCGTTGCCGGCCGCGCCATCGCCGACGGCCCGACGCAGGAGATTTTGCGCCGAAAGGACGTCGAGGCGGCTTATCTTGGAGAGTGAAGCGCTCACGATCAAGGGACTTGCCGCCGGCTACGGCGCCGTGCGGGCGCTCGATGGCGTCTCACTGCACGTTCGCTCCGGCGAAACCGTCGCCCTGCTCGGCGCCAACGGCAATGGCAAGACGACGCTCATGCGCTGCTTGCTGGGCTTGGTGCGACCATGGGAGGGCGAGCTGCGGGCGAATGTCGGCGGAAGGACGGTGGAGCTGGATCGATTGGAGCCGGAGGAAATCGTGGCTCTCGGAATTGTCCTCGTTCCGGAAGGCCGTCGGCTGTTCGCGGATCTCAGCGTGGAGGACAACCTCGCGCTCGGCGCCTATCGTCCGGCCGCCCGCAGGCGATACGCCGAGAATTTCGCGCGCTGCTGCGAGATGTTCCCTCGTTTGCGCGAGCGGCGCCGACAGCGCGTCGGCAGCATGAGCGGGGGCGAGCAACAGATGGTGGCGCTCGGTCGCGCCGTCATGGCGGCCCCGGAAATCCTCCTTGTCGACGAACCCTCGGTCGGGCTCGCGCCGATCCTCGTTCGGCAGACGATCGACGCGATCGCCGACCTCAAGCGCCGCCTCGGCCTGACCGTGCTAATGGCTGAACAAAACCTTGCCCAGGCGATCCGCGTGGTCGATCGGGGATACGTTCTGGCCCATGGCAGGGTCGCGTTTGAAGGCCGTTCGGCAGCGGAACTCGCCGAAAATCCGGTCGTGCGCGATATCTATCTTGGGCGCTGAACGTCCGCTGTCAAGCGATCGCGCAGTGCGCGAGGCGGCTCTTCGACCAAGACCGGCCGCGCCATGCGTGATCGGATAGCCGCGGAGCGCCTCAACGCTGTTCAAATCTCGAACTCGACGCCGATTTCCATGATTTGTACGCTAGGAATCTTGAAATACGCGCCGGGGCGTTGGGCGTTGTGATGCATGAACGCGAAAAGCGCCTCGCGCCAGCGCGACAGTTCGGCGCGCCGCCCGGTCGGAATGATCGTCTCGTGACCGGTGTAGTAGATCAACTGCGAGGGGTCGACTTTCGCGATCTGACCGAGCCTTCCCGCAAGTTCAAGTCCCTCGGGTACATTGGGTTGCTCCATGAAGCCGAAGCGCAACTCGACGCGCGTGACGCCGTCGGAAATTCGAGTGACCGCCGTTCGATCGTCGTCTGACACCCGCGGCGTTTCTGCCGTCGTCACTGCGACAAGCAGCACGTTTTCGTGCAGGACATGGTTGAATTTGACGTTGTGCGAGAGCGCGATCGGCACGCCCTTGGCCATGCGGCCGAGCACGACCGCCGTACCTGGGATGCGAAACGGCGGGTTGCGCTTGAGGTTTTCGATAAAGTCGCTTGCGCGTTCGCGAACCTTCAGGCGAACCGCATCCATGACTTCCTCGCCTTTGCGCCACGTCAGCATAAGGAAGGCGATGACAAAAGCGATGAGCAATGGGAACCAACCGCCATCGAAGAGCTTCGTCGAGGTCGAGGCGAAAAATAGCAAATCGAGCGCGAGCAAGCTGCCGTTCACCCCATAGACGACAAGCCGATTATGCTTCCAATGCAGCGCCACGGACGTGGCCATCAGCGTCGTGATCGCCATCAGCAAAGAGACGGCTATGCCGAAAGCGCCCGCCAGCGCTTCCGAAGAGCCGAAGCCCAGAACGGCGGCGAGCGTGGCGGCGCAGAGCGCCCAGTTGACGAAGGGGACGTAAATTTGGCCGATCTCGCGACCAGCGGTGTGAACGACATTCATGCGTGGCAGAAAGCCGAGATTGATGGCTTGCTGCGTCATGGAATAGGCGCCTGAGATGATCGACTGAGAAGCGATTACGGTGGCGACTGTCGCAAGGGCCACCAGTGAATAGTGCGCCCATTGTGGCGCAAGCTCATAGAACGGACTGTCCAGGGCCCCAGGCGCCGTGAGGAGCAGTCCGCCTTGGCCGAAATAGTTAAGGGTCAGGGCCGGCAGCGCCACGCCGAACCAAGCGACGCGGATCGGAAACGGGCCGAAATGGCCCATGTCGGCATAGAACGCCTCGCCGCCGGTCACCGCCAGGAAGGCGCCTCCGATGACGACGAACGCCAGAGGTCCAGCGTGCCAGAGATAGGTGACGGCCGGCAACGGACTCAACGCGGCGAGCACCGCCGGCGCCTTGACGATTCCCACAATGCCGAGGACGCCGGCCACGATGAACCAAATCAGCATGACCGGCCCGAAGATGCCGCCGATCCAGGACGTGCCATTGTGCTGGATAAGGAAAAGTCCGGCGAGGATGACCACCGTCAGCGGGACGACGTAGTGCTGCGTCTGAGGAGCATAGATTTTGAGGCCTTCGATCGCGCTCAAGACTGAGATAGCCGGCGTGATGCAGCCGTCGCCATAAAGCAACGTCGCCCCGATGAGGCCGATCACCACCATAACCGCGCGCCACCTGCTTTGCTTGGCGCGGCGCGGGCTGACCAAGGCGAGCAGCGCCAGGATGCCGCCTTCGCCATGGTTGTCGGCGCGCATGATCAGGATCGCATATTTGAGGGAAATGACGACGATCAGCGACCAGAAGATCAATGAGATGATGCCCAGCACGGCTTCTGGCGACACTTGCCCTGCGGGACTGGCGGCCTTAGCGGCCACATTCAGCGTATAGAGCGGGCTCGTCCCGATATCGCCAAACACGACCCCCATGCATGCAAGCGCCGCCGGCGCCCAAGGGCCCGCCGTCCCCGATCGGGTTGCGTCTCCCATTTTCGCTGTTGCACTCATATCGAGCGACCAACGCCGTCACCGCACCATACCTCAAGCCCAACACTTGGAAAGCATGAAGGCGCGTTGGTTGAAAGATTCCGCGTACGTTAGCTGATTGTCGAGCGCCTTGATCTGCCGCAACGCTTTCGGTGACAAGCGCACGCAACTAGACCGAAGCGATCGTGACAATGCTTGAACTTACGTCCAGACCCGCACTGGCGGGGTTCGTTTCGTCCAACCCGTTGCGCCGGTCATTGCCGCGTCGCCCCATTCGACGGCGACGCTTTTTCCTTCGCCTGTCCCCCTTCGCGCCCAATCCTCCAACTCTCTGAGATAGTTTATCTATATACTACTTTTTTGGAAACAGCCGCTCTCGGCTCTCGCAAACGATCCCGGTAGAGCGGGCGGCATGCGGCGTCGCCCTTCAATCAGTCCTATTCGCGCGGCAAATCGCGCTCCGCGCTCACCCCGCGGCGCTCAAGATTTCGGACGCTGGAGGACCGTCCGTTGGCGAGCTATAGTCGAAACGTCTATCGCTTTTAGAGGAACGTCCGGAGGGACGCCGGGAAAGGATCGGTAGATGCCGGTGGCGCACGAGCCATGGCTCGTCGCTCTTTCCCTGATCGTGGCGATCCAAGGAGCCTATGTGGGGCTCGGATTGGCCGTTCAGGTCCGCAAGGCCGCGGGAACGCGGCGCCGCCTTCTTTTGGCGAGCGCCGCGGTCTCGCTTGGCGTCGCCATTTGGGCCATGCATTTCGTCGGCATGCTGGCAGCGCGCCTGCCGTTCCCGGTCGATTATCTGGTCTTGCCGACGCTGCTCTCCTTCCTGATCTGCGTCATCGTGGTCGGGGTCGGCGTTTTTGCCGTAAGCGCCGCGACCCTGACGCCAGCGCGGCTCGCCGCCTCGTCTTGCCTCATGGGCTTCGGCATTTTCACAATGCATTACATCGGTATGTCGGCGCTGCACGAGAGCGCGCATATGGAACACAGACCGGTCCTGGTCGTCGCAAGCTTGGCGATCGCCATTGGCGCGTCGGGCTTGGCCCTCTGGTTGGCCGCCAACCGTAGCGCCCGGCCGCCGCTCATTCTGTCGGCGGTCGCTTTCGGCTTGGCGATTTCCGGCATGCACTACACGGCTATGTCCGGGCTGACGATATTTCCAGTGAAACCTGCGTCTGTGGACGCGCCCGCCTTGTCGACGGATTTCCTCGCCATAGTCGTCGCCGTCGTCGCCTTTTTCGTTTCCGCGATGTTCCTACTCTTCCTCGTGCCCGACCGAAGCGCGGCGGAAGCGGACGATCGACCCGATGACTGGGCGGAAGGCGCGGCTTTCGCGGCGGCTGGAGCGCCGACAGGCGATGTCGAAGTCGGACACGGAACCTTCATGCCGCTCGGCGGCGCCGGCGGGCCGCCGCGACGCTTGGCGCGTCATCTCCCGGTTGAACGCGACGGCGCGACCCGATTTGTCGCTGTCGCTGATGTCTACGCCGTTCACGCCAATGCGCACTACACCTACATCTTTGACGGCGCGACCAAGCTCTTCTGTCCGCTGGCGATCGGCGTCGTCGAGACGCGCCTCGATCGTCAGCGTTTCGCCCGCGTTCACCGAAGCCATATCGTCAATCTCGACCACGTCGTCGGGGTGAAACGGATGGGCGAAGCCGGGCTGGCCGAGCTTGACGCCCCCGGGCGCTATACGGTCCCGGTCGCGCGCAACAAAATCAACTGGCTGAAGTCGCGTATCAAATCGAGCGATCGGAAGAGCGGCCTGATTTCCGCCTAGTCGCAGACGCCGGTCGATCAGCGCCGACAGGCTCGCGCATAACAGCTTCCCGAGCGTGTCTCAGCGTCAGCGACCCTGACGCATTTCGTGCAAAAATGCCGCCTTTCGTGCGAGCGCAGCCCGGATCATGCTTCAGCGTTTGCGAGTCGGCGCGGGAGACGCTGAAATTCCTCCCTCAATAGGCGCGACGCTACAGCAATGGAACGCGAGATAGTCGCTTCCGGCGCTGGCGAGAGCCGGGGAGGTAACCGTGATCCCTGGATCCTTCGAATACCACCGACCAACCTCGATCGCCGATGCCGTGGGGCTGCTCATCCAGCTCGGGGAGGACGCGCGCGTATTGGCGGGCGGGCACAGTCTCATCCCGATGATGAAGCTCCGGCTGGCGACGCCTCGCCATCTCATCGACCTCGGCGATGTGAAGGACCTCAAGGGCGTCGGTTCAGACGGCTCGGACATAGTCATCGGCGCCATGACCACCCAGCATGAGGCGATCGCCTCCGACGTGTTGGCCGCCAAGGTCCCTATCCTCAAGGAGACCGCTCTCCAAATCGCCGACCCCCAGGTGCGCTATTGCGGCACCATTGGGGGCAACGTCGCCAACGGAGATCCCGGAAACGACATGCCGGCGGTCATGATGTGCCTCGGCGCGATCTACGAGGTTCGCGGTCCGAACGGCCAGCGCCGCATCGCCGCGCGCGACTTCTATGAAGGCGCCTATTTCACCGCGCTGGAGCCCGGCGAGATCGTCACTGCGATTCGCATTCCAACGCCAACTGCAGGTCACGGCTACGCCTATAAGAAATTGAAGCGCAAAATCGGCGACTACGCGACGGCGGCGGCGGCGGTGGTGCTGACGATGCGCGGCGACAAGGCGGCAAGTTGCTCGATCGGTCTAACCAATGTCGCCGAGCGTCCGCTTTGGGCCGAAGAGGCGAGCAATATTCTCACCGGCTCGGCCCTTGACGCCGCGACGGTGAAGAAGGCGATCGCCGCGGCGGAAAAAATCACTTCGCCGGCCACCGACAATCGCGGGCCCGCCGCCTATCGCACCAAGGTCGCCGGCGTGATGCTCGCGCGGGCCCTGGCGCAAGCTCGCGAACGCGCCAAGCCCTGATTTCTTGTTGATTTCCTGAGGAGACCTCCATGGCGAAAGCCCAAATCGCTCTGAGCGTGAACGGCAAGCCCGTCGAGGGGCTCGTTGAGCCGCGCCTGCTGCTCATCCATTTTCTGCGCGAGAATCTCGGGCTAACCGGACCCCATATCGGCTGCGACACCTCCCACTGCGGCGCCTGTACCGTCGATCTCAACGGTAAATCGGTGAAGTCCTGCACGGTGTTCGCCGTGCAAGCGAACGGCGCCGACATCCGCACCATCGAAGGGATGGCGAACGCCGACGGAACGCTTCATGCGCTGCAAGAAGGCTTTCGTGAAATGCACGGCCTGCAGTGCGGCTTCTGCACGCCTGGGATGATCACCCGCGCCTATCGGCTGCTCCAAGAAAACCCATCGCCGAGCGAGGAGGAAATCCGTTACGGCATTTCCGGCAACCTCTGCCGCTGCACGGGCTATCAAAACATCGTCAAGGCCATTCAATACGCCGCGGCCAAGCTCGCCGGCGTTCCTTTCAAGGAGGCAGCGGAATGAACGACATGGTCCCAACCTCCGCCGAACGGGCCGCCAAACTGGAAGGCATGGGCTGCAAGCGCAAACGCGTCGAGGACATTCGCTTTGTACAAGGCAAGGGCAATTACGTCGACGATCTGAAACTGCCGAATATGCTCTACGGCGATTTTTGCCGCTCCCCGCACGCCCATGCGCGCGTGAAGAAAATCGACACGACCAAGGCCGCAGCCGCGCCGGGCGTCGTCGCCGTGATCACGGCCGAAACGCTCAAGACCGTGAACCTCGCCTGGATGCCGACCCTTGCCGGCGACGTCCAGATGGTGCTGGCTGACGGCAAGGTTCTGTTCCAGAACCAGGAGGTCGCTTTCGTCATCGCCGAGGACCGCTATGCCGCCGCGGACGCGGCCGACATGGTCGAGGTCGAATACGAGGCGCTGCCCGTCAATGTCGACCCGCTGAAGGCAATGGCCGCAGACGCGCCGGTCATCCGCGAGGACATCAAGGACAAGACCGAAGGCGCGCATGGGCCGCGCAAGCATTACAACCACATCTTCTCGTGGTCTTCCGGCGACAAGGCCGCGACCGACGCCGCTTTCGCCAAGGCGGAGGTCACGATCAAGGAGCTGATCGTCTATCCGCGCTGTCATCCTTGCCCGCTCGAGACCTGCCAATGCGTCGCCTCTTTTGACAAAATCAAGGGAGAGCTGACGCTCTGGGGCACGTTCCAGGCGCCGCACGTCATCCGCACCGTCGGTTCGCTGATTTCCAAAATCCCCGAACACAAGATCCATGTCATCGCGCCGGACATCGGCGGCGGCTTCGGCAACAAGGTCGGCGCCTATTCGGGCTATATTTGCGCGATCGTCGCCTCGATCGTCACCGGCCGCCCGGTGAAATGGGTCGAAGACCGCATCGAGAACCTCTCGACCACGGCTTTCGCCCGCGACTTTCACATGGAGACGGAACTCGCCTGCACCAAGGACGGCCGGGTCACGGCCTTGCGCTGCTACACCATCGCCGACCATGGGGCCTTCGACGCCTGCGCCAATGCGACCAAATGGCCGGCGGGCCTCTTCAGCATCATCACCGGTTCTTACGACTTCCCAACCGCCCATGTGCTGGTCGATGGCGTCTACACGAACAAGGCGCCGGGCGGCGTCGCCTACCGGTGCTCGTTTCGCGTGACGGAAGCGGCCTATTGCATCGAGCGGGCGATGGACATCATGGCGCAAAAACTCGGCATGGACCCCGCCGAGTTTCGCATGAAGAACCTCATCCGCCGCGAGCAGTTCCCATATACTTCGGCGACCGGCTGGCAGTACGATTCCGGGGACTATCACACCGCGTTGCAGAAGGTGATGGACGCCGTCGGCTACAAAAAGTTGCGCGACGAGCAAAGGGCTAAGCAGGAAGCGTTCAAGCGCGGCGAGACCCGCGAAGTCATGGGGATCGGCGTCGCCTTCTTTACCGAAATCGTCGGCGCCGGTCCCTCGCGCGCCTGCGATATTCTCGGCATCGCGATGTTCGATTCCGCCGAAATCCGCATCCATCCGACCGGGACAGGCATTTGCCGCCTCGGCACCAAGTCGCAGGGCCAGGGTCACGAAACGACTTACGCGCAAATCATCGCGACGGAGCTCGGCTTGCCTGCCGACAATATCATGGTCGAAGAAGGCAAT
>Ga0206856_10279_pt1 | contig 15714 bp, 15 predicted proteins | sample Alteio_BWOrgCont_48_FD_152630 | JGI IMG/M metagenome (GOLD analysis project Ga0206856, IMG submission 152630) | Enriched cells from forest soil in Barre Woods Harvard Forest LTER site, Petersham, Massachusetts, United States -... | ecosystem: Environmental > Terrestrial > Soil > Temperate forest >...
AGCGCAGACCGCTACGGTCGTGTCGAAGACGGGTTTCATCTGTCCACATTGCGGTACCTCGCGTATCGGTGCCCCGCATCGAGTCACAGACGATTCGAGCCGGTCAACCCCGGAGATTAGGTGATTCTAAAGACTCAATTTGTTCTCGGACGGGCACTAAGATTCCTTTGGTGCCCCGGCGAACATCCTGCAAATAAGCGAACCCTCCAGGGTCTTTGCCTTTGTGAATTGCGGTGATTCGTACGTCGAAAGTGGGCTCACTGATGGGCACGCGGATGGTTTCTGTATGCATTTGACAGCCATTGCGTTGATAGAGTGCGGATCGCTCCGACTCCCAATTTCGAACCTGGACCGTCCTGGTTCCGTCGCCAAGTCTATCATCATTTATATATGAGAGACCTGCATCACCGACACCGCCACGAACGCCATCACCACCCTCGGCAACAAAATTGCCGACCAAGTGCTGACGCCCCGGTTGCGCGACAGGTTTGCGGCAGAGCTGATCGGGCTGGTGGGCGTCAATGTCAGGGTCGAGATGGTCCGGGCGGGTGGGCAATACGGCTCGCCGCAATATCAGGTCCGCCTGCTTGCCCGGCCGGACGCGAAGGTCGCCGAAGTATTGAGCGAGGGCGAGCAGACGTGCGTTGCCATCGCTGCCTTTCTGGCAGAGCTGGCGACCGCCCCGCATGGTTCCGCTCTGGTGTTCGACGACCCGATCACCTCCCTCGACCACAAATGGCGACACAAGGTTGCCAGGCGCTTAGTCGCCGAGGCGGCCGTCCGGCAGGTCATCGTGTTCACCCATGACCTGATCTTCCTCAACGATATCGAGGACGCCGCCAAACGCACGACTTGCGAAACCCGGCATATCCGCCGGTCCGCGACGACTGTGGGTATGGTCAACATGGACCTGCCATGGGACGGCATGAAGATTGCGGCGCGCGTGGACGCAATGGAAAAGCGGGCGCGGGCCATGCTGTTGGTCCGGACCCGTGAGGACGAAGAGACCTACAAGCGCGAGGCAAGCTACTTCTACGACGACCTGCGCGCCGCGTGGGAGCGGGCGCTGGAGGAGATAGCATTTGCCCACGTCCTTATGCGGCACAGGGACTACATCAATGCCAAGGAGCTGATGCGCGTAAGCGCCGTGACGCCGGAGGATTGCCGCATCTGGAGCGAAAACTTCGGCAAATGCTGCGACCTGATTGCCGGGCACGATGGGTCGCGCGGGCGGAATCGTGCCATGCCGGAGCCGGAAGAACTTCTGCAGGATGTCCAGGCGCTCGACGCCTGGGTGAGGGATTTGCGGGACCGCCAGAAGACCGTGCAGGCACCCGCCGGAGCGGCGACCGGGATGGCCGCAGAGTGAGAACGAATAGACAGGCGCTTGTTGAGTCGGGGGCGGTCAAGCAAGCGTTGACGCTGCCCCCATTCGGCCTGCGGTGACCAGGACGGAAAGCTATGGGCACAGACTACGATGAATTCCGAAAGCCCTGCCCATGCGGGCAGGGCACAATCAGGATAGGATGCAGTTCGCCGGACCATCCCTGGGTATCGGCGTATAACGTCCATTGGGATGCCGGCATCGAATGCCCAGCTTGCCAGCAGACCTACATCATCGATGGCACCGATCAAGCCATGCGGATCGTGCGGCGCGCGGACGTGGCCGCCGTGGCGGCGCGGCGCAACGCATACGATGCCGCCAGCCGCCAGTTCATGGCGTCGCCGAGCGTTGCTGCCATCAAACAGAATTTCGCCGGTCATCTGGACGGCATGGCATCGGTGGCAGCCGTCCACCGGTATCTGGATGCCAATGGCATGGCGGGCTACGCCATCGGCACTTTCCGCAAGAACTGGCAAGGCGGGCAGGACTGGGCCAGTCGGCACGTGGGCGAATGGAACGTTGCCAAAATTGCGGACCTTCTGGGTAAGAATCCGGCCCTGTTCGCGGCGCAGTTAGCGCAGATCGAGAGATTGAAGGCCGCCATCGGCAGCGTGCCGACCGTCATGGGCCGCATCGCCGAGAGGCAGATACCGCCGCTTCCGCAGAGGCAATGACTTGATCGGACACCTGTAGGATTTGAGAAGCGATAATCGCCATTGTGGAAAACGCGGTCTTGTAGATTGTCACAGGCCGTCGAATCGTGCCGAATAGGTAAATGACATTACGATCTCAGGAGAAATCAAAGACGGGCCTGGAAGGCGACGGTGGCGCTGCCAAAAGAAGGGCGCTTGAAGGCGCAGAAATTTACAAACCAGCCCTATCCGCTTTTCTAAACGAAGCAAGCTCAGATATTGAGCGTTTTCAGATGATTGTCGCCATGCAGCAGTTTGTTTTCGATCATTACCTAGAAGACTCAGATAACAAAGACCGTGCGCTTGAAAGGCTGCATGCAATGTATCGGGGTCATATTGACAGGCGGTCCATCCAGTGACCCAGGAACCCAAACAGAGTAGGGAGGAAACAGCCCGGAAAATCATGGGGCTTTCCGATAGGGGCGATGTCGCGCTGTAGCTAAATCTGCAACATATATTTTCAGTTAATTCAATCTCTTAGAGATTCTGTTAATCTGCGACGTTGCACCTAAATATGCATCAGAATCGTAGATTTTCTGCGCCATATGTGCGACGAAGTGACGCTGAAACTTGAGCCGGACGGCGACCATGATTGATAGCGCCATCATCCAAGACTCGATCTGGGTGGAAGCTCGATCTCGCGCGGCGATCCTCGCCCGCACTCTGCCCGACGTCCCGGCCGATCGGCGTTTATCCGTGGCTGAGGCCGCCCGCGAGCTCGGCGTTGATCGCAGCACGGTATTTCGCTGGCGTGCCCGCTTCGAGCCGGAGCGGCGGTTGTCAGCTCTCCTGCCCCGCCGCCGAGGCCGTCCGATAGGACATTGCCAAGTTGATCCAGGGTCGAGGAACTGCTGGAGACACAGATCACGACCTTCTACCTGCGCCCTGAGCGGCCGAGCATCCGCGAACTTGAGGGTCGTATCCACTCTGAATGCGACCGGATCGGCCTGCCCCAGCCGAATTGGCGCACGATCAAGCTGCGTATCAAACGTTTGGATGCCCGCAAGGCCATGATGCGCCGCGAGGGCGCCGCCGCGGCGCGGGCCGTATTCACCCCGGTCGTCGAAGAATACCACTCCGCGGGTCCACTCGACGTCGTGCAGATTGACCACACGATCGTGGACCTGATCGTCGTCGACGAGGTCACCCGGGCACCTATCGGGCGGCCGGTTCTCACCCTGGCGATCGACATCCACACACGGGTCGTGACCGGCTTCTATCTGGCTCTGAATCATCCCTCGATCTTGCGGGCCGGCGTCTGCGTCGCTCAATCGGTGTTCGAGAAGGGCACGTGGCTGGCGGAGCGCGGGATAGATCTTCCTTGGCCGGTCGCCGGCCTGCCGCGCGCTGTGCATGTCGATAATGCCGGCGAATTCCACTCTTCCGCGTTCACCAGGACGCTCGAGGACTTCGGTGTCGAGGTGATCTATCGTCCGATCGCCCGGCCGCACTTCGACGGTCATATTGAGCGGCTCATCGGCACGGCGATGGGGGCCGTACACGTCCTTCGCGGAACCACATTTTCGAGCGTCAAAGACCGGGGTAGTTATCCGGCGGAGGGGCGCGCAACCATGACGTTGCGGGAGCTTGAGCGCTGGCTCGCGCTGGAGATTCTCGGCAAGTATCATCATCGCGTCCACTCGGCCTTGCAGCGCCCCCCGCTCGCGGTCTGGGCGGAGCTGTCCGTTGCCAATACGGCCCGCATGCCCAGGGACCGCACGCAGTTTCTGACCGGGCTACTGCCCTATGAAATGCGCTTGCCGCGGCGTGACGGTTTTCATCTGTTCAACATTCGCTACTGGTCGGACGCCCTCGTGACGCTACTCGGCCGCCACGAACAGAAGCTGATGGTCCGGTATGATCCTCGGGATCTTTCCCGCGTCTGGGTCCGTCGTCCCGACGGGCGCCATGTTGAGGCGCGTTACAAAAATCTCGGCAGGGAGCCGATTTCCCTGTGGGAACACAGTCACGCAATGGAGCGCCTGAGATCGCAAGGGCGAAAGGAAGTCAGCGAAGAGATTCTGTTTCGCGCGATTCGCGAACAACGGCGCATTGAGGATGAGGCACTACGGTCGTCCAAACTGGCTCGGCGATCCGCGAGCCAACGACCCATCAAGCCGGAGGGGGTCCCGGTGGCTGCACCAGAACTCGGAGTCATCGACACAAGCGACCCTAACCTTCCTACCCTTCCTTTGGAGATCGTCGATGGTCGGCGACGAAGCTAACGCCGAGGATGAGCGACGCTGGCTCGCAGACGCGGGCGAGTTGGAGCGTATCGCCTATGTCCGCACCGAGCGATGGATCACCTATCTGCGGGCGGCCGCGATACTCGATCAGATGCAGCGTCTCCTCGATCATCCGCGCAACAGCCGGATGCCGAGCCTATTGATCATTGGCGAGGCCGGAATTGGAAAGACGCAACTGGATCTGAAATTCTGCCGGGACCACCCACCATGGTTTGACGAGAAGAGCCTCCGGACTATGACGCCAGTGGTGAGCCTCCAGATGCCGGCGGCGGCCACAGACCGCCTATTTTACATGACGCTTCTACGCGCCGTGGGCGCCGTCTTTTCGCCTCGCATCACAACGGCCGAAGCCATGATCATGGTGCTACGACTTTACACTGATCTTGGCGTCCGCATGGTCATCTTCGACGAGACGCACAACATGCTGTCGGGGACGTATAGTGATCAGCGGCGGATCCTGACGCAGCTCCGGTATCTATCCAACGAATTGCGCGTTTCCATGATTTGCCTTGGCATCGAGACAGCACGGGACGCCATCGTCGGCGATCCACAACTGGCCCGTCGCTTCGGCCAGGTCGAATTGCCGGCATGGGAGGTCAATGGCGACTTCAGGGCGTTGATCGCAACGTTGCTCCGCAATCTTCCGCTGCGCGGCCCTTCGGTACTCGACATTACATCCCTCCAGACCGTCATCCGCACGACACGCGGCAACACGGCTCGGATATTCGAGCTCTTCGGGGACCTCGCGGTCGCCGCGATCCGGAATGGTGAAGAGCGAATCACCGCGGACGCAATCGGCACGTGGCAGCCATCTGTATATGACCGGTCTCTGGCCGGATGAGCCGATTATGGCTTCCGCCACGACGCCGGGGTCCCTTACCCGAAGTCCTCCTTGCCGAAGATGACGAGATCCTGTCCTCGTGGCTGACACGGTTGGCTGCCCTTTATCAAGTGCGCCCCGAAACGCTGCTCGAACAGATCAGCGTGTCGGAGCATTCGCCCACCATTCTTGATCAGCAGGCAATTCCGGCAGACCTGGAGCGGCTGTCGGTTACGATGTATTCGTCGCCGGAACAGATCGAGAGAATGACTTTCGCTGGTGAGCCTCGCGAAGCCCTCGAATTTGTTGCGCGTCGTTTTCCGCTCTGGACCTGTTCACGCTGCGTATCTGAATTCATCGACCGAGGTCTTGGCCAAGTCAGGCTACGCACTTGGTTCATCTCCGTCGCGTCGTTATGCAAACGCTGCGGCGGACAACTCACACCCGCACGTACCCGAGCCAGTCGGGCAATGCGCGATATCGTGGCTGATGGCGAACCCTACGAATTGTATGCCGTGGTCCGTGACAGACTTGCCTCTGCATTTGAGAACCGGCGGCCGGTCGGTGCGGTCACGCGGGCGATGAGGGCGCTGGCGGCACCTGTACCGACCGACGCGCGAGTTCGCTATATCGCGCGCAAGCGGGGCCGTATGCCCATCGGTCCGGACCGCACGCCGCCGCTTCTGTGGCAGCTCGCCGGAACACGGCAACTGCGACAGCTCATGCATGGATACCGGTATTGGCGGCCACCTGACGCACGACCCTACGCCGCTTGGCCGCTGACCGGACAGATAGCCGCGACCGTAGGCCTGACCGTCCTTACAGCCGCCGGCATGGCAATGTGGGGCCTTCTCGCTGATCTCGGGCTTGTCGATCACGGCGACCTACTCGTGGTCAAAGATATTCTGACCCCCGACCAGTAGGCAGCCAGAACCGTCGCAAATTAGCTGCAATAAAAATGCACCTTATTTGCGACTCGCTGATTTAGATACAAGGTGACAGCCGCGGCCGCGGCGGAGCGGGGTGGTGAGGCGGAAGTGGGGCAGGGTACCGATAGCCAGGGCGTCGAGGTCAGTCTTCCGGTCGTCCCGACAGCCTGCGCAAAGCCCTCTCTACGGCTTTTCGCTCATGAACGTCTTCTACTGAACCATACCACCGGACGATTTCACCTTGCGGACCGCGACGCGGGAATCCCCGTGCCCGCATCCATCGATACGAGCCGTCCGCAAGGTACAGTCTGTATTCGACATCAATCGGATCGCCGGTTGTCAACGATCGTTTCCAGGCCGTCTCGGTTGCCGGAAGATCGTCGGGGTGAATCGCTTTTGCCCATCCGCTGCCAATCGCCTCAGCAACCGTATAGCCTGTCAGCGTTGTCCATCGCTCGCTGACACTCAGAACCTTGCCGTCGGGCGCCGCCGTCCACGGGATTTGTGGGTTGAGTTCTACCATGTTCCGGTAGTGGGCCTCACTCTCACGAAGCGCCTCCTCCGCGCGCGTTCGGTCGGTGATATCGACCAGCGCCATGGAAACCCCGACGACCTCGTTCGCCTCGTCGAAAGCTGGCTGACACGAAACCAGCACGACGATCTCCTGACCAGGAGCGTGGGGCTTTGGCCTGCGCACTTCATGATCAATGACAGCCTCGCCGCTGAGAGCACGGCGTAGGTGGGATTCGAACAGCGGGAAAACGTGGGGGATCATCTCCGATACCGTCCGGCCGATGTGCGCGGCGATCGGAAGTCCGTTGATCTCCGCCCATCGCTTGTTCAGGCTGACGTACCTCATGTTGCGGTCGAGGAAGCACAACCCAACGGGCGCGCCATTATAGATGGCCTGTAGTTGGGCTAGGCGTTGGGAGGGGAGGGCTTCCAGATTGAGCGAGATTTCCGTCGTGATGATTGGATCGGCGCGTTGAAGGTTGTGCTGGCCCTTAGCCTCGATCACCGCTGGCACCTCCTCGGCTGGCACGGGATGTCCGAAAAGCCAGCCCTGGCCGATCTCACACCCCATCGAAACCAGCATATCCGCTTGTGCCTCGGTCTCGATCCCTTCGGCGACCGTCGAAAGCCCGAGACTGTGGCCGAGGCCGACAATCGCAGCGACGATCTTCCTGCTTTCTCGTGTGCCGGTCATCCCGCGGGTGAAGCTGGCATCGATTTTTAACCGATCGAACGGAAAGGCCTGAAGATGGTGTAGATTGGAATAGCCCATGCCAAAATCGTCCAAAGCCAAGCACATACCCCAGGCCTTCAGCGATTCCAATGTCGCCATCGCCACCTCGCAGTTTCCAATCAGCGCGCTTTCGGTGATCTCGGCAACAAGGCGATTAAGAGGAAACCCCGCCGTTCCAGCGACCGCCCTGATCTTCTCGGCCAACTGGCCTTCTTGAAGCTGCAGGGGAGAGACGTTAATCGAGATACTTAGGGCCTGAGACCACCCCAGAGCCACGGCGCAGGCCTGAGCTAGAACTTGCTCCATAACCTGGCCAATTTGCCCGTCTTCCTCGGCCACCGGGATGAACGTGTTCGGCAAAACGACCCCCTCGGTGGGATGCATCCATCGCGCGAGCACCTCGAAGCCGACAAGTTGTCCGCTCCGGAGACCAACCAATGGCTGAAAGTAAGGCACGATCTGGTCATTCTTGAGCGCTTCCCTCAGCTCCTCTCGAAGGTTTCTTATCATCACACCCCTTAAAAAGACCTAGCTATGCCACGTTGACGCACGCGAGCCAACGGCCACGATACCTTTCCCGCGAATCCCGTGGTGCGATCCTCCATCAAACGCTTCCTTGTATCGTTCCGGAGCAGGAAGTGAGGTCGCCGTTCCTGATTCCGTCCGTCTGGTCGCTTCCATTGTCCGCAGGGAGTCCGAGTTGATCAGCGTCATCGAATTGAACCCTACGGTTGGTTTCAGAATACTATCAGTTGAAGAAATCTCCGAAAAATCGCGAAATATGAGCCAATAACGGCTTTTGTAAAATCTAAGGGAGGAGTTATCTAACATACTCCTGCAACTTTGGGTAGTAGCTATTATTCCACCCACCATCTCCTAACCGCTCGCCAGCGGTTCAGAAGTCGATCGCCTCTGCCAAGCCTACGATCACATCGACCGACACGACGACGAGAGCGGCAGGTGCAACGGCTCAAATCGCCGCGACGAGCCCACGCCGTCATTTACAGCCACTTTCATTCCCGGCGACGTCTGCTCGCAGCATCGGTTCCGTCAGCACCCGTGCCAGACAGTCTGGTCGCTTCGAACGGTGCTTCGGTATAGGGTTGCGTTTTGGGAGGCGCGCCTGATGACTGGCTGAGCCAAGAATTTTGTGGCGTATTGAGGAGAGTCTACGGCCTTGAAAGTTCCGGTACCGTTCTGGCCTGCTGGGATACGTAACGTCATCAGAATGCTTACCATTCTCGGTATAGGCGTTGCTATCGGAATGCTCACGCTCGGCACCGTGGTACTTCTCGACGCACGTGCGGATGCTTGGCAACAAGCAAAGCAGGCTTCCGCCAACCTTGCCCTCGTCCTGGAGCGGGATATCGCCCGCAACGTCGCGCTCTATGACCTCTCTCTCCAGGGCGTCGTCAAAGCGTTACAGGAACCTGATATCAATCAAATTAGCCCCGTAATCCGGCACTCGGCATTGTTTGATAGTTCAGCCAGCGGCGAGGACCTTGGATCTATCTTGGTGCTGAATGCGTCGGGGAACGTCGTTGAGGATTCCACGTCCGTTGTGCCTCACGCCCTGAACTTGGCCGATCGGGACTATTTTCGTATCCAACAGGAACGGTCTGACGTCGGCCTCTATATCAGCCGTCCTTTTCTAAGCCGGCTGCGGGGCGGCGACGCCAGCATCGCCATCAGCCGGCGCATCCCCACCCCGGACGGTCGCTTTGAAGGTGTGGTGATGGGTGCGCTACGTTTGGCTTACTTTCAAAAACTATTCGAGAAACTCAATCTTGGGCCGGGGGGCTCAGTGACTTTGATCGGACAGGATGGGCGGCTGGTCGCACGCTATCCCTACCTCAAGTCAGACTTCGATCGCGATATGAGCAATTCCGCCACCTTCCGTCGCTTTGCCGCGGCCGCTCAAGGGAGCTTTGAGGGAACGTCGTCATACGGGATCAACCGGTTGTATACATACCGACACGTCGGTGGTCTGCCATTGATTCTCAGCATTGCCCTTTCGGTTGACGAGATTTATTCGGCTTGGTGGCGCAAGGCGTTGATCGTTGCGACGATCCTGGTTGCGCTGTGTGGCGCCACCGTGGCTCTATGTCTGCTGTTCCGTCGAGAGATGCTGCGCCGTTTGGCGGCCGAAAGTGCACTCCTTGAAGCCGCCAATAAGCTATCGGTAATTGCAGCAACCGATGGACTGACCGGTCTGGCAAATCGCCGCACCTTCGATGCCGGTCTCCGGGTAGAATGGAAACGTGCAATCCGCGCCGAGACCCCGATTGCCTTGCTGATGCTCGATGTCGACCATTTTAAGCTGTATAACGATGGCTATGGTCATCAGGAAGGCGACCATGCGCTTCAGACGATCGCAACGTGCATCTTGCAAAACATACGCCGCCCTGGTGACCTGGGCGCCCGCTATGGTGGAGAGGAATTCGTTGCGCTATTGCTGAATACCGATTGGGCGGGCGCGATCACTGTTGCCGAGGGCATACGCAGAGCAGTCGAAGATCTCGGCATACAGCACGTCGATAGCCCAATGGGGCAGCTAACCGTCAGCATCGGTCTCACTGTCGTGCACCCTCTCCTTGGGGACACGGAAGATTTGCTTGTGAGAGAAGCCGATGAAGCGCTGTACGACGCGAAGCGTACCGGGCGCAATCGCCTCTGCACCGCTGGGCGGACGTTCCAATCACATTGAACCTCTCTTCCCTCGCGCAGACCACTGGCCAAACGTCGCTCCGGGCAAGACGTAGGGTCCGGTTACACCCAATCATCTGGCGGGCCGGTGACAGAGCCCGCCATGCTGTCTAATTAGGTTGCCGAGCGGGAGGGACCGGCCGCTGCGCCGTAAGCGTGCGCTGTGGAACGCGGCCGTGGCGCTTGACCGTTCCGCTCAGGCAGCGAGGCGCTGATCGAGCCGTGGTTTGATGCCGGTCACGTTCCAGGGGAGCAACTCAGAGACGCGTTTCACCGGATGGCTGGCGATGCGCTCCAGCACATGCGTCAGGTAGGCTTCCGGATCGAGGCCATGCATTTTCGCCGTCTCGATCAAGCCATAAAATACCGCGGCCCGCTCGCCGCCTCGGTCCGATCCGGCGAAGGTCCAGTTGCGGCGCCCGAGAGTCACCGGGCGCATCGCCCGCTCTGCAGCCGCGTTGTCGATGCAGGCACGGCCATCGCGCAGGATCGTTGTCAGACCCTGCCAACGCGACAATGCGTAGCGGATCGCCTTGGCCATGTCGCTGCGACCCGGAACGCGGCGAAGCGTTGTCTCCAACCAGTCCTTCAGGTCCGCGAACAGCGGTGCGCTCTGCTCCCGCCTGATCCGCAGCCGGTCATCCGGTGGCTGACCGCGGATCTCTGTCTCGATGCGGTAAAGTGCGGCGATCTTTTCCAGGGCGGTCTTCGCCAGCGGCGATTTTGTTGCCTCAAACAGGTCGAAGATGGGATGACCACCTTAGCCTGGCCCTGTTCCAAGATGCCGAGTGTGCTGGGCTCCGTCGCCGCGGCATGCATTGGAGGTCATCACAGGAGCAAGAAATATGTCTGACGTACAAGCGTTCATTGGTCGTGACGTGCATAAGGAATCGATTTCCGTCGCGGTGGCTGAGGCGGGCCGAGGCGGTGAGGTCCGGTCGCTGGGTCGATCGCGCATACCGACGAAGCGGTTGTGAAGCTGGTCCGCCGTCTGACAGGCCGTCACGGCCGGCTCGAGTTCGTCCACGAAGCCGGGCCTTGCGGATATGGGCTCCATCGGCAGCTGGAGCAGCTGGGACAGGCGAGCCATATCGTTGCTCCGTCTCGTATTCCACGGCAGCCGGGTGATCGGATCAAGAATGACACTCGAGATGCGGTGATGCTCGCCAAAATTTTACGGGCCGGCGAAGTGGAACCCATCTGGATCCCCGACAAGGTCCATGAAGCGATGCGCGATCTCGTCCGCGCACGGCAGGCCGCCTCGTTTGACGTCCGAAAAGCGCGACAGCGCATCCAGTCTTTCCTCCTGAAGCACGGCAGGCGATATCACAAGAAGCCGTGGGGTCGACAGCACCAGGTTTGGCTGGCCAACCAGAGTTTTGAACACCCCGCGCAACAAATTGCCTTGGAGGGCTACCTTCAAGCTCACGCCAACGCAGTTTTGCGTCGTTCCGAACTGGATGAGCAGATACAGGAACTACTACCGGACTGGTCGCTGTCCCCGCTGGTGGCGGCCCTGCAATGCCTTCGAGGTGTGGCATCGATCATTGCGGTTTCACTGGTGGCCGAGATCGGCGACATGACGCGCTTCAAATCGGCCCGACAAATGATGGCATATCTCGGCCTTGTTCCAGGTGAACATTCCAGCGGAGCCACGGTACGCGGACGAGGCATCACCAAAACGGGCAATAAAATCGTCAGAAGCCATTTGCTCGAGGCTGCCTGGTGCTATCGGCTTCATGCCAAGGTCGGGGCGCGTCTGGTCCGACGCGACGGCTCATTGCCAGAGATCGCGAAAGAGATTGGCTGGAAGGCACAAGTACGCCTTTGTGGCCGGTACCGTCGCATGATGGCTCGCGGTAAGAAAAGTCAGATTGTCGCCACGGCAATCGCACGCGAATTGGTGGGGTTCATCTGGGCGATAGGGCAAGAGTTCCGTCCATAGGCGCCATAACCCGCCCGAACAGCGAATTCCGAGCGGATCATGTCAGCGGGATCAGCGGTCAGAGTAGCCGAGCGGTAGAGGGAACCCTCCGGCAAGTTGTCAGAAGCCAACAAGGCACTTCAGATCGAAGATCGAGGCAGCCCTCCGACGTATGATCACCATGGGGTTTCAATCCCCGAATGAGAGAATGAGCGATCGTCGATTATATTCGGTGCTCTGACCACTCTTCCCGCTGCTGTACTCCTTGGCACAACGGCAGTCGTGTCGCGAACGGCGCATGCCTTTTTTGCTTGACAGGTGGTCATGAGAAAACTTCCGACGTGCATGCGCAAGGCAGGCCGCCTCAAGGATACGATTGCCAGTGTAGAGCTGGGCGAAGCCGGCATAACCGTCGGCCTGGAGAATGCCGGTGAACCCGGCGAGGTGCGCACGCGGGTGCTCACCCTTGCGATCCGGGGTGTACCGATAGAACACGCCCACCGGCGCCGTCCCGCCGAATGGGCGATCGTCGCGGACATAGGCCCAGATCCGGCCGGTCTTTGTCCGGCCCAGCCCGGGCGCCAGCACTGGTACGGTGGTGTCGTCGGCATGCAGGCGTTCGCCGCTCAGCACATGCCGGCTCAGCGCGTCCAGCAGCGGACGCAGCAGCGCCGCGGTCTGGCCAACCATGTCCGCCAACGTCGAGCGGCTCAGGTCGATATCGGCGCGAGCGTACTGTTCCGCCTGTCGATGCAGCGGCTGGTGATCACAATATTTCGCTACCGCGACGTGGGCGAGCAGCCCGGCACCCGCGCGGCCACGCCGGACCGGAAGCTCCGGTGCAGGCGCCTGCACGATTGTCTCGCAGGACCGGCAGGAGAGCTTGGGCCGCAGGTGACGCACGACATGGAACCCACCAGGGATGTAGTCGAGGATCTCGGTCTCATTGACGCCGAGCGGATGCAGCTTGCCACCACAGGCCGGGCAGCCGCCGTCCGCACCGCATGGTGGGGCATGTTCAATGATCGCGCGCGACAGCCCCGCGGGCAGAGGTGCTCGCACCGGTTTGTTGCGATCCTTGGTCGCCGTTTTCGGCTCTGTGGCCGTATCTGTCTCACCAGCCTGTTCTTCCTGATCGGCAAGCAGCAACTCGAGCTGTTCGATCTCCGATCGAAGCTTCTCCGAGGATTGCCCGAATGAGGCGCGCAGCAGTCTGGCCAGACGGGCTTTCAACGCCTCGATCTGGTAGCGTTGCTCGACCAGGCCGGAACGCGCCAGGGCCAACTCCGCACGCTGTTCCAGCACCAGCGCGCGCAGCGCGTCTATATCATCCGGCAGATGGGGAACGGTGGCCGACATGGCAACAGCGTTGCCCACCTCACCGCGTCGCTCCAAGAAAAATGCAGCACAGCAGAAGAAAATTCTTATCCCGCCAGTTCGGGGTGCCAGGTGCGCTCGGGCATCCGCCAGTCGATGCCCTCCGCCAGCATCGCCAGTTGCGCGGGCGTCAACGCCACCACGCCATCCTTGGCTTGCGGCCAAACGAACCGCCCGCGATCCAGACGTTTGGCATAGAGAACAAGCCCCTGGCCATCCCACCAAAGAATTTTCAGCAGGTGGCTGCGTCGCCCGCGAAAGCAAAAAAGCTGGCCCCCGAATGGATCCTTGCCCAGTTGCTGCTGCACCAGCATGGCAAGTCCATCAAAGCCCTTTCTCATCTATGGACGCCTCCCGCCTTGCAAGGACTTTCTTCACCCTCTGGCATCCGAGCCTTGGCTGCTGCCATCTATCCGGCCTTTGCTGCGGCAATGTGGCCGCTGGCCTTGATGAGATCCGCTGACCAGCGCCCCATCATATCGTCGAGCGCGAAGCTCGATGAGAAAGTCGGGGTGTGCCGGTCCCGGGTCTGCCCGGTCATGCCATCACGTGCTGATTGCCCTCACAACCAAGAAACTCCTCTCAAGCAAGCCTTGCCATCGGCCCTTCGTCGTTAGGCGGTTTCAGGCTTCCCCCAGATCGTTCCATGCGCGCACATCGACCAAGCAATCCGGGCCACTTGCTTGCAACGGCCGCGACTACAACGTTGAACGGCCTTCTGCTCAGAAGCTGGTTCGTCCAGCTCCAGAGGATGCCCTCTCGCCCGGGGGCGACGCGAACAACCGCACGGGCACCGTTCACGAGCTGTCGACGCAAGTAGGCGTTGCCCCGCTTGCTGATGCCCAGGATTTTGTCCTTTCCGCCGCTGGAATGCTGCCTGGGCGTCAGACCAAGCCATGCCGCAAAATGTCTTCCGGACGTGAACTGGTCGGGACAAGGAAGATGTGCAGTCAGCGCGGTCGCAATGATCGGTCCGACGCCAGGCACCGCGATGAGCCTCTGGCACACCTCACTTACCTTGGCGGCCTCTATGATCTGCCGGTCGAGATCCTTGATCTGTTTGTCGCCTGCGTGGATCTGTTCGACCAACAGCAGAAGGGCTTTACGCGCGTCCTCCGGCAGCCCGCTATCGGTTTCATTTTCAACTAATCCGATGAGTTCGCTTAATCCTCGACGTTGCGTTGCTGCGGTGATGCCAAATTCGGCCAGGTGTCCCCGGAGAGCGTTGATGGTTCCGGTTCTTTGGCACACCAGATGATCACGGACCTTGTGAAGCATCAGCACAGCCTGCTGTTCAACAGTCTTCACTGGAACGAAGCGCATCCCCGGACGCTGGACGGCTTCGCAGCAAGCTTCAGCGTCTGCCGCGTCGTGCTTGTTCGTCTTGACGTAGGGACGTACGTAGCGCGGCGGCATCAGCTTGACGTCATGCCCATGTGCGTGAAGCTGACGGGCCCAATGATGCGAACCCGACCCAGCCTCCATCCCGACCCGGCAGCCAGGGATGCCAGCCATCAACCGCTCGAAGCCTGCTCTCGAGGTTTTGCGACGAAGAACCGACCGTCCTTCGGCGTCGACGCCATGGATGTGAAACACGTTTTTAGCCAAATCGACTCCGATTGTGGTGACCGACATGTTCTTCTCCTTACGCTCCGGACTTAGCACTCTCTCATTGTCGCCCGAGAGCGGGAAGCGTCCATGTCATCATATCGGTCACGCCGGCCGCCAACCAGATCCGCACACCCGGCGGCAGCGCAATCATCCGCGCAGCGCCGTCAACACACGCCGCAGGCTCGCCAGTCCAACACCCTCATCGATCTTGATCCGGCAGCCATCATTCAGTTCGATCTCGATCCGCCGTGGCGTGCTCGGTTCGATCTGCTCCGACGGCCGCGGCAAATCCGGTGTGCTCGCCATCTCGACCGGAAGGAACACCGGGGCACGGCGTTCCGTCAGCATGCCTTCGCGCACCTGGCGCCGCCACGTGAACAGCAGACCAGGATACATGTCATGGCGGGCAGCCACATCGCCGATCCGTGCACCGGCCTCGGCTGCCTCCGCAACAATCCGCAGCTTCTCCTCAACCGTCCAGCGACGGCGGCGCTGACGACCGACAATGACCTCGACGATGCCTTCCGACATGGCTCTAATCACACCTTAATGCTGGCTTTAAGGTGTCCTGCCCCATTTTCCGCACCACGGACAGGCGGCTCTCGGCGGACGCATACTCTTTTGCATGACCCCTCCATTTAATACGACGCCGCGCTCGTCCGGCGCGACGCTTCAACTCTGAAGAAGACCGCCCCGTCGCGCACGCCGCGGGGGACATACGGACTAAGCCGGGCGAAGTCCGGTCAGGCCGTGTCTGCGGCCGGGAGCGCTGGCTTGCG
>Ga0206856_10280_pt1 | contig 15695 bp, 5 predicted proteins | sample Alteio_BWOrgCont_48_FD_152630 | JGI IMG/M metagenome (GOLD analysis project Ga0206856, IMG submission 152630) | Enriched cells from forest soil in Barre Woods Harvard Forest LTER site, Petersham, Massachusetts, United States -... | ecosystem: Environmental > Terrestrial > Soil > Temperate forest >...
ATTCAACAAATATCCATAGAGGCACGCATTGTCAGTATCGACCAAAGCAGAGAAAAAGAATTAGGTGTTCGGTTTGGCGTAACGCCTTCTTCTGAGCTCAATGCAACATCCCACCAGGCTAAAAAGCAAAAAACGACAAACGAGACCCCTGGAACACTCGATACCCCTTTGTTATCGAATTTAACAATGGACTTACCTTTATCCGCAGAGGACGCTGCTGGCAAAGGATTATCTGTAGGCTTACACTTAATACGACTAGGTAAACATGCGTTACTAGATTTGGAGTTATCTGCTTTAGAAAGTGAAGGTGGCGCACAAATCATCTCGACTCCTCATTTAATTACGGCGGATCAACAAACGGCTTATATCGAAACGGGTGAAGACATTCCCTATCAAGGAAGAACAGCGGATGGTTTCGCCAATGTCGTGTTTAAAAAAGCAGTATTATCTTTAAAAGTCACCCCTAGAGTGTTGCCTGATCACCGGTTGATACTAGATTTAGCCGTTAATCAAGACCAGCCCAGTAATTTTACGGTATTAAATGTTCCTGCCATCAAAGCACGAGGTATTAAAACCCAGGTTATTCTCAAAAATGGAGAAACCGTTGTGTTGGGTGGAATCTACGAGCATTTGCAAAGCCAATCAGTGCAACGAGTGCCTTTTCTAGGCACTTTACCCATCATAGGACCTTTATTTAGGCATAAATCGAGCAGCGATAACCGAAATGAGCTTTTAATATTTGTCACCCCTACGATTCTTGATCCCTAGTAAAAACCTTCTCGTCTAGCCTGCACTCGTCTTCTCCAGAAAAACTATTTTCTCCTGGCATTGTTGTGAGTATAACAACATAAAGTAAGCAGTGTTAGTAGCAAAAATGTAGCAATACCATTGTGAGCAACAGCAATAGGCAGTGGTAACAACCAGATCACATTCAGTATACCTAGTGTGATTTGCAAAGTTAACAGTATCAACAATAGAAAACTAATAACGCGTAATGTCTTTTTTTTACTGATTTTTCGTAGTTTCCAGCTTAAAAAAATGAAATAGAGCGCTGTGACAACCGCACCAAGGCGATGGCTCATTTGAATTGCAGTTCTGGCATCACTGGATAGTTGTCCTCCTGCAAAGCTTTTTTTAGTATCCCTACGTAAATTAAATCCTTCGCTAAAATTCATTATCGGCCACCAGTGTCCTTGACAGCGGGGAAAGTCGGGGCAAACAAAGGCCGCATAATGACTACTCGTCCATCCACCCAGCGTAATTTGTACCATCACGACGAATAAGCCAATGCTTGTCCAGAGACGTATTTTTTTTTCTTGTTTTGTTGGTAAGGTATTAAAAATAGGGATGAAACGAAATATTAGTATCCATAACACACTTAACAAGCTTAAGCCCCCTAATAAATGGGCCATAACCACCAGCGGATAGAGATGTAATGTGACAGTCCACTTACCGAGTAATCCTTGAAGCAATAACAAGGATAGCAGAATAAAAGCCATTTTAATGGGTTGATTAGGCAGCTGTCGTCGTTTAAAAATTAAAATAACCACTGTCAAAGCTAATACAGCCAGCGTAGCAGCGGCATAACGATGGATCATTTCAATCCAGGCTTTTTTAGGATTTAGGATTTGGCCAGCAAAAACGCTAGAAAGTGGCTGATGAGGAACGATCAACTGTCCATAGCAACCCGGCCAGTCTGGACAAGCTAGACCTGCCTCTTTAAGGCGGGTCGTTACGCCTAACAAGATGACTGCAAAGGCAAGGAATACGGAGACGACGGTTATTCTAAAAGCCCATTTATTTTCTAACATCCTTTGTTTTCCTAAGTATGCTCACAGCAATGAATAGGGTAACAGCCAAAGCAAACCATTGAAATGCATAGGCATAATGTCGACTGGCATGCCACGTAACCGCTTGCCATAGTGGAATAAAGCCATAAGGCTGTTGTTTATTAACGACGATGATAAAAGGCTGATAATGTTTTTTATTTAAAAAATCTGGATCAAGTGTTTGTATACGCTGCGGCCATTTTTTTTCAGCAACAGATTTAAAGCTAAAAGTTTTAGTGGGCCAAACGAGCAAACCGTTAATGGTCATGTTACCGTTGACTGCTTTTATCAGGGGTAAAATCTTTCGATTTCGTCCTTGGGGTATCCATCCACGGTTTATCAAAATAATATACCCTTCGCCTTTCAAGTTGTGGTGTTGTTGCACATCGGGGCTCGCATGCTCATGTATTCCGTATACACTCCGCTCGCTCGCCCTCGTGCGCCTAACCACAACTTGAAATCCTTTGGGTATAGTCATACTATTTTTTAAGATAAAGGGCGTTAATACTTCATAGCCAATGTGATGTTGATAGATTTTATTATCTAATAAAAAATTATGCTGATTATCAAAATGTCCCGTGGCTAAAACAGGAAAATAATTTTTCCCCACAGAAACAGGCACAGTCTGATTTAACTGGATAGGATTAGCGCTTTGCCGTTTCAAAAATTCAACTTGAATTCTTTTTTTTTCATTCCCACGATGGATTTGCCACACACCGAGGATGATTAATAATGGAAAAAAAATGAGGAAAGTTAAATTGATAGCTTGTTTTTTCATGGATAAAAAATCAAAAAAAATCCTAGCAATGCTATTCCGGTAAGAAAACTCCACCACCAAATACCAGCATCTAGTAAAAATGTATTGTTGTGAGTAAGCTTGTGTTGATAAAGACGGACACTGATCAAAAGCAGCAAAGCAGCAAACACATTGATGATATGCAATCCTATAAAGACAATGAGCAAACTGCCATAGATACCTGTTTTAACAATAATATCTACCTTAGTCAGATAGAAAAAATAATAACTTTGCAAACTTAAAAATAAAATACCGAATAAAATAGCAAGCTTCAGCATTATCAAGCTTATTGAATACTCTAATTTTTTTAGAAATCGTTTGGCCAGTGCAACCATTAATGCGCTAAGCATCAGTATGATCACATTGACCAAGGGTAGGTGACCTACTCCGGAAAGACCGGTTTTTGCTGTTGTGGTAGCCGGAGAATGAGCTGGCGGCGTGACTAAAGGCCAGTGCTGTGCAAAATCTGGCCACAGTAAATAATGTGTTAGCATCGACGCATCGCCACTGTGACCTGCTAGCCAAGGTGTGATAGAAAATCTAACGTGGATAATCGATCCCAGTAACAAGCCAAATAAAAAGAGTTCTGCAACTAAAAACCAAAACATCCCCCAACGAAAAGTTTTATCCATTTGTTGATTATATAAACCTGCATCACTTTCTTTAATAACAGACCATAACCAACCGCTAATCATAAATAATAGGATGCTTAAACCCATTACTAGTGCAATAAAACCCCATGTTTCCGTTGAATTAAGAGAGCCAAATGCTAAAATTAGCAAAGCCAGTGCGCCTAAAGCAGGCCATGCACTTTGATGTGGGACATAGTAACGAGAAGAAGGCTTATACTCTTCCATAAAAACGCTCCTGTTCCGAATTATAAAGGAAAGCGCTTTTAATTCACAATACATTCACAAGTGCGAAGAGTATAAGATGACCTGCTTAGCTTAAGTCATCATCCATTTCTAACACTCGCTTGGACAACATGTATACTGTTTGGTGTAGGGACCGTCAGCGCATTCGCAAGCAGGGTGATATGATCGACTAAATACCATAAATGATTAGGCAGCTGTTGACGATGTTGGTCAGCCCATTTTGTCAATGCTTCTGCTCTGCCATTGCCATTGGTCAATACAGCCAAGTTGTTTAATACACTGCCAACGCTGCACGCCTGCAAACGCCTATGTAGCATTGCAATACTTTGCTGATAATTCTTTTCTAAATATTGATGCGCCTCTGCAAAAGTATCCTGTGATTGATCATCATGCAACCATTGCAACAGTACTTTCGTTTCCCATTCAACAGTCATGTCTAATAAACGACTATGTCCTTTTTTATTCCATTTAGTAGAACAATCAGCTTCCAAAATATCCGCTTGGGTAGCGGTAATATTGCTTAAAAATGTTTTATAAAAATCAGCTTGTTCGTTTTTTAGCTCACAAATAGTATGCTCTAGCTTGTGGGCTTGTTTTTTACGAGTACGGTTAACGGTGGAAAAAAAGCTAGAACGGTAGGCATACAAACAATTTGAAAACTCATTTTGTAGTTCACCCCTGCTTTTTTTCTCTTTTTCACTAATAAGCATGGATTGACAAACAGGAGATGGCACTGTAGTTCGTGTTATTTCCCGAAGTTCAGTAGTAATTTTTCCCATGTTAATAAAGGCTTGTTTCATTTCTAGGCGTGTAGGCGCTTTTCCCCCAGAGATAGCAGGTGCTGCTGCTTTCTTTGCAAGCTCAGCATAGCCTTCATCACACTGCTTACGTAGATTATGATCCCTATCTTTAAGTACATCGTGATGTAACATCCATGCATAAGTTACGCGTTCCGCAGCGTTTTCCTTAATATCTACAAAAAAGTCAGAAAAAGTTTTGCTATCGCCATCTGAAACTCGGCGTAATTTTTCCGCAATAGCGGTCATAGCCGGCGTATCAGACTGCTTTAAAAAAGCAACCGTGTGATCACTGCGCTGTAAATGGGAACCAAATTTATTGGCCAATGTTAAGGTCGAGCTTAACGTTGGTAGTGGCAAAGATGACGGTTGTGCAAACCAGTCAGCAGCGATATCCGCTACAATTTCTTCAGAGATAACGCAAGGTCGAATGCTATTGAGCGCGGTAAAAAATTCCAGTATTTGATCAGCACTCTGTGTAGGTTTCCATACGATCGCAGTAAGCGACTGTGAATGTCCCGTTTGGCGTAGATAATCATCATATTGTTTCATGGCCTGGACGTGTTTCGTCATCTCAGCAACATTCAGTTTAGAATTTTGAAAGACGGTATTGATTTGCTCAATAGAAACAGAGGCGGGTAATACGGATAACGCACGACAAAAGTCATTCCAACCGGAGAATAGCGAAAAACTACTAGGTATTAATTTGTTTAAATTATCAACTAAAGTAGTTACTCCCTGTAAAGTACGGTTTTGGGTAAAATGCCAGCAGTCTACATAAGACAAGAGACCTCGGCGTAACAAGCCAAATAATGACTTTAAATCCTCATGATATTTTTTTTGCTGAAGACTATCTGCTGGCATGGCCTGTAAATAAGTAGCCAGCATTGGCATAAAGGCTTGTGGTTCTAGTGCTACCGCCGTCTTCTCCTCCTGATACTTGCTCTTAAAGAACGCTATTCGCGACAACGTAAGACCTCGTTGTGGACTGTTTTTTATGATACGTACGACATTATCAATATCCGCTGTGTTAGTTCTCTCAAGAAATAGTTTTCTAACACTGTCTGCTGTGACGAGTTGCTTGATAGCTCTCAATTGCCATGGATGTAATGGCCAATACTGATGCGTGGCATCCAGTAGATTCTTAAGTAAATCACACGTTTGTCTAGCGTGGCACTCATCATCCTTAATAGATGACAGCAAGTTATAAGCCAGCTCACTGACAAGCCGAAATTGATGTAAATTATTCTCTGATATTTTTTTATCTTTAAATAGTTCATGCTGGAAAAACGTTTTCAACATTTGAATTTTTATTTCTAGACACTGTGTCTTAGGATCGCGAATCAACGCTAAAAGATTTACTGTACACTGTAGTGGTATTAACACACTGGCCTGAGAAACTGTTGGCCTCAGCGCTTGATAAAGCTCTAGCGCATCCCGTTTCAAATGTTTTTCTTTCATATCAACGTAAAGAAACTGATAAAAATTCCGCAAACACTGTGTGTTATTTATAAATTTAGCTTGTGCATGTCTGCAAGCAGCTGTTTCAGATAAATAATAATCCTGAATGTACTTAAGCCATTGTTGGTGAAGTACGAGTAGGGCCTCACTCTCTTTACTTAAACCACCTGCTTCCTCTGCATCGTCCTCTAGACTAAAACAGGAATAAAAACCATCGTCGTGCAGCGCTTGTGAACCTTGAGCGTCATGAAGCGGATGTTGATCGGCTTCTGATACGAATGATTCCAATTGAGTATCTGCAGGAAAAGAGTGTTCATCGCTAAGTCCAAGCCTGTCACTGAAATTCTGCCAACAGTCGTTTACTTGTTTTACAAATAAATAATAGATATCCTCACTATCTTCTGTTTTATCTTGAAGACGGTTGTCCCATAGACCATCTACTGTTTTCCAAAAATATAAAATTTCTTTTTGCGTTGTTGCTCGATCGCGCTGGTCAGTTTGTAAAACTGACATCAGTGAGTGTGATAATTTAGCACAAAGTAATTCTTTGGCATGACGAAAACATTTTTGCTGGGTTTCTAATTGATGTTGTAGTGCGGCCACCGTTTCTGCTTGGATTAACTGCGTTGCAACCCCGTCTATCCATGCGACATCCTGGCCTTTTTTTTCTAGGGTTTGCTTTCTTTTGTTGATTTTTACGTGATGACGTTGATCAAACTGTTGAACTAATTCTGAATGACTACACTTTAGAGTCTGGTAGTCTTGGTCAATGGCTTGCCAATTGAGAATGCTGAGATAAGAACCCGGATGCCCATTGCGCCCTTGACGGCCTCTTTCTTGTTTAATTGTACGTCTTGGTGCAACATAGGTCATAATAACTTGTAGACCTTCTTTAGAGCACGGCACAATATCAGTACCACGTCCCATTCGGGAACTGAAGGTGACAACGCCGGGTTGCCCTGCACGTTCTAATAAGTCAGCTTCTGTTTTTCCACTCGCATTGGTGTCACAGACTATGTTTGCTATGTTTATTGCTTGTGCTGAGTTATTCTGAGATCGTTCCTGGCTTAATGCTGCTATAACTTCCTGATAGAGGTGTTCAACGGCTTGATCATCACAACACGTAATCAGTATTGGCCGATCCTGAGCACAACGCATCTGTTCACAGATAGCGAGCACTTGTTGCTTCAGTGACGTCGCAAAAACACTAGGCAATTGCTTGCTGCGTGATAGTTCACGCGTAGGTATTTTAGTGACTCGCTCAATCTTATAGGCCTGCTTGAGGAGTTCAAGCTCACTAGGATTGCCTGCGGTACCCGTTAACCCCTCTATCCTTTCATAAGTCGTGGTGAGCACTTGTCTTGCATTTTGAGATAATGCAATCTCAGATTCTGGCTCAATAAAAAAGTTTGGAGTACGACCTCTCGTCGCCGCTTCTTTATTTAAGCGAGTATGTAAAAATTGCTGTACTAACTTACCATAAGTGGTTCCCTGTTGAATTTGATTATTAATTAACACTTTAGCCACAGAAACAGGGGTCGTTTCACCTTCACCTAATGCCTTCGCTTCTTCTTGTACACAAAAATCAATACCTTCTTGTAAATGCGCAGCAGCATGCGCGGCAAGCAGACAATCCTTTAGTTTCTCGTAAGTTTTGTCATCCGGCTGTCTCATCTTGTATTTCGCGACAAAATTAGATTGTGGTGAACTTGAAATGGCATTCTGTATGACTTGGTTGCAAAGTGGCTCCAGATCTTTGCGTAAAGAAATTTTACCAGCAAAGTTGTCAGCATTGTTGTGATAAAACTGACTGATGCACTGGTACACCCAAGCATCGTGATTAAACACAAGCCCGTTGCCTGCGGCATAATTAAACTGTGTATCATCATCTAACAAGGGACGATCCGCTTCATCTATCAGTGCGACACGATTTGTTTGATGACAATCAATGTTGTCGGCCCCCGCCCATACGTAACCACTACGAAAGAGGGTTAGCCCCGCTACCGTGGCATAATTAACAACCCCCACTTCAGCAGATCTACTCTGTGCTTTATATGCTTCTAGTGGGGAATGTTGCGCGATGTAAGCACTTTCAATCTGTATGAGTTCAAATACGTGCGCAAATTCTTCTTGGTCTCGCTGTGAGAGGATTTCTTTAGCACTGAACACATCGACTGTCTTGCCATCTAAGGCTAAGCAAATAGCGCGTGCACAAGTGATAAGCCCTTTCCCCTGGCCAGTAGCTACTTGAGAAATTCGGTTACCCGTAGGATGGATAGCCGCATCTAATAAAACAAGCATTTGTGCAGGATTTAGCCATTTATTCGTTTTTCGGAATATTATTTCGCGTATAAGGGCTAATCTTTCTGCGTGAAGATTATTAAATGCCGGCTCTTGTGTTTGCTTGCGCAATTTTCCAGCCAGATCATGCAGTAAGCTCACTAATTCTTCTGAACGCCGCTCACTGAATTTTTCATGTTGGCTATAACTGTTTGCGAAAAACACTAAGCTAATCAAGTACTGATGTTCTTGATCAGTCAGCGGATTACCTCCTTTTAGTTTGAAGCCGGCCAATATACGTTGCAGATCGTCATGATTTTGTTGATCGGTACTGTAATCACGTTTATGCGCTTTTTGATAACTGCTTTCAAAAAAGTGTAGCATGTCTGCGACATTGATTTCTGCATGTTCATGAAGATACTCGATTAAGAATTTAGCTGTCGGGTTAGGCTTGGTAGCGAAATACATGGCCAAGGTTTTGATACCGTCAGCATCGATTTTTTTTAATGCATGGCGTAGTGCTAAGCCTTGCGCTTCATAAGTAGATGTAGATTCTTCCCTAAGCGCATGAGCTAGAATAATACACTCATGCGCAAACACGCTTTCTTCATTTTGGCCCACGATGTCTTTGCTTAAGTTATACCAAAATTGCAGTAGCGCTTTAGACTTTAAACTAGTCGCGCAAAATAGATGCAACGTTTGTTTCCATAGCGGGTTTTGGCTAATCTCTTCTTTCTCTGCAAATGAATTCAAGTAATCAAATAATCGAATAATCGCTCTTAGACCGCTTAATGCGACTTGTTCCTTTGGTTCCTGAGTAGAAATATGCTGCATAATCTGCAGATAGTCTTCGATGAGTGTAGGTTCTGTTTTCTGAAGCATGACAATAAAGCTGAAACATTGGTTAAAATAGTCCTTACTGGTGTGAAGTGCCAAACGCATGAGTGACGCTTTTAAGGGAGAGGATAATGATGACTGCTGAATTATTTCAGAAGCCGCGGCGATTAAATCTGAATTAGCCTGCTCACTGAGCACCGCTAAATCGGCATTCACTAACGTTGAAGCGCTACCTTTTTCGTTTTCTTTTTTTAAAATCTCCTGAAGCATCGTTAGAGGATAAAATGCTGTGCCATCGGTGTCTTGAACCAAAACCGCTAATATTGATTGTAATTGTGGCAGCGCATAATGCTTATTTCCAGGAGCATGCGTTGTCAGCCTGTCGATAAGTGGTACTAATTCATTCCAAGAGTCTTTCTGATCCATTTGTAAAAAGCGTTCTTCTATTTTTCCTAATAAATCCTGAAGCGCGTGGGCTGTGAATCGACGCGGTACAGCGACATGCGACCTTAAAAAGGTGTCTAAATATCCCACATTAATTTCACAGTAAGCGCGTGATAATTTAGGTTGAATTTGCCGTATGAAATCAGTCACTTCATTCGGTTCTAAACAGCGATAAGCGGCATCTTGCAAGGTAATGCTGCAGCCTTGTCTTATCTGTCCGCTAATAAATGAGCGTCTCATTTCTGCGGCTTGATTAGCAGTCGCCGCTGTCATACGCTTTAACAGGCCAAACAGCTCATCTTTATCAGGTAAATGAGCGGTATCGCTAAAGGCAATAGAATTCAGTTGCTGGAAGAGAAAATCAATTGCTTTGTTAACGTTAGGGTTATCGCTACGGGTTAAAGTAACTAACTCTTGAATAATTAAGCCAGCATTCTTCCCATTATAAGGATAGGCTAGCCACGCTAAGGGGATTAATAAATGGGAATCTGTATTAATATCAATGGAAAGACGATTTTCATTAATAAATATATAAAAGCGCCCCAGGTCTAATGCTAAATCTGGATGATTGCCACCAGCCCCTGCATGTGGAGAATGTCGTTCTGCAAAATAATTACTGTTAAATAACTGTAACATTCGCCCCGATGCATTGATGAAGTTATAATTTAACCGGTTAGCATACGGTGTGCCTCCTACTAGTAAACCTTTATAAAAATCAGCGATATGCTCAAATTTCAATTGCATTTGACCGGTTTTTAGTTCTCCATCAAGGTTAAAATAGCCATTTACCTCCTCAAGAAAAGAAGCAAAGTTTGCGTGACAAACAACATTATCGCGCAAGACTGGCACAGTGTTTGTGGTGGTGACATCATCTAGGCCGATGCAAGTACAGGCGACGAGTAAGCGCATGATCCAAACGCCAGTGGCAGGGTGTTGTGCACCAGCAGCAGACTGCGACCACTGCTGTAGCGATTTAAAATGGCGCTGATAATGTTCAAAACGCTCAAAGGTCATGGCAGGCAAACGGGCCAGAAAACGCGATATCAATGTTTTTCCTGCATTCCCAATATACTGAGAAAATGTGTTGTCCAACACAGGAAGATAGGATCTAAATCTATTTTCTTGACAATTAGAAAAGCGTGTCAAGTCGAGTGACGCATCCCAAAGCGTATAGCCCTCATAATGGGCCGCATAGAATAACCCATCATGTTTCCAATCAATTTTATCAACATGGTTTAGTATGACTTGCTGGCGCATAGCCGCTTGATTAGCCGTTTCACATCGCTTAAGTACAATCATCAAACGCTCGATAAAAACTTGCATGTGGAAATTACTGCCATTATTTCTCAACAAGTTATTAATTTTATTCGCATCTAAACCTAAGTTGTTTTGATTTAGATATACCATTAATGGCTTAAAAGCTTTCCACAAACGGGAAAAGCGATTGTAACCCGTTGATGCCGTTTGCTTTGCAACGAGCTTCCACCAAATAGAAACAAAATGGCTACCCTGAGAGGAGGATTGGAACGTATTAATACAATCAACCAGCGCATTAACCTGACTAGCCTCCAATAATTCAGCTAAATTAATTGCCGGATCAACAAAGCTGGTTTTCCATGTTGTAAAACCAGTAGGACCGAATGACTGATATACGGCTTGGAGCAATTTAAAAAAATACAAAACACCATTGCCAGAACCAAAATCTTTACTATTTGTAGAGTATATTCCGTCTCCATAGTGGTAGAACAACTGTCCAAGTGCCTTTAAATTATCGGTTGTCAACAATGGTGCGGGCCCTTCTTCGAAGAGGAAATCCTGAAATGCAGAATTAACTATTTTTGTCTGGTTAGTCGTCCAGCCGTCCATCCAGTCCTTTAGTAATTGATGTGCACTAACATTTTTATCGTTTGCACCGATTGTTTCTTGAGTACAATAGGCTTGCATGTGTAAAGCCGCATTGTTTCTTTTATCGTCACTTAGCGTTATAAGTGTCGTCTGCTGCTTGTCCACTTCGTTAAAAGCGTTTTCAAGTTGCTTTCTTGACGCTGGGTGGAGATCTTCTGCCGCTAGCTCATCCCACAGTGTTAGAGAATTTTTTGGCGTATGTGCACCATCAGTTAATTCAACAAGCTGCCGATAGTCTCCTTCCCACGCGCTAACCCCACTCATTTTATCCCTGAGCTTCACGGTATAAGGATTTCTTTGCTCTGGTAGTAAATCCTGCCGTTTTTCGATATCGAGTCGTTCTTGCTCTGGGCTGTAACATAAAATTAAACGGTCATCGCGTTGACTTTTTTTCACAGAAAATCCAGCAGGCAAATTCTCCAGCATCATGCCAAATCGAAATTGCGGTGCATACGACATTATTTTTTCCACCGCCGTAGGCTCCATTGCCTGGATGACCTGTTTTGCCTGATGTTGGCTACCTACCCATAGACTAAACAACTTAGCTAAATCACCGGTATCGCCCGATATGTTTTTTATCGCGTCAGGGATTTTCCCCCAACTAGCAGCACATTTCTCTTTAATATTGTCGCGCGTTATTAATCGCTTTTCATTTCCTGTGTATGGCTGTATATCTTGTTCTTCCTGCTGCTGCTGCTGCTGCTGCTGCTGCTGCTGCTGCTGCTGCTGCTGCTGCTGTTGTTGTTGTTGTTGTTGTTGTTGTTGTTGTATGCCAATACTGGATTTATTAAAGGCTAAAGGCCATTGCCGTTCACGAATGTCTTGTGCGGAGTCACACTCTGATACGCGCTCAGGAGTTTTTAACTGATGCAAGGCCTGTGTATTTTTATTGAGTTGCTCTTGACGTGCCTGACGACGGTTATCCAAAATGGTATTTTGCAGCGCTTTATACTGCGCCTTACAATCAGCATGCTGACGGTTGCTAAAATCAGCATGGTCAAGGACAGGAATAACAATTTGAGTTTTAATAGTGTTATCCTGCACTGCTGATGCTAAGATAGCTATTAACTCGACATGGCTTCTGTTTTGCGGATCGAACTGCTGTAGAATTAAGGCCTGTGTTAACGAATCGTTATCCTGCCTATCAATCAGTGTTAATATGAGGCGCCAGATAATCTGCTGTGTATTGTCATTGATTTTCCCTGCTGGCAAAATGAAACCCAGCGTCTTCAATAGGGGCTCCTTATATTGCTTGTAATAACTACATAGCTGGTCATAAACATTTTGAGCAAAATCGTTTTTTTCATAGCGATTACCACTCAAGTCAAAACAAGCGTGCAGCCCTGGCAAAGCATGACGAGACTTTTTTCTTCTCTCAACGAGCACTCTAAATAAAGCCGCCAAACCCTCAGTACCCATTTGGCCAAATTGCATGAACTGCCAGCGTTGTAGTACCTCTCCGGCTAAATTTCCAGTGTTAAGAAAATAGTCATGTGGGCAACCCTCATCGAGCCATTTCTTTTTTTCTTTACTATAAGCGTCAACGAAAGAAGCCTCTAACACCGCATTTTGTTCAAAAAACTGCAGCATTGATTTTGCCGCATTATCCCACATCAGCGTGTGATCTCTCTGACCTGAATACTTCTTTACAAGCTTTGTTGCGTCGCCGTTGTTGAGGGCTACTAACAAGCGATTACGTGCCACACAACTATCCGCATACGCTATCCAAGGAATATCTACAGCCGCTACCTTGTTGCTTACGTAATTAAAACTCAGCACAAACCGATCAGCATTCGATAACTGCTGTGCTAGCGTTAAGGCTTCTTTGAAGAGCTGATTTTGGTCTGATGTCCAGTGCGAGAGTGATGATGTCTTCGAAATAGAGACTTCAAGTCCAGGACATTGATTTCTATATAAACCATTGAGCAGTGCATGAGGATCATCTACGTTTAAAAACAACGTCGGGTGGCGGCGTGTGTTTAGTGCAACGTGATAGCTTCCATTATCATAGCCATTCAATAAAAGTTGGTAGTCGATTAGCTTAGTAAATGTAAATGGTGTGCCGTTTTCCCGAAAAATACTCTGGCCTCCGTAATGCTGACCTAGGAGCATTTCTGCACTATAAAGCGAATAAGGGTATGCTAAGGTAAGTGTAGTATGTAACTGATCGTGCTGTTTTTTACTACTTATTTGTTCCAAGACATAGTCACGTAACAGTTGTACATCAACTGTTACACGATATTTTTTGATATCTTGCGCTTGTTTTTGAAAACAAAAAGGCACCACTCTAGCGAGCAATATAAATTGCCATGCTCGCCATAACGCTTGATCATCCTGGCATTGCTCATGTCGCAAATTATCCAAGCAGTCTACTGCTTCAATAGTACACGTTTGACTTCCCGCACCGAGTACGGGTGCGGGTATGCTCTGCTTTAAAGTTTCAGGCACATAACAAATCCATTTCGGGGTGGTGGTGGGGATACTGTTTTTGTTTTTATGCAAACAAGCCCATTGAGGCGCTTCAATAGGATTAGGCGTCAAATTAACAATCATAACGTGAATGTAGTCTAATTGCTTTTCGGATAGTGCCGATAATTCTTCCTGAGAATTAAATACAGCGATCTGGGAACACCAAGCGCCCATTTTATCATCAGCTTTACCAGATAGCTTTTTGATGTCACTCAAGCTTTTATCAAAAAAAGCTCTCGTCACATAACGATACATATCTATCGTTAGTAAGTGATAATCTGAAAATTTAAATTCTGTGTGAGAGCGGTTAAACTCTTCAAGATATTCTTGAAATCCTATAAAATTACCAGACATATTCTGTTCGAATAAATGTTCTGTCATAGCTTTAAAAGGATATCCCGCTATATATCGCTGGTATTTAACATGGAGGTCGTTAGTCGTAACGAATTTTTCTACTGAAAAATAATCATTATATTTGATGATATTACCGCTGCTGCTATCTTTGATAGGTTCACATAACAAATTATTACAAATATATTCTTGAAGAAAACTATACAAGCAGTTTAATCCAATATTATTTTTATTTCCCTGCGGGTTGTCATCCACTGTCTGCAAACTGGCGTAAATCCAGGGATAATTACGTTCTAAGTCGCTGAATAAATCAATAGGCTTTCCCTTAAAACCCGTTAAGATCTGCTTTATTTCTTCATTAAAAATGTCATCATATTTTTTGTTGTCCTCAATAAATATCTTGAGTAGGCTATGGCTATCCTTTTCTCTAAGCCAAGAACAAAGGATTTGTATAATGTTATTTTTATCTATCATGCTATTTAACCTGTTTGGATCGGAGTCAGAGACATTGCTAGAGGATTTTTAATCTGTACCAAAAAGGACAACGATACAAAATCATCTTATAACGGAGAATAACCAGCATTTATTAAGCTGATATTAAATAGATAGGGAATCGCAGGGGTTTTCTAGGGGGTAGTGGTACGCCGGGGTAACGAGGTAGAGTCCGCTTACAACATGATGGCCTAGGATAGGTCGCGAATTCCGGGGCTAGCGGCTAAATGGTGAATACTGCTGCTGAGTAACTTACGCAAGTTATGGCTGGCTTTTTCAGCAAAATATAGGGTGCCTTCATGCGTGATGTGTTCTTCACTCAGCCCCGCGGCAAGGTTGGTCACAACAGAAATGACGGCTACTCTTAAGCCACAATGCCTGGCGACAACTATCCTGACAGAGGGGGCCTCTACTACCCACTGGAAAACTAGGCAGTGCATATAATATAGGGGGTGCTAAACGAAGGTTGCTGCGCCTGCGCCCAGCTCCATAACTTCGACTTCAGATAAACCTGTTAGCTTTTGGACAGTCTGAGGGGTCATGCCCTCTTCAACTAGAAGCCTTCTAGCAATAGCCAAAATCCCCTCATGCCGGCCTTGCTCTAGGCCTTGCCGTAGGCCTTTTTCCGTTGCATCATCGAGTTTCTGAGCCAACACAGCGGCTTCATCCCGTACACGTTTACGTTCTCGTTCGTACCACTCAAGTTCATTTTCAGACCAATAAAATTGATCCAATGCTTCATAAGCCCTTTGAATAATGTGATCGCTACCAATCACTTGCACTAAATCGTCGGCTTTAGTTTCATTAGCATGTTTAAAAAAATAACACCATTTCTCTATTAATGTTTTAAGCTCAGAGGGTTCTTTTTTAGTGAATTTAGGTAGTTCAATGAAGGTAAATGAGAAATCTTTTAAGTCATGGTCAACACTATCTCGGTCTAAGATGATATGATCGGATTTATATCCCATTTTATTCGGAAATAACACGCAGTCGGCGATGGCTATAAAAATGATTTCTTTGAGATCATGGTATTGGTCGCCCTTGTCCGCCTGCTGGGAATAGGCTTTAGCGGCATAATACTGAGCTTGTTTTTCAAAGCCTTTGGTTTTAGCTACCTGCATTTCAATAATATATTTGACCCCTTCAGCGTCTTGGCAAA
>Ga0206856_10283_pt1 | contig 15522 bp, 23 predicted proteins | sample Alteio_BWOrgCont_48_FD_152630 | JGI IMG/M metagenome (GOLD analysis project Ga0206856, IMG submission 152630) | Enriched cells from forest soil in Barre Woods Harvard Forest LTER site, Petersham, Massachusetts, United States -... | ecosystem: Environmental > Terrestrial > Soil > Temperate forest >...
TGGGGCGAAGCTACGGTCGCTGCCGGCGTGGCGAGCGACTACGGATGAGCATCCTCCATCAGCAATTTCCGGCGCCCCTCGCGCACGAGGAACGTCACATCCGCGCCCCTCGGCGAGTCGTCCACCGAAGTCGCCACCGATCCCGTCAGAGCCGAGAACGAACTCCTGAGGTCAGGCATGGCAGATTCCATTATCGCCGCTTACGTGCCGCTTCAAGACGGGGATCGTACGCGAATTCAAGCCGAATGCCGCCGGGTTCGAGCACCATGAAATGGATCTTCGGGCCTTTCCCGGAGAGTTCCGGGCCGAATTCCACGACGACATTGGGCCAATTCGCGACGCGTTCGTGTAGCGCCTCCAGCCTTTCTCGGTCAGCGACGGCCAGCGCGAGGTGGTGGAGTCCGACATTGGCGCGCCGGTCGAACTCAGCGGCGCGTTCTGGCGACTGGACCTGCCACAAGGTGACCACCTGGCAGCCGTCGGAGACGAAGGCCGCAGGATAGTCGGGCCGCTCACCAATGACGCTCCATCCTAGACAGTCGCAAAAGAAGCGGCAGGTGCTTTCAAGATTTCGGACGCTCAGTCCAATATGATCAACGCCGACTGTGTAGGGGGTGGAAGCGGCCATTGCGGGGTCTCCTGTCAAACATATAGAAATGGTTTCGGGGACTACGTCTTCTTTGCCGCGCTGCCCGCTTCACTCGCGAACCGGCTCTGCCACACCCGCGAGTCATTCGGGAGGGGCGTGGAATCGTGGGACATCACGGCATTCATTCTCGGCTAGTCAAACGCACCAAGCTGGCTTTTATCCGGAATGTTCCATTCATGGCTTACCATTTTGAAGGACAGTTTTTTGCGCCATGCGCCGGGGGGGATGGCCTGTCTCCTGATGAAACAGACACGTTAAATGGGACCGGTCGGTGAATTTCGCTGGGCGTAATCCGGTGACCTGGGGTACATCTCCACTTCGGTCACCAAGGTGCGTAATGGGTGAAAACAAGTCGCTGGCCTTGGCGGGTAGGTGGCAGGAGAAGCAATCGTTGAGAGCTTTTTGTGGGATGGGTTTGCCATCGATAAATTCCGCGAACCCCCACCCACCGCTCGAGGGGTATTTGCTCGAATCCTTAACCATTAACTGAACCCCTTCCTTGGGCACTCCTGCTACGAAAGATTGCGGCTGGCGAAAGACTTTATCGTTTTCCTCCGACGGCACGTAATTCCAGACGAGGCGGGCAATAACGGTGCTACCCCGGAATGGAAGCTTTCCTTCGCGATAGGCAGGTAATCGCCGCGTCATTGCCCAGGATGGCGCGCAAATCGTTATGGGTACCTTCTTCATGGGAGATGGAGATGAGCCGCCAACCGCGGTAATCAGGAGGGAGTTTGCCTCCGAATATCGCGGAGGCTTCTCCGTCGGATTGGTCAGATGCAAAGTCACCATTCGAGACTGCGCCGACGAGCGATGGTACGGCAACGAGCGCGAGAATAATCCGTGTCACAGGTCTCTCCTTCCATCAACGTTCGGAACAAGCGTCACCATAAACACTCCCCCAGAGGCGCGATGCCATAGCGTTTCATCGGTCTCCTTCGTGACGGAGTGTTTGGGGATGGCTAAGTCACAGTGGTCGCGTCAGCACTTCACCCGCATCGTGCGTCTCCAAGCCGATGTCAGTGTCCAGAGCTCTGGCCGCCGTCCACGTGCAGAATTTCGCCCGTCACGAAACCGGCGGATTCAAGGTAGAGGATTGCGTCGACGACATCGGAGATTTCGCCCATGCGGCCGAGCGGGTGTAGGCCACTGAGCGACGCATGTGTCTCGGCGGGATGCATCGGTGTTTTGATGACCCCAAGCGCGACCGCGTTCACCCGGATACCGCGCTTCGCATACTCGATCGCGAGCGATTTGGTCACTGCATTCAGGCTGCCCTTCGTCAGTGATGCCAGCGCTGACGGTGAAGCAGAGAGCGCGTGATCGACCAGGCTCGTACTGATTTGCACAACATGGCCGCTACCTTGCTTCTCCATCTCAGCGATCGCGAGTTGGGTCATATGAAAGAAACCAGCGACGTTGACACCCACGATGGACGCAAAGTCAGCCTCGGTATATCGGGTGAACGGTTTGCCGATGAAGATGCCCGCGTTGTTAACGAGCGTATCGATGCGCCCAAATCGGGCGATGCCTTCGGATATCGCGCGCTCGGCCGTCTTGCGATCGACGATGTCCCCGGGAACTGTGAGGACATTATCATCGTAGAACTGCCCCACTGTGCGCGCAGTCGCGACCACCCGGTACCCGCGATCGCGATACGCCTTGACGAGCCCTTCGCCGATACCCTGAGACGCACCGGTAATCACAGCGACCTTCTGCTCCATGCTCATAGCATCCTCCTCGTGATGACTGGGGCCAGCCGCGAGAACCGCGTCGGTGTGCTCGCCCCCCGGCCACAGATCAAGTACCCGATGTTGCGCCGATCGCGCAGAATTCTCGACTTGGCTCGTCGGCACCCCTGATTGTCCGGGTGTCGGGTGCGTATCAGCCGACGCAATACAGATGTGATATCCGGAGGAGGAATTCTATCAGACGATAGTATCGTCGATTGTTTGTCGTCGGTTGGTAGCTCGAGAGCAGCAACGCCGAGGCCGTTGTGCCATTGAGATTCGCCAGATCAAATACCGCAACAACTTTGTCGAGCAGGATCATCGAGCCATCACGCGGCCGGTGTGGTCGGTGCTGGAGTTCAAGTCCTTCTGGCCTGCTGCGGTCACAGCTTGTCGGCATCGAACTCATCTACATGACCGGAAGGGTCAGTTGCTCCATACAGGCGAGGTGTGCCCGGCCCGACAATTCTATTCATTGGCGAGATGATGCGTATGCCTCCGGCGGTGACCGCACAGCAGCGAACAGCGTGTCTCCTTAAGTACCGACTTAACTGTGTGGTTAAGGTGACTCATGGACGAGGTGTCGGGGATCATCACGGGGCGGGAACGCCGTCATCGCTGGAGCATCGAGGAGAAGCTTAGGATCGTGGAGGAGCCGACGGAGGGCGTCGCGGTGATGCGGGCGGTGGTGGCGCGGAACTGCGTCTGCGTGAGTCTCCTCCGCGCGGGGCGTCGTCAGATGCGCGACGAGACCTTACGTGAAATCAAGACCCCGGCGTTCGTTCCGGTGCCCGTATTCGAAACACCGACGAACCCAATGACGTCAACGAGCAGGTCGTAGCGGGAATCATTCACCTGCTGGGAGACCCGGTCAGACCTGATCGAGGCAGCGTCGCAGACCGGCCAGTGTATACCTTCAATGCCTCGCTGAGGCCAAGGTATCGACGACACCATCGTGCAATAGATTCGGCATTACCTTTGGCGCATTTTCCGTCGCATCCGGTCGGACCGGACATGCGGCACGACCGATCGTCAGGATCTGAGAGGTATGTCGTTGTGAGACGCTGCGAGCGGTCTATGGAAAAGGAGTTCAGGCATGAAAACCAGCCGGCCCCGCGACAATGAAGTTGAAAACCTCTGGCAATACCGTACTGCGGTGCACAAATTCCCAATGTTTAGCACTGAGTTGGAGCGAACGTTGTGCAATCGGTGGCACGACCACCACGATATTTGTGCCGCTCATCAATTGGTCGAGAAATATCTTCCCATTGCCGTGGAGATCGCCGAAGGCTACGGCGGTTGTGGAAGTTCACCGGAAGAATTGGTCGCCGAAAGCTACGTGGGGCTCATGCAAGCGGTCTGCCGGTTCGATCCAGCTCGCGGCGTGAGTTTCATGGCTTACGCCACTTGGCGTGTGCGCGAGGCAATCCATGAATGCATATTGCGCAAGATGCGGGCGCCTCTTTTCCAAATAGCGAAATCTTAAAACCCTAAGTGTCTGTCCGGAGGGTTTTCGAGCCATTAGAAATGGTTAGAGGTGGAAGTTGAAACTATCGAATCTTTTATGATTCCATGGTCGGCACCGATTCGCGAGGTGCCAAATGTCGACGACCGAAAACTGTTATCGCTACAACCGTGACAAGCTGCGTTATCCGAGTGACTTAACCGATAAGGAGTGGAGCCAGATCGAACATCTGATCCCACCCGCCAGGCGAGGCGGCCGGTGTCGCAAGGTTGTTATTCGCGATGTGCTCGACAGCGTTATGTATGTTCTCGGCACCGGGTGTCAGTCGCGTTACGTCCCGTGCGACCTGCCGCCGAAGAGCACGTTGCACGACTATCTCCAGCGCTGGGAGTATGATGGAACTTTGGCGAAAATCCATCATGTACTCTATCAAATGCTCTATCAAAAATGCCACGAATAAGCGACTCAAAGTTCGAGCCCGACTGCCTGCGTCATCGACAGCCAAACCGTGAAGAGGACGAAAGAGGGGGGCCGCATCGATCCCAAAGGGTATGACACAGGGGGAGAAGATCAGTGGCAAAAAGCGCCATATTCTGGTCGACACCGAGGGCTTGTTGATGCACGTCGTTGTGCATCCGGCTGACATCCAGGATCGCGACGGTGGGGTGTTGGTTCTGGCGACTTTGTTTGGCCTATATCCTTTCCTACCAAAGATGTTCGCCGATGGCGGCTAACAGGGTCAGCAATTCCGCGATTTATCTGCCGCACTGCTGCCAGAATTATCTGTCGAAATCATCAAACGGTCGGACGCCGCGAAGGGCTTTCAAGTCCAACCCAGACGCTGGGTCGTCGAACGCACCCTGGCATGGCTTAACCGCTGCCGCCGATTGGCCAAGGACCTCGAAAACCTGAGCCGCACCGCGCTCGCTTTCATCAGGCTGGCATCGATCCGCCTGATGCTGAGAAAACTATGCAATCCAGCCCAGGACTTTCCGCAATTCAGGCGGCGAGACATAGAGTCTCCACGAATCGATTTAGCAAGGTGACCAGGATTTCTACGCTTTCGGAACCCGACCGGGACATTGAAAAACTCGGTGGCGACCACAAGACGCGGCGCACGGCGGCGATCGCGTCGCTGAAGGTCGGATGGTGTTTGTTGTACCAAGCTGTGGGGTGGGGGCGCACGACGGTGCTGGGTTGTCGCGTCAATCCGTGCGCCTAGTACCCCGAGTCGTTCATATTGCGGGGTTCAGGATCGACCAGACGTGATGGCCAGATTCGCCAACCCGCCGAAGGATCACCGCAGAATCGATGACGCGAGGTACTAGACGGTCACCAGCGAGTAGAGTCCGAGAAGCGCCGGTGTCGTGCGCAGGATGGCCAGGTCAGACCATTGTCGCTGCGTCTCGACGCCCAGATGTTCACGTACTTCCTGGAAGGTTGTCTTGATCCGCCAGCGGCACACGAAGCGCTGGAGGATCGCGGTGGGTTTGAGGTCAAGGGCGGTGCAGAGAAACGCCTGCGCGTCACGCTGGCCGGATGGATTCCGCACCAGCACCCAGCGGATCGCAGCCGGAGGCATGCCGTTATGGTACCAGATGACGGTTGAAGAGGCGTTTGGGTGCCGGCTCAAACAAACTGGCGTCGAGACGAGACGCAGCCTGGTGATCAAGCAGACGTGCCGGTGCACCGCGGCAATGAGTTCCAATGCCGAGCAACCGCTGTCGGCGACGACAACCACACGGCGATCCGGCAGCCAGCGTTTGGTTTGCAGTATCGCCTGCTTTGCCCAGTCGGTCAGGGCCTTGTGCCGCCTCCCTTGCGCCTCGCTCCAGCGCGCCGACGGTGCCAGCACGGTGAGGAACGGCAGGGCCCACCGCCGGCCTGAGAATGGCACCGGCAACATCACCCCAGCGACAGCCAACGTAAACCGCTGGTCTTGACGAAGTGGCCATGCGACGACCGCACCGCGTCGCGATAGATGCCGCGTGCCTTGATTTTGCTGCCCCAGCGTCGTTCGATGGTATCGTCGATCCCGATCACCACCTCGCCGCTGGGCGACAGCACCGTCAGGAGATGGAGCAACGATCGACGCGCCACGTTGCGGGCGTCCCACCGCGCCCGGCTGAGCACCTCGTGGTAGCGGCCGAAACCGGGTTTATCCGCCAACCCCATGACGCGCAGCGTCTGGGTGACGGTGCGCTTGCCGGGTGCCAGCACGGCGCCGCCGACCGGCACTAAGATATAATTCCAGACGGGTGCGGTGAAGCACGCTCGGAAAACTGCCAGCCACGATACGAGAATTGGTGGCACCGTTGGCTGGGCGGGGGCTGATTCGATGCGATTCTGTGTCGCCGAATCCGTAGAATCGAGTCGCCCCTGCCGAGCAAGCATCCCCAGCTACAGGCGAACGTCACCACCGCGGCCCGCGACATCAGATCGTGGCTTCGCCTAATGTTCACCGCGATGGCCGGCCCGATCATTCGACACATTGAACGCTTCCGTTGTTCCAAGGGACCATGTTCGCGGAACGCCGCAACCGTGGCTATACGCTTTACAGCGCCCAGTCCGGCGCGTTGGTCGCACGCTTGCGTCCGACCGGATGGGGCGACAGGTTCGAAGTACTTTCTTGGTCACTCTGGGAGAACCGCTGGGCCTCGACAGGCCCGTTTGGACGCACTGTTTTGTCGATCGACGACGCGCTACGCTTCATCGCCTATGAAGATATCTTCTGGGTTTTAACGTGACGGCGAGGCGAACGAAATTTGCGGAAAGTCGAGCTAGGAAACGAACTTGACCATCTACAGGAGATTGAGGACGCGGACGTTGCGGACTGTACACTGGATTGCCAGATGAGGCTGTGGCGTTTCGTTCGCTGTCCCGCATTCCACCATTCATGACGACCCGTGAGCAATGGCCGTTTTCGGTCGTCCACGTGCGGCACCTCGCGAGCCGATCTCGTTATTGAACGAAGGCAGTTCAGAAACTTCAAGCCTCTTTCGCTAGACGATTATTGTGACTCCTAAACCTTCCTGACGGACACTAAGCCGCCACGGTACTACTTGCTTCTTCGATTAGCTTCACGATCTCGACAGGGTAAGTTGCCACAGAGGCATGGCTCGTTCGTAACGTAATGGTCTTTCTTGCGTTGATCCGCTTCGCCATCCACTCTTCGGTCTCTGGAGGAATCAATCGGTCGTCGCTCGAGATCTGGTACCAACTGGGTTTCGCTTTCCACGCCGGTGCTCCCGACTGCTCCTCGAAGCAGCGCACCGCCGTTGGCTTTTGCGTAAGCGCCCAAACGAGCGACTCTATTTCACCGTCGAGATCGTGACAGAATGTCTCGTGGAATTTCTCCGGTACAACCGACGTAAACCCGTGCCCGTCTTGACGGATATTGGCTGCGCCCTCAGGGGGGGCTCGCCGCGCGAGGAGGCTCTTGAGGCTCTCTCCTTCATCGGGAGCAGGTCCTGCCAAATAGACGAGGCCTGCGACATTTGACATGAGGCCGGCCCCTGTGATGACCGCGCAACCATAGGCATGGCCGACCAGTAACGTAGGGGCATCCTGTGCAGCGATCAGTTTGCTCGTCCGGTCGATATCGTCGGACAAGGATGTAAGAGGGAGTTGCACTCCGAAGACCCGGTGTCCCTTTTCATGCAGAAGGGGAATGACATGCCTCCAGTGTGACGCGTCGCCCCAGGCTCCGTGCACCAGAAGGATGTTCGATTTATTGGCCATAGTGATTCCTCAAGCTTCGAACTGTTGCGTTATATTCGCCGCTGGCTCCGCGGACCGAAGGAGATCTCAGCCTAGTACCCCGAGTCGTTCATATTGGGGGGTTCAGGATCGACCAAACGTGATGGCCAGCTTCGCCAACCCGCCGAAGGATCACCGCAGAATCGATGACGCGAGGTACTAGTATGGTAAGCGGCCCACAATTTTATCGATACCCGCTTGCGCGTATATCTCGTCTTTATCGCCCCCGGGGGCCCCTCCCACTCCAAGGGCCGCCACGATTTGCCCGTTGACTTTGAACGCGACCGCACCTGGCAGCGCCATCACATTCGGTAGTCTCGCCAACTCTGGCGCAAATGGGCTGCTTTTGACTAACTCGAAGAAGTCGCTCGATTTGTCGAATTGGAAAATTGGCCCCAAAGTGACGACTGTATATGCCTTTTGGAAGCTTGATGTCCCCGTATGGATGGTTGCACCATCACCTCGAAGCACGACCTGAGGGACACCTGACAAGTTCACGACCGTCGCGGTAACCTGGTAATGATTGATAGTGCCGATTCTAACAGCCTCTCTTGCGGCCTCGACCGCCAGCTCCAGGGGTAGATTATAACTGTAGTTTCCTTCTGTCATCGCCATGTTGGATCTCCTTTTAAGTTACGTGGGTTACAGTCCAATTGTCCGTTCAACCGGAGAACTGCCTATGATGCGTCTTCTGCTGTCGGATCTGCCTCAGCGCTTTCACGCTAACAAACTCTCGAATGGGTTGAACGCTGGCCTTCGGCCCCTGTTTACCGCTTATTTGAGTTCGTTGGTGATCGCTGCAACGCCATCAGTGGCACATGCCTCGTCCCTGTTTCCGCCGGGGGAACCGCCAACACCAAGGCCGCCGACAATTTCAGAACCGTGCTTGATGGCAACGCCACCCGCGTTGGCAAAGATATCCGGCAAATCCGTGAGCTCTGGTCCAGCACCGTTGGGTGCTTTCTGGATGAGTGCGATGAATTCGCTCGTGCGTGTGAGACCGAAGACCGGGCCCATCGAGACGATTGTATAGGCCTTTCGATAGGCCGAGTCCTTGGTGTGGGCCGTTGCGTGATCACCACGAAGCTGCACGATGACCAGACCGGCAGGGTCGACGACCGAGGCGGTAACATCCCAACCGTGGGCCGCACACGAATCAATCGCTGTTTCGGCGGCTTTCAGCGCCACTTTCATCGGTAGGTAGTATCCGTCGACATCGACCTGTGCAAATGCCGGCGCTGAGGTGAACAACGAGGCGGCGAATAGAGTCATGACAGCATATCGTTTCATTAGCTTTCTCCGTGGTTGAGTTTTTGGGTGAGGCTATATTTCTTTACCTGGCGAGTATCCTGCTTGGTTCTTAGGATCGAAAGCGGGTCGCCTATCGGTTTTGCAAAAAAAAGGTGGCTACACCACCATGCTCGGCGGCGGTGGCTGCGACAGAGAAATGACAATAACGCATGGGCCCGATCGACACCGATGACTGTTTCCAAATGACCCCGACTTTGCCTACAGAGCGGTCGGGCATTTGCGAGCCTTCCGTATATTGATAACAGTGGTGACTAGACCAATGGCAGCCGACCTCGACCCCAACCGGATTCGCACGCTCAAGCGCGTGCCGGTTGTGGTTGACCCGCTACGCTTCATGACGATCAGGTGAGACGGGTTCACAATCACCGCCATATCGGAGCGAAAAATTCAGCGAGAATAGCGAGCGGCGTGATGTAACAGAAGCGGCGGATGGCCACGCCGAGGTTCAACGCGTACGTGACCTCTGCGCGCCGCCTCAAAGGCCACGCAATGACGGCACCGGCGCTCTTGACACACCAGTCGATTCGCTCGGCTTGGACGATAACGTCTGTGACGCCTTTCCAACTCAACATTTGCATTGAGCCCCTAAGCAGGGTCATCATCGCCTCCTCGCTGAACTCTCGGTCGTGACCTACAGGTATGGCCGTCGACGAGGTAAATCGAATAGACGATGGTATCGTGGATGGCGTGAAAACAGCGGAGCCAATGGTTGGCGTTCCCACCTCAATCAACGTGTACGGCGAGCGCGTGTCGCCAGCTAGAGTTTTGTCGCAACGTTGATGAGCCTGCACAGGCGGCTAAAGCTGATATGCCCTCGATCCACGACGTAGATGGCACCAGCCTCGGGTACCGACTTATCGAGCGCGTGAACATCGTGCAGCTTCCTGTCCGAGATGTTGATAAAGCTCGGAATGTCGCCGCGTAGATCGAATGCCGACACTGAAATCAACAAGGGAGATTAACACCGCCAGCCACGCAATCGCCGACCCGATACCGAAATCGCCGCCGGTGATGACGAGCCGGATTCTTGAGATATCCGTCGTTGTCGCCCTTCATTGCAGGGCGCGAGCTACAGGCCTGTCGCTAGCTCGCAGCGGCCCCGCAAAACGCTTGCTATTGGCCCGCTGGTGGCGACGGTGGTTAGGGGATCGTAGTTGGCGCCCTTCAGCAACTCGTGGAGCTGGCGCCGCCGCACGCCCATGTTGCCGCCGTCGAACAAGGGCAGCACAAGGGCGTCGGCGAGCAGGCTGCCCAACGGCATGTCGCGGTCGTAGCTGTCGATGCCGACCACTTGCATCAGCTGGGTGATGACCCGTATGGCGGTCGCCGAACCGAACACCTTGGCATGCAACGCGAGTTCCAGGGCGCCAGGCGATTGTGCATCGACCGCGTGCGCCGCTCGCCAGCTCAAGGCGCGCACCGCTTCGATCGCCGTCTTGGCATCGGCCAGCGCGTAGCCGACCGCCTGGTGTTCGATGATCGGCACCGACCCGCCCCGCCGCTCCGTGCGCGCGAAGGCGAGCGCGGTTTCGAAGGCGGCGCGCATCAGCCCGACAGCAAAGACGCCGACGATTGGCGCTGTTCCGGTAAAGCATGCCTCAACGAGCGCCTTACCGCCGCCGACCGGGCCGATCACGTTCCTCGCCGGCGCGCGCACGCGGTCGAGGCGGAACTCGGGCTGCAGGTGCGCGCGATGGCCGACGGACTCGATGGCGCGCGTCAGCGTAACGCCCGGGGCCGGTCCAGTGACGGCGATTACTGACATCGCTGCTTCGGGGGAGGCGTTAGGATCGGTTCGGCAGACCACCGTCATAAGGTCCGCGCCACGCCCATCCCAGCCGGTGGCATTCGACACCCACTTCTTCGCGCCGGTGATGTTCCAATCCCCGTCGGTGCCCTCAGCAAGGCGCGCCACGGTGCGTACGCCCTGGGCTGGCCGTGGCGCGTCGAAATTCGCGCTGCCGCCCGGTTCAGTCACGCAGAACGCCGCCAACGGGGTCCCCTGTGCAGTCACGAAGGGTGCAAACAGGCGCCTCTGTTGCTCGGGGCTTCCGCCCAGCAGCACCGGGAATAAGCCGAGCATAGAGCCGAGGAGAGTGAGCGAGACATTGGCATCCACGGCGTGGAACTCCTCGGCCAGCACGGCCATGTCGACGAGGCCGGTGCCCTCCCCTCCGAGGGGGGCGGGCACCAGGCGGCGAAGAAAGCCGGCCTCAATCGCTTGCTTGTAGAACGACCGCGTGGCCAGGAAACGGTCCATCGCGGTGGGTAGGTCACGCGTCGCCGGCCCAACTTTCGATAGCACGTCATGGGCAAAGCAGCGCGCCTCGGTCTGCAGGCGCTGTTGATCGGGCGTGAGCGTGAAATCGATTGCCATCGGTGCGCAACTCCCTGCTTGTTTCGGTCACAAAGGTTTGTTGTTAACTCGCACTGACCCGAACTGGAGCCCCGGCAAAAGCACGCCAGGGCCTTTAGCCATGGTTGGTCTCGCCAAAGTCATGTGCGAAACCGCCTCTTTCTCCCACAACAACCCGAACAGAGAACGGGGGCGTGCGCCCACATGAGTTTATTACGCAAGATTTTATCTTCCGGCATCCTGCTCATCCCGCCGAACTGGATTGCAACCGCCGCCCCGCTGTACCGGTGGGGAGTCGGTGGTGGACCCGCCGCGTCTGGTATTGAGCAAAAGTCGGACGTTGACGAGTTCGCCCGGCCACAGACGATTGGAGGGATTAGGGAGGGTCGCCTTAAGCCTCACCGAGTCACTCGTCTGGATGATGTTGTTGTCGACGAGTTCTAGCGTCCCCTGAATAGCACTAGCGCGGTCAGCCTCGCTGTAGGTAAGCACCCTGACAGGACCTTGTGCGATCTGCCTTTGGATCAGGGGCAGAGAAGTCGCGGGCAGCGTGAAGATCACTGAGATCGGCTGAAGCTGCGCTAGTACGACGAGTCCGTTGGCGTCGGTCGGACGAATGATATTACCCACGTCAATCTGGCGGATGCCGGTGATGCCATCGATCGGCGCAGTGAGATGAGTATAGCCGAGTTGGATCTGTGCGCTCTTCACAGCGGCTTGGTACAACTGCACGGCGGCGGTGAACCCCGCGACCTGGTCTTTCTCGACGTCGACCTGTTGCTGCGAGACATAGCCGACAGACAGCTGCCGAAGATCCGGTTTCGACTTGCGACTGCATCATCGAGCCTTACCTGGAATGGACGCGGGTCAACCTCCGCCAATAGATCACCCCTGTGTACCGCTTGTCCTTCTGCAAAGTCGAGCCGGAGGATCTGTCCCTCAACCTGGCTACGCACCACCACGGTGTTGTACGCCTGAACATGCCCGATGCCTGTGAGATAGTTCGGCGTGGCATTGGACTTCATGGTCCACGCTACCACGGGCGTCGGTTTTTCGATCTGCAATTCATCGGCCGAGAAGGCAAGTGGTATCGGCGCGAAGTCACCGGCGATCACAAGGTCAATAACCGCGATGTATTGAGGTACTCTCATTTCTCGTTCCGACATCTACACTTCCTTTCAGCTTGTTCACAGGCCCGAAGGTACCGCGGGTTGCCGCATAGACGACCACCTCGACAATGCTGGGCGAACTGGCGAACGACACGATGTGTGCCCGATTTCATCGCCGGCTACCCTCGGCCCCAGACCGGCCACAGAGAGTCAACGCGACAATGGCACGACACTTCCTCCCAGGCTGACTGACCCGGTTCCGCTTGCCGATGCAACAGTGTTCATTGCCAGGGGCACCTGGGCCGCCACCTCAGCGGCCCGATGCCGGACACTCATTTCGCAACCAACGGACCGCTCGGCGGGTGGAGAATCCCCGGAACGCCCTTGGCACCCATAAACACCGCCAGGAAGCGAAGTGGGCCTCGTCCCTCATTACGTCCACGATGCCATCCAGCTCTGGGCTGCAGAAGGACGTCACCCTCGTGGAACGTTTTTTCCGTGCCATCGGTGAACTGAACTGTGAGGTCTCCCTGAAGGACATACACGAAGGCGGGCACCGGATGCGTCATCCAGCGTGAAACCCCGCCAGGTGGGATCGTCAGAATGTCTGACGAGATCACAGGGTCTGGCGTGCTGAGATATAGTAGCGGTTCGCCTGCAGTGGTCGTGGTGAGGTCGGGAAGCCGCGCGATCGACTCCGCCCCGCCCATCTCGAGTGGTTTGTTTACTGGTGACGTCTGCGCCACAGCAGGCGACGGAAGCAACGTGCTGAACTGCAGCGATGCTACAAGCAACGCTGGGAGTCCGATGAAGAGGCCATTACGGTGCTTGTTCATGTCTGTCTCCTTACATGCAAGGGATTGGTTCCTTCGTCTCATTCGGTTGAGATGAAAGCTTCCGGTGAAAGCGTTCGGGACGTGGGCTCGACTGGGGCGGTATCTTGTTGACGAACGAGCGCCCATGTCAGAAGTGCCGAAAGCGCAGCGAACGCTGCCGCGGCAAGCAGGATTGCCTGGAAGCCCGCGCCGAAACTCGTCATCACGACGGTGTGCAATTGGTTGCGGATGGTTTCTGGGGCGCTTGAAACCGCGCCGGACAAATCTCCTGCGACCACGCGTCGCACAAGGGCGGCATAGCCGCCGCCGCTCACTGCCAGGCCGAGGCTGTTCAAACCTGGACGCAAGACCGCCGTTACACGGGTCGCGAAGACGGCCCCGAGGGCCGCAAACCCGATCACGACGCCGGTGAAGCGCACTGTACCGGACACGCCCGATGCCATGCCCGCACGCTCCGCCGGGACAACGGTCATGCCGACCTTCACAACCTCGCTGTTGAGCATCCCCGCGCCAACGCCGGCCGCTAACAGGCCCGCTATCAATGTGACATAATTGAAGAAGGGAACCGCTATTGCTAGCGCAATGAAGCCTGTGGAAATCAACAGCAGTCCCGTGGTTAACAATGCCCGCCCTGTCAGCCGTTTGGTCAGGCGAACGGCGACCATCCGCGGGACCACAATTAATGGCACACCGAGCGGCAGCATCAGGAGGCCTGCTTGCAGTGGATCGCGGTCGAGCGCGCCCTGAAAGAAGATAGGTAGATAAGCGAGCATCGTCAGCAGTGTCGCTGCGAAGGCGAGTGCCGCGATGTTGACACCTAGGAAGGTCCGGCGCCGGAAAAGATGTAGATCCACCATCGGTCTGCTCTGCCGCGCTTCAGCCACGAGAAATCCGATCAGCAGCCCCGCAGCGCAGGAGAAGGAAAGGGTCACGGGCGGGCTTAACCAGCCGCGAGTGTTGCCGGAGATCAACGCAAAAATCAGGGTGAACACACCGCCGCTGAATAAAATGAACCCGGAAACATCCACATGGCCGGTGTCCGGATCAGTCGACTCCACGACGGTGCAGAGAACGAGCGGAATCACCACCAACCCAACCGGCAGATTGATACAGAAAGCCCACCGCCACCCGAATGTCTGCGTAACAATTCCACCAGCGATCGGGCCGATTGCGATCGCGATGCCAACCATCATTCCCCAAAATGCGAAGGCGCGCGAGCGGTCGGCTCCGCTGAATCCGTGACTAAGGACGGCGAGTGACGCGCTGAGTAGGAGGGCGGCACCAACCCCTTCCAACGCCCGAGAGCCGTTCAAGGCCGCGATCGAGGGTGCCACTCCACAAAGGAACGAAGAAAGTGTAAATATAGAAAGGCCGACCAAAAGTATACGTTTGCGCCCATAACGGTCCGCCAGCGCTCCGGCTGGTAGCACAAGACAGCCAAAAGTGAGCGTATAAGAACTTATAACCCATTCGATGGCGGCAAAGTCGCCGCGCGTCGAGCGTGCAATCGAAGGCAGAGAAACCGCGACGATGTTGGCGTCCAGATTAATCATAAACGACGGCACCGACACAGATAGCAGCGCTAGAAATCTGCGAGTTTGATCCAAAAATATAGGTGTTGACGTACTCACCGAATGTCTCCCCAGGTTCAGAGGACCGTGGCCAAGCCCCGTCCCGACCAGATCCGCGCGCTCAATCGCGTGCCGGTTCTACATGGCCGGCTACGCTTCATGGTGATCAGGTGAGACCGATTTGCGATCGCCGCCATATCGGAACGAACAAGTTCGGTGAGAATAGCCGGCAGCGTAATGTAACAGAGACAGCGTGTGGCAGCGCCATGGTTCAACGCGTGGTTGACCTCTGAGCGCAGGATCGACGGCCACGCAATCACGGTACTGTCGCCATTGACACCCGAGTCGTTTCGCTCGGTTTGGGCGATAACGCCTACGACGCGTTGCCGACTCAAGATTTGCATTGAGCCCCTGAATAGAGTCATTGTCGCCTCCTCGCCGAACTCTCGGTTCCGACCTGCAGATATGGTCAACCACGAGGTAGATCGATTAGACGATGGTATCGTAGACGACGTGGAAACGGTGGACTCAATTCCTAGCGTTCGCACTTCAACCACCGTCAACTACCAGACCATTTCGTCAAATTAGTTCCTGTTGCAACGTTTTGCTTCGGCCGTTAGACATCCGTTACGGGAGACTGACTCGCCTGGCAGGTAACGCCTTCGAACAGCATTGCTATACACCGCGCCTGGGCCTTACTGAAGAACCGATTCGTCGCCTCTGCATCGCGCATGAC
>Ga0206856_10285_pt1 | contig 15389 bp, 13 predicted proteins | sample Alteio_BWOrgCont_48_FD_152630 | JGI IMG/M metagenome (GOLD analysis project Ga0206856, IMG submission 152630) | Enriched cells from forest soil in Barre Woods Harvard Forest LTER site, Petersham, Massachusetts, United States -... | ecosystem: Environmental > Terrestrial > Soil > Temperate forest >...
TAGGGGCGGTGTTTATCCAATGGCTGCTGACGGTGTGCTGCTACCCGTTTTTGCACAAAGGATTTGACGGCATATACCACTATACGCAGTCGCGGCGGTGGCAGATTTCGCACGGAAGATAAGACCGGTTCATTAGAGATGCATTTCGGAGCATTTACGCATCGTTTCGGAGCATTTCGGAGCATTATCGCACTGTTTCAGAGCATTATCGCATCGTTTCGCAGCATTATCGCACCCATTCGGAACCTCTTTTTTCTCCTTGTGTTCTCCCTTCCATAAAAATATCTTTATTTATCAGTGCATATGATGCGCAAAATCCGCATTTTCGGCATTTTGCGCGCTAGATTTCTTGAGATTCCTTTAGATTTTCCCCTCGCTCGATTTCCAACTAAGATAATGATCGCACAGAAGAATAGGGTCAGGAAGAGAAAATCAACACATCAATTGTGCGATTTCCACTTTCAATACGCAGGCGATCCTGAATAATTCATTGAGATGGATTTCGTTTTTCCCAAGCTCGAATTGATCGAGCCGGTATTCATCGATGCAGGCCAGGCGCGCCAGCTTTCGCAGCGGCCATTTATTTTGAACGCGTTGCCGCTGGATATTCTGGCCGATGGTGAAACGTAAGTGGCGCAGTAAATGGGTGCTGTAGGTCATGGTTTCTCTCCTATGTTTCCCGTCATCGCTGTAAAGGACGAGTAATTGGTATCGGGAGTCTAGAAAACACGAAAGAAGAAACGTGTGCAGAATATTCCTCTTGCGAGTATTATATTTTTCTGCACTCCCGATATAGAAGATTCGTGCCAAATCGCAGGCACAAAAAAACACTCTGTCGGGAGTGAAAGCCGTCTTCTTTTGCGTTTTCTAGACGCAGGCGCATAATAGCAGGATTTGGAGAAGTGGCAATAGAAGACCGTAATTTCCCTCCCCATTAGGGGGAGCTTGACGCTCATTCGCGTCAAGAGGGTGGGGGCGTTATCTGGCACGGACGGAACAACTGACGCCCCCCTCCTAACCTCCCCCCTAATGGGGGAGGGATTACCAAGCTGGATTTCGGTATAAATAGTACTGTAACCTGCAAACTGAAACCTGTAATCTGCAATTCCCATCATGCCAAAAGAAAATGAAAAACAACGCGTCTTTACCCGCCGGGCCATCATCTTTGGCGGCCTGCAGCTGGCGACGTTTGCGACGCTGACCGGGCGGTTGTATTATTTGCAATTCATCAAGGCGAAGGAATACGAAACCCTATCGGAAAATAACCGCATCAAATTGCAGCTGATCGCGCCGGATCGGGGGTTGATTCTTGACCGCCTGGGCGTACCGATGGCGATTAACGTCAAGAATTACCGCCTGTATATTGATTTCAGCACCTTAAACGCCGCTATTTTTCATGCGACGATCGATAAGCTCAACGGGTGGGTGCCGCTGGGCGATAAAAGGCTCAAAGCGCTGCAAACCGTCCGCGTGTCGCCCAACGGGCTGCCGGAAATGCTTAAGGAACATTTGACGTGGGAAGAAGTGTCGCTGGTGGAACTGCACATGCTGGAATTGCCGGGTGTGTTTATCGATACCGGGCAGATTAGGCATTATCCCTTTGCCGATCAGGCGGCGCATCTGATCGGCTATGTCGGCACGGTCGCCGAGGAAGACATTACCGACGATGAGCCGCTGTTGCGCGTGCCCGATTTTAAAATCGGCAAAAACGGCGTGGAAAAAATGAGCGAAGACCATTTGCGCGGGATCGCGGGGATTCGCCAGATGGAAGTCAACGTGCATGGCGTTCCGGTGCGCGAGATCGGTAAAAAACCCAGCGTTCCCGGTGAAAATATTCGCCTGACTATCGATAGCCGGGTGCAGGAATATGCGGCGCAGCTGGTGAAGGATCAAAGCGCTTCGGTGGTGCTGATGGAGGTCGATACCGGCAATGTGCTGGCGTTGGTGTCCATGCCCGGATTCGATCCGGATGTGTTTAGCAAAACCATCACGTCCGACTATTGGAAGGAACTCAGTACCGATAAAAAAAGCCCGCTGCTGAATAAACCCATCAGCGGGCAATATCCGCCGGGTTCGACGTTCAAACTCATGACCGGGATGGCCGGGTTCGATAGCGGCGTCATCACGCCCTCGACCACCGTCTATTGCCCGGGGCAATATTATCTGGGCGATCATAAATTCAATTGCTGGAAAGAAGGCGGGCACGGCACCGTCAATTTTGCATCGGCAGTCGCCGGGTCGTGCGATACGTTTTTTTATACCGTCGGTGAGCGCGCGGGCGTACAAGCCTATGCCGACATGGCGCACCGGTTCGGGTTGGGCGAAGTGTCGAATCTTGGCATTCTTGGCGAAAAACCAGGGATTATTCCCGATCCCGACTGGAAAATGCAGCGCTATAAGCAGCGCTGGGCGGGCGGCGATACCATCAACTGCGCCATCGGGCAGGGGTATGTGCTGTCCACGCCGCTGCAACTGGCGGTGATGACGGCGCGGTTGGTAAGCGGCGGTTTTGCCGTAAAACCGCGTCTGTGGATTCCGCCGGGAGCGGAGAAGCCAACCTTCGATACTATTGATATTGATACGGAATATCTGCAGCATGCCCGCGATGCCATGGGCGAAGTCTGTAACAACCCGCACGGGACGGCGTATGGCCACCGCATCACCGAGCCGCGCTTTGCCATGGGTGGGAAAACCGGGACGTCGCAGGTGCGCAAAATCCTGACCCGGGGCGTTAAACAGGAGAGCATTCCGTGGGAATACCGCCATCATGCGCTGTTTATCGGGTTTGCGCCGCTGGATGCCCCGAAATATGCCTGCTGTGTCGCGATAGAACATGGCGGCGGCGGCGCATCGGCAGCGGCACCGGTGGCAAGGGATATTTTGCTTAGAATTCAACAGTTAGATGAAGCTGCGCATAGTGCCAAAAGCTAAATGTGACAATTTGGCGTCTTTATGGATTTTTGATTGTGACAGTTTGATGAAATTTGCATGCTTTACGGCTTCATAACTTGAGGCGCGGCTGCCTTCCATGCTATTTTGGAGGATGTAAATAGGTGCAGAGAATAAAAAGACATAAAAAATGGTCTGGCAGGACAAAATAAAGCAGGCACTCGAGTTACCAGGAAAATTCCTGGTCAATGGTGGGCATGCGCAACAGGCGATCCCCTCGCAGCACCGGCTGTTCAATGCCGCCGGTATGGGTGCGGGCTGGTGGGTCATGGACCAGATGCGCCATATCGTCTTCGGCTTAAAAATGAAAAGCGAAGGCGAGTACGAGGAAGTCAAACGCGAAGACGTTCCTGAGCCGCTTCGATTCCTGCACAAAACGATTGATTGGGACCCGCTATCCGATAGCCCGAAAGATCAGTGGAAAAAACTGGTTTATGAACTTTTCCCCGGAATGGGCGCCGGTGCCGGTGCTGTGTTGGGCAGCATGTATGCGTTCGAACTGAATGGGCGCGCGCAGCAGTTCAAAGCGAATGAACTAAAAGGCTGGGATAAGCTGAAGTTGTTGGATGCGGATTTTGCTGCGCAATACGCCATGTCCAAACCGCTTCGCATTTTATCAGGAATTTTTGGAACATTCAGTGCCGCGTCCGGCCTTACCTTCCTGTATGGGCTTACGCTGAATCCGGCGTTTTCTTCGGCAGCGGGCACGCGTGTTTTCAGGGGATCGCTCAGCAAGGGTAACCTCGCGCCGCACCGCGCTGCCGAAGCAGAAATCGGTATGATAGGCGCATATATCGATGAAGCCGTTAAAACCGGCAAAGTGAGTGATGTATGGGCTCAAAAGTTTTTTGATCGCGTGCTTGAGCCGCTCTTCGGCCACGAATTGAAAACGCCAGAGGATCAGGCGAAAGCCGTCGGCACGCTGCAAAGCATTGTTGAAGAATCGTACCAGAAATATAACCAAAACGGCAGACCGGCGAAGGAGATCACGGAAGCGGTTACTAAGGATATCAAAGAAAAACTTGGCAATAGCGGGATCGATGAAACACTGAAAAAACGCTTTGGGCTTGATCCTAAAAAAGCGAATTTCGGTAATGCCAATCCGATGATTCGCAAATTTTATGAAGCCATCGGCTCTCCGGGAATGCTAAAGGGTGGGCCGGAAAAGCAAACTTCTTCTTCCGCTTTGCCGTTATTGGGTGCGGCAGCGGGTGCAGGCATTATTGCTTCTACTGTAGGGGCTAAAGGCAAAAGTACTTCTGCGGATGGAAGCGCTGATTCTGATAATGCCACTGCAACGCAGCACCAATCTCCCGATGTGAGCGGTAAAACCGCTGAGCAGTATGCGATGGAAGCGCTTGCGCTGCATAAAGCACAATATCAGGGGCAGGGGACTGCCCCGCCGGATTTATTGAAATGGATTGGCGAGGCTGAACTGGCCGTATTCCCGCAGCACCGCCTGGATTGCGCTATCGGTTTGACCGCTGGTCTGGCAAGTGCGGGCAACCTTGCCGCCATCGCTACCGGCTATGGCCTGGATAAAAAACCTGTCGATGCGGCCAAAATACCCACCTTCCTGCAAGGGCTCAAAGGCGTTATCAAAGATTTCAATCCCAAAGGGCTTCGTTCGCGTGACCGCTGGATCACCTATGCGCAGTGGGGCATATATTCACTTGGCGGCTTGCTCGGTGTCAGAGCCGGGTCTGAGATAGCCTATAAAAATGTAAAAGTGAAAAATAAGAATCCGCATTACCTGGAAGATTACCTCCCTCGCGTTTCCATGCATCAGGGTGATAACTGGAGTTGGTTGTCCAGTACTTCGGCGATGTTGGCGTCCGCTTCAGGGCTTTGGACCGTACCCATTCCGGGGTTAAATTATGGGTTGAGTTTGGCCGGACGCACCACCAGCATGCAGGATCGCAATTTTATGCTCGGCGGGGGCTTGAACCATATGCTCTCCGGTGCAAGCACCACTTCCTTCATGCGCCTGCGCGAAGGCGTCAATTATATGTGCCATTATGCCGCCGAGAACCCGGCGAAGGATCCCACGGATATTGAATATCTGGCGTATACGGTGCTGGAACCGCTCTTTAAAGATCAATTAAAGGCTGAACACATCCAGCGCTTTACCGAAGCGGTCCACGAAGTTCGCGACCACTATTGGCAACCCGGTGGTATCCCGAAGGAAAAACGCGAAGAAGCGTTGGCCGCAATGCGCGAAGTTTTTACCGGGCCCGGTCTTGAAGTCCTGTTGATTGATGTGGGGCTGAACCCAGGGACTATCCAGTTTGAAAAACTCAATGGTATGGTCGGTAAAATCGGTAACGTTGGCATATCCAATCAAATAAAAGGCGAACAAATAGCTTACCAGCATGCACTTGAAGAACATCTGTCTACGTATGTAGCACAAGGCATGATTACGCAGGAGCGTGCCGATTGGGTGAAGGAAGGGATTGCGCTAACTAATCGTGGTGAAAAACAGCCTGCACTTGCTCCTACCACGAAGGAGGAAACCCCTCCCTCCGCTGAGCCAGAACAGAGCAAAAAATTTACCGATAAAGTTAAAAATAATCCGCTGGAAGAGCTCGTTACTCTCTCCGAAAAACCCGGCGACTGGCGCGATGCCGCCCGCTTAAGCAAAGAAAAACTCGCCCCGGCGGCAATTGGCGGCTAGACATTGTTGACCTTGCGCTTGTAACCCTCTACACGTGTCACCCCGCATTTATTGCGGGGTCTCCCTGAGTTGGTTGGAGATCCCGCAATAAGTGCGGGATGACAAGGAAATTCCATGCTGTTTATCAATGACCTCACATACCGCATTGCCGGGCGCACGCTGCTCGAGAATGTGTCGCTTTCCATCCCCGCCGGGCACCGCATCGGGCTAGTCGGGCCTAACGGCACCGGCAAATCGACGCTCTTTCGCCTCGTCTCGGGTGAAATCCATCCCGACACGGGTGAGATCACTCTAATCAAAGGCGCAAGTCTCGGCATGGTACGTCAGGACTTACCGGAGGACGATACCACACTCATCGACGTCGTACTGCAAAGCGACACGGAACGCGCGGCTCTTATGCTGGAAGCAGAGACGGCGGTTGATCCGGATCGTATCGGGTATATCTATGAGCGCCTCACTGAAATCGACGCTTATGACGCGCCGTCACGCGCGGCGACCATCCTTGCCGGTCTTGGCTTCAACGAGAAAGCACAGAACAGCCCCATCTCCGATTTTTCCGGCGGCTGGCGCATGCGCGTGGCCCTTGCTGCAGTGCTCTTCATCCAGCCCAAACTCCTCATGCTCGACGAGCCGACCAACCATCTGGACTTTGAAGCGATGGTGTGGCTGGAAAACTATCTCATGCGTTTCACCGAAACGCTCATCATCATCAGCCATGACCGCGATATTCTCAACAAAGTCGTGACCCACATTGTGCATCTGGAAAACAAGAAACTCACCATGTATACCGGCAATTACGACCAGTTCGAGCGCAAGCGTGCCGAAGCCATGTTGAACCAGCAGGCATTGCATGAAAAGCAGATGGCGCAAAAAGCGCATATGCAAAAGTTTGTCGATCGTTTCGGCGCTACCGCCAGCAAAGCCCGTCAGGCGCAGTCGCGCCTGAAAGCCATTGCTAAAATGGATATTGTCGATGCCGTGATGGCCGACCGCGTCACTGCGTTTGTCTTCCCGGAACCGGAAGAACAGGGTTCGCCAATGATCGTGCTGGAAGATGTCGACGCTGGGTACGTCAAAGGCAAACCGATTCTGAAAAACCTGAATTTGCGCATCGACGCCGATGACCGCATCGCACTGCTGGGCGCTAACGGCAACGGTAAATCAACGCTGATGAAGCTGCTCTCCGGCCGTCTGCCGCAACTCGCCGGGCAAATTCACAAGGACGGCAAACTTCGCATCGGGTATTTCGCGCAGTTCCAGACCGATGAACTGGACGTTACACTCACGCCGTATGAGGTGATGAAAAACGTGATGAAAACGGCGCCGGAATCCAAAGTGCGCGCAGCACTTTCCAAATTCGGTTTTGATAAACACAAGGCCGACACGCTGGTGGGTGAAATTTCCGGCGGTGAAAAAGCGCGCCTGTTATTTTGTTTGATGAGTTATGATGCGCCACACATCATGCTGCTGGATGAACCGACCAACCATCTGGACATCGACGCGCGCGAAGCGCTGACGCAGGCGCTCAATAATTATACGGGTGCAGTGATTCTGGTAAGCCACGATCCGCATCTCGTCGACGCGGTGGTAAACCGTTTGTGGCTGGTGGCCGATGGCACCTGCAAACCGTATGACGACGATCTGGAAGGCTACCGCAAGCTCATCGTCAACCAGCGCAAACGCGAACGCGAAGAAGCCAAAAAAGAAGCGCGCAGCAATAAAAAATCCAAAAGCGAAAAAACCGCAAATCCTGAAAAAGAAATGGATAAGCTCGAACAAAAAGTGCTCGAACTCATTGCCCGCCGCGACGCCACCGAAAACGATATCGCCAATGCCTGCGAGGGCAACGATACCGCTTTGATTAAGCGCTTAGAAAAAACGCATGCTGAGATTACCCAAGAACTTGCAAACGCCCAAAAAGCCTGGGAAGATAGCATCGCAGAATTGTAAATACGGCGAAAATACACGAATAGTTGCGTATAACGATAAATACCCATATAACCATGTGACACTTTCCACCTTGGGGGCCGTAGCTCAGCTGGATAGAGCACCGGATTCCTAATCCGGGGGTCGTGGGTTCGAATCTCGCCGGTCCCACCATTATTTAGCGAGCCGCCGAGGTTCGCAGACAGCCTCAAATTCGGGGTTCGCAAATATGCCTTCCTCATTTTTGTACATTGATATATAAAACAAAAATCGGTTCGAATCTCGATCGGTCATTAGATGAAACAGCAAAAAATAATAGAAGATAATCCAATGACCCAAGGGTTAGTATCTTTGCATCGATACTACATCTGGGCCAACAAAATGCGTACTCATTTTGATGAAATTATATCTAACGGATATCCTACTGCTGGTGCCGAAATTGAAGCCACGTTATACATGAGTTATTGGTACGGCGGTCTTTATGTGGTCATAGAAGGTTGGCAACAATTAGGGCTCTCAGATCGGAGCATTGATGAATTACTTTGCTCTTCTAATGTTAAACTTCTAAAAAGATACCGGCATGGAGTTTTTCATTTTCAGAAGAATTACTTCGATGAAAGATTTGTAGAATTTATGAGAGATGGCAAAGACGCCGTTAGTTGGGTTCGTAATCTCAATCTAGAATTTGGGAGATACTTTCTGGAAAAAGGAAGAGCCAAATATCCCAGTTCATAATCTATGGAGAAAAATATGTTTCCACTAATCATACGTTTTTTAATAGTTAGTCTTATATTCGTACCGACAACTAGCTTTGCGAATTGCATAGGGTATTCTGGACCCGGTGGCCCTTGTTCTACTGGCCCGGGTGGTGGACTTTATACTGGTCCCGGCGGCGGTGCATATACTGGCCCGGGAGGTGGAGCATACACCGGTCCAGGAGGTGGGGCATATACTGGTCCTGGTGGCGGTAAATATACGGGCCCTGGCGGCGGCGCTTATACAGGGCCCGGAGGAGGAGCTTACACAGGTCCCGGTGGTGGTGCATATACCGGACCGGGAGGTGGAGCATATGCAGGTCCGGGTGGTCCCTGTAATTCCGGTCCCGGCGGACAACCTTATGATCGCTGGAATCGGCCTTCTCCTAATTGTCGGTAGGAAAAGAAAATCACCTTCATCCCTTCAAGATTCCGATTAAAAAATGCAGCCCTAACTTTTCCAAAAACCCCGGTCTTCTCAACCGATACACATATACCAAATTCATCCGTAATATAACGTCTTGCGTGTTCGAACAGGTTCGCATAGCGTCAACAACGCTCCACCATTTCTCCTATGATCTTTATGTGTAATTTACGCTTGATTAATTATTATTTACTATCATATAGATAACATATCACTGGCAAATTTCTTGGATTATTATGATTTTTTCTAGAAATAACATATTGTTAGCGGCTTTGCTGACACTGCTGCAAGTTACGACGCCTGCGGTGGCTGGCGAAATTGTGTCCGGCAAACACGCGGAGCATGAGGTATTTGCTCACGATTTTGCCCAGACGGTGCTGGCGATTATTCAAGACACAAAAAAGTCCTATGCCGATCGCAAGGAAGTGCTGCGCACTGCTTTTGCCAAATCGGTGGATATGGATTGGATCGCGAAATTTGTACTGGGTAAGCAATGGTCTACCGCAACACCGGAACAAAGGGAGCGCTACACCACCCTGTATCGCAAATTTTTAACCGAAACTTATGTTGCTAATTTTGCTGAAAATCCTGATAAGCGCATTCGCGATATCAAAATAAACAACATCATCAATGCTAGCGATGCTGCGGAGGACGAGAGTGATTTTACCGTACGCACGGAAATGATGCTGGCGGACAGCGAAGATTTAAAGGTCAGCTATTTAGTCAGGGAAGAAGAGGGGCATTATAAGGTGCGTGATATCGCCATTGAAAATGTAAGTCTTATCGCGACGCACCGTTCCGAGTTTGGAGCGATTACTGCGACTAGCGGTGTGGACGGCGTGATTGCGCATTTGGAAAGTGCGCTGAACCAGCCGAAGGATATGACCGTATCCATGAACATGGCGCAGTAATTCTTAGCGAACGTTCATCAGCTTATCCCAGAACGAATGCCCTAGCTTTACATTATCATTGTTTGAAGAGGGGTGTTCCATCGCCTTTTGTTGTTCTGGAAATGGCGGGGGTTGATCCTTCTGCCATGGCAGTGTTGCATCCGCGTCGCCATCGGTGGAGATGGAACGTGCAGGAGTTTGCGCTAATGCTTCGATCATATAATTATGCCAGATTTGCGCCGGGATCATGCCGCCGGTGACTTTTTTCATCGGCGTATTGTCGTCATTGCCCACCCAGACGCCGGTGACTAAATCAGGCGTAAAGCCCATGAACCAGGCATCGCGGTAATCCGAAGTCGTTCCGGTTTTTCCGGCGACGGGGCGTCCGATGCGCGCCGCTTTTCCGGTACCGTTTTCCACGACGCTCATGAGCATTTCGTTCATTTCGCCCACTATATCCGAACGCAGCGCCATGCTGTTGCCAGACATGTGCCTCTCATAAAGCGTTTCACCGGCTGTGGTATCAATTTTAGTAATGCCGTACGGATACACAATCGCACCGCGCGCCGCCAGATGGCTGTAGGCGGTGGTCAGTTCCATGAGCGATACTTCGGTGGAGCCGAGCGCGATGCTAGGCAGGGGATCGAGATCGCTGGTAATGCCGAGTCGCCGCGCTACACCGATCACGTGCTCAAGCCCCACCTGTTGTGCAATTTGTACGGAAACTGTATTGACCGATTCAGTGAGGGCTTCTTTGAGCGTAATATTGCCCAGGTATTTTCCGGTATAGTTTTTGGGTTGCCAATAGCCGCCGGATACTTTGACGCTCACCGGGCTATCGTCAACCATGGAATTGGGAGTAAGTCCATCTTCCAGACCGGCCAGATAGACAAAGATCTTGAACGCTGAACCGGGTTGGCGCAATGCCTGCGTCGCGCGGTTATACTGGCTTTGGGCGTATGATGTGCCGCCGATCATGGCGCGCACGGCACCGTCCGGTGTCATCGAAAGTAGCGCCGCTTGACTGACATCATGCGCTTCCGCTTCTTTGGCCATGACTTCGCTGATCGACTTTTCCGCTATGGCCTGCCATGCGGGGCGAAGGGTGGTGGTGACCACAATATCCTGCTGCACGCTACCGATATATTCCGGCAATTGATCCAAAATCCAGTCAGCGAAATACAGCGTGCTTTGCGGCGTGCGCGTGCGTGCGCTCATGGTTTGGGTAAGATCATTACGAGCGCGGATCGATTGTTGTTCAGTCAAATAACCCGCTTCTTGCATATTAATGAGCACTTGCTCGGCGCGCTGCCGTGACAGGGTTGGGTTGCTCGTCGGCGCAAAGCGCGATGGGGCTTTCAGCAGCCCGGCGATGATCGCTGATTCGGATAATGTCATATCGCGCGCCGATTTATCGAAATAACGATGCGCGGCTGCGTCCACGCCGTAATTACCGGCGCCGAGATACACGCGGTTGAGGTAGATGCTTAGGATATCTTCCTTGGAAAAACGCTTCTCCAACTTAAACGCCAGCAGCATTTCCTTGAGCTTACGCGTCATGCTGCGCTCCGGTGTCAGGAATACGTTTTTGGCTACCTGCTGAGTGATGGTGCTGCCGCCTTGCACCACGTGCCCGGCGCGGATATTGGCAAATGTTGCGCGCGCCAGACCCAGTGGGTCAATGCCGAAATGATGGAAAAAATTACGATCCTCGGTGGCTACGACGGCATCGACAAGCGAGGTTGGAAAATCGGAATAGCGAATGTAATCGCCGTAAATATCGCCGAAGCTACCGACGATGGCTCCGTCTTCGGATTTGATGATGATGCTTGGCACTTTGGAAAATGTATTGAGGCTGTCGATGTTGGGTAAATCGTAAAAAATCCACGCTACCCATAGCGCCATAATCGCGGTTAGGCCTATGGCAACGCGTTTGGTGGCGTGGATAAGGGTTTGTGAAAACTCTGAACGTTTGCGTTTAAGTGGTGAAGGGTTGCGCGGGTAAACCGGCAATTCGGAGCTGCGTTTTGGTGATGCGTCCTTCGATTCGAGTGATGGGGTGCCACGTTTCTTTTTACGTTTCTTGCGTTTGAATATTTTATTGAACACGCTATTTAACATCGGACGTTTTTTCTTTCTCGAGGACATATTTTAATTTCTTTACCGCCATTTTAGAGAGGTATTTCTTTGAAAAGCGCGGGCTGGCGACCATGGATACCTCACGTAAGGTGACCGGGTCAATAGCGCTGACTTTCATTGTTTTTCCAACCGTAATAAACTCAATAATATAGCCATCTTGCGGGGGCTTCTCTGCCATAACTCACACCTGCACATCCTCAGGCAATAACGTATCCGGTAACTTATCAATGCGCAAACGCGTAACCTGCATTCCTTCTTTAGATACCACCGTAAACCGGAATCCGTGAATATTGAAATGGTCGCCGATGGCCGGGATGGTCTGGGCTTCATGGATCACCAGGCCGGCGACCGTGGCCGCATCTGAATCAGGTAAATTCCAATCCAATGCACGGTTTAAATCACGCAAGCTAAGGCTGCCAATCACATAATAGGCATCGCCTGCTTTTTGAATATCGCTGTCCACCTCGTCATGTTCGTCGTCAATATCGCCGACGATTTCTTCAATAATATCTTCGAGCGTTACAATGCCCTGCCATGCGCCATACTCATCAATCACGAATGCGAAATGCTGGCGCTGGCTGCGAAACGCTACTAATTGATCGCGCAAAGATGTGGTTTCGGGGATAAACCACGGCTTGATGCATATGGCTTCAATCGCTTGGGAAGTAATCGACGCCCCGGTGGTGTCGTGATGTTCATTGAGTAGGCGCACCAGGCTTTTGACGTGCAGCAACCCAATGATATTGTCCGGTTCGTCACGCCACAGCGGGATGCGGCTGTGCATGTTGCTCACTGCCTGGCTCACCAGTTCCGGTGTTGGCAAATCGGCGTTGAGCGTTTCCACCTGTTTGCGATGCAGCATGATTTCGCCAACGGTGATGTCACTCAAATCGAGAATGCTGCCGAGCATATCGCGATCATGCTTGACCATCTGCCCCTCGCGGTGCTGGAGTTCGATGGTGCCGCGAATAATGTCGGTGGCGGAAATAAATGTGTTTTCTCCGGTCACATCTATCCCCATCAACTTGAAAAAACCGCGTATGAAAAACTGGATGCAATGGGTGATAGGAAATAATAGTTTGACGCAACATTCCAGCGATGGCGCAAGTCGAAGAGCCACCGGTTCGGCATTGTGAATAGCGTAGGTTTTGGGGAGCACTTCGGTGAACACTACGACCACCAGTGTCATGACCAGCGTTGTGATCACCAGATCTTCGCCGCTACCGAAATACATAATACATACCGTGGTGGCGAGAACTGATGCTGCGATATTCACGGCATTATAACCAAGCAACACCGTGCCGATCATGGATTCTTTTTCGCGGCGTAGTTTGCTAACGATTTTTGCGGCCTTGTTGCCGTCCATCACCAGTTGGTAAATGCGTGCGCGCGATACTGCCGTCATCGCGGTTTCGGCCGCAGAAAAATAGGCTGAAATAATCAGCAGCAACAGCAAGCCAAGCCCATAATAAAGCAAATCATCCGACATAATGGGGCACTATATTAGACGGCTGCCGATTGTGCAAGCACGCTGCGCACGAGCTGATGATTAACCTCTTGCGTAATAAATGCTTTTCCAATGCCGCGCGTGAGGATGAAGGTTAACTTTCCATCACTATTTTTCTTGTCGCGGCTGAAATGCTCAACCAACTGATCAATATCCCAGGCTTGTGCCACATGTTTTAAGGAGGAGGGCAGGCCTACTACAGCATAATGTGCAAGCACGCGCTGGTAGTCTGACTCAGGGCATAATCCCATCGCCACCGATGTTGCAAATGCCAGCACCATGCCAATCGCCACCGCTTCACCGTGATTGAGTTTGTCGCTATAGCCGGTTTCGGCTTCGAGGGCGTGACCGAACGTGTGGCCGAAATTAAGCAATGCGCGGATATTATCTTCCTTTTCATCGGCAGCGACGATATAGGCTTTGGCTTTGCAACTGCGTACAATGGCTTGCGTCATGAGTTCAGTATTTCCAGCGAGTAATGCTGCGCCATGCTCTTCCAACCACTCGAAAAATGGAGCATCGTTGATAAATCCGTATTTCACTGTTTCGGCATAGCCGGCGAGGAGTTCGCGTTTGGGCAAAGTCGAAAGTGTGGTGACGTCGGCAAGGACGAGTACCGGTTGGTGGAAACTGCCGATCAGGTTTTTTCCATAAGCGGAATTCACACCGGTTTTACCGCCGACGGAACTATCTACCTGCGAGAGTAATGTGGTAGGAATCTGAATAAATTCGACGCCGCGCAGCAATACACTCGCCGCAAAACCGGTCATATCGCCGACGACGCCACCGCCAAGTGCAATCAGAGTGGTTTTGCGATCCGGTTTTTGTTCGAGCAACGATTCGATTAGCTCGCAAAAACTTGCGAGGTTTTTGTGTCCGTCGCCGGATTTGATAATCACTGAGCGATAACGAATGCTTTTTTCTTCTAGTGCGTTGGTAAGCCGGTGCAGATAAAACCGTGCCACCGTTTCGTCACTAACAATCATGACACCGGAATTTTTGATATACGGCGCAATATATTCACCAGCGCGCGCGAGTAAGCGCTCCCCGACGATAATGTCATAGCCTCGATCACCGAGTTCAACGCGTAAGGTTTCAGGCATGGTGATTCAATGTTTTTAATGCATCCAGCACGCTGTCGACCACAGTTTCGTGCAAACCGGCGCTGCTGTTGATGGTGATGTCCGCTGTTGCGTAAATGGGGTAGCGTTCGTCCATCAGCCGGGCGAGGATTTCTCCTTTGTCTCCGGTTTTGAGCAGTGGCCTGGTGTCGCGGCGTGATACGCGTTCGACTAGCACTTCAAGGTCGGCGCGCAGCCAGACGGAAATGGCTTTTTCCTTGATGTTTTCGCGGATGACCGGATTGATGAACGCACCGCCGCCGGTGGCGATGACGCACGGTTCGCTGCTGACGAGGCGCAGCAATACCCGTTGTTCCAGATCGCGGAAAATAGCCTCGCCGTAGGCTTCAAAAATATCGCCGATGCTGCAGCCCGCCGCCTCGACAATTTCATTGTCAGAATCTACAAAAGGAAGCGACAGCGCCGACGCAAGCCGACGTCCGATGGTGGATTTCCCCGCGCCCATGAGGCCAACCAGCACGATGGGTTTATGGGGGGTATGGTGCGTATCATTCATAACAAAACGATCATTTTTACTTGTATTATGGCCAGAGGCGATTAATCTTGTTCAATTCGTAAACTAAAGGAAAATGTGAACAATGCAACACAAGCCACGCCTCTTTTGTGTAAAAAACCTCATTCTGTTCATCGCGGTGTTAGGCGTCGCCGGATTGGTACGGCTGATGATGGTTGATATTCCAGTATCGCAAAAACCCATAGAAAAAGAACTGGATGCCAAAGCGTTCATCGAGCAAAAATAGCATTGGTTCCGACCAATCATTGATCGAGCAGTTTCTGGAAATGATGGTGGCGGAGCGCGGCGTCTCTGCCAATACGGTGGTGGCGTACCAGCGTGATCTGATCGATTTTTCCGGGTTCCTGAAAAAAAAGCGCGCGACGTTTGAGAGCGCTAACCGTTCCCAGATTGAAAGCTTTATGACGCAGCTGGGGCAAGCGGGCATGTCCGCGCAGACGGCAGCGCGAAAACTCTCGGCGTTGCGTCA
>Ga0206856_10287_pt1 | contig 15372 bp, 14 predicted proteins | sample Alteio_BWOrgCont_48_FD_152630 | JGI IMG/M metagenome (GOLD analysis project Ga0206856, IMG submission 152630) | Enriched cells from forest soil in Barre Woods Harvard Forest LTER site, Petersham, Massachusetts, United States -... | ecosystem: Environmental > Terrestrial > Soil > Temperate forest >...
GCATGGTTCTGGGTTGGCGTATTATACTGATGCCTCCTTAAAGGATGAACCAATTTGGTCACTTAAAGCAAAGGATGTGTCCTGTCTGATAGAAGATTCGGAGGGAGGCATTTGGGCAACCACTCTTAATGATGGTGTGTTTTACGCAAATTCAACCCATGTAATTGATTATAGTAATGTGGATGGACTGAATGATAATATTGCATCTGTTTATGCTTTAAATGATAAAATACTTGTTAATGATTCAAGGACCTTCATTTCAGTTATACAAAACAATTTTATTCGCAGAATTGAATTACCCCACGTTACTTTCCAGCAGATAGTGCATGATTATTGTTTGCGTGCGAACAAAATTTACTTTGCCAGCGCAGCGCAAATTATGGTAATGGATACATCTTTGAAAGAAAAATATATTCCCCTGCATATCAAAGGTGAAATCAACACAGCCATGGCATACAGACTTTCATGTGCGGGAAGTGATATTTTATATGGGATAACGGCTTCTCATATTATACGCATAGTAGGGGATACACAGGAAAGTACAATAGAAATACCTTCGCGTGGAGTATGCGTAGATGCAACTAAAGAAGGAGATGTGTTTTTTGGATGTATCAATGGATTTTATCAATTCAAAGATCTTAAACCTATTTACCTTGGGAAAGAGGATAAGTTTCTTCTAAATAGGATAAATGCTCTTCAGGAGGATGAAGAGGGTAATTTATGGATAGGTACTTCTGCTTCCGGTATTGGATTATATAGGGATGGGAAAATCATCCATACTATTTCTACAGCTAATGGGCTCGTATCCGATGCCATTTATAGTATAGTTTTTGATAGCAATGGTAATGCCTGGATAGCTACCGATAAGGGATTGAGTAAAATTTACCCGGCTGAAAATTATAATATCCAGAACTTTGATACCCGCAATGGGCTTATATCCAACGAGATTAATAGGCTAACGTTAAAGGATGATCAACTATGGCTTGGTACAAAGCAGGGTGTTTGCAGGGTTGATCTCGCACAATTTGGGAAGAACACAACGCATCCTCAAGTTTATATCACTGCCATATACTGCAATGATAGTATTAATCAAGGACGTAATGATTTTGAACACAATCTGAATAGTTTCCGTTTTCACCTTGCCGGGCTTACGTTTAAGGATAATAAAACACGGTTCATTTATAGACTAATAGGCTTAGATACAACCTGGCAATCCACAAACTATCCTGAAGTACAGTTCAGTAGCCTTGGCCCGGGTAAATACCAATTTGAAGCTAAAGCCGTAAATGCAGATGGTGTAAGCTCTTTGCAACCTGCTAAATTTTCTTTCGTAATTGAACCCCCATTTTGGTTAAGATGGTGGTTCATAGCTATTGAAATTTTAATGGCCGGCGGATTTGTATATCTTTTTGTGAAGGTTAGATTGAATAATATAAGGGCCAAAGAAGCGGAAAAAACAAGGATCAATAAAATGCTGGCAGAATACCAAATGGCTGCTCTCACGGCCCAAATGAACCCACATTTTGTGTTTAATGCAATTAACTCCATACAGGATTATATTTTGGGGAATAATACCCAACAGGCATACGATTATCTCACCAAGTTTGCGCAACTTATCAGGATGATACTTGACAATGCCAAAGAAAAAACGATTACCCTGGAAAAGGAAATGGACTTGCTAAAAATGTATATAGCCCTCGAGCAACTGAGGTTTGAGAATAAATTCGATATTGTTATTAATGTAGATAAAGATGTGGATGTTTATGGTGTCCAGATTCCTGCCATGATCATCCAGCCCTATGTTGAGAACGCAATATGGCATGGACTTATGCCATTGGGAAATTTACGGAAAGGACTGCTTAAAATAAATTTATCACAAAAGGAAGCGGTTCTTCTTATTGTGGTAGAGGATAATGGCATTGGGCGTGGTGAATCAAGAAAGATTAAAAAATCTACCACGCATAAATCGGCGGGAATGGAGATCACAAAGAGTCGTCTGGATGTTTTAAATAATATTATGGAGTCGAATAATTCAGAAATAAATATAACAGATATGTACGAAAATGAGGTAGAGGCAATGGGAACCAAAGTGGAAATAAAAATAACCGTTAATACAGACTAATATGAAAATAAGAGCTGTGATAATTGATGATGAGGAAAGAGGCCGGAGGGTACTGGGTAAGCTTCTTCTGAAATTTTGCCCGGAGGTTGAGGTGGTTGGTGATGCCGGCAGTGTTAAGGAAGGCTATACTCTTTGCGTTCAAAAACAACCCGAATTGGTTTTTCTTGATATACAAATGCCTACAGGCAATGGGTTTAAGCTACTTGAGAAATTCACAGAAGTTCCCTTCGATGTTATTTTTGTTACCGGGTTTGACAAGTACGCCATAAATGCTATTAAATTCAGTGCACTCGATTATCTTCTTAAGCCGGTTGATGTTGCCGAATTAAAGAATGCTGTTGCAAGGGCACTAAAGAGCAATACCGATAAAATGAATAAACAAAGCCAAATAGTTAATCTGTTAAACAATATTGACCCCGAAGCAAAGGAGAAAAAAATAAGTGTTCATTCCAATGACAAGGTGATTTTTGTAAACACAAGCGACATATGCTATATTGAAGCGGACGACAGATATTGCAATTTAACTACAGTGAAAGCAGAAAAATATACCATAGCTAAAACGTTAAGAGAGTTTGAAGAGTTTTTTTCCGAGAACCCTGCATTTATCCGCATTAGTAAAAGCGTTATGCTTAATGTAAATTGCATCAAAGCTTATGCCAAAGAAGAGCCCTATTACATAGAAATGAAAGATGGCAAGATGTATGAGATAGCACGCAGGAAGAAACAGGAAGTGCTGGAAAGGCTAAAAAAATAAAATTCCACTATTTTAAAAAGTGTATTATTTTTTCTGCTAGCTCAACGCCAATCCGTTGCTGAGCTTCCTCGGTAGATCCGCCAATGTGTGGTGATAAAGAAATTTTAGGATGTTGCAGAATTTCTTTTTTTGGAGAAGGTTCTCCGTTAAATACATCCAGGGCCGCGTGAGATATCTTGCCTGAGTCGAGTCCTTTTATAAGTGCATCTTCGTTTATTACGCCCCCTCTCGATGCATTTACAAGCATCACACCTTTCTTCATTTTTTTTATCTCTTCTTCGGTTATCACTTCTCCACCCGGAACGTGCAGGGTAATAAAATCACTGTTCTTTAGGACCTCATCCAACGTAACTGTTTTTAAAGGCACTTTTATTTTAGGCACATTGTGAATGTTGATCTCTATAGCGGCATCCGAAATGTAGGGATCGAATGCAAGTACCTTCATGCCAAGTCCAAGTCCCAAGGCTCCCACCGATTGTCCTATTCTGCCAAACCCAATAATTCCAATTGTTTTGCCGGTTAATTCAAAGCCTTTTGAATAGGCTTTTTTCAATTGGGAAAATTCCACTTGTCCCTTTTCCGGCATATTGCGGTTAGACTGGTGCAGGAAACGTGCCATGGAAAAAATATGAGCTATCACCAGCTCAGCTACCGAAAGTGAAGATGCGGCCGGTGTATTTACTACCTGTATGTTTTTGCTTTTTGCATATTCCACATCAATGTTATCCATGCCTACACCACCTCTAGCAATAAGTCTAATAGACGGGCATGCATCTATCAATGCTTTATTTACCTTGGTCGCGCTGCGTACGGTAAGCGCCGAATAGTTATTTTCATTTATTACTGCTGCCAGTTCGTCTTGTGGCGTTTTTTCAGTAATAACAACAAAGCCTTCTTTTTCGAGTAGCTTTATTCCGGCATCTTCCATTCCGTCGTTGGCAAGTATCTTTTTCATAGCGTCAATAAATTAATACAAAGGTTTACGCGTGTTTCTTCTCAAATTCCTTCATCACATCTACAAGCACTTTTACGCTTTCAAGTGGTAAGGCATTATACATAGATGCCCTGTAGCCGCCCACGTCTCTGTGTCCTTTAATGCCGGATATACCCGCATCCTCCCACATCTTGTTAAAGGTTTTTTCCAGTTCGGGCTTAGTTAGTAAAAAGCAGGCATTCATTACAGAGCGGTCTTCTTTAACGCAAGTTCCTGTAAATAATGAGTTACGGTCTATTTCAGCGTACATAGCATCCGCTTTTTCTTTATTTATCTTTTCTATCCAGGCAAGGCCACCATTCTTCTTTAACCATTTAAGTGTGAGCAGGCATGCATATATTGAAAATACAGGAGGGGTATTAAACATAGCGTCTGCCTTGATATGCACTTTGTAATCCATCATGGATAACATTTTCCTGTCTGTTTTACCGAGCATACTTTCCTTTACTACTATCATAGTAGCGCCGGCGGCGCCCATGTTTTTCTGGGTGCCGGCATATATCAGGTCAAACTGGCTAAAGTTCATCTGCCTGCTAAAAATATCAGAAGACATATCACATACTACGGGTATAGAAGATTTAGGGAAGCTATGTGCCTGTGTACCGTATATAGTATTGTTAGATGTTATGTGCAGGTAACTTGCATCTGTTGGTACAGTATAATCTTTAGGCACAAAGCTGAATTTTTTATCCTCGGACGATGCAATTACTTTAACATTCCCCAGGAGCTTAGCTTCTTTAATTGCCTTGCTAGCCCATACACCTGTATTCACGTAAGCTGCAGTGCCTGTAGATGATAATAAATTGTAAGGAACCATTGCAAACTGCAAGCTGGCGCCTCCGCCAAGGAACAAAGTTTGGTAATCGTTACCCAGGCCCATCATTTCTTTAACAAGGTTACGGGCCTCTTCCATCACATTAATAAAGTCATCGCTCCGGTGCGACATTTCAAGTATAGAAAGGCCGGAATTGTTCAGGTTCAATATTCCTTCCGAAGCTTCTTTTAATACCTCTGCCGGTAGTATTGCCGGACCCGCACTAAAATTGTGTACTTTTTTCATAAAATATCAGCTGTAAATTTTATACAAAGGTATAAAATGCAGTTTAGTGTGAAATGTAAATAGGCTTTTTATTCTCCTTATAATCTTCACTTTCCGGATGATAATTTTTGTCGTTGGAATTTGCCCGGTTTCTTGCTTCCACATTTTCCATGTATTCCCATTCGTTGTTACTGTATACCAGCGCATCTACCTGGAAACTTGGACCGTAATATTGGTATTGCCCACTAAGGCTTGGGTCTATCGGGCACAGGTGGTCAAATAATATCATCTTTTTAGCCTCGTTATACTGCAGGGACATGGTAAGGTTGGCAGAATACTGGAAAATGATCCTTTTGGGAACGTTTTTGGTGCCGGTAGGTAGTTTTTTAAATATCGCTTTACCAAAGGAAGGTACCCCTTCGCTGTTAAATGAAATTACATCAATGACTTTTCGGGTAATGATATCACTATAGCCTTCCCATGCCAGCAAGATATATGTGTTTTTCTCGTTCTCATCCGGTATTATCTTATAGTAAAGCATTCCCAGCCAGTTATCCGTGGTGCCAACTGCCGATTGCTGATTCGCGATATCCGTACTTTTATCCTTTAATTCATAAAGAGTATAGGCTTTTTTCCTGGCATCATAAGATTGAATAAAGCCATAATATCCTGATGTACCATTATGCCAGGCAACGTTCCAGTTTAATATCCTGAACTGTTTATCTGGGGATGTAAGCCTGGACAGGGTTTTAAGTGAATCGAAAGGATAGTTGAAAGAACCGGGTAGCATAAGCGCTCTTTTTAATACAGATAGAAACCTTTGGTTGGCATCCTGCCTGTAAGCATCGCTTGTATGCAGGTTTGCCTTTTGGTACTGAAGTTCATTAAGAGTATCCTCGTAAAGGTGTATCAAAGAAGACGAGTCTTCTGCTTGTATAGTATTGTTGTTTAACGCATTACATCGGTATGCACCCGTGAAAAATGCTAAAAGAATAATAATAAGGCCTCTGTGACACATAAACCCTGCTTATGTTGTGAATTTACTTGAAGAAAAAGCAATAAAGTATAATACGATCAGCCTTGTATCTTGCTTTTAGCCAAAACAGGAAACCTGCGTTGTGCAAAGTAATAACTGCCAAACAATACACCACTGTAGAAAAGTGTACCTATTGCCTCGTACCTTGAGAAGGGTATAGCGGCAATGTAGCATTCTATAAGTCCATTAAATGTATGCGGATACATGTTTGTGCCTATCCATGTTCCAAAATCAGTTAGCAGGTAAAAACAAATGGAAGAAAGAATAGATGCAAATATAACGCGTGGTACCGAAGTGTTTTTACGAAGCATAAAACCAATAAGTGCAACAATGATAAAGGTGCCGTATATCCATGCCATCCCCTGGTAGAAGCCTAAAATGGCATCTGTTATAAATAAAATGGTAATGGGAACAAGTAATGCGGTGATCTTTTTATCATAATAAGCGGCGCCAAATAGTGCAATAGCCGAAATGGCAGTGAAGTTTGGCAAATGGGGTACTAGCCTGCTTAGAGAAGCTATTATTATAAAGGCTGTGATAACGAAAAACTGCTTGTTCAATTTCATAAGTTGTATCTGGTAATTTAGGTATGCAAAGTTACCTATTTTTTCTCTTCTTTGGGAGAAAGACTGAAAAAACTAAAGTTAACCTCTCCATAAGCCCTTTGTTCGCTATAAAAAGGAGTGTCTTTAAAAGAAGTCCTTTTGGAGTGCTCTATAACCAGCCAGCCATGTTCTTTTAATAAGTTTCTTTCAAAAATTAATTGAGGAATCACTTCGTAATGATGATAATCATAAGGTGGATCAGCAATAATAATATCATAAGGCTCGGTATGGCTTCTTAAGTAAGACAGGGCATCGCTGCGGACAATTATGATGTTGCTTAGCCCAAGCTGTTGAGCGGTACTACGAATAAAACCACAGTTTTTAGGGCTAATGTCCACAGAAGTTACCTGCTTTACGCCTCTTGATGCCAATTCAAATGAGAGGCTACCCGTACCACTGAACAGATCAAGGGTATTGCAATTATCCCATTCTACCCTGTTAGTCAATATGTTAAAAAGCCCTTGTTTGGCCTTATTAGTGGTAGGGCGAAGTTCTGAAGCTTTGTCGGGTATGTTACGCCCTTTTAAACCGCCAGCGTTTATACGCATAAGTACTGTGTAAAAAGAGAACGGTATTTATGCTGAGGCAAGATACTAAGTGCTGCTGAGTAATCCGATTGCTTGCTTTTTTCGCCCAATAAAATAGCTTTTATGTACTTAGTTGCAATGCTGTATTCCTCCGAGCTCTTTTCTATTTCTCCATAAAAAATGCAAGGCGCCTTTTCTGTATCCAGTTTCATTTGCTCATAAACCCACAACAGGTAATAAATAAAATCTGCGCTGTTGGTATAATAAAAACGATTATAAAGCGTAAGCTTTCCTGCCTTAATTACAACCACATCCATATAGGAACCAAATACCGAAACAAAAATTTTATCGTCCTCTGTGTGCTTGTTTTCTACCAATAGAAATTCAATAAATATGCTGGAATGATGACGAAAGGCAGCATTAGGGTATTGCTTTTGCAGTTGAATCAGCGTATCCTTGCTAAACGTATATAAATTATAACTGTCCAGGTTTTTTATATAGTCATAACAGGCGATTTCATTTTCTTTATCCAATTGCTGAAATTTGAGGTAATCGTTTACCGATTCCTTTTTAAAAAATGGTGCCGGAACAAGAATAGAATTATTGGCAGTAAACACAATGGATACACTTGCTGTTTTAGATGATAGAATTTCGTTCTGCTTAAGTAGCAGGGTCAAATTCTCATTTGTTGTTAGGGCAATGGCCTCTAATGCTAGGTAGCTATTGGCATATTTATCCAATAAGCAGGCAAGGAGTTCATGTTCCCGTATCTCAACAGAAAGGTGCAGCTTTCTGTCTGACAAAGGAAACTTTTCATCGCTCAGTCTTCCCGTTTTAAATACCTTTTGTGATATAGAAGCGGTAGTCATAATGGTGCAAAGCTATTATTTCTGTCAATAAAAAAGGCCTCCTGTATGCCAGGGGCCTTTTTATAAAAGCTTATTTAATTTATTTAGTTGTTTCTGTAGTTGCAGCAACAGAAAGGTGTTCACTTTCCCATTTTAAACCACCCGGATGAGTCATTAAAGAAGTGATTTCAGTATTATATGCCCTGCTCAATTTTAAAAAAGCCCTTGTGGCATCCATGTACATTGTAGTTATTGTGTCTAGTTCGGCCCAATCCTTATGCAGTTGGTGAAAATTATCGGCGCTTAACTGGTAATTAGCCGCAGCCCATGCTACTAATGCCTGTGAACGGTCCGGATGATTAACGTCCCATGCAACTATATAATTAGCCGCAGCCGGATATCTTTTTATCCAATTTCCCAAAGCATCTGATGCGTCAGGGTTGCTGCTCGACCACTTTTCAAGTTCCTGGCCATTAACAGTAAATGCGAATACTAAACTACAAAGTAGCCCTACAAATATTTTTTTGAATGTGCTCATCAATAATGGGATTTTAATTATTCTGGTAGCAATATTACTACTTTAAACCCAAATTTCCAATTAAAGACCCTTATTTTTTGCAGAAAAGGCCAATAGCCTAAAAATCCTATTTTTGCGTACGAACAAACCGCATTAATGAAGAAGACCTTTATTTCCAATCTTATTTTGGTACTGGCCCTCAATCTTTCGATTAAGCCATTTTGGATATTTGGGATAGACAGGCAAGTCCAAAATATTGTGGGTTTACAGGAGTACGGCACTTACTATTCTCTTCTCGGATTTTCTTTTGTATTTAATGTTATTCTCGATTTAGGGATCACCAATTTTAATAATCGTAATATTTCTCAAAATTCTCACCTGCTTGCCAAGCACTTTTCAAGGGTAGTGATATTAAAGCTTACCCTGGCACTGATTTATCTGGCCGTTTGCTGCATTGGCGGCTTGCTTATAAAATACGATATGCGCATGATGAGGTTATTGCTTATCCTTTGTTTCTCACAATTCCTCATATCTTTTATTTTATATCTCAGGTCCAATATTTCAGGTCTTCATTTGTTTAAAACCGACAGTACTTTATCGGTTACCGATCGCTTGATAGGTAGCGCTATTTGCATCCCTTTTATATGGGGCCATTTCTTTCCAACCATAGATATAATGGATTATGTATATATTCAAACCATATCCTATTTTATTACGGCTGCCATTGCTTTTGCTATTGTGGTATCCAAGGCGGGCTTAGTTAAATTTCAGTGGACGCGAAAGTTCAGTATTATGATATTGAAGAAGAGTTTTCCTTTTGCCGTGCTGGGGATGCTTATGGCTTTCTATAACCGAATTGACAGCGTGATGCTTGAACGCTTATTGCATGATGGCGGCCGCGAAGCAGGTATTTACGCCCAGCCATTTAGACTGCTTGATGCTGCAAACATGATCGCTTTTCTGTTTGCCGGACTTTTACTCCCTATGTTTTCGCGCATGATTAAGCACCATGAATCTGTTGAAGCACTGGTTAAAACTGCGTTTACTTTAATTATGGTGTTATCCATTACGGTGGCCTGTACATGTTTTTTTTATGGTGAACAGATGATGGAAATGCTTTATAAAAATGATGTATTGGAATCGGCAGGGGTTTTTAAATACCTGATGTGCGATTTTGCGGGCATTTCATGCATGTATATATTCGGTACACTTCTCACTGCTAATGGTAACTTAAAACAACTTAACATAATAGCCGGCAGTGGTATGTTGCTTAATATACTTCTCAATTTTGTTATGATCCCGCTGTTAGCAGCTAAAGGCGCTGCCATTGTAAGTGTAATTACACAGATTTTTGTTGCGACTACGCAAATTATTATTGTGCAACGCATATTTAAGTTTCACATGATGTCAAAACTCCTGCTCACCCTCCTGTCATTTGCATTGGGTGTTATAGTCATAAATTATCTCTTATTGCTGCTGCACATAGATTGGAGATTATCTTTCCTGGCAACGGTGGCGGCATCCGGTTTGTGGGCAATGGCTGTGGGCCTGCTTAATTTTAAATCGATGCTGGGCTTGCTTAAATTCAGCTCAACTTAAAATTATTATACTTTTGTTTTACATTGAACGTTAAGGAATAAGACATAAAAATAACCGCATGAAATTAGAGACAAACCCTTCTTCTTTTTTATCCGACAATATAGCCTCCATGTTTTGGCAAAACCGCAAAGCAATGGCTATAATATGTGCTATAGCTTTTGTTTGTTCAGTAGTTGTATCGTTCTTAATAACCCCTAAGTATAAGGCAACCACTATTATGTTCACTAATTTGAACAACAACATAGGTCACTCTATTATATCACCCTTACCCGATGCAAGGGATTACATGGCTTTTGGAGAAGAAAAGGCTTGTGAACAAATGATACAGGTGCTTTCTTCACAAGCGGTAATGCGTGTTATGATGAAGAAATATGACCTCATGCATTACTATAAAATAGCGCCGGATGAACCTGCTAAATATTCCTTGTTAAAATACTATTATACCGAGGAGTTTAAATTTGATATTACAGAATACCAATCTATCGAAGTTGATGTAGAGGATGCAAAGCCTGAGATGGCTGCTATAATGGCTAACGGCGTTGTGCAGGTGGCTGATTCAATATACGGAGATCTTTTAAAACAACATGCTGTCAAGGCTTTTGAAGTGGCAAAAATGCAGCGCGATTCGGCTAATAAGGAAATTAGCAAGTTGGAAGATTCCATGACGGTATACCGAAAAAAAGGAATGATGAATTACAAGGACCAGGTGAAGGAATTAACCAGGGGATATTCCGATGCCATAGTAAAGGGTTCTCCTGCTAATGAAAAAGAAATAGAGGATAAGCTACAACCCTTTGAAGAATATGGAAAACAATACTCTTATTATTATAATGCCCTGCTCGATAGATATACTATAATGCAGCAATTAGATCAATCGTATGTAGAAGCTAAGGCCAATGTAGAAAAGGCCATTACCCCATTTTTTGTTGTGGAAAAGGCCATCACCCCTGATAAAAAGTATTCACCTGTGAGATGGCTTATTGTTGTAGGTGGCACTTTTGCAGGTTTGATATTCGGATTTTTTCTGTTGCTTGTAATAAAAAGGTTTTCATCCGAAAATAATTCCGCTCTCTAAGTTTTATTGAAGGAAGAAAACAATAAAATCATTCTTTTGACCAACAAGAAACAATTTGTACTGTTTTATTTTCTCACCTTTCTTTTTATAGCCTTCGATACCTGGTTTATTTTAAGAAAGCAAAGCGGGTTGGTAGCTGCTGCTCCTATAGTACTGATGATAGTTTACTTTGCCATTTTCTCTCTTGATAAACTAATTCTTTTTGTTGTTTTCTGTACACCCTTCTCCATTGACCTCGGCCATATTCATGATGTTTTTTTAGAGCAGGTAGACGTGAACGCAGCGTTCCCCTCAGAGCCTATCATGTTTGGCATATTGCTTTTGTTCATTTTCCTTCTTGCCTATAAGGGAATAGATAAGCATCTTGTAAATCATCCTGTTACACTGGTAATTATTTTTACCCTTTTTTGGATGATCGCTACAACTATAACCAGCACCATGCCTGTTGTATCCGTTAAGTATTGCATAGAGCGCTTGTGGGGTATAGTTACCTTCTACTTTTTGGGAGTATACTTATTTAATAAAAGGAAAAACATATATGCATTCGTGTGGCTTTACGTTATTTCCTTTACGGGAATAATAATTTATACTACTGCCAGGCATGCGAAATTTCACTTCTCTGAAAAGGGAGCTCACAATGTGATGAATCCTTTTTACAACGATCATACTGCATACGGAGCCATGCTGGCTATGTTTATACCTGTACTTATGGGGCTTGCATTTAATCGCTCACGTCCTTTGTATACAAGGCTGATTGCTTTTGTATTCTTGCTCATTTTTATAATTGCTATAGGTCTGTCATACAGTCGTGCCTCCTGGGTGAGTCTTATTGTGGCCCTGGCAGTGTTTTTGTTGATGCTATTTAAGATAAAACTTAAAACCATTTTCATTGCTCTATGCATTGGTGCGGTTGCTCTTTTTTCCTTCCAGAAAAAGATAGTTATGAAACTGGAGAAAAATAACAAGGAAGTATCGCAGGATATATCAAGTGAGATACAGTCTATTTCTAACATATCCTCCGATGCATCCAACCGGGAACGCCTTAACCGGTGGAGCTGTGCCTACCGCATGTTCCTTGATAAACCTTATTTTGGCTTTGGCCCGGGTACCTATATGTTTAAATACGGCACTTACCAGATATTCAGCCAGCGGACTATTATAAGCACTAACCTGGGTCGTGGTGGTAATGCCCATAGTGAATACCTTGGTCCGCTGGCAGAGCAGGGACTATTGGGTATGTTGTGTTTTGTAGCGCTAGCCGTAGCTGTGTTTATACTTTCCTTCAGGTTATATTACAGGTTAAAAGATAGGGAAATGAAGATAATTATAGCCAGTCTTTTCTTAGGCCTTATCACTTACTTTATACATGGCATGATGAATGATTTTCTCGACTCGGATAAGGCTGCTGTACCTTTTTGGGGTTTTATTGCCATTTTGGTGGCAATAGATATGGAAAGCAAAGGAGTTAAGATATGGAAGGGAGCTTCAGCTACTTCAGTATCCGGCAGCTTAGCAGAGTAATATCATCCACGTATTCCTTTTTATCTTTATACGTTTTCAGAGCATCCATGATACTTTTATTAATGGCTTTGGCATTGCTGTGCAAAGTAACATTCGAAGCAAAAAGATCGGTAAGCTTTTCTACACCAAATTCTTCATTTTCACTATTCTCCAATTCTATAACACCATCTGTATAGGCAAGGAATGTTGCCGGCGCATGTATGGTGAGAATACCCTCCTTAAGCGAAGGTAATTCAGGTAACATACCCAAAGCAGGGCAACCCGATTTGAGAAGCGTTATAGTGTCTTCCATGTGCAGCAAAGGCGGATAGTGGCCTGCATTAACATAATGAAGAGATTGGGTAAGCGTGTTGTATTTAGCAATAAAAAAGGTGATGAAGCTTTCTCCTTTGGCAGTTTGTATTACTTTCCTGTTCAGGCGTATTACCAATTCTGTAAGCGATGATGTCTGTTCAATAAGCGCATGCAGGTTAGCCTGGAAATTGCTCATCAGTAAAGCCGCTGCAATACCTTTACCCGATACGTCGGCTACACAAAATGCAAATTGGCTTTCATCCAGTTGTATGTAATCAAAATAATCTCCGCTTATCTCATGATACGGAAGATAATAGGATGCAATTTCAAGTGCATCAGTATTGGGCAGCTTACTGGGTACAAGTATGGCCTGTATTTCTTTCGCCAGGTCAAGCTCACGCTGGAACACCGCTTGCTTTATGCTTTCCTTTGCCATTTTTTTATTTTCTATGGCAACTACCAATATGTTGGTAAGCGTTTGTATAAAGGGCAAATGCTTTATAGCGGGGCTTACTCCAATACTTTCTTCGTTTAAGTCTCCCAAAAACACGTAAGCAAGTGGTTGGTTTTTATGGTAAACAGGAACAATGATCTCAAAGTTTTCATTCTTGGGCCATTTTCCCCCGCCTATAGATTTTATTTCCCTTTCAGAAGTGTAGGTTTTAGCGTGCTCAACAACGGCTTCATACCTGTCTTCTCTTATACCATAATGTAAAATACACCTCCAGTTTTCATCTTTGCGCAAAAGCATGAGCTTACCTATGAACAATTTACGCTGAAGTACATCGCTGTATATTTTAAGTAATTCATCAATGTGAGCATTCAGGTTTATAGCCTTAGTGATCTCAAGAAGAGAATTAAGCTTTATATCCGCTATGCGAAGACGTTTGGATGAGCCGCTCTGTTCCATCTTTCTATAGTTCTGTTTTTATAACGCTCCACGCTTCTGCTTTATTGCGGAAAAGCACTTTTGTTTTGGCCCAGGTTTCCTTAAAAAGTTCTGATTGTCTGTAGGCTTCCAGTCTTTCTTCCGATTCCCACAAACTGTATGTGAAGTAAATATTTTTTTCCTGCACAGAGTTTAATAATTCAACGCTGTTACAGCCTTTAAAAGAGCTTATTTTATCTCGTGTAGCAGAAAAAAGAGCCAGGAAGGTTTGTACTTTTCCCGGCTCAAAATCCATTTTAACAATACGTACCAGCAAAATGACAAATAATTAGGGATTACCGTGCAAAGATAATAAAACAGTTTACGGACGGTTCAATTTTGCCCTGTCTGCTTTATGGGCAAGTAACCGGAGTGGCACTAATTGCCCCTGTGTTGTCTACTGTCACCTGCCAGCAATTTCCATTCGGTGAAGAAAGAATTATACCCTGCCCGGGTGTTTTTACATCCAGGGAGCCCGCTGATTGAGAATATAAAGCATAAGGCACAGATAACAATTGTGATATCCCCATAAGTGTAAAGTTATTTCCTCCTGCGGGATCGAATTCAATCTTTACAAAATAAGGCCCGTTGCTCCAATTAATTGCCGACATACTGCCCGATATTACTGTGCCTCCCCCAATATTTAATGTAGCCAAGCCAAATAAGTTGGTGGTTGCAGTATCTGTTTCTGTATAAGATGAAGGCCCCGACATGCTGCCTTGGAGAATACTCATCCTGAATGAAACCAGTTGATTTACTATGTTATTTCCCGAAGCATCTTTTGCTTTGGTTTGATACTTGAATGCCTGCGGGGCTTGTCCGAATGCGCATGCACAAGACAATAAGAAAAGACTGCTGATAAGTGATACGTGTTTTTTCATGGATGGCATATTAAACATGTTAGTTTACTTTCTGTACTTTAAATACTTTTATCAGGTTACCGTTATTGTCGGAAACCCTGAGAATATATAGTTCAGTGGAAAGATTACCGAAATCTATTTGTCCTTCACAATTTTCAAAGATTTGTGTATTGATCAGATTGCCTTGCATATCCATTGTTTCTATGCGGATAGGGTTGTTTGTATCATTCTTAATATTCAATATCGAAGTGAATGGATTCGGATAGACAGATACATTCGTTCCTTGTTGCGCTACCTCATCAATTACTGTTGCTACCATATATATACCCTGCTGAAACCCTTGGGTTAGAAAATCTGTGCCGTCAGAAAAAGTTTCTGTTACAGGTTCTCCGATGGTCCAACTTAAAGAACCGACGTTATTTATGTAGTAACCTCCTGCAGTGGCTATCACATCGGGTTTCAGTGTTCCATTCCCATAACCCATGTCCCTGCTTATTTTATTGTGCTGCTTTATATGCTGTAAATCGGAAGCCTGCGATGGAGCCAGAAAAACATCGTGGAATGATTTTTCAAGTTCTTTTGCCCTTTTAAGATCACTGGACTTTTTAATTTCAATGGCCGCTTTGCGTGCAGCCGATTCTATTATATCATTT
>Ga0206856_10269_pt1 | contig 15267 bp, 12 predicted proteins | sample Alteio_BWOrgCont_48_FD_152630 | JGI IMG/M metagenome (GOLD analysis project Ga0206856, IMG submission 152630) | Enriched cells from forest soil in Barre Woods Harvard Forest LTER site, Petersham, Massachusetts, United States -... | ecosystem: Environmental > Terrestrial > Soil > Temperate forest >...
TTTCATCCAGAATTTTTCACTGGTGTTTTTACATCCTGACGGACATAATCGTCATTTCCGTCGGGGCGTAGCGTAGCCCGGTAGCGCGCTTGTTTCGGGTACAAGAGGTCGTGAGTTCGAATCTCACCGCCCCGACCATTTTTTCAGGGGTTCTTCAATGGTCAACGGTTTCTTAACGCTTTCTTAACAGTTAGGGAGCGTTGCCCGTTAAGAAACATGAAAACCGTGAAGAACGATGGGAAATTTCCCGTCACTGTAACCGAGGGCGGCGTCAGCGCCAAAGTCCGCAAAACCATCCAAACCAAAAATGGCAAGGAATATGTCGTCTATATTGTGGACTACATCCTGTTTGGCAAACGCAAGCAGGTTGGCCGAACCAGCTTCGAGGAAGCGAAACAGCACGCGCTGGAAGCCTGCCGTTCCATCGCACATGGGCGGCAAGATTCGCTGGCCCTGACGAATCAGGAACGGCTCGTTTATCTCCGCGCAACCGAAACATTGTCCCCGGCGGGATATAAGCTGGACGTGGCAGCAATCGAATATACCGATGCCATGCAAATCTTGGGTGGCAGAGCGTCAATCGTTGAAGTGTGCCGCGATTGGATAAAACGCAATTCAACCGAGTGCCCGCGAATCCTCATACCCGCCGCCGTCGAATTGTTCAAGCAGCAGGCCGAACGGGATAGGAAGTCCGAGGAACGACGGAAACAATTTCGCATTGTGCTGGACCGTTTCGCCAAGGGCTTCAACATCGAGGCCCACACCGTCACGCCCGGATTGATTTCCAGCTAATATTGCATGATCGAGTCACGGTGTTTCATACCACGTTTCCGGTGTACAGCACGGCTCAAATTATGACGTTGCGGCCCGAAATGATTGATCAGCCCGTTCAGAATCCATTGCAGATGCCAGGGGGATCGGTTGTCGCGTCTCCATCCGAGTCGTCAGTTGTGGCGGTATTACCGTCGCGTGATTACCGGGAAAACTTGCATAACATCAAGACGGTGAATTTCGGCCAGCAGTCCAAGGGAAACCCGTAAAGCCGCGTTCCCAATTTGCTGAAAGTGCAAGAAATCACGCTACTCAGAGCGCGTTTCGCATAGGCGCGATGCACGGTTTTGCTGTTGTGCCCAAAGCCTCCTGCGCGAACCGTTCCGGCATGAATATCGTGATGAATCGGTCGCGCAAAAAACATAGGGTTACACCCCATAGCGAAGAACTGCGGCAGGCTATAACCTCAGTGACTTGTGAAATCAATTTTTACATTGTCAGCAATCACGGTTCTCGCTGCATCAACCAACAATATGCCGCAAGCACGAATCAATAGTTGATGGTCTCTGCGAGGGTACGGCCAAGGATTTAAAAATGGAAATTGGGTCAAAAAGGGAAAAACTCCTTCAGATGTGGTCTATCTGGCAACCCAAAAACATCCGGCGGGTTTAATTCGACTTTCTTTCCTATGAAAAAACTTTTTAATTTCTGCGTTGTTGCCTTACTGAGCATAAACACTAAGGGACAGGTGCAGCAGATAACCAACGTTCCTTCCCCGACGCCGTATACAATCGTTTCTCGCACAGCCAATTCACAAGTATGGGAACAGACAACGTATGAGGTTTTGCCGTCGGGCCAAACTATTCCGCATTTGCATCATTACACCGAATTGGGTACCGGGCTTTGCTACCAACAAAACGGCCAATGGGTGGATTCACAAGAGCAGATAAATATTCTCCCGATGGTACGGGAGCAGCGACAAATGGGCAGCATCAGGCGTATTTCCCAGCTGATATTTACAATGGCACAATCACCTTGGTAACACCAACTGGACTTCAACTGCAAAGCCTGCCTTTGGGTTTATTTTACAGTGATGGAAGCAATACCGTCATGTTTGCGGAATTGACGAACTCGGTCGGGCAATTGATCAGCCCCAACCAAGTCATTTACACTAATGCCTTTACCGGGGTTGAGGCCGATTTGCTTTATACCTATCGAATAGGCGGCTTTGAGCAGGATGTCATCTTCCGGCAACAACCGCTGGCGCCTGAGCAGTTTGGCCTAAATTCAGCGGACGCCAATTTACAGCTATTAACAGAATTCTTCAACGCGCCCACCCCTGTTGAAACTGTCGGTCCCGCTGATACGCAAGATAATCTGCAGGATACGACTTTAACCTTCGGAGGAATGGAAATGACTCACGGACGCGCTTTTTTGGCCGGCTCAACCAGCACAGCCCATAGCCTTTATCAAATTCCAGTATATAAAACTTGGACGATTGTGGATGGCCGAACGTTTTTAGTTGAGCAAGTGCCCTACAGTAACGCTTGAAGGAGGGGCAGTCATCAAATTTAGCGACAACGGCGGATTGTTTTTAAACAACTTTTCTACTCTCAATTGTCAGACAGGTCCATATCGGCCAGCCATATTTACATCGATGGACGACGATACGGTTGGACAAACGATCAGTGGCAGCACCGGTTCACCGACTTTCCAGGATAATGTTTGTAATATGATTATTGTAATCACCAATTTCGACATCCATGATTGCCGTTTCAGTTATGCCTCTGCGGGCATTTTTGAATATTTTACTTCTGGCGCGAGCATCAACATTACCAATTGCCAATTCATGAATGAAGACGTGGCAGTTCAAGGGGCCAATGTAGGACTTTATAACGTGTTAATTGGCTGTACGTCAAATATAGTTTCCCAAATAACCAATTCCGATGATGCGCAAGAAGCTCAAATATATGTCGAAGGCACGAATTTAACAGCGGAAAACGTAACAGCCGACAGGGGCTACGCGTTCATTGAGGCCGACAATTCCAGCGCAAAGCTGACCCTAACCAATTGCCTTGTAACAGACCAGCCATTGCTTTCTCCTTACGGATATGCCTTAACTCCTTTGTCCAACGATGTCGTCTGCTTGCCTTCGCCTTCGACTCCAGTCTATCAGATCGTCGGAGCCGGGAATTATTATCTCACGAACAACAGCCCCTATCGAAATGCCGGCACAACCAACATCGATCCCAATCTACTTGCGGAATTGGCGGAGAGAACCACCTATCCCCCACTCCTCTATTCCAACACGGCCATATCGGTTGTTACGAGCCTGAGCCCGGCCGTTCAACGGGATAATGTCGGCGCTCCAGATTTAGGTTACCACTATGACCCATTTGATTATGTCTTCGGCGGCTCTGATTTATATAGCAACCTTACGTTTACCGCCGGAACTGCTGTTGGATTTTTCCAAGGATACGGCGGGGTTTATTTGTCGGGCCAACCCTACGGCATCTCCCTAAATAATGGCGCGAATTTGTCTTTCAACGGGAATGCCACCGAACCATGTTATTTCGCCAACTATAGCATGGTTCAAGAAGGCGGAAATGGTTATTGGACAACTAGCGGTTATATGGGTGGCATTATATTTAATGGCAGCAGCACCAATTTGTGCCCCCAACTAACTGGCGATTTTACCAAATTGACCTTGGGCGCTTTGAGCCCGTGTTTTTTCCGTGATAACTGGGCCTATGGAGCCTGTGGTTTTTTTAACTGTGAATTTTACGATGGACAGTTTGGCACTTTTTTAATTTCGGCGGCTTATTTTACCAACTGTCTTTTCTTTCGGGATCTCGCCGCCTTTTGGGACCAGGATTATGCCGCAAGCTTCTTTTTTGAGATTGCACGTTTTATAATGGTGGTTTAACTGCGACCCGGTCCAGCGGCCTTAGTGGCGATTCAACGTCGTTTTGGTTGACAGAAAACACAGCTTTTGACGGAACGGCTTTTTATTTTTCGGACAATTTTAATGGGGCCACCAACCACACCCTGTTTAACTACAACGCTTATAATACCAACAACCAGAGTTGGACAGCCTATCCAGACCTCTCGCCAGTATACGGAAAATTGGAAACTAATGGTTCGAGTGACGTCCTTGTGACAAATTACGGTTGGCAAACCAGCTGGTTTGGTAATTTTTACCTGCCGCCCTCGCCCGATCCGCTTCTTAATGCCGGCAGTACCACTGCCAATCTGCTTGGCTTATATCACTTCACGACCCAAACCAATCAAACTCCTCAATACAGTAGTACCGTGGACATCGGCTACCATTACGTGGCAACCGATCCTTACGGCAATCCCCAGGACAACAATAGTGATGGGATTCCTGATTATCTCGAGGACGCCAATGGCAACGGCACGGTAGATTCGGGCGAAATCGGCTGGAACATATCCGGCGATCCTGGTTTGACAGTGATCATTACCCAACCGCGCAACGGCAGCACTCTGCCCTAACATCAACTTTTTAATTCTATGCCTACTTCATTTATGTCTTCACAAGTTAAAGGCACCGTGATGGCGACTTTTCTCCGGGTGATAATCCTGACGGGTATTTGTTCGCTGACATCAAAATCGTGGGCCGATCCTGCCGCTGATGCCGCTGCGAAACAGGTCATTCAAATGCCCCTCTTTCCTCAACCGCTGGTTTGGGTTGGGCCCGAACCATCGCAAGCGGAGTCACAAGCTCTGTTGGACGACATCGATGTGTTCAAAACTAACGGCGTCGCCGCAGGGTTTAAAGCTCTGGAACAATTTGTCGCCGACTATCCACAATCAGGGTGGACGCCAGATCTTCAGATTCATTTGGCTGAACACGATCGTGCCCGTGGACGCTACGCCGAAGCTCTTGATTATTGGAAAGCCGCCTGGGAGGAAACCAAACAAAACCCGGACGCGAAGGCACAACAATTGGCGGTTCGCGACATCGCCGGCTGGACCCGACTGCTGGCCAGCCTCGGGCAGAAGGAACAGTTGGAGGCATTATTTACGGAATTATCGGCTTTGGATTTGCGGCTTGGGGGTTATTCGACCGAAATCGAAGAAACCAAGGAAGGATTGGGCACCATGAAGACGCAGCCCGGAAAGTCCTATCGCTGTGGTTCCTATGCCTTGGGGAACCTGGCACTGGCTTTGCATTTGGACCAGGATTCCATAAGCAAGCTATTCGCGGCTGAATCCCCTGACGGCGGTTTTACAATATCCGAACTTTTAGCTCTCGCCAAAACCAACGGACTGGCTGTCGAAGCGGTGCGCCAGCCTGCAGGAGCCCCGTTGGTAGTGCCCAGCATCGTGCATTGGAAGCTCAATCATTATGCGGCCATCATGCAGGAGAAAAATGGCCGTTACCTGGTACAGGACCCAACCTTTGAGCATAATGTATGGATGGATGAAGATACTATAAATGCTGAATCCAGCGGCGATTATATTCTGCCTAAAGAAAGCGTTCCGGCGGGGTGGCAAGAGCTAAGCCCGTCTGAAGGCAATAAGATTTATGGCAAAGGGTACAACGGAATATTCAAAGACACGGCCGATTTAGGCCCACCACCTTGTTGGCCTAAATGTAAAGACTACGAAGACTCAAACAATGATCCGCCTTCTGCGAACGATGGGAAAAGCAACAACGGTGTGCCTGGCAAAAAATGCCCTCCGGACCCCGGGCTTCTTGATTTGCCGTCACAAGACAACATTGCTATGCCCGGTTGGTATGTTTCCGAACCATATATCACGCTTTGGCTTGAAGATACACCATTGCTTTATCATGAATCGTACGATCGATGGATGGAATTAACAATATTATATCAGAGTCGTCACCAGCCTTTAGATTCAAACTTTCCAAATTTCGGTCCTGGCTGGGGCTTTAATTGGGAAGGATATTTGGAAACAGACGGCTCGGGTACATATCAAGACTTCCTGGCTGGTGGGGGGGTTGAACTCTTCGCAACAAACGGCGCAGCATCTTATCTGACCCAGAGATCTTATGAAAATTTCACAGCTACGGGCGGCGACCCGCCTTCTGTGGTGTCGCCGACGGGCTCTAAAAACATTTATGGTTACGCCGTCGAATCTCTTGATGAAACAACCAATAATTTTCTAACACAGCGTCTTGATCGTTACGGCCGTGTGCTTGAACAATTTGATTATACGAACGTTGGCTCGGTCGTGTATTTGGTGGATGCAGTCGACATGGACGGTCAAACCAATTATCTGGCTTACACCAATGCCAGTTTCCCGGCCAGCATCACGTCAGTCACGGACCGTTATGGCCGCATATCCCATTTCTATTATGACACCAATGACTGTTTGACCAACATGGTGGACGCTCAGGGGATGTCCACGTATTTCAAGTATGACAGTAATGAGAACATTACTAATATGATAACACCTTATGGAACCAACATTTTCAAATATTTTGACGCCCTTGATACGAATTATGATGATGCCCCGGCCCGTATGTTATCTATCACCGAAGCTTCCGGAGACCATCAATTATACGCTCATCCTGTCTATTCCATTGACACCACAGTCGGGGCAGATGCGTACGCGCTCAGTTATCATTGGAACCGTGCGCAGTATGAAACTCTAAGTGCACAAGCCCTAACCAATGTGTTCGCTCTGACGAACAGTGATTACGAAAATGCTTCCGTGAAAGCTTGGCTGTATTATTACTATACTAATCTTAATGGTATTTTAAGCGATACCTTAAATTCCAGCATGGATGCGTATGACCCGAATTTGAACTTCCGGCCAAACCAAATGATGTATCAATATGTTGGAGAAGGTGGCTCGGGATTTGTCGGTTCGATGGATGTCGTTACCAACATTTCTGTGGCTCTACCCGATCTGCCGCTTAAACTCGTTGGCATGTCTGTAAATAGCCTTGGGCGGTTGACCGCGTATACCGATTTCAGTGACAATGGCACTCTTGCGAATTATACCAATTTTTTTGATTCCAGCGGCACTATCCTCCAACACGAATTAGGGCCACAAGGTCAACTGACACGCGGCTATGGCTATGACTCCGTCATTACCAATTTGCTCATTTCTGTTACCAACGCCGTCGGTGACGTTGTCCATTACACACATGACACCAATACCCTGAAGGTGACGAGCACTATTTTCCCCGGAGGAATGGTTGAAACCAATGCCTATTACACAAGCGGCACATACAAGGGCTTTTTGGAAATGCAGGCTGACATTGGTTTTCGGACAAATTATTTTACTTATACCAATGGCAATGTCTTCGTGGAATCCAATGAATTGGGATTGGTCACCATTCATACCTACGATAACCTCAATCGTCTAACTGGCACGAGTTATCCCGACAGCACCACAACATCAAATGTTTATGATAACCTGGATATTGTGGCAACCAAAGACCATCTCAACCAATGGACATATTATGACTATAACAGCGTCCGGCAGTTGGTTGTGGTCACGAATGCAGATGGCCAGATAACGACCTTTGACTATTGCGGCTGCGGGTCGCCTGATGAAATCAACCAATGGGATGGAACCAATTGGCTGGTGACATTACTGGATTATGACATGCAAGGCCGCCTCACAAATGTCCTTTATCCGGATCGATATGATCTTGCCTATACATACGACCCCCTAGATCGAGTTGCCACTATAACGGACAGTGGGGGCAATGAATTGACGGTGTCGTGGAATCAGTTTGGCTTGCAAAGTAAGGTCCAGGCCGCCGGCCTCGGAAGCGAAACACTGCTTTACAATACATTCGACCAGTATGGCCGCGCTATTCAAAGCACAGACCGAAATGGTGTTATGGCTACCAATGAATATGACCTGGTGGACCGTCTGATCGCGCGGCAATATCTCGGCAGTGGTGGGATGTCTTCCGGTTTGGAAACTTTTGGTTACAGCCCGTTGGGCCTCACAAATTATGTTGACCAGTTGGGACATCCGACGATTTTTGTTCGCGATTTGTCGGGTCGGGTTATTGCAGAAACCAATGCTAATAATGAAGTGCTGCAATTTGGCTATAACGCCGCCGATGAACTGATGTCTTTGACCGATGGCAAGAATCAGGCGACCACTTGGAATTATGATATGTTTGGCCGGGTGACCAACAAAGTTGATGCTGCAGGAACTGTGGATTTTGTTTATCAGTATGATCCAAATGACCGCCTGACCAATCGCTGGACACCCGCCAAAGGCACGACGGTTTATCGCTACGATCCGCTGGGCAATCTCATGAACGTGGATTATTCGGCTGGGTCCGTCTCTACGCCGTCCATCTCATATTTCTACGATCCATTGAATCGGCTCACGAGTATGGTGGATGGCATCGGCTTAACGGCTTTTGCCTGGACTCCGGGCAGCCAGTTGGCCAGCGAAAACGGGCCGTGGGCGAATGACACGGTGAGCTATTCTTACAACGGTGGCCGAGAGCGGACCAGTATGACTCTCTTACAACCGGATGCCGCGCCGTGGACGCAAAGCTACGGGTATGATTCCATGATGCGCTTAACAAGTGTCGTTTCGCCTGCCGGAGGTGGTTACGGATCACCCGTGGGTGAATTTGATTATGATTATACTTCTGTAGGTGGAATGGACCAGCCGGACCAGATTGTAAGACCTTCCCAGAATGGCAATCTCGTTGATATGGATTACGATGCAATGGCGCGCCCGAAGGATACGGCCGTTGGAACAGGAGCGATGCCCTCGTACTTTGAATACTATTATCATTACAATGCTGGCTCCGAGTTGACCCAGCAAGTGTTCGCGGCCAACAATTACATTAACTACACTTATGACAATATCGGCCAGATAAAGTCGGCAAATGGTTTTGAATCCAACGGCACTACCCGGCGCTTGCAGGAACAATTCGGTTATGCTTATGATAAAGCCTGGAATTTGAATGAGCGGACGAACAACGCGCTAATTCAAACCTTTGCCGTGAATAATGTGAATGAGTTGACCAATGCCAGCCGCAGCGGAACGTTGACGGTAGCCGGCACGACGACCGAAGCGGGCAGTTCCATCGCGAGTGTGACTGTTAATGCTGTCACGGCCAATGAGTATTTGGACGGTACGTTCGCTGCGACGAATTTCACGTCATCCAGTGGAACAAATACATATACAGCGATTGCCGAGGACGATTTGACACCGCCACGATGGAGTACCAACAGTGTGACAGCGTACCTCCCATCCAGCGGCATTTATACAAATGACTACAATGGCAATCTCACCAGCGATGGCACGAGGAATTTTGCTTACGACGATGAAAATGAGCTGGTCGGGTTATGGGTGGCCAATACCTGGAGCAACAGTTTTGCGTATGACGGGTTGCAGCGTAAACGGATTGAAAAGGATTACAGTTGGACCGGGAGTTCATGGACAGAGACCAACGAAGTACATTACGTTTACGATGGTAATTTGGTGTTCCAGGAGCGGGACGGGAACAATATTCCTTTAACGACCTACACGCGGGGAATTGATTTGAGCGGGACGCTACAGGGAGCGGGCGGAATCGGAGGTTTGCTGGCGCGTTCTGACCGACAGAGGGTGGTTCCGGCCATATTGACGCCTGAGTATTTCAATCCCCAAGGCGTGGTAAATTCGTATTATTCTTACGATGCCAACGGAAACGTAGCGACTCTGGTATCGCCGTATGGGATTTTATTAGCACAATATGAATATGACCCGTTTGGGAACATGATTTCGATGAGCGGGTTGATGGCCAGCATGAACAAGTATCGCTTCTCCACCAAGGAGTGGAATGATAATGAGGGATTGTATTATTACGGTTATCGCTTTTACGATCCCAATTTGCAAAGGTGGCTAAATAGAGACCCAATGGGAGATCCGGTGGGCACTCTCAATTTGATTACTGCAATTATGCCAGGCATTGACAGTCCCACGCTATTCGACGAATCCATTGGTTTCAAAATGGGAAATGATTCCGTAAGCGATACGGCCTCGTTAGGCGATTGGAGTCAAGTGAATGCGAATTTCTTTACTGGAATCGCCAACGATCCTGTTAATCAAGTTGATTTTTTTGGTCTAGATGCAAATTCTTTTGCCAACTGCGTTCAAAGCCGCCGAAATCCCTTAACAGAACAGATACCTAATGCAATTTCCAATTGGTTAGCGGAGCACCTTGGTTCTGGAAGCGGTAGCGCTGGTGGTCCTCATGTACCGGGTTGGGTGCCTCCCGCTGCCTATACAGCAAACGCCGTTGCAAATGAACTTGTTGGGCCAACTGGTCGTACAGGTTTAGGCGGATTAAAATCACACCCTACTGACTGGCAGCATAAATTGGGAAGTAGGTTTGGGGCAACTGGCAGCAAGATAGGCAGATTTGCTGGTCGAGCAGCAGTAGTATTGACCGTCGCTGAAGGATTCTGGGACATAGGAACAATAGCAGGATGTGGCATCGCTGAAGGGATTCAGTAAATATGAATGAAATGGTCCTGACATCTATTATTGCAATATTAATCGTAATTGGTGGAATTCTGACATGGAACTTTGTCCCCCAACGCAGACGGGCTAAACGTTTTAAAAACCGTCCCGAGCTTGATTTTGATCAAATTTATAAAGACTTTTTTGCACACAAAGGTTTGCAAAGAGAATTGGTATATGAACTCTGGAATGAAATTGCTCAATCACTAGACGTGCCTTTAGGTAAAATACGACCATCTGACCGCTTTGATCAAGAGTTAGCGGCGCCAAAAGGTTGGGAATACGACGATAATTTAGTGGAAGTCCAATGGGCGGCAGAACGACGATTAAAGCGAGTTGGAGTTCAGGTGGACTTATCGCAGATTAAAACCATTAGCGATTACGTCGAGTTATTTTGCAGATTACAAGGGCAAGCAAAATGAACCTTGATACGCCAACCAAAGCACCAGCAGTGCCAATAAAAATCAAACGCCAGAACAGCTTCTCAGCTACGAACCCTTCTCAAAAGTGAAGGAAAGTTCGCCTACTCAAACTGAACAGCCAAATGCGCTGCCCACCTCATAGCACTGTCCCGGTCAACACAAGGATGTTATTCGGAGTTTTTTCCAACTCACAACACCCGGCTCGTCCCGCTTTGCGGGATGATAGCTGCGGCTGCTCCGGCTATGACGACGCAAGTGTAAAGAACGCCGCCAGGAACCTCAACGTATTGTATTCTCCAAAACACAACAGAGAAAATTCTTAACAATTCTTAACGGTAAAATCGGTTTTCGATTCATCTTGCTTCATCAAAACGATTTTTGTATAATCTAACAAATCGTTGATTTCATTGGGAATCACGGGTTTTTGGGTGAAAACCAATGAAGTGTGAGGCGAGTTCGAATCTCACCGCCCCGACCATTTTTTCCAAGGGTTTTTGCGAGGAGGGGGGTGCTTTTTCGTGTGTTGTTCTGTCGTGGGATCCGGAATAGATCGGAATAGCCCGAACCGATTTGGTATGGGCATCGCACTGCAATGTCCGCGCTTGTCACGCGGCACTCATTACTCGCCACTTCTGCAATATGTCAAAGAAGCACCCCGAACGTTTTTAGGGCAGGTGGGCACGTTGGCCTGGCGCGCATAGACGGCTCGTATCACTTCATCATGCTTGACCAGCCGGACGCGTTTTTGGCACAAGTGGATGCGTTTCTTAAGTAAGACCCAATTCCTCGTGCAAAAACACGAGCGAGGGTGGAAACGATAACGAAAAAATTCTAACCTGAGGCCAGGATAATGAAACGCTTCTTTCAATCTATGTTCGGTGGCTCTGGTGGCGATGAAGGTCCTTTGACCCCGGCACAGTTTACGAGTGAATTTGTAGGAGCATTGCACGTGGCGTCCCCCGATTTAAAAATCGAAGTTATCAAGGATCTGGAAGTGAAGATGCAGAAGCCAAACGGCAAAGACCATACGGTGTTTCTTTACAACACTTTCGACAACTACAAGGCGGATCCAAAAGCAAAAGAAGCGGTGATGCAGCGCTTCGTTTCGTCACTGATCGAAAACATTACCAATGAAAAGGCGTTTGAGAGCCTTGACCCGACTCGCATTATTCCTGTCATCAAAGACCGGCCTTGGCTTGAGGAGACGCGAAACGCGCTGATAGCGCGGGGCGCTAAAAAGGTTCCTGAGAATGTATATGACGATTTTAACGAGGACCTGATTATTCTTTACGCGGAAGATTCACCGAAAAATATCCGCTATTTTAGCCCGGAAGATTTACAAAAGGCGCAGATTGACCGGAAAGATTTGAGAAATCTTGCCTGCGAAAATTTAAAACGGCTTCTTCCCAATGTTGAACAGCATGGAGCAAACGGCCTTTACATGTTAAGCGCAGGGGGAGATTACGAGGCGAGCCTGCTCCTGTTTGATTCCATTTGGAGCGGCTTAAAGGAAGCCGTTAGCGGTGATGTGGTCGTTGCCATTCCAACCCGCGACGTCCTGGTTGTCGCAGGAAGCGAAGATGCCGAGGGAATCCTAAGAATGCAAAATATCATAGAAGATGCCTTGGCTAAAGGAGCATATCGGCTGACCAAAAAAATGTTTGTCCATCGCGGGGGCAAATTTGAAGAATTTACGGGTACGTAAAAAAATTTCAGGCGGTTTTTGATGACTCAAGTGACCACCTGCTGTTGTTATCGCGAGACTCTTTCCTCAATTTGATGGAAATGCAATCTCCTCGCCGGTTTCGAGCAGGCTCTTGAGGCTGCTGATGACGGCCGGCCAGCCGTTGTTGATGCCGCGGTGAGTGTTGGGATTGGCTTCCATGTCATCGGGCAGGAGGTTTTCATGAATGAGACGGAACCGGACCTGATTGCCCATGGGCGTGAGTTCGTAAGTGACGCGCGAAGGGCCGCTGCGTTTCGCTGCTACTTCCGGGCTGTCATTTTGGTTCCAGGTATAGACGAGTTTGCGGTTCGGTTCGCACTCGAGGACTTTGCCCTCGTGATCGCCGCAGGTGTTCTTTGACCCCTTGGGCGGGCAGATGTGGATGGTGCCGCCGACTTTTTGTTCGAGTTCGATGCGAAAACCCATCCAATATTTTTGGCTGGCGTCGCCGCTAGTGAGGGCTTGCCAGAGTTTCTCCGGAGTGGTGCGAATGTAGGTGGCGTAAACGAAGGTTGGCTTTTCCATAATTTATTCTTTCTCAGGTTGTTCGAGATTTTTTTTCAAATCGCTTAACGCCTGGAGGCGGTCGCGTTCGTATTTCTCAATCCAGCGCTCGTAAATCTCGTGCAACGGCACCGGATTGAGGTAATGCAGCTTCTCTCGCCCGCGCCAAACGGTGGCGATGAGGTTGGCCTGCTCCAGCAACACCAAATGCTTGGTGACTGCCTGGCGCGACATTTTCAAATGTCCGCACAGCTCGCCGAGAGCCTGCCCGTTGTTGCCGTGAAGCACATCGAGCAGTTTGCGGCGGCTGGCATCGGCCAGCGCTTTGAAGACTGCATCCATCGGGGACAATATGCAACCAAATGGTTGCGTATGTCAAGCGGGAATTTTTGGAAAAAATCGACTAGGGAAATCGCTAAAAAATAAGGCAGAGACGCGCGCACATGCGTCCCTGCCTTTCTCACACGGACATCGCAAGCACGATGTCCATATCACCTCCCTCGCGTTTTTCGCGAAACTTAATTCTTTTGGACGTCCCGGAACAATTCTTCGGGCGTCACGACTACGTCCAGTTTTTCCGTAAGCCGTATGATCGTGAGCGTCGTCGGGATGCCAATCACCTCGGCAACCAGATGATGATGCAACTCGTCAATGCTGGAGACCGGTTCGCCGGCGAACGCCACAATGACGTCGCCCTCGAGCAGACCCGCGCGTTTGGCCGGGCTGTTCGGCTCGGTGCCGGCCACCAAAATGCCATGCTCTGCGGCCAGCCGATGGAACCGCGCCACGCGCCGGTGAATGGGAGCGTTTTGGCCCATGACGCCAATCCAACTGCGCCGGATGCGGCCTTCCTTAATCAGCCAGGCGGCGACAAATTCGGCCGTGTTGCTGGCAATGGCAAAACAAATGCCCTGCGCAGGCAGGATGATGGCGGTGTTCACGCCGATGACTTCGCCGCGCGAATTGACCAGCGGCCCACCGGAGTTACCGGGGTTCAGCGCCGCATCTGTCTGGATGACATTGTCAATCAACCGGCCGGACTGCGACCGCATGGAACGACCCAGCGCGCTCACCACGCCGGCGGTCACGGTCTGTTGGAAACCAAACGGGCTGCCAATGGCGACGGCGATTTGCCCAACACGCACGGTTTTCGAGTCGGCCAGACGGGCGTAGCTCAGTTGTTGTTGTGTGCTGATGCGGATGACTGCGAGATCGCTTTCGGGATCCTCGCCAATCAGCCAGGCGGGAAACACTTGGCCGTCCGCGAGGGTGACTTCCAGCTTGTCTGCGCCATGCACAACGTGGCTGTTCGTGAGAATGAAGCCATCCGGCGCAATGACGAAGCCGGAACCGGAGCCTCCGGCTTCCGATCCGCGTTGACCAGGTTGGTTATCGCGGTTCGCCTTGTGGACGCGGATGTTTACCACCGCCGCGCCGACTTTTTCGACTACACCGGTAATGGTGTTCGAATAGCTGTCCAACAACTCGTCGTCAGACGGTTGCGCCTGGACCGGAGGTTCGACTACCGGCACATCCACATCTGCACTGCTCAATGCCCGGACAAATTCCGGGCGCCCCTGAAATTTGGTTGGAATTTTCATATGTGATCATATTTTAGAATTTGTTTGGTTCATGGTTTATGCCGCCACGGCGAGCTTCTCCAATTTGGAGATGATCGCTTTTTTTGGCACAGCGCCAATGGTTTGGTCCTTTACCTCGCCGCCCACGAAATAGAGCAGGGTGGGGATGGATTGGATGCCAAAACGCGCGGCGAGCGCGGGATTGGTATCCACGTTCACCTTGGCCACCTTCACGCGGCCTGATTGTTCCGTGGCGATTTCGTCGAGCAACGGCCCGAGCATCTTACACGGCCCGCACCATTCCGCCCAAAAGTCCACGAGGACCGGCTCCTTCGATTGAAGGACGTCGCGTTCGAAGTTTGCTTCGTTGATTTCAATGACTGCTTTCATATTAAATCGTGTTTAAAGTTATCTACCATTCATGTCAAACGACTCAACTGAGTTCAATCAGGGAACCCGCCGGCCGTGTGTATGGCCTGACCGGTGATCCATCCCGAATCGTCCGAGGCTAGAAACGCCGCGACCCGCCCGATGTCGTCCGGCTGGCCGATGCGCCCAAGGGGAGTTTGGGCGATGGCGTTTTTGTGAAAATCGGTCCCGATGAAACCGGCGGCGTGTGTGCCCTCAGTCTCAATCATGCCGGGATTAATGGCGTTGACGCGGATTTTCCGCGGACCAAGTTCCTGGGAGAGCGATTTCGTGATCGTATCCACCGCGCCTTTGGTGCCGCTATAAACGGAGCTGCCCGGAGGCGCCAGCGTGCTCACGATGGAGCTGATAT
>Ga0206856_10288_pt1 | contig 15230 bp, 10 predicted proteins | sample Alteio_BWOrgCont_48_FD_152630 | JGI IMG/M metagenome (GOLD analysis project Ga0206856, IMG submission 152630) | Enriched cells from forest soil in Barre Woods Harvard Forest LTER site, Petersham, Massachusetts, United States -... | ecosystem: Environmental > Terrestrial > Soil > Temperate forest >...
CTATGCGCTGTCCACCATCATGTCGCGGTCGCTGCCGGATGTGCGGGACGGGCTGAAGCCGGTGCACCGGCGGCTGATCTACGCGATGCACCAGTTGAAGCTGGACCCCGCGGCGGGGTTCAAGAAGTGCGCCCGCGTCGTTGGGGACGTGATGGGTAAATACCATCCGCATGGCGACGCCTCGATCTATGACGCCATGGTGCGCATGGCTCAGGATTTCGCGGCGCGGTATCCGCTGGTCGAGGGTCAGGGGAATTTCGGCAACATCGACGGCGATAACCCCGCGGCGATGCGGTACACCGAGGCTCGGTTGACCGCGGTTGCCCAGGCCATGCTGGCGGGCATCGATGAGGACGCGGTGGATTTCCGGCCGACCTATGACGGGGAGGAGTCGGAACCCGTCGTGCTGCCGGGGGCGTTCCCGAATTTGCTGGCCAACGGCGCGGCGGGGATCGCGGTGGGGATGGCGACGTCTATCCCGCCGCATAACGCGGGGGAGATCTGCGGCGCGGCGATCCATCTGATCCAGAATCCTGGCGCTTCTGTCGCTGATTTGTTGCGTCATATGCCCGGGCCGGATTTCCCGACGGGTGGGGTGCTGGTGGAGGATGCCTCGGCCATCCTGGCGGCCTACGAGACGGGCCGCGGCGGGTTTCGGCTGCGGGCGAAGTGGGAAGTGGAGAAGGGCAAGCACGGCACCTGGTCGATCGTGGTGACCGAGATCCCATACCAGGTGCAGAAGTCCCGGTTGATCGAGCAGGTGGCTCAGTTGATGGAGGACAAGAAGCTGCCTCTGCTGGGGGATATCCGCGACGAAAGCAGCGATATCATCCGGTTGGTGCTGGAGCCGAAGACCCGCGGCGTGGAGCCAGAGGTGCTGATGGAGACGGTGTTCCGGGCAACCGCGCTGGAGACGCGGTTTCCGTTGAACATGAACGTGCTGGATGCGACGCGGACGCCTCGGGTGATGGGGCTGACGGAGGTGCTGCGCAGTTGGCTGGACCACCGGCATGAGGTGCTGGTGCGGCGGTCGAACCACCGCCTGGCCGCGATCGAGCGGCGGCTGGAGGTGCTGGACGGGTATCTGCTGGTCTACCTGAACCTCGATGAGGTGATCCGGATCATCCGCGAGGAGGAGCAGCCGAAGCCTCGGCTGATGGACCGGTTCAGCCTGAGCGACGTGCAGGCGGAGGCGATCCTGAACATGCGGCTGCGCAGTCTGCGGCGGCTGGAGGAGATGGAGATACGTAAGGAGCACAAGAACCTGACCAAGGAGTTGAAGGACCTGCGGGCGCTGTTGGGGAGCGACAAGCAGCGCTGGGCGCGGATCACCGAGGAGCTGGAGGATACGCGGAAGAAGTTCGGGTCCGGTGCGCTGGGTGATCGGCGGACTGAACTGGGGACGGCTCCGGCGGTGGTGGATGTGAATACCGATGCCTTCGTGGAGCGGGAGGCGATTACTGTCATTCTGTCGGAGAAGGGCTGGATCAGGGCGGTCAAGGGGGCGGTCGCCGATCCGGGGGATTTGAAGTTCAAGGAAGGCGACAAGCTGCGGTTGCTGCTGGCTTGTCAGACGACTGATCGGCTGACCTTGTTGGCGACCAATGGCAAGGCGTTCACGTTGAAGGCGGCCGATCTGCCTCGGGGGCGGGGGGATGGGCAGCCGGTGCGATTGCTGGCGGAGCTGACCAATGAGGATGATGTCACGGCGTTGTTCGTGGCGGTGGAGGGGACCCGGTATCTGATCGCGTCCAATACCGGGCGCGGGTTCGTGGTGCCGGCGGGGGAACTGCTGGCGGAGAAACGAACCGGTAAGCAGGTGTTGAACCTGAAGCCGAAAGAGGAGGCGGCGTTGTGTGTGCCGGCGGAGGGGGATCACGTCGCGATCATTGGGGAGAACCGACGGCTGCTGGTGTTCCCGCTGGATCAGGTGCCGGAAATGGCGCGTGGGTCCGGGGTGATCCTGCAACGTTATAAGGATGGTGATTTGTCTGATGTGAAGGTCTTCCGGTTAGGGGATGGGTTGACTTGGAAGCTGGGTGATCGGGTGCGGACGGAGGTGGATCTGCGGCCTTGGTTAGCCGAGCGGGGAACGGCTGGACGGTTGCCTCCGAATGGGTTTCCGAAGACGCCTAAGTTCGGGTAGGGTCCTTCTGCCGGGTCTTGGTCTGCCGATCGGTGTTGATGGCGGCTTTCGTTTGCCCGACCCGGTCAGCATACAGCGCCGAAGATGCTTGTAAAAGAAAGCAGACTTTAACACAGATTTAGGGGATTAAGCGCACAGATTACACGAATTCTCGCGATGCCGCCACTGATCCTGCGTGCGACTATGTTCGGGCGCACTCGGCGATCCTGATTTCCCGTCGGCCGCAACCTGCTTTAGCCTCAACCCCAATCAGCGGTGGAGGCATTCAATGAAAATCGGCCTGTTCGTCAACACACAGTTCCCCCAGGGTAATACCGTCGCGGACCGGATCCCCGAGATCGTTCAGCAGGTCCGAGCGGCAAAAGATGCCGGATTCAGTTCGCTGTGGTTTCCGCATCACTGGCTGACCCATCCGCTGCAAATGCTGCAGATCACCCCGGTGATGGGCTACATCGCCGCCCACGCCCAAGGCATGACCATCGGTCCCAACATCCTGATCCTGCCGCCGCAGAATCCCATGCATGTGGCGGAGGAATCAGCGACGCTCGATGTGCTGACCGGTGGCAACTACATCCTTGGGATCGGCCAGGGCTATCGCCAGCCGGAATTCGATGCTTTCGGCATTCCGCTATCGGAACGCATGCCGCGCTTCAACGAAAGCATCGGCCTGATCAAGCGCCTGTGGACCGAGGACCGGGTCACCCACAAAGGCCGGTTCTACACGGTGAACGACGCCGGAATCGGGGTAAAACCAATCCAGGCCGGTGGACCGCCGCTGTATATCGCGGCGCAGGCGGACGCCTCGGTCCGGCGCGCGGCCCGCATTGGTGACGCCTGGCTGATCGTCAACAGCAGCGGCCTCGGGACCATCGCCCCGCTGATGAAAACCTACCGCGCGGCACTGGCCGAATACGGCCGCACCGCCAGGGAGTTCCCCATCACCGTCGAATGCTATGTCGGTGCGAACCACGCCACCGCCCATGAGGAATGCCGAGGCCCGCTGGAATACAAATACAACGCCTATGCCTCCTGGGGCTTGCCCGGTCGCAAGACCGAAACGACATTCGAGGACTTTGCCCGCGACAAATTCATCATCGGCGACAAAGTATCGGTGAAAGAGGAAATCGCCCGGTATCGGGAGATACTCGGTGTCGATCATTTCATCATGCGCTGCAATTGGCCGGGCCTGCCGCAGGAAAAGACCCTGGCGACCATCAAGCGGCTGGGGGAGATCTTCGCTTAGTGACTGATATCTGGTGACCTGGAAATCCGCATTGGCGGCCGGTCTTTTGACCAGCTTTGCCTAGCCTACTCGATATCCTCCAAACTGAATTGTTCGGCTTCTTCATCGTAGCTGAACAGTTCGGCGTACCGCCCCCAGGCGATGACGGTGCGCAACGTGTCCTCGGCGTAGTCGGGGGACATGTGGTCTTCCAGTTCGTCGCGGAAGCGCACCGCGGAGGCACGGTGGTTCCAGCGTTCGTCCAGCACGCCGCGGATCATGTTCACCAGCGGCACGTGCTGGCGCAGGGCCTCGGCGAAGATCGCCTTGCGCTCATCCGTATCGCCCTCGACATAACGCCGCCCGAGTTCGGTCAGCAGGATATCGCCTTCCTCCAGCACAGCGAATCGCATCAATTGCAGGGTTTCGCCCAGCGGCAGCAGGTCGTCGACCTCGTACTGCAGCGACGCGGCCAGGGCGGGCAGGTCCGCTCGGCCGTCATAGGGTTCCGTCGCCAGGGTCTCCATCAGGCCGGACATGATGTTGGTGCCGACGCGGGGCAGGGGCGTTGCCAGCGGCGAGACCGGAACTGTCGTCGCCGCCTTCGGGCCGGCCGGAGGGCGCCTTGTCATGATGCCGTAGATGTCGTCCACCATCTGCCGGAAGTCCGGGTCCAGGCGGTTCCTCGGGTGGGGGAACGGCACCTTCAGCTCGTTCGCCACGCGGCCGGGGTTGGAGGAGAACACCAGGATGCGGTCGCACATCAGCACCGCTTCCTCGATATTGTGGGTCACCATCAGGACCGATTTGACCGGCAGCTTGCCCTCCATCCAGAGGTCGATCAGGTCAGTGCGCAGCGTCTCGGCGGTCAGCACGTCCAGGGCGCTGAACGGTTCGTCCATCAGCAGCAGATCGGGATGGACGACGAGGGCCCGAGCGAGGCCGACACGCTGGCGCATGCCGCCGGAGAGTTCCTTGGGATAGGCATTCTCGAACCCGCCCAGGCCGATCATGTCGATCGCGGCCTCGGACAGATCTTCCCGCTTCGCGCGGGGCACACCGCGGGCTTCCAGGCCGATCTCGACGTTTTCCTGCACGGTCAGCCAGGGGAAGAGGGCAAAACTCTGGAACACCATGGCGACGCCGTCGGTCGGGCCGTTGATCTCGGTGCCGCGCCACGTGACGCTGCCGGCGGTCGGCTTCAGCAGGCCGGAGACGATTCGCAGCAGCGTCGATTTACCGGATCCCGAGCGGCCGAGGAGGGCGACGATCTCACCTTCTCGCAGGGTCAGGTTGACGTCATCTAGCACCACCAAGTCGGCGTTGGCATCCTTGTGGTAGGCTTGGCGGCAGCCCGTGACGTTGATGAGGCAGGGGCGAACGTCGACCGTGGTGTCCATGTCGGTATTCCTCAGCCCAGGGTTAGACGCCGTTGCGCGTAGGCATACATGGGGCGCCACAGCAAGCGATTGAACAGGACGACGAAGGCGGACATCACCACGACGCCCAGCACGACGCGCGCCATGTCGCCCTTGTCGGTGGCGTCGGCGATATAGGCACCCAATCCGTGGGCCTCCAGCTTGGTGTTACCCCAGGATGCCACTTCGGCGACGATCGCGGCATTCCAGGAGCCACCGGACGCGGTGATGGCACCGGTGACGTAATAGGGGAAGATCCCCGGAATGATGACCTTGCGCCACCACAGCCAGCCGCCCAGGCGGAAATTGGCGGCGACTTCCTTCAGGTCCCCCGGGAACGCCGCCGCGCCGGCGACGACATTGAACAGGATGTACCATTGTGTGCCGAGGACCATTAGCGGGGTCAGCCAGATGTCGGGGCTGAGATGGAAGTAGACGATGAACACGACGAACGGCGGGAACAGCAGGTTGGCCGGGAAGGCGGCGAGGAACTGGGCGATCGGCTGCGCTCGCCTGGCCCAGACCGGGCGCAGGCCCAGCCAGACGCCGATCGGCACCCAGATCAGGCTGGCGATGATCATCAGCACGACGACGCGTACCAGGGTGATCATGCCCAGTCCGACGGCGACACCGATGTCATGCCAGCTCAGCAACTGGGAGGCGAACGCCACCACGCGCCAGACAGCCAGTCCCACCAGCGCCACCAGCAGTGCGATCCAGGCGATGTCGATCGTCCGGGACGGCTCCGAGGATGCGAGTGAGCGCGGGCGTATCCCGAACGACAAGCGCATGCCACCGAGCAGAGCGGCGGTGTCGCCGATGAACTCGCCGATGAGTTTCAGCAGCCGGGTGCGGCGCATCAGCCGCAGCATCCAGGGGTCGGAGGCGGTGGCGCCGGCCGTCGTCTCGAAGCGGAACTTCGCCGACCATGCCACCAGCGGGCGGAACAGCAACTGGTCGTACAGCAGGATCACCACCAGCATCGCCAGGATCGCCCAGAACACCGCGACGATGTCCTGCTTTTCCAGCGCCAGCGCGACGTAGGAGCCGATGCCGGGCAGTTTCCAAGTGTTGTCGCCGACCGAGACCGCCTCCGACGCCACGACGAAGAACCAGCCGCCGGACATCGACATCATCGTGTTCCAAACCAGGCCGGGCGTAGCGAACGGGACCTCCAGCTTCCAGAAGCGCTGCCAGGCGGTCAGGTGGAAGCTGACCGACGCCTCGGCGAGGTCGCTGGGGACGGTTTTGAGCGACTGGTAGAGGCTGAACGCCATGTTCCAGGCCTGGCTGGTGAAAATCGCGAAGATCGCGGCCAGTTCCAGGCCCAGTACCTGGCCGGGGAACAGGTTCATGAAGAAGACGACGGTGAAGGTCAGGAAGCCCAGGATGGGCACCGATTGCAACACGTCCAGCACCGGGACCAGGACCAGCGCGGCTCGCCTGCTTTTGGCGGCGGCGGTGCCGTAGGTGAAGGTGAACAGCAGGGATGCCGCCAGGGCGGCGAACATCCGCAGCGTTGTGCGGACGGCGTAGGCCGGCAGGTTCCACGGATCGAGCGTGATCTGGGTGGCACCCGGCGCGTCGATGCGGGTCAGCGTGCCGGCGGCGACGTGGCCGACTCCGACCAGGATGGCTATCACGCACACGAAGGCCGCCGCATCCCACAGGTTGGGCAGGCGCCATCCGGCGGCCATCGAGGGGTATCGCGTGGCGGACATGCGGCTTTCCGGCTGGGGGTGGGTCGCGCGCCCTGTTAGCGTGCGTATTCGGCCCTGTCACGCGGGAAAGGCGTTGCAGTTCCGTGACATCGGATTTGCCGGATTGGGTGTCGTCCGGGGGGACGGTGGATCGGGCGGGTGTGCTCGCTGTTGGATGGCAGCCCGTTGCCCGCCGCACTTATGTCAGTTTGTTGAGGGGCTTTGGATCAGCCTGGTGATGATTTCGTAGGCAGCGGTTACGCGGGCGTCGATCGGGTGGTTTTTGTTCGCCAGCAGGACGATGCCGCAGCGTTGCGCGGGAACGAATGCGGCGTAGGCGGCGAAGCCGTTGGTCGATCCGGTCTTGTTGATCAGGACAGCCTCGGCTGGTGGGCGCTTGGGGTGGAGTTCGGCCGCCGGGGTGGGGTCGGAGGGGATCTTGCCGGTGTTGCCCGTGAGCAGGTCGTTCAGGGTGACGGGGTCGTCGTATTGCTCCCAGATCAGATCCTGGGTCATCGGGCCAATGCGATAATAGCCGGTGTGGGTGTCGGTGATCGCCTGCCCCAGGGTTGGGTCGAGGGCGGTCGGGTCGAGGGCGGTGGGGTCGATGTTGGCGGCCAGGAAGCGTAGCATGTCGGCGGCGGTGGTTCTGATGCCGTAGGTCTCGGCGGCGAGGGCGCCGGGCGCCATCCGGATCGGAGTGTTGGTTTTGGTGTAGCCTTGGGCGTAGTTCTTTGCCTCGGCTTGGGGGATCTGCAGGTAGGTGTTGTGTAGGCCCAGGGCGGGGAACAGCATGCCTTGCATCAGATCGGTGAAGTCCCGATGCAGACTTTTCGCGGCGATCAGACCGAGCAGGCCGACGCTGGGGTTGGCGTAGGTGCGATAGGTTCCGGGGGCGTAGGCTGGTTTCCAGTCGCGGAAATAGGCCAGGGCCTGCGTGTCGTTGGTGATGTCGTCCGGGACTTGCAGCGGGAAACCGCCTGGCGTGTGGGTGCCTAGATTCAGTAGCGTTACCTTGTCGATGTTGCTGCCGCGCAGGGATGGGAAATACTGGCCGGGTGTATCGGACAGCGAGAGTTTGCCGGTGATCTGTGCGTAGGCGGTGAGGGTGGCGGTGAAGGTTTTGCTGATCGATCCGATCTCGAACAGGGTTTCCGCGGTGACGGGCTGGCCGGTGGCTTTTGAGGCGACGCCGTAGTTGTAAACGTGGGGCTGGCCTCGGAGGGTGATTCCGACCGCCATTCCGGGGATGCCGTATCGAGCCATGACCGGTTGGATCGATTTCGTGACGATCTTCTCGATGTCGGTGCTGCGGGTGGCGACCGCGTGGGCTGGGGCCGCGATCGCGGCGGCCAGCAGGGACCGCCGGGTCAGTTGTGCGGCGTTCATGGTGGTCTGGGTCAGGACTGGTTGCGGGTGACCAGGCGGCCGGCCCTCGCCGTGGTGGCGCCGTCGCCGAAGACGTAGGCGGATTGGCCGTTGATCCAGGTCTCAAGGATGCCCTCGGCGACCTTGGTGGGGGCGTCGTAGGTGGAGGCGTCGCGTACAGTGGCGGGGTCGAACAGGACCAGGTCGGCGTAGGCGCCTTCGCGGATCACGCCGCGATCGACCATGCCGAACACCGACGCGGTGTGGCCGGTCATCTTGCGGACAGCTTCTTCGAGGCTGAACAGTTTCAGGTCGCGAGCGTAATGGCCGAGCACACGGGGGAAGGTGCCCCAGAGGCGGGGGTGGGGGTAGGAGTCGTGCGGGAGGCCGTCGCTGCCGATCATGGCCAGGCGATGCGCCATGATGCGCTGCACGTCGGGTTCGTCCATCTGGAAGTAGATGGCGCCGGCGGGGACCAGCCGTTCGGCGGCGGATTTGGGGTCAGTTTGCCACTCCATGGCGATGTCTTCCAGCATCCGGCCGGCGAATTCGGGATGCGGCACGGACCAGGTGATTTGGACTGGCACGTCCTTGCGCAGGCGGTGCGGCATCAGCACGGTTGAACCGGCGGCATACGGGTAAATGTCGAAATCGACTTTCTGGCCGGCGGCGCCCCGGTCGATCAGCGGCAGGGTCTCGACGCTGCGGCCGAAATTCTCCGGCATCGCGCATTTGTGGTGGCTGATGACGACGGGGACGTCGACGGATTTGCCAATTTTCAGGGTCTCTTCAATTGACAGCAGGACGTCGTTGGCTTCGTCGCGCATGTGGGTGACGTAGAGGCCGCCGGTGGCGCGCAGGGCCTCGGCGACGGCGATCACCTCATCGGTGGGGGCCATCATGTTGGGCGGGTAATAGAGGCCGGTGGAGAAGCCGGAGGCGCCCTCGGCCAGAGCCTGGCGAAGGCGGGCCTGCATGTGGGCGGCTTCCTTGTCGGTCGCGGGACGCTGGGTGTCGCCGTTCATGGCCTCGACGCGGAGGGACATGTGGCCGATCAGCGCGTAGGTGTTGACCGGGGAGGGGTCGCGTTTCAGGCGGCCGGCGTATTCGCCAAAACTGTCGTAGGCGAACCAGGATTCGTCGCCCAGCAGGTCCAGTGGGGGGACAGGGCGGGATTTCATGCGGACCGGGGACAGGGAAATGCCGCAGTTACCGACGACAACCGTGGTGACGCCCTGCGACATCTTGCACAGCATGCACTCGGGACCACAGAGGACGGCTCGGTCGTCGTGGGTGTGGGCGTCGATGAAGCCGGGCGCGAGGGCCAGGCCGTCGGCATCGACGTCGCGATCGGCGGTGGCCGCGCCCAGGTCGCCCACGGCCATAATCCGGTCGCCGATGACGCCCACGTCGGCGGTGACGCGCGGGTTGCCCAGGCCGTCGAACACGGTGGCGTTTCGGATGATCAGGTCGCAGCGCAGGGCCATGGGGTTGTTCCGTCCGTCTCGTTGGTGGAATAGAGGCGCCAGTTTAAGCGGAGCGTGACGCCATGACCATCGCCGAACTGTGTCTGCTCGGGAGCGTGGTCCTCACGATCCTGTCGATCACGCCGGCGAAGCTGAGCGGGCGGGGGGAGTACGACAACGGCAACCCGCGCGATCCGCGGTTCTTCGCGTCGGGTCTGCGGATGCGGTCGCTGGGGGCGCATCAGAACGGGTTCGAGGCGTTTCCGTTGTTCGCCGCCGCTGTGATCCTGGCGGAGATGCGGGCGGTGCCACAGGGGACGGTGGACTTGCTGACGGTGGCGTTCGTGGTGGTGCGGGTGGTGTATGTGCTGCTGTATCTGGGCGACCGTCCCAGTCTGCGGTCGATGGTGTGGTGGGTCGGGTTCGCGTGCAACCTGGCGATCTTCTTTTCGCCGGTTTGGGCAGGGCGTTAGGGCTGTGGTTCGGGAGATCGGGGTGCTGCATACTCTGCTGCTTCCGTATGCACACATTCCGCAGTCTTACCAAATGAACGGCACCAGGCGATACACCACCTTGTTCTGGTATTCCGTATAGCCAGGCAGATTGATCGCGAGGAATTTTTCCTCGTCGAAGAGCCGCCATATCAGTGCGGGTATTATGAAGACAACCGCGCTCAGCCCCCACAACGAGCCAAGTGAGAGGGGTATGCCGATGAGATAGAAAACGGCGCCCATGTACATCGGGTGGCGTACCAGGGCGTAAAGTCCGGTCGTTACGACCTCCTGTTCGGGCGCACGTTCGATGGTTGAGGATGCAAAGCTGTTTTGCTTGAACACAAAAAATATGATGAGCATGCCGAAAAGAATGAGACCGTCGCCGATGGGCGGAACATAGGGCCGCACCAGCGACCAGCCGAAGCGATGGTCGAGAGCGGAGACAATCAGAATCGCGACAAACCCGGTGGACGTGATGGTCTGGATGATTTTCTGATTTGTTTGTTTCTCCGAGGTCGGGCCGGCTCGTGTCCGGCGGTCCAGGAGTTCGGGGTCATGTTTCATCAGGTATAAGGTGGTCGCCAACGCCGATCCGCCGAACACGGCCAGGAACACCCATGCCTGCCAGTAATTGAGCGTCCAGGCGGGCAGGAAGAGCAGCGCCGCCATGGCGAGAAGCACGAAAACAAGGCCGCTGAATGCTTTTCCGGTCGTGTTTTTCATCTCACGATGGCGGCGCCACGGTCAGCCGTTATCGACGCTGTTCAGCCAGGCGCACGGTTTCCGCCGCTCCAACCGGCTGCGGTGCAGGGTTCGGGATATCCAGGAACATCGCGGTGATCGCCGCGGCGACGAAGCCGAACAGGGCCAGGCCGTACAGCCCGCCGCTGTAGCTGCCGGTCGCGTCCTTCATGAAGCCCACATACCAGGGGCCGAAGAAGCCGCCGAGGTTGCCGATGGAGTTGATCCAGGCGATTCCGGCGGCGGCCGCCGGGCCGGTCAGGAACATGCCCGGCATCGCCCAGAACGGGCCTTTCGAGCCGTAGAAACCGCAGGCCGCGATCGTCATCCCGAACAGCGCCCACCACGTGCCCATGGTCAGGCCGGCGATCACCAGGCCGACGGCGGACAGCATGCAGCCGGTGAACAGGTTCCAGCGCCGTTCGTTCATCCGGTCGGAGACCTGGCCCCAGATCAGTTCCACGATGCCGGCGGCGATGTAGGGGATCATGGTCAGCCAGCCCACGGTCATGTTGCTGGTGACGCCCAGCGACTTGATGATCTGCGGAATGAAAATCAGCATGCCCAGGCTGGCGGTGACGATGCCGAGGTAGTTCAGTGCCAGCATCAGGACTTTGAAGTTGACCAGCGCCTGCCACAGGCTCATGCGGCCCTTGGCTTCCTTGGCGCGTTTTTCGCTTTCCAGCGTGCGGGACAGCCAGTCTTTTTCCGGCTGCGTCAGGAATTTCGCCTGCGCGGGCCGGTCGGTCAGGATGAACAGCACGGCGAAGCCGATCAGCACCGTGGGCAGGCCCTCGAACAGGTACATGTGCTGCCAGCCGCGCAGGCCCAGCCAGCCGTCCAGCGAGAGCAGGGCGGTCGAGATGGGTGAGCCGAGGGCGACGGCGATCGGCAGGCCGACCAGGAAGCCGGAGACGACCCGGGCGTGATGGTAGCCGGGCAGCCAATAGGTGAAATACAGGATGATGCCGGGAAGGAAACCGGCCTCGGCGACACCGAGGAGGAAGCGCAGCACCGCAAAGCTGTTGGTGCCGGTGACGAAAGCGGTGGCGGCGGCGAGCACGCCCCAGGAGATCATGATGCGGGCGATCCAAATGCGCGCGCCGACTTTCTCCATGATGACGTTGCTGGGGACCTCGAAGATGAAGTAGCCCCAGAAGAATATACCGGATGCGAAACCGAACTGCGTGGCGGACATGTGCAGGTCACCACGCATCGTCAGGGCGGCGAAACCGACGTTGATGCGATCGATATAGGCGAGCAGGTAAGTGAAGATCGCGATCGGCAGCAGGCGCCAATAAATTTTCCGGATAGCCGATCGTTCAACCGCATCATCCACGACATTTTCTCCCTTTTGTCAAAACCCGTTCGGTTTTCTTGCGAAACCGAACGGGTTTTGCGTGCTACGGGGATGGTTACGTGCGGAGGGACGGTTGTAAAGATCAGTCGGCGCCGGCGGGTTCCGGGACGGCTTTGGCCGCGTCCGGGATGTTGAGAAAAAACGCACAGACGAGGGCGGAGACCAGGCACAACAGTGCCAGGCCATACAGGCCGCCGGCGTAGCTGCCGGTCGCGTCCTTCATGACCCCGACATACCAGGGGCCGAAGAAGCCGCCCAGGTTGCCGATCGAGTTGATCCAGGCGATCGTGGCCGCCGCCGCCGTGCCGGTCAGGAACATTGGCGGCATCGCCCAGAACGGCCCCTTGGTGCCGTAGAAGCCCATGGTCGCGAGCGACAGGCCCACCATGGACCACCATGTGCCCAGCATGTAGCCAGCGATGAACAGGCCCACGGCGGCCAGCAGGCAGGCGACCAGCAGGTTGTAGCGCCGTTCACGCATGCGGTCGGAAATGCGGCCCCAGACCACCAGCGAGACGCCGCCGCAGATGTAGGGGATCATGGTCAGCCAGCCCACCGTCATGTTGCCGCTGTTGCCGATCGACTTGATGATCTGCGGAACGAAGATCAGCACGCCCAGGCTGGCGACGACGATACCGAAATAGTTCAGCGACAGCAGCAGCACCTTCGGATCGAACATCGCCTGTATCATGCCGAAGGTTCTCACTGCTTCCTTGGCCCTGCGTTCGGACGCCAGTTTGGCGGTCAGCCAGGTTTTTTCAGCATCGGTCAGAAATTTCGCCTGCTCCGGCCGGTCGGTCATCACGAACAATGTCGCTACACCGATCAGGATGGTTGGTATGGCCTCGGCGATATACATGAGCTGCCAGCCGCTGAGGCCGAACAGGCCGTCGAGTCCCAGGATCGCGGTGGAAATCGGCGCACCGGCGGCGACCGCGACGGGCAGGCCGATCAGGAATGCCGAAACGATCCGGGCGTGATGGTAGCTGGGGAACCAGTAGGTGAAGTACAGGATGATGCCGGGGAAGAAGCCGGCCTCGGAGGCACCTAGGAAGAAGCGCACGACGGCGAAGCTGGTCGATCCCACCACCATCGCGGTGATTCCGGCGAAGATGCCCCAGGTGATCATGATCCTGGCGATCCAGACCCTGGCGCCGATTTTTTCGAGAGCGATGTTGCTGGGGACCTCGAAGATGAAATAGCCCCAGTAGAATGTGCCGGCGGCGAAACCGAACGCGGTGGCCGACATATGCAGGTCGCCGCGCATGGTCAGACCGGCGAAGCTGACGTTGATGCGGTCGACGTAGGCGAGAAAGTAAGTCAGGATCGCGAACGGCAGCAGGCGGATGTAGATTTTTCGCATCGCCGATTTCTCGATGGCGTCGTCCATGGAAGTCTCCCTGTTTGGCCTGCGTTCGGGCCATTCTTAAATTATTGGTAATCCTTTCTACGGCATGAGGAAGCACGCGAGCAACCGTTCAGATTGCTCGCGCCACCGTTTGATATTTGGTTGCTCGAGGCCTGTTCAGGCCCGGAGTGCTTGCGTACCAGCCTCATCCAGCGTGCCGGATGCGGTGACGGCGACGCGATAGTGTGCCCTTGCGTTGGCCGGCGACACCAGACCGTCGCGGACGTCGCGGGCGACCAAAGCGGGGTCGCGGGTGGTGGGGTCGCCCATGCCGGCGCCGCCGGGCAGTTCCAGGACCAGGCGGTCGCCGTCGGGGATGACTTGCAGGCCCTTGGTGCGCAGGTGCTTGCCGGATTTCTGGGCGACGCGGCCGGCGCCGCCGTTCAGGCCGCCCTCACGGCCGCGGGGGGCGTTGGCGACGCGGTCGAAGCTGGCGTTCACCGCGAATTCCAGGTCGCCCTTGGTGGCGATTTCCATGATTTGGCCTACACCGCCGCGGGTGAGGCCGGCGCCGCCTGAATCGGGCTTCAGTTCCTTGCGCCAGATGACGATGGGGGCGACGTTTTCGGTTGCCTCGACCGGCATGGTGCGGACGCCGGAGGGGAAGGCGGTGGCGTTCAGGCCGTCCCGGGTCGGGCGGGCGCCGGTGCCGCCGGAGTTGAACGTTATGATCTCGAAATCGCTGATGACCGGCTTGTTGTGGCGGGCCTGGCCGGAGATGGCGCCACCCCCGCGCAATGGAGGGTTCCATAGGGAGGAAGCGCCCTCGGCGGTGACCCGTTCGGGGACAGCCTGGTGCAGGCAGCCCATCATCAGGTCGGGCAGCAGATGGCCGATGACGTGGCGGACGGAGACGGGGTAGGGGTGCGGGGCGTTGAGGATGCAGCCATCGGGGATTTTCATCCGGAACGGGGCGAGGGAGGCCCAGTTGTTGGGGATTTCCGGTGCCACCACACACTTGATCCCGAAGCAGGAATAGGCGCGACAATAGGCGGGGGGGACGTTGATGCCGCGTGAGGAGAGGCCGGAGGTGCCGGTGAAATCGACCTCGATGCCGTCTTCGAGGATCTCCATGGACGCGGCGAGGCGGACGGGTTCCTCATAGCCGTCGGAGTAGATTTCGTTCTGGTAGATGCCGCGCGGGATTTTAGCGATTTCGGCCAAGGTGGCTCGGTGGGAGCTTTCGAAGATGAAGCCGGCCAGTGCGTCGAGGCTGGTCATTTCGAATTCGTCCATCATCTCCACCAGGCGCTTGGCGCCGGCGTCGTTGCAGGCGCAGAGCGAGTAGATGTCGCCTTCAAGCTCGACAGGCAGGCGGGAGCCGGCGCGGATGAAATCGAAGAAGGTTTCATTCGGTTGGTTTTGGTCGAAGCATTTGACGATGGGGATGTACATGCCCTCTTCGTAGACGGAGCGGCCCTCGGGTCCCATGCCGAGGCCGCCGATATCGATGACGTGGGCGGTGTTGGCGAACAGGCCGACGATTTTGCCGTTGTGGAAGGCGGGGGTGACGACGGTGAGGTCGTGCAGATGGCCGGTACCGAGCCAGGGATCGTTGGTGATGTAGTGGTCGCCTGGGCGCATGGTGGCGGTGGGGAATTTCTTCAGGAAGTGGCCGACGGATTCGGCCATGGAGTTGACGTGGCCGGGGGTGCCGGTGACGGCCTGGGCCATCATGCGGCCGTGCAGGTCGAAGATGCCGGCGGAGAGGTCTCCGGCTTCGCGCACGGTGGTGGAGAAGGCGGTGCGGATCATGATCTGGGCCTGCTCTTCGACCACGGCGATCAGGCGGTTCCACATGATCTGGCGGTGGATCTGGGCGAGGGCGTTGGTTTCGTGGGACATGAGTGGTGGGGCCTGGTGGTGGGGTTACGGTTGGTTGGCTTCGATATGGCGGTTGAAATTCA
>Ga0206856_10286_pt1 | contig 15185 bp, 14 predicted proteins | sample Alteio_BWOrgCont_48_FD_152630 | JGI IMG/M metagenome (GOLD analysis project Ga0206856, IMG submission 152630) | Enriched cells from forest soil in Barre Woods Harvard Forest LTER site, Petersham, Massachusetts, United States -... | ecosystem: Environmental > Terrestrial > Soil > Temperate forest >...
TCTAAGAATTTTTCCACCCTAGGTTTGATTGTTCCCACCTTTGGACTTAAACGCGCCGTCGTCTGCACTCTTAAAGTTTTGGCCGGAAATCGTATTTTTTTCGCTATCAAAGACGACTCAAAACTCTTGCATTGCGGATGGGCTAATCTTGGCTTTTGTCGTCACTATCCAGTCGAGCCCGATTCTGTTGTTTTCGGAGAGCTCTGGACTTCGCCGGAAGCCCGAGGCCGAGGGCTGGCGTCGCATGCACTTCGCAAAATGATTCTCGAATTTACTACATCCGGTACTCGTCGCTTTTATATCGACACGATGAAGTCAAACCTCGCTGCGCAAAGAATGATCGAAAAAGCTGGGTTTACACGTCTCAAAGAGCGCTAAGGATTTTGACTCATTTATGATCATCTGGGTATGTTTAGGAAGCATCGGCCTCGTCGGCATCCTGGGTATGACCTGGCTGTTCCCCGTTGTGGCGATATTTGTTCACCGAACGCGGGCTGATCATGATGAATCTCTTCAGACACTCGGATCTCAAATCAACCGGATCGATGTTCTTATCCCGGCTCACAACGAAGAGCAGCGGATCGCCGGAACTCTGTCGGCCATTGCCGAATCGCTTCGATCAGCGCAGCAATCCTATCCAAAGTTCAATCTCAAGATCGTTGTCGGCGCGGATAGTTGCATTGACTCGACCGCAGAACGCGCGAGGGCCTTGGGGGCTGAGGTTAAAATATATCCGGACTTCAGAAGTAAATGGAAAGTTCTCTCCTCCCTTATCTCCGATTCTCAAGCCGATTGGATTGCTCTGGTCGACGCAGATATTCGCTGGGACTCGGGCCTTCTTCCTCTGATCTTATCATTGCGTTGTGATGCTTCTCGACTTCTGGGTGTCGCTCCATCATTTGGTTTGAATGGGCACTGGCGGATCGAAAAGCACTTTAAAAATCTCGAAAACCTCGCGGGTGGCCCCGTTGCCATTCATGGAGCTACTGTATTTTATGATCGTATCGCTCTGCAAGGAGTGCTCAAAAATCTCGCCGCTCGCACATGGATCAATGACGATGTGCTCATCCCTCTCTCGCTTCGCTTGGCTCACCCTGATCGCAAATTGCTCTACTGGATACCGGCTGATCGTCCGCTTATGGAAGAGCTAACTCGTTCCAATGAAACGACAGTTCGACTGGAGATTAAGCGAAGATTCAGGATGACTCGCGGCAATTTTCAAGTCCTCACGGTTTTTACCCGCGCGCTCTATCTGCGCAATCCAGAGGCCTCATTGTTATTCTTAAGAAGATTCTTTAGAATCTTTTGGGTGTACTGGTTGAGTCTCGTATTCGTCAGTGTCATTCAAATTCTTGGATGGTGTGAGCAATGGCCAAGCATCTTGGCCGTTGCGTTCAGTCTCGGACTGATGGGATTAGTGACTGGAAAAGGTCGCAATTATATTTGTGCGGCGTGGGCCTCACTTCTTTCACCTTGGCTTTTCGCAACGGAAAAAAATCAGAAGGAACTCCAATGGAAATAAACCTTCTGTGGATCGCGCCCAAATGGCCGTATCCCGCTTTGGATGGCGCTCGTGTCGCTACATTGTCTCTTTTAGAGTCGGTCCTTCCGGAAGTACACACACTCGACTTTGCCGCTTGGATTGCTCACGGAGAAGCCCCTCCGGAGGACGAAAAAATCCGACTTAAAAAAATGGGAGTCCGCGCCGTTTTATGTATGGAAAAAAATCGCCCGCAGCGCGGCATCGGCAAATGGTCCTCTCTCGCCCTCGAATCCGTAAAGACTCTAATTGGCACGCAATCGTTACCCCTCACCATTTCGCCATACTCTGAATCACGGTCTCCACTTCCAGACCTCTCTCACTACACTCACGTCGTTTTTGATGGTCTTCACGGGGCCGCCGCCTTCCCTCAAGCTTCGTCTCACTGTAAACGCATATACCGGGCACATAATGTCGAATCCGATCTCTGGGTAGCGGCGGCTAACCGCCCAGGTTTACCATCGATGTACTGCCGCTTTCTGCGCAATCAAGCGCAGCAAGTGCGCGAGTTCGAGACCTCTCTCGTCAAGTCTTGTGAACTGATTGCCACGATCTCGGCAGATGATAAAACCCGCTTCGGCGAACTCACAGGAACGCGGGCGGCGCATTTAGTTCCGGTGGGGATGAAATGCGTGAAAACGCCCTTGCCGTTTCAAGCGAGTCCTTGCGTGAGTTTCCTCGGCAAGATGGATTGGAAGCCCAACCGTGAGGGCCTCAGCTGGTTTTTGGAATCTGTTTGGCCCAAGGCCCATCAAAACAGGCCCGACCTCAAATTAAAGATCGCTGGGAGCGGCGATGACCGTTGGCTCAGAAGCCGTTATTCGAACTTGCCTGGAGTCGAACTTCTCGGAAAAGTAGCGCAGTTGGAAGACGTTTTTGGCCCTTCGTGGATCTCGATCGCGCCCGTACTTTTTGGGAGCGGCACTCGTATCAAAGTTCTCGAATCCGCGCGTTTCGGTCGGGCCTGTCTGGGCACTTCGATGGGGATGCAAGGGTCTGGACTTTCGGATCCCCAATTTAGTTATACCTTGGACCCAGCATCCGATTGGATTGAGTGCTTAAGCCGGCTTAAACTTGAAGACTGCGTCGCGAAGGGACAATCCTGTCTCAACGCTGTTCGAGAAACGTTGGATTCAAAAAAAGTGGGCGCCGACTTCGTAAGACACCTCTCATCCGCGTCCGTCACCGTCACGAGCTCGTAGAGATCTGTTTGTATTTTTTTTCCCACTCATACGCGGTCCGACAAATCACTTCAAGATCGTCATACTTTGGATGCCAATTCAAAACCTTTCGCACTTCGGAGGGGTCCGAAACAACCGACGCAGGGTCGCCGAATCGCCGAGGCCCCTCGTGAACGTCGAAGTTCACTCCGCTCACTTTTTTGACCTGATTGATCACCTGACGGACCGAAAATCCATGCCCATAACCACAATTGAGCAAACGAGGCGTGCCGCCGTTTTCCAAATATCGAACGGCTAACAAATGCGCCGCTGCCAGATCTTCAACGTGGATATAATCTCGAAACCCTGTTCCATCTGCCGTTGGATAATCAGTCCCGTAAATTTGAACCCCCGCACGCATCCCGAGCGCCGCCTGGCAGGCGACTTTGATCAAATGAGTTGCCCGTGGGGTCGCCTGTCCAATTCGAGCATCAAGTCGCGCGCCGGCCACATTGAAATACCGAAAAATCACGTACGAAAAATGCTTCTCCGCCGGCAGCAATCCACGAGCTTCCACACTCCGATAGCAGTCTTCGATCATTTGCTCGGTTGCTAACTTCGATCGCGCGTATGGGTTGATCGGAGACGGCAGCACTTTTTCGTCGCAAGGACGGTCTTGTGCGTTTCCATATACTGAGGCAGTTGAAGAAAAAACAAACCTTGGAACTCCCTCTTCCATACAAACAGAAAGCAAACGCTGAGAGGTGGAGGTGTTGTTTTCGTAGTATTTAAGTGGATTCAAAACGGACTCGGGCACTTCGATGTGACCGGCAAAATGAATCACTGACTTGACCTTGTATTCTCGGATGATTTTGCGAACGAGTGCCGAATCACCGGCCGAGCCCTCAATGAGCACCGCTTCTGGCGGAATCGCCCAGCGAAACCCCGAATAAAAATTATCTAAACACACGACCTTCTGGCCTTCATCCACAAGTTGATGGGTTGTGTGAGAGCCGATGTAGCCGGCAGCACCAGTAACTAGAATCATTTTATGTCTTATGTCGCCGAATCCCCGTCGCACTTTTTAGACCGATTCCCGCCGTACTTCATACGGCTTCCTTACGGCGCTGGGCTGTGCGACTTCCTCTCGGCTCCTTTCCCAGGTGTCCAAAGTTTAGCAGCCTAGGTAGGCATTTAATACCGACTACAGAAATAATTAAATTCAAACCCGATTCGACCGATGGGTTGTCGTGCACGCAATATTTTCTAAGTCAGAGAAATCAAAATGGTGGCCTGGGACGGAATCGAACCGCCGACACACGCCTTTTCAGGGCGCTGCTCTACCGACTGAGCTACCAGGCCGGCTGCTTTTGATCGAAGAGAGTCAGAGTTCTATCAGGTATGCGATCTCCGCGAAAAAGGCAACTCGCTTGTGGCCCATTCAGACGAAAAAGCGCGGCGAGTCGGCGCAGAACCGTCAAATGCGCGACGCATCATTAAAGTTTTCACCGTTCGTTCCCATTCCTGGTGCACCAAATGTGCATATTATCCAGGAACATGTTTTAATTAATATCTGGGAGCGCCCGCACTTTCGGGGGCACTTTGGAACGGATTCCAGACCCAACCTTAGGACGAGATCACCATGAACACACCGCAATTCATTCGTAACCCGTTTGGCTTCGACCTCTCAAAAATCAATCTTCGCGTGATCGGCGCAGCTCTCCTACTCGAAGCTTCGCTGGGTTTTGTGAGTCACGCGGAAGCGGACGAGCTGACGCTTTACTTCATCCCCTCTCCGTTCGGTGTGAACTGGAACTCTCCGCGCGCACTCCTTGACTCGACTCTAGAGGATTTTCTTTTTAGTGAGTTCGCTGGCTCGGGGCATGAGATCGGCCACGTCTATGAAGACGTTGAGTGTGAATCAACCGGTACTCACGCAACAACCGGGATGACAGGTGCGACAGGATCAGACGTAGAAGATGTCCTCTTCAAACAAGAGCTCGGACTGGGCATGCTCTTTCACACTTTTTCGGGCAGCCTCGATACCGAAAGCTTCACCCGATCCGACTTAGCTGGTTATTTCAAATCGGGACTGACCGACTATATCACGTGGAAAATTAGTCCAACCACGTGCGCGCGACTCATGGAGTACTTTGATGAGTACGTTGCGCGCGGTTATGAGAATTTTTACGGTCTTTCGAATCGACCGCGCTATGGCGAAGGAGCTGGTTGCTCGGCATTTGGTGAAAGTTTCTTGGAAATCGCCGGGCTGGATTTTCCGGACTACAAAAACTCATGGCAATATTCGATTCGAGCACCCTCACAACTTGTAGGTGGGCCGCTGACGAATGGGCAAAAAGTGAGTGTTCTCGACATTCTGTTCAAATCGGTCTCAAAACACTGGGCCGCACCAAATGCCGCTGGGTTTGATTTGGACTTCTGGAGTCCCGACTCCATGTACCAATGGGTTCAGAAAGTCTGGAAAGGGAAAACCCACACACAACAAGTCTACACCAAAGTCAAAAATGGAAAAGCGCTCGGCCTTGTGATGGACGCCACAGACGTGCCCACCCCGACCGACCCGATCTGGAAAAATTAATTAAGATCGCTACGGCGATCAAAAGATGTGACTGAAAAAACCGTCCAATGTCCCTATTGTTGGGAAGACTTTACGATTCTCATCGACACATCTGAAACAGAACAAACATATGTTGAAGACTGCTATGTTTGTTGCCGTCCGATTCAGTTTACAGTCATTTGCGCAGATGACGAGATTATCTCCGTGAACGCGGATCGAGCGCAGTAGTTTTAGCGGGCCAATCTCAAATTTCTGTTTTTTTAAATTTCTCTTATCTTCAATGATCTTTGCTTAAAATGAAAAACATCTGCGATGGCTTTGAAAATCTGCAGCGAATCAGGTCAAAGAAGGCGAAGAAAGCACTGAGCGCTTGGAATGCGGGGTGATTGACCGCGGGTCTTTCTTTTGTGATTCGTATCCATCGATGTCGCGCGAGTATAAACAGAATGCTTGTTGCCCAAAAGGGCGCACCTTGTGTGTACTGAAATTGCTGAACCGTTGCTCCAGCTTTTTGCGCCAAAACTTCAAAGCCTCGTCGATTAAAAATCACCCAATGCCGGGGAGAATGAAAACCACCCCAGTTCCTAGCTTTGAAAATAGCCCCGTCGAGGCTTTCATAATTGGGAGTTTTAAGCAAAATGACCCCGCCAGGAGAAAGCAGACTACAAGCCTTCGTCAATACGGCGCAGGGATCCTCGACATGTTCAATCAGATTGAGCATCAAGATAACGTCAAACTTACTTGCGGTTTCGAAGTCTTCGATGCGAAGACAATGGTACTGGTGGCCCGCTGCTTTTGCGTGATCCGCGGCTTTTGAGTCCAAATCTACGACTTCAGTCCGTTTTATTCGAGGATCTACCGAGCGAAGCTTGTTCAACTCCGCCCCACTGCCTCCCCCGACATCCAACGCTGCAAGCTCTTGGCCTTGAACGGTACATAATATTTTCTTGTAGAAGCGAGAGTCCAGCCAGTTCTTCACTCCCGAAACAACCGATCTGCTTTTTGAAAATGAGTAATAGTTTTGGGGATAAATCAGAGATAAGCGGTCCGAAGGTACCGGATAGATCGACAGGCTCTTGCAAAGGCCACATCTAAAAAAGTCGAATTCGTCTTGGCAGGTAAGATACTCCTCGTCCTTGGTTCGGGCATAAAAGTGCCCATCTGTTGCACCACAGGCCAAACAACACCAGTTTTTAGGTGGGAGTGGGTTTAAAGTTTGAGGAGACACGCAAAAGTCCTTCCATAGGTTGTTTGCACCGATGATAAATGATCACCGCATTGGGTGCTCATCAGGAAATGCTCAACTGCTGGTAACTGGGTATATGAAATTTGTGGCTCCCAATGATGAATCAGATGACGATTGAAGCCAGCTGCTCCAAAAGTGTTTGAGAATAGCCCCGGATAAAAAATACGTTCCGTTTCCCCATGATTTATTTTTGTAAAGTCAGTCTTGGGGTCTGCTGAAAATGAACGATGCTCAAGAAGCTGCCTTAGGCCAGCCAAGAATGGAAAAACTAAAAAAACTCCGGCAAACCATGCAAAAATGCAACCCAAAGAGCCAGTAAAAAATAAAACAGAAATGATCGCGCCATGAAAAAAAAACCCAGCAACTCGAGCTCGATTCCAGAGCTTGGGGCGGATCGAAAAATCACTAGACTTGAGAGACCGTCTATAAAGAATGACCTGAAGTGTTCGAATCCCCAGCATGGACTTCAATAGAAATTTTGGGGTAAGGGGATCAAAATATGAGCGCTCGGGGTCCGCAGAAGTTCCAATGTACCGGTGATGATCAAAATGAATAGGGCGATAGGCAGCGACGGATTGCCCAATAATGCTTCCGAGGAAAAGATCGGAAAGCACATCATTCAGCCACTTATCTTCTGCGATCATAAAGTGAGCAGCTTCATGAACAAATAATTGAAGATAAGCCACCCAATAGCCCATACAGAATGTCCCGACCAGTATGACAAAGATATCCTCAGTCGGTGTGCCATTTTTTACGGCCAATGCACAAAGCGCTAAGCTTGAGAGCAAGGCCGTCCAACCTATTGCAATATCGAGCCAAACACGAACGTACTTTGGCTTCAGTTCTTTTCGAAACTCGAGGTAAGACAGCTTGCTGGGAGCAATCAACGTGGTGCGTATGGTTTTGAAGTCTTTGGATGTCATGAAAGAGTCGAAGAGCCCACTCTCTTACAGGCGTTCCTACGAACGAGCCAATTTAGAAACTCCGCACCCATTTTTTAGTGGCGGAGAGACAGAGATTCGAACTCTGGTAACGGTTTCCCGCTAACACGCTTTCGAAGCGTGCTCCTTCAGCCACTCGGACATCTCTCCGCATCTACAAATAGGCTTCTTTTAGGTGCTTATCATCGAATCCAGATGACGTCTACAGCTTCTGCGCTTCGAGCCAAAAATCTTGCAACTGATGCAATCGTGGATCCCCAACGCTAGAGATGTCCGTTCCGTAACGCCACAGATTCTGAATCAGAGGCCGAGCCTCGGCTGTCCATTCCGCTTGATGTGACTGAGCGGCTGTCTTTGCCAAAATCAGTGTCGTTCCACTCAAGTGATAGTATGAATCAAAAACTTCGGGATTCACCGAAATTTTTGCAATCAACGAAGCCTGAATCCCGGCCATTCGATAAGCAACAATAGTGGGATCTTTTTCTGATTTCAAATTGTCTAACTGGATACTCTCGAGTTGCCGATCCACCCAGGCGCGCCCGGGACCCAAATCGTCCGACATCCTCACACTTCGGATGGACTGTTCAAATATTTTTCGAGCAAAGCCCCCCGCGCTCGACACCGGGTAATCTAAAATCAACGCCTGATGCGTGCCGCCCGCGGTGATCAAAATCACGCGATCTTGCCCGCGCGTTTCGTTTTGGGCAGACAGATAAATCCCCTGCACCTGATCTTCGGGCGGAAGAGCTGTGTTGTTCACACTCAGCCACTTCAACTCCCAATTTGAAAGCCCCAGCGCCGACATCTCGCGAATGTGCCGAAGGAGAGACTCCTCTCGAATATCTAAACAGGCCAATGAACTTGTCGCTGGTCGTGACAGTATGCAGTTGCGAATTTGAAGACGCGTGACCGCACCCGACTTGACCGCGTCCGGCGTTTTCGGCCCTTCGAAAGTCACGCGAATATTCGGCAACTCCCAACGAGCGACAATATGCCCGACAAATACGGAAGGCGGTCCCTTCTCATAAGGCAGCTCGTAAAAAACTGGTTTGCCTCGAAACGTTTTTGGCCACGCCCCGAGCGAATAAAAAAAGGGTTCAATGCTCCACTCAGCTTCGAGCGGACTTTTTTCAGAGTCTGGGAAAAACGCGCTCAAGTTCCGACTCTCTGCTTGCGTCCACACCGGGTTCTGCCCCAAAAGAAGACTCCCCACCTGAATGGCGCCCATCCACAACACTAACGTCGCGACGAATCCAACACTGACTCGAACCCAACCGAAATGAACACTCGTGAGCTTAGCTGTATACCAAAGTCGATCTGCCCCATCTGGAGACATTCTAAGTCCCCAAATACACTCACCCAACGTGCGCTTCACGGTGGCTTTGAGAGCAAAATAGAGGATCACTAAAACTAAAATCGCAAACGGGGCCCACCATAAGCGCGGTGCTGGCGGTAGTTTCAAAGTCGTGATCAACACCGTAAAAACAGCCCATCCCATTGCTAAATCGACACACCAAGCGCCTCCACGCACGCCGGTCGGAGCGGGCCGCGTTTGCGTAGAATAACCACGGACGTTCAATGTGCTAGGATCGGAAGGTTTCATCGAATAGGGTCAATTATATCCTGACTTCTAACTTGAAAGCAAAGATGGAACTTGAGGCCTGAGGAACGATTCAGTAGACTTCTCGATAAGATATGACGCAAACAGCGCCGCCATCAGACACACTCAATCCGCATGCCGAAGGCTCCTTAGTGATCCGTCGAGGCCAGATTTTAGTTTACCGAATATTCGATGTCGCCGCGGAGATCGATCTGCTTGCCGCAGAAAATATTTTGAGTCTCAAACGCGGTGAGTCCCGCGTTCGGATCGCGACCGGCAAATCCACGTCGACTCCTTCAATTATTATTCGCAACGCCCCCATCCGCGTACACCTCGGCGAAGTCGATGTGACCAACGGCGGAGCAGTCGTCCGAGCCGAGGTGGTCGCGACCGTTTGGGACTATGGGGTTATCTCCATCTGTTTCCAGATCCCTCTTCGAGATCGCCCTTGGAAGTCTCTGGTCGATCAAGCCGTTGAACTCTCCGGCACCAATCCTTACAGCGTCAACATGGAAGAGGCTGCACACCGCAAATGTATCGAGATCGCGGAAATGCTCAAAAACACGTTCAAAAAACCGAACGAATCCAAAATCGTTGAAGACTATATCATCTACTTCTTGGAGCACATTGACGGAATCACCAACGCCGCAGACCTCGTGGCCAAAGCGGATCTTCCGGAGCTCATTTTAGCAGAAACCCAAGAGCGGCTCTCCTCCAAAGCACGTGACGGTGTCATGGAAAATCTTTATCAATACTCTGTAAACGATCTCGTTTTAATCGACTGGAACAGTGCCATCGTTCTTGAAAAAGGCGGACAACGTGACGTCGTCGATGTTCTGGAGTTTGCAGTCACGCACCTGCTCGAGCTTCGATATTATGACGAGATGCTCGACCATCGCCTCACTGAGCTCTACGACGCCATCGAAGCGGGCCGCGAAAAACTGTGGAAACGCACGAAATTCGTGCAACTCTCACACGACGCTAATACGAAGTTTATCGAATTCTCAGAATTCATGGAGAGGATCGATAACTCACTCAAAGTCGTCGGTGATTTTTATCTCGCGACTTTGTTCCGCGGCGCGGGCCGCCGGTTTCGGATTCGAGATTGGCAGCAGAGTATCACCCGAAAAATGAATCTCCTCGCACAGGTGTCCGAGATGCTCCAGGGCGAGTCCAACGTTCGAATGAGTCACCTCCTTGAGGTGATCGTGATCGTACTCATTGGATTTGAGCTGTTCTCCGCGATGGTCAAAATACATTGACGTTTTTCCGGGTTTTGATCACTCGTCGTGATGCCGAGAGGATTTGCGCAGGCTTTTCTTTTCGGAGTTTCGCGCTTTAGACTCTTTGACTCTTCGTTGACTCGAAAACGAGGGCTTCGTTTTTTTCCGGCTCTTCACAGGAGTCGTCGCCGCAGCGATGATCTGATCAAACTTCTCAAAGCAGTCCTCTCGATTGCGGGCCTGATCACGAAACCGGTCACTCGTTAGAACAAGATCTCCGTCGTTGCTCAATTTTCCAGCCAATCGATTGCCGAGCCAAGAACGTGACTCTAGGTCCAGACTCGCACTCGTGTGAATATTCCATCGCAAGACGGCTTTACTATTCACCTTGTTCACATTCTGGCCACCGGGACCGGAACTGCGGACGTAGGTCATTTCGATTTCGGATCGAGGGATTCGGATGGATCGCATAAACCGCGGTCAGCTCACGCCTTGGGAACGTTCCACTGGCCGAAGGCTGGTTTCTTTTTCTTCCATTCCTTTTTTTCAGGACGATCGGGTTTGCCGACTTTGCGTTTGTCGTCCGTCTTTACCGCGGCTTTCACCGCGATTTTGAACGGTTTTGCTGCCGGGAACGGCTTTGCCCCAGAGAATGGCTTTGCTGACGAATAAGGCTTTGCGCTCGAAAACGACCTTGGCGCCGAATACGGTTTCGCACTTCCCTGTCCTTGCGAACGTATAATCTGACCTCGAGGGCCAGGCGCCACTGGAACTCGGTTATACTCCACGGGTGCGCTTTCGTAGTCCTTCGCCGTACGTTCTTCAAAAATCTCGGGATACGTCAGGGCGAGAAAACGTCCGACGATCTCTTCGGAGCTCATTGAGGCAATCGCGTCCTTCCATGGTTGATCCAAAAGTTCGACCGCGCGTTTAAAGTGCGGCTGTGCTTCGAACTTGATGCGAATATTCGAAACTTTTTTAATTCCGATGTCCTTACGAGTCGGAAGACGGCCTTCCTTCATGCGACTTTTCGTCATCTGCTCGATGCGGCCGATCAACATGCGGTGACTTGGGGTCACGAGGCTCATCGCAAATCCGGTTTTTCCGCTTCGGGCCGTTCGTCCAATGCGATGAACATAATTGTCCAACTCGCGTGGGAGAGAATAATTGATGACGTGAGTGATGTCCTTCACGTCCAAGCCGCGAGACGCCACGTCCGTGCAGACCAAAACGGTGACACGACGGTTGCGGAAGCCGAGCATCGTGCGTTCACGCGCATTTTGGTCCATGTCACCGTGAAGACAATCAACGCGATAGTTGCGACCCTTGAGGTACTGGGTGAGATCCACGACTAATGCTTTGGTTTGGCAAAAAATAATGCCGTAAAAGTCATCCGCAGCGTCGATCAGCTTGCAGATAATTTCGGGCTTATCCCCTTCATGTGCGCGATAATAGATTTGTTCGATAGCATCCGGCACCATCTCGGTGCGATTGACTTCGACTTGTTTTGGAGAGCGCAAGTATTCGTCCGCAACGCGGCGGACTTCGCGGCTCATGGTCGCGGAAAACAACCAGATCGAGCTCGACTCGCGAGGTGCGCTGGATAGGATTTTTTCGAGATCGTCTTTGAAGCCCATGGAGATCATCTCATCTGCTTCATCCAAAACTAGAACTTCGAGATCGGAGAGATCCAAGGCGCCCTTATCCATCAAATCCACGATACGCCCTGGCGTACCGACAACGATCTTCGCGCCTTGTTTGAGTCCACGGAGCTGGTCACCGTAAGGTGCGCCGCCGTAGATTGGAAGGGCTCGAACGCCCATGTGCTTACCGAGAAGATCAATCTGTCCAGAAACCTGTAGAGCAAGTTCACGAGTGGGGCAAAGGATCAAACCCTGAACCGCACGCTTGGTGAGATCTAACTTTTCAAGAAGAGGTACCGCAAACGCGACCGTTTTGCCTGTGCCTGTTGCGGCTAGACCCAGAAAATCTGTGACCCCGGCTAAAAGAAGCGGGAGAGCTTGCGCCTGGATCGGAGTGGGGGTTTCAAAACCCATCTCAGTGATGGATTTCATAAGAAGGGGGCTAAGCTCTAGTTCGTCAAAGGTTTTCAATGGTGTCTCTCTATCTTCGTTCTATCTCGTTATTGACTATTTAGGTCGGGGGCCCCCTGTGTACCATATTTTTTATCTAAATGTTAAATATTTAAACGGGGCGTTAAGCCTGTCACTGAGCGCCCGTGTAGACGTAGCAGACACCTTCCAGATTTTGATCGGCTAACTCCAGGGACGAATCGGTGTAACGATGCGTATCTACCAGACTATCTGGCGGCAGGACGATCGCTGGATAGGGTCCCTCAAGCCCCTGAATTCGCGTCCCGAGCCGGTCAGTGTAGCGGTTGGCGGCACCGTTATAAAGAACAGACTGATTGCACTGAACTTCAAGCTTAATGTCCGCGTGTTCAGAAGAGTCTCCCAGAACCTCCGAGCCGTCCTCGTTGACCTCATGAGTGAAGGTCGCGGCCGCTTGACAATCGAGCGGTGAGGCCCCTTTTTCGTCCTGATATTTGCAAACCAAATTAAAACACACAGGATGCGTTACATGCGGTGCAGGTGTTTTTGAGTCCCCATGCGCCGACTGAACGGGCAAAAGAGTCAGAATCAATACAATGAGAAACGAATAAAGGTTTTTCATAAGGCTTCCATTTCTTTTAGATAAATGTGCGGTGCTCCCACCTGGCAGGTTTCATGTTCACAACGAGGAAATCCGGATTTTGAATCAAAATATCGTGTACCTCCGCAATAACCCCGCTTCAAATTCGCCCCACAAACTTGTCTCACGGCCTGACGCTTGAGAATCAGTTCCCGCTGTAACTCGACCGACTTGAACGTGTTGGCGACAACGAGTGGCTCTATGTAGGTGCAGTCGTCCAAAAGGACCGCGCGGCCGGCATCATCGTTGAGCATCGGGAAGTATTCTTCATCTAAATAGCTACAATCTGAATCCGATTCACAGTGTGTCGCTCGGGCGTAATCACTTTCTAATTCCGAATTCGCGTCGAGACATGAATTAGGAAAACTGGAAGGATAGTAATGTGACAAAATATCCTTCACGGTATCCAATATTTTGAGGCGACAATGAGAACGCTCATCGCCTTCGACTCGAAGACTGAGCTGGGCTGAGTCTCGGCTCATGCAATCTGAAGTGTTTTGAGGCGCCCTTAATTCGTCCTGCACGGCCTCGGCTACTTTATCTAGGTCATCGGGACTGACGACACCGTTGAGTTTCAACCCCTCGGGCGCAGGCCCCACCTCGTAGCTCCCATCACTCCGCATCTGAAACCCGTACCCCCCCGAGCACCGCTCTAACGGCATGTCTCGCGGGCACTGGGCCACGTAACTCACCGACCACTGTCTCATATGTGGGACGAAAGGAGAGGGCGACGCAGAAGGTGTCGCAGACGGATTCGAATCAGGAGACCGACTCGAGCCGTGGGACTGCTGAGTCGGCGCGGATTCAGGATCTTGGAGGGACTGATTTGACGACGTCGGTCCACAGGACTGAAAAAAGCAAATTGAAAAAATAAAAATTCCATACACAAGTCCATTCTTCATAGTGTCCTCGCAGACTCGAACTCAATGCTGCAACCTCTGCGGCATTCTTGAGCCTCGCGAACGTGTGCAAATCATATACCCGTTGAGTGAGAGCAAATCTCTGCCGGTCTGTGATTTGCAAATCACTCGCATGGCCCAAAAACGGGCCGTTCAACCTTTCAATCCCCTCAAAGGAGCTACAAAATGAAACAATTAATTTTACTGGGCGTGCTATCGCTTTCGCTCGCGCTGAGTTCCGCTTTTGCGCAGGCTGCAGATGCAGCTGATGTCGGAATTAAAGACACCTGTCCTAACTGTACACCGCCCACCAAGCCGGTTTGCTTCAACTTGATGTGCCACTACGAATCGGACGGCCCGACTGACAAGTCTTGTACGGCGTCTTCTACTTTTATTAAAAATGTGACGATCGATGGTGGAGAAGTCGTGGACGATTCTGCCTCACCAAATAATCCGACCTTCGAAGTGAGTTGCGATGCGACGACGATCTATAACAACAGCAGCTACCGCTACACGGACCTCCTCGGCACCCGCATTCAGGGTCAAGAAGGCCCAGACCCAGCGCTCCTCCTGCCTCGTGGCGAACTTCACAGCGCCGCAGCGGGCACAAACGGCGGTCACTACAGTGACTCAATCTTGGAACTCTCTGGCCCAGACGGCTTCCACCGCGTGCACGGACAGTGCTTCATCTGGACGGGAAATCCGTAGTTTCAATCCGCAAATAAAAAAACCCCTGATTCGCGAACGTCGTGAATCAGGGGTTTTGTATTTTAGGAGCCTTTACTTTATATGTTAGCGCTTCTGGATGCTGAACGCGACTTTTTGAACTCCACCCATTTTGATGGCATCGACAAGGTTCGTCACCATTTCGAGTGTAGCGTCCTTATCCGCGATCAAAAGAGCGCCGGCATCGGGGTTTTTACTCGCGCGCTTTTTGGATTCTGACGTGAGTCCTTCGAGAGAGACCGCCAGGTTGTCGACAAAGAGTTCACCTTTTTTGCCGAGCACGACTTTCATCCGCGTTTTGTCTTTATCATTTTGCGCAGTCGAAGACTTGGGCAAGTTGATATCGACTTTAGGTTTCATCGCAAGCGGCGCGGCCACCATGAAGATGATCAGCACGACCAAGATGATATCGACCAATGGGATCACATTGATCTCGACGATCGAACTAGATTCATTGCTGGAACGAGCTGCACCGGCCATAAATTAGGACCTCCGACTTTTATTGAAAGCCAAGCAAAGATCGCGAGCCGCATCGATGTTGCTGAGAACGAGTCCGACTT
>Ga0206856_10281_pt1 | contig 14997 bp, 20 predicted proteins | sample Alteio_BWOrgCont_48_FD_152630 | JGI IMG/M metagenome (GOLD analysis project Ga0206856, IMG submission 152630) | Enriched cells from forest soil in Barre Woods Harvard Forest LTER site, Petersham, Massachusetts, United States -... | ecosystem: Environmental > Terrestrial > Soil > Temperate forest >...
GGGATGGCGGCGGACTTCTTTGGGTTCGAGCTTGGAAACCTTGTAGGTTTTTTTGCGTAAGGATTCGGCGATTTCGTTGGCTTTATTGCTGTCGGTGATCGAGAATTTTTCGAGCTTCTCGCCTTTGAATTCGATGAGGCGCGTGGCGATTTTGCTACCGCTCTCGCCGATCATGTCGGCTTTGATGTCCCAGTATTCGCGCGAGATGAATTGTTCGATTTCTTCGTCGCGTTCGCACACTAATCGCAGCGCTACGGACTGCACACGGCCTGCCGATTTACTGCCGGGAAGTTTGCGCCACAGTACGGGCGATAAGGTAAATCCAACAAGATAATCCAATGCGCGGCGGGCTTGCTGCGCATTGACGAGGTCCATATCGATATCGCGCGGATGCTTGAACGCTTCGACGATGGCTTTTTTGGTAATTTCGTCGAAGGTGACGCGGTAGATTTTTAAGCCCTTGTGGATCGCTTTGGATTCTTTCAGTGCTTCCAGCACGTGCCACGAAATGGCTTCCCCTTCGCGGTCTGGATCGGTGCACAGGTACAAGGCATCGGATTCTTTGCAAGCCTTGATGATGGGGGCGAGGTGTTTTTTGGAATCGGGGTCGGTTTCGTAGGTGATGGAAAAATCATCGTCGGGGCGCACCGAACCGTCCTTGGCGGGCAAATCGCGCACATGGCCGAACGAGGCAAGCACCTGATAATCATTGCCTAAATACTTGTTGATGGTGTGATTACGCAAAATAATAGTTAACAAAAGCAAAAAATATTAATCAATCATGAATGTAGTCGTCGTAGAATCCCCGTCTAAAGCCAAGACCATCAACAAGTATTTAAGCGCGATTCACAACGGATAAATTTTTTGAGGGGTGGAGTTATGACGACAATACGATATGATTTTCCCAAGTGGACTTCAGATTGCTCGCAAACTGAAAAACGTATTATTGCTGAAATTCAAGAGCGCGGATTTACAGTTACGACCAAGAGAAAGAATGATTTCGAAATGATATCACGCATTTTTCCGAAAGATGTGGTTTTAGAAGATTGTGTGAAGGGAAAAGAGATAGCGACGCTTACGAGTAATGCTTTTGATCCGAGTGTTCCTTATGTGGAACTGGATGCGGGAACTTCAGCGCAGCGCCCTGTGTTTATGCATTTGTTTATGGAAATCGCGAATGAGCATCATGGAAAGCTCACTCCCCAGACCAATCGATTTACCTACCGGTAGGCGCTTTCGATTCAATTTCCTGTTAATTCTCCCTTCCGTGCCAAATTATCCTCTGCTATTATTGTTTTATCAGATTGTTGTACCGCAATAAGAAGGAGGAAAAATCTAAAGGAATCTCAAGAAATCTAAAGCCAAAAATGGGAAATTCGCCGCGCATTCCGTCCGGCATATTGATAAATAATGATATTTTGATTACGTAAAGCACGATGTATTGTGAAAAAGGAGAAAAAGATGTTCCGAATGGGTGCGATAATGCTCTGAAATGCTGCGAAACGATGCGATAATGGTCTGAAACGCTGCGTTAATGCTCCGAAATGCTCCGAACTGCTCCTTTAAGCGACTTCTTCTTCCACGACCTGCGTCAAATACACCTTATTTCCGCTGCTGCGCTTCAGCCGTCCGGCGAGCTCGAGTTCCAGCAGAACGGTGAGTACGCACGGTGCAGAAGCATGGGATTGTTCGATCAGCTCGTCAACGGAGATTGCAGTGATTCCGAGTTTTTCGGTGACGATGCGGCGGGTTTGCGCCAGTTCGGTTTCACTGATCACAGGCGCCTCGCTGTTTTGGAGATAAGGTTTGGTGTTGGTTTCTTCGAGTGTTTTGCGGCGCATCGGCATCAGTGCGCTTAAAATATCGCCGACATTTTCCACCATGTTCGCACCTTGGCGGATAAGTTGGTTGCAACCTTTGGAACGTGGATCAAGCGGCGAGCCGGGAACGGCGAACACCTCGCGGTTATTTTCCATCGCAAAACGCGCGGTAATCAGCGACCCGGATTTGGGTGAGGCCTCGACAACGACGGTGCCCAAACTCATTCCGGCGATAATACGGTTTCGCCCCGGAAATGCGCCGCTATAGGGCAGGCTGCCAAATGCCTGTTCGCTGATGATCGCGCCGGACTCGCCGATCTGTTTATACAGCGCCTCGTTTTCCGGCGGATAGATATTGTCGATGCCACCGGCGATCACGGCGATGGTGCCATGAGTGAGCGATCCTTTATGCACGTAGGTATCGATCCCGCGTGCCAAACCGGAGGCGACAGAAAATCCGCTTTCGCCGAGTTCTTTGGCAATTTTCTGCGCAAACTGGCAACCGCCTGCTGACGCATTGCGTGAGCCGACCATGGCGACGACATCGTTTTTCTGCCAGACATGCGGATGCCCGAGCACGGTGATAATCGGCGGCGGATCGCTGATGGCATTGAGGAGTTTTGGATATTCGGGCGAGCCGTACAGAATAAACTTGGCACCGAATTTCGTGGCCAGTTCCATTTCCTTCGTTGCGACTTCGCGAGCGCATGCCGTCAGGGGAGTTTTGCGACCGCCGCGCAAGCTAAGATCAGGCAACGCAGCCAGCGCTTCGGCGGCGGTGCCAAAACGCGTAATCAAATTGAAAAACGTGATCGGCCCAACGTTGAGCGTACGCATCAACCGCAGCACATCCAGCACGTTTTCATTGGCGAGGTTTGGATATTGCATAGTATAATCTTTGAACATCATGACGCTCTCCCGCTGAAGCGATGCTCTGTTCCGCTGATGAGCCTTTGAATATTGGAGCGGTGGGTGAAAATAATCAGCACAGCGAGCGTCAGGCAAATCAACGATGCTTCGTCCCCGGCAATCAGGTACGCGGCGATGGCAGAGTAACTGATGCTGAACATGGCAGCGAGCGATGAAATCCGCATGAACGCAAATGCCAGCAACCACAGCGCACACACGCATATGCCCAGCAAACAGTTTATACCAAACAGCACGCCAATAGCGGTAGCAACTCCTTTGCCGCCTTTGAAACGGAGCCACACCGGGAACACATGGCCGAGCACGGTGAATAAACCAGCAAGCAGAGCAAGATCCTCCGAATAGAGATTACGAATGAGGGCGACGGCGGCAAAGCCTTTGCAGGCATCCAGTAGCAGCGTCATAATAGCGAGTCCTTTATGGCCGGTGCGCATCACGTTGGTCGCACCGATATTGCCGGAGCCGATAGCGCGTATATCGCCGAGTCCGGCAAGCCGCGTTAGGATCAGCCCAAACGGAATTGCGCCCAGGAGATAGGCAATCGTGAAAGTTCCGATCAGTTGTGTGTAAGCGTCCATCATGCGATACTGTCCAAGAATCCCTGTAGCATATAGCTTGCGGCGAGTTTGTCCACCAGCTCGTCACGTCGTTTGCGTGACAGGTCGGCAGCAAGCATCGTGCGCTCCACTGCCATCGTGCTCATGCGCTCATCCCACAGCAGCATCGGCAATTCGATATGCTTGCTCATGGTGGATACGAACGCACGTGTCGATTGCGTGCGCGGGCCGAGGGTTCCATACATATTGATCGGGTAGCCGATGATTAGGCCACATACCGACTGCGCCGCGATAATCTTTTTTAGCTCCTCCATATCGTGTGTAAATTTTTTGCGCTCGATGGTTGCATAGGGTGTTGCAATGCGGCGCATGACATCCGAAAGCGCCAGGCCAATGGTTTTTTCACCCACATCTAGGCCCAGTACGCGGTTGTGTGTGGGGAGTTTTTGTAGGAATTCTGCGGGTGATTCAATGAGCATGTAAGGTTTTCTTGTTTTTGGTTACAAACTCTATTAGAAACGGCCTTCTCATTATTACAAGGACTATTTATGCTGCTTGATAAACAAGCCGTTGCCAAAATCGCAAGGCTAGCACGCATCGAGGTGACCGATGCCGACAAAGAGCATTATGCCAAGGAAATTTCCGGCATTCTGCAATGGATGGAACAGCTAAACGAAGTCAACACCGACGGCGTGTCGATGTTGACCTCGGTGTCGGCAGTAAAACTCCCATGGCGCAAAGACGTTGTGACCGACGGCAATCAGGCGGAAGCGGTCGTCAAAAATGCACCGTCGAGCGATTACGGTTGCTTCGTGGTACCGAAGGTAATGGAATAGTATGGGCAATTTACGCGAGTTTACCCTGGCCGAAATGCGCGATGGTTTACGCGCCAAGAAATTCTCCGCTGTCGAACTGGCCACGGCGCATGTCGACGCCATTGAAAAAACCAATGCGCAGTATAATGCATTCATCACCATCACGCGCGATAAGGCGCTGGAGATGGCGAAAGCATCGGACGCCAAACTGGCGAACGGACAGGGCGGCCTGATCGAAGGCGTGCCAGTCGGTGTGAAAGATTTATTCTGCACCAAAGATGTACTCACCACCGCTGCATCGCATATTCTCGACGGCTTCAAACCGCAATATGAATCGACCATCACTACCAAATGCTGGGACCAGGGCGGCGTCATGCTCGGCAAGCTCAATCTCGATGAATTCGCCATGGGCTCAGGCAACCTCACCAGCTATTACGGCACCGTTAAAAGCCCATGGCAAAAAGACGGAAAAGCGCTCGTTCCCGGTGGTTCATCCGGTGGATCAGCGGCAGCAGTGGCTGCGAATTTAGCACCCGTAGCGCTCGGCACTGATACTGGCGGATCGATCCGTCAGCCTGCAGCATTCTGCGGTATCGTCGGCATTAAGCCCACCTATGGGCGCTGCTCGCGCTGGGGGGTGGTCGCATTTGCGAGTTCGCTTGATCAAGCCGGGCCGCTCACACGCACCGTGCGCGATAGCGCAATTATGCTCAACGTCATGTGCGGTCACGATGCGAAGGATTCTACCTCCGCGCCTGTCGAAACACCGGATTTTGAGAAGGCGCTCACTGGCAATATCAAAGGAAAAAAAATCGGCATCCCGAAAGAATACCGCCCGGATGGTATCAACCCGGAAATCCTCGCCATGTGGGATAAGGGTATCAAGTTGCTCAAAGACGCGGGCGCCGAAATTATCGACATCACTTTGCCACACACCAAATATGCACTCGCCACCTATTATATCGTGGCACCCGCCGAATGCTCCTCCAACCTCGCACGTTATGATGGGGTAAAATACGGTCTACGCGTCATGGGTGAAGATGGCTCACTCACCAGCATGTACGAAAAAACCCGCGCCGCCGGTTTTGGCGCCGAAGTCAAACGCCGCATCATGATCGGCACCTATGTACTCTCTGCCGGATATTACGATGCGTACTACAAAAAAGCGCAACGCGTGCGCTGGCTGATCGCCGATGATTTCAATAAGGCGTTCGAAAAGGTCGATGCGATCCTCACGCCGACTGCGCCGAGCGCTGCATTTGGTTTCGATTACAAACCGACCAATCCGGTGGAAATGTACTTAAATGACGTGTTTACCGTGCCAACGTCACTTGCTGGTTTGCCCGGAATTTCGATTCCCGGTGCAATCAATAAAGATGGACTGCCGCTTGGATTACAAATCATCGGAAAAGCATTCGATGAAGCAACGGTACTCAATGTTGCCTACGCATTAGAGACGGCCATTGGATTTAATGCCAAGCCGCAAGGAGTCGCTGCATGAGCAATGTAATCAAAGGCAATACCGGCGATTGGGAAATTGTAATCGGGCTGGAAGTCCACGCTCAGGTGACCACGAACTCCAAATTATTTTCCGGCGCGCCGGCACAGTTCGGCGATGAACCTAATAGCAACGTCTCCTTCGTCGATGCGGCCATGCCTGGTATGCTACCTGTGATAAATGAAAAATCGATTGAGCAGGCAGTGCGCACCGGGCTTGCGATTAATGCGGAAATCAATCTGCGCTCGGTGTTCGATCGCAAGAATTATTTCTATCCCGACCTGCCGCAAGGCTACCAGATTTCACAATTCCTCGATCCCATCGTTGGTAAAGGCTGGCTGGAGCTGGATCTGCCGGATGGTTCGGTGAAGCGTGTGAATGTCACGCGTATTCATCTGGAGCAGGACGCTGGAAAATCGCTGCATGAATACAGTCCCAAAAGTACTTACATCGATTTGAATCGTGCGGGCGTCACCCTCATGGAAATTGTGTCTGAACCGGAAATGTGTTCGGCGGATGAAGCGGCATCGTATCTCAAAAAACTGCGCTCCATCGTGCGCTACATCGGTGCGTGCGACGGCGATATGGAAAAAGGGAATATGCGTTGTGATGCAAACGTATCGGTGCGCAAAGCCGGTGCGGCACTGGGTACGCGCTGCGAAATCAAGAATGTGAACTCCATTCGCTTCTTGCATAAGGCCATTGAATTTGAGGCGATGCGCCAGGTGGAAATTCTCGAAAGCGGTGGGAAAATCGATCAGGAAACACGGTTATTCGATTCGGCCAAAGGCGAGACTCGTACGATGCGCAGTAAAGAGGACGCGATGGATTATCGCTATTTCCCCGACCCGGATTTGCTGCCGCTGGAGCTGACGCAGGACTATGTGGACGCGATCAGAAAATCGCTGCCGGAATTGCCCGATCAGAAAAAGAAGCGGTATATGGATTCGTTCGGCTTATCGGCCTATGACGCCGGGGTGATTGTGGCGGAGCAGGAATACGCCGTGTATTACGAAAAGCTGACCGCGAAGCACGATCCGAAATTGGCGTCTAACTGGATGACGGGTGAATTATTCGGGCGGTTGAACAAGCAAGGGACTGGCATTGAAGATTCGCCTATTTCGGCGGAAAAATTAGGCGGGTTGTTGAGCCTGATTGAAGATAACACCATTTCCGGGAAAATCGCCAAGGACGTGCTCGATCTGATGTTTGAAACGGGGAAGGATGCGGCAGTCATTGTTGAAGAAAAAGGCATGAAGCAGGTAACCGATACGGGCGCGATTGAAAAGATCATCGACGAAGTGATCGCTGCCAACCCGGACAAAGTGGCCGAGTATCGCTCCGGCAAAGATAAGCTGTTTGCGTTTTTTGTGGGGCAGGCGATGAAAGCCTCGGGTGGTAAGGCGAATCCGGCGGCGGTGAATGACTTGCTTAAGAAAAAGCTGTCATAATCCATCTGGCATAGAGCTTGCTTATAGGTAGGGCAGTGCAAACCTGCCGGGTGGAATATGTTTCAAAAAGCTAAAATATCTTTATTATACATTGCATTACTAAGCGGCTGCGTTCCTGCCGTCGACAGTGCAAAGACGCTTGCCACCGACCTGAAGGACAACGTATACACCACCACCGCCAAGGTGAAGGACTGGGCGATGACCCCGCCAGTGGTTCCGCAGCCCCATGAAATCACCAACTCGTATTGCTACTACGTGTTGCAGGATATTCTGTGTTACCACCAGCCGATGCCGGGCCTGGAAAGCCGTCTGGTCGCTTATCAGGGTACGCACGCGCAGCCGCCCGCTCCATATACGATGGAGCTATTGCCGAAACGTGAAGCTGCCGCCGGGAACACGCCGCCGGATTACGCAGCGAACGCAAAACCGGTATTTTCCACGCCGCCTGCCGCGCCGAAGAACGCTGCGAAACCTTCCGATCCAACATCACCACCGGCAGTGGCCGATCCGACCCGCGAAGTTCTGCCCGATCCCGCTACCTCCCCGCAATTATAACATCAGGAGCCGTTCGGCGTCGTTGGGAGTCGTTTCGATGCATTTCGGACGCTTTCAGAGCGTTTGGAAGATCGTTCGTGCCTTTAACGTGATCGTTGGGACTCTCTTTTACTCTCCTTTTGCCCGTTTCTTGTGTGCGGTGTTTTTATTTATCATTCATAATCAGCATGTTATTTTTTCACTGACGGCGATATTCTCCATTTTATGTGTTTTCGCTTTAGATTTCTTTAGATTCCTTGAGATTTTTTTTATCACCATCCTTCTGAACTAAAATGATAATAGCGCTGATGTGCAGGGTTAGGAAGAGGGTATTTTAGAAGGGTGTCATCAAATTGTAACATGATTCATGTATGATGGAGGACATAATACCAAGAGGAGGACAGATTATGGGTATGAAAAAGAATCTAAATAGTACGCTTATTGGTGTGCTGGTTCAGAGTGCGGTTACACAAAAGCGTTGTACTGCAGTGAAAGCCAATACTGCTTCAGAAAAAATGCTGGATCAGATTTCTAAAACGGAATATGAGCGGTATTTTTCCAGCTCGCTGTCTTAAAGGGTAGGCACAAACCGCATCACCCTCGGTTTCCATTCCAGGCTATCGAAGCTGTGGCACTGCGGGCAATCGCTGCTCCATTCTTTGGTTTCCATACCGCAATGATTGCAATTCCACGATGGGTCAACGGCGCTTGCGGCGGCGCTGGCGCGCCATTCCTGCGCGGCGTCGAAATCCGAATATTCGCCTTGTTCGATCTCGGCCATCATCATGCAGGCGCGCGCGGTGTCTTGCTTTGCCATGGCGGATTTAACGGCGGAGCGCGCCATTCTCCATTCGTGTAAGGCAATCGCGGTTTCAGCGAGCAGCATGTCGCTCTCACGCGAATCGGGCCGCGAGGCGGCGAGTTTTTTGACCAGCTTCAATTGTTTGTCTTTGGGCAGTCCGGCGATGGCCATGCGAAACGCTTCCGCCAGCAAGGCATCGGGCGATTTTTTCCATTGTTTGGAAATCAGCGAAATGGCTTTGTTGGGCTGATTATGCGCAGCGTACTGACGAGCGGCAAAGGCGATGGCCGGGGAAAAATCCGGCACGTATTTCAGCGCATGGCGGGCAGCGATCAGCGCGGCGTCGGTGCGTCCGGCGCGGTCTGATTGCAAACCCTGTTCAAGTGTAATCAACCCCTTATAGCGGCGGCTCTGCGCCCGGGTGAGGTGGCCTTGGCGCGTGGCTTTGCCGATCGCGTGCAGCGCCTGTTGCCACTGGCCGATGCGAAGATGCAGGCTGATGATTTTATGTACACCCTGCGGGTTGATGTCCCCGGCGCGCTGGGCCAGCGCCAATGCCGCCGGGACATCGTGCGTGCTGAACGAATCGCTTAAACTGCGCGCGGCGAGGTATTCGGTTTCTTTGTGCTCGAGCATTTGGGTCAGCAGATTGTGCGTTTTTGCATCGTCGCCCTGACTGCGGGCGACTTGCGCCGAAAGCAGCAATGTCAGCGGTGTGCGGCCGAGAAATTTTTCGGCGCGGCGCGTGTGTTTCCCGGCTTCTTTGTGGTCGGAGCTAGCGAGCGCGGCGACGCTGTGGGTGAGCGCCAGCAACCCTTTTTCATAAGACGCGATGCGGCGGCGGCTCTTGATGCGCTCCGGTGTGCGCACGATGTGGTGGAGAATGTGATAGGCATAGATCAATGCGACGAGCGCAAATACGGTGAGCAGCAGCAGGAAGCCGAAGCTGGTATCGACGCGGTAATCGAACCAGTGGATGGTGACGTTGCCGGGGTTTTCTGCCACCCACGCCCCCACCATGCCGATGCAGGTGAGGAAAATAATGAAGAGTAAAAGATTAAGCATGGGGATCGGCGGCAAAGGCGAGTTGCAGCGCATCCAGCGCGCTGAAGCTGGCGATAAAAGCGTTGGCATTTTGCGTCCACGGTTGCATGGCGCTCGCGGCCGGTTTCGATAGCCCTTCGGTTTCCTTCACCGCGCCGCTGATGTCATGGCGGCTCAGTTTGGCTTCGGCGCGCGCGAGAATGGCTTCGTCGTCATCACCCGGTTGCTGCTCGCCGACTTTGCGGATGCGGATCAGCGATTGCAGGCTGTGCATCCATGAATGATCGTCCTGCGGTGCGAGCGCTTTTTTTAAATGTTCGTCGAACTGGGTTTGTAATTGTTCGTAGGTGGGCACGCCTTTTTCGGCGTAGGGTTTCAGCTGATCGAGCGCGGCGATGATGGCGTCATGGTTTTTGGCATCCGTGGGAACCAGCGCATACAAATGCTGCAGCGGTGCGGTGAACGGCTCGCCGCTATGGATGCTTTCTTTGAGCAGCGACAATGACGAAAATAATGCGAGTTGCTGGCTGCTCTCAGTGGCGTCGCTTTCCGCTTGCTGCAGTTCCGCTAGCTGCGCTTTAAGCGCGTCCAGCGTTTTGGCTTGCTCTTGCACCAGCGCTTCCAGATGAGCGATGCGATCCGGCTCCGGCGCGGGAGTTGTGGGAGCCGGTGGCGTGGCGGCGATTTCGGGTGGCATCGCCGTCGGTGTGGCGATTTTGGCGATGGGGATGGGTTTCGCGGGTGGGTGTGTTGGTGTCAATGCTTTGCTGACATAGATCCAGCCGATGGCGGCAATGGCCAGTACCGTCGGGATATTACGCACCAGCAGGCGCGGGATCGATGGGCGGCCTTCGTCAATGGTTTCTTCGTCGGACATGGTTCAAACCCCTCTAGGATTGAAACATATTATCCACAGTCTCCACAACAGATGCAAGCGTTGCTTCGTGGGCGATGTGCAGCCCTTGCCATGAATATGCCAGCAGCGGCTCGGCGATGGCCGCGCTTAAGGCGACTGCATGCACGTGGGTAAGGCCTTCGCGCACACCTGCGTTTTGGGTAAGGGCGCTGAATATTTTGGCGGTGCGGGTGGAGAGTAAGGTGACGGCGTCGATCTGCCGGCGTTTGAGTTGTTCCACCAGCGTGTCGGAAAGTTGCGTGGCCGCCACTGCTTCATAAAGTGCCAGGCGTTGCACCTGCATATGCGATTGCGACAGGATTTGTTCCAAATCCATGCGCACATGCTCGCCCGAAAGATACAGAAATCGCGATCCTTCGTCGTATGCGCCGCGTATATATTCGATGAGTTTGGCGGCATTGCCACCGGCCACGGCGATGCGGTCAAAACCCAGCGATTGCGCCGTGCGCGCCGTCGATTCGCCAACGCAGATGAGGAACAAATCACGCAGGTCAGAGAGTGCGGCCAGCGCCCGCGCGCCGTGGCGGCTGGTGATGATGCAGGCATCGGGTTCATCATGTAATGCGCGTTCGAGCAGCGGGCGCTGCGTGTGGTCGAGATAGATGCTCGTCAGCGGCTCATGGATGACTCGGTAGCCGCGCTCGTGCAGCAGGTCGGTCAATATTTTTTCATCACCCTGCGGGCGGGTGACTAATATAGTTTCTCCCGTCATTTTGGCTCTGCGGAAATGATAACGTAGGCCAGCGCATACGGGTAATCATCGCTTAAGGACACGTGGATGGAGGGCTGCATGCTGGCTGGTGTTATCGCCTGTAGTTTTTCTAATGCTCCGCCGTGCAGCTGCATGGTGGGTGCGCCGCTCGCTAGGTTCACCACTTCCAACTCACGCCACGCGATGCCTTCGAAACCCGTGCCGAGCGCTTTGGCGCATGCCTCTTTGGCGGCAAAACGTTTGGCATAACTGGCGGCGACGATTGTACTTCCCGCTTTGCTGCGTGAACGCGTTTTTTCTTGTTCTGTTTCGGTGAAAATACGGTTTTCAAAACGCTCGCCGGATTCGTCGAGCAATTTTTCGATGCGCCTGATGTCGACGATATCGCTGCCGATGCCAAGGATCATGCTCTGGCCTCTTTCATCCGACGGCGCATTTCCTTGATGGCTTTTTCAAGGCCGATGAATACGGATTCGCCAATCAGGAAATGCCCGATATTGAGTTCGACGATTTCGGGAATAGCGGCAATGTGGCTGACATTGTCGAAGCTAAGCCCATGCCCGGCGTGGATTTCAAGTCCGAGCGCGCGGCCAAGCATCGCCGCTTCGGAAATTTTTGTGAGTTCTTCGTTTCGTGCTTTGCCGGTGAGGTGGCAATAATGCCCCGTGTGGATTTCAATGACGCGTGCGCCTATGCGATTGGCAGCGTGGATTTGTTCGTGTTCATTATTGATGAAGAGTGATACACGGCTGCCCTTATCCTGCAGTTTTTTGACAAACGGCGTCAGTTCCTTTTCAAAACGCACCGCATCGAGGCCGCCTTCGGTGGTGACCTCCTCGCGTTTTTCCGGGACGATGCAGACGGCATGGGGACGCGCTTTTAGCGCGATCGTCAGCATTTCATCCGTCATCGCCATTTCAAGGTTCAGTGGTAACGGCACCTCGTTCATGAGACGTTCGATGTCGTGGTCTTTGATATGACGGCGGTCTTCGCGCAGATGCGCGGTGATGCCATCGGCACCGGCTTCGTGCGCGATGAGCGCGGCGCGGATCGGACACGGATGATCGCCACCGCGCGCATTGCGCAGCGTGGCCACATGATCGATATTGACGCCGAGGCGGAGCAGATTCATAGGTCTCTCTTTTAGCATCCTTTGCCTGCCCAGTGTTCATAAAAAGCGGTATCTTCGCTCAGGAGCGCGCGCAGGCATTCTATACGTTTTGTATCGTTTAATATCTCATTTTTCAAATGAGAATAATTATTTTGCGGATTCGCGTTGGTGACAGGCAGCACCAAATGGTGTTGCGTTCGCTGAAAAAACGTAGATAGAAATTTTTCCATATCGCCGAATTTCCCTACGGCATCAAAAATGTTCATATCGACATCCTTAAAAAATACGCCCGAATAAAAATGCTTTACCGAGGGTATTTCCGCGAAAGCTTCCAGCGATAATTGATGATCGAGCATGTAATCATGAAGGGGATGGTGGTGACGCGGATGATGCTTCCAGAAAAAATAATGGGAAATGAGGCGTTCCACCGGTTCGCGCAATACCGTGACACGCAGGGCAGGGGAGAGCGCTTTATATTTATTCGGATGAAAATGCCCGTGCACAACGCGTTTTCCTCGCAAAAAACCGTAGGAGTTTTTGTCGAAGGACTGAAAATAATTTGGATCGGTATTAACGGGTTTTGTGGGGTTGAACGGACTGTCATCGTAATCGTAATACATGTCGGCAGGCCCGAAAGCATCCTCCAGGGCCTCGCCGAAAGACTCTCCCGCGCATTTGGGAACATGAACAGAGATGATGATGTCAGGCATGCCTATGTTTGATACCGCTTAACACTCTGCTACAATACCTTGATTTCACCGCTCACATATTTATGCACGAGGTGTGATAATAGTGTTTGATAGGGGATTCCTTCGGCGGCAGCTTTAGCTTTGAGGCCGCGCAGGTCGTTGCTGTTCATGCGGATGTTAACGCGCGCATTTTTCGCCAGCGTGTTGCGAGCGGCGAGTCGCGCGGCGGCTAATTCTTTTTTCATATTGGGTACTTCAACCCATTTCTCGTAGCTGTTTTCTATCGATTCAATTAATTCGCGTTCTTCGTCATCAAAAAATTTTGTAATTTTAGGGGGTAATTTTGGTTTCTTTTTCATAGCAAGATTCCTTTGTCCAAATGTTTTTTCGTTGCCTTGCGGCTGGGATAAAGTGTTTTTAAAATATGTTTTTTACCTTCTTCATAAAACGGAACTTCATAGATATATCCCTCTATATTTACTTCGTATATCCGTTGGCCGAAATGTGATTTTTGGTTGGGATGGTGAACAATAGCAAGCGCGCAGCCTTCATCAATGTATTCTATGATTTCCTCAAAACCGAGACCGCGCTGCCGCCTGAGCCAGGCGCTTTTTGCATTATCGTATACATATTCGACGGGCGAAAGCATAAGGCCACACTAATTAATTGGATGCCTATTGTCAATACAATTTGGTGCTATGTTTGATACCGCTCGACACTCTGCACCACTTCTTTGCTGCGCAGATTGGCGAGGATGTTGTTTAAGTGCCGCAGGTCGCGCACTTCGATGTCGAGGAGTATTTCAAAAAAATCGATCGAGCGGTTGATGATTTTAAGGTTGCTGATATTGCCCATTTCCTTGGCGATGACGTTGGTGACGGTGGCGAGCGCCGCCGGTTCATGGCTGATATGCGCGCGCAGGCGTCCGATATGACGGCTGTCGGCTTGGTCGCGTTCCCACGCGACATCGATCCAGCGTTCGGGCGAGTCGGAATAATTTTCCAGCGTTTCGCATTCCATCGTGTGGATGGTGATGCCTTTGCCGGTGGTGACGATACCGACAATGCGGTCGCCCGGGATTGGGTGGCAGCAGCCGGCGAAATGGATCGCCATGCCGGGGATAAGCCCTTTGATGGGCATCGGCGTGGTGCCGGAAGCCTTCTTCTTGCGGAACGGGTTGGAAAAATTCGACAGCACGGAGCTGACGCCGCCGCTCGCGTTGGTAATGGGTTTTTTCTCGCCGATGACAATTTCGGTTACCTGCTGGCGGCTGATGAGCCCTTCGCCGACTTCGGCCAGTAAATCCTCAACCGTTTTTTTGTTGAAGAACGGCAAATGCGGTTCGATCATTTTTTCGTTCAACTCCGGCCATCCTCCCCCCACTATTGCGATTTGGTTGCCACTCCATTACACTGCAGTGAACACCCTTGTTTGCAAGAAGCATACCAATGATCCGTCAATACGAACTCGTTGAAAAAGTTAAATCTTACGATCCCGACGCCGACGAGGACATGCTCAACCGCGCCTATGTGTTTGCCATGAAAGCGCACGGGGCGCAGAAGCGCGCGTCCGGCGACCCGTACTTTTCTCATCCGGTCGAAGTAGCTTATAAACTTACGCAATATAAACTCGACACCGCCTCAATTGTGACGGCATTACTGCATGATACGGTAGAAGACACCGAGGTGACGCTTGCCGACATCGAAGCCAGTTTTGGCAAAGAAATTAGCACACTCGTCGACGGTGTGACTAAATTGTCACGCCTGGAAGGAAAATCGGAAAATCTGAACCAGGCGGAGAATTTTCGTAAACTCCTGATCGCCATGTCGGAAGATTTGCGCGTGCTCTTAGTCAAACTCGCCGACCGCATGCATAATATGGAGACGCTGCATTTCATTAAAAACCCGGAAAAGCGCCAGCGCATCGCCCGCGAAACGGTGGAAATTTACGCAGCACTCGCTGAGCGCATCGGCATGCGCACGATCAAAGATGATCTGCAGGATTTGGCGTTTGCCGAGTTGTACCCGGAAGCGCGCGAATCCATCGTCAAACGTCTGGATTTCTTGCGCAACGAAGGCCGCGCCGAACTCGATAAGACCGTCGCCGATATTCAGGAAAAGC
>Ga0206856_10293_pt1:0-5000 | contig 14993 bp, 6 predicted proteins | sample Alteio_BWOrgCont_48_FD_152630 | JGI IMG/M metagenome (GOLD analysis project Ga0206856, IMG submission 152630) | Enriched cells from forest soil in Barre Woods Harvard Forest LTER site, Petersham, Massachusetts, United States -... | ecosystem: Environmental > Terrestrial > Soil > Temperate...
CGCTTGCATGAACTCCAGGATGGCGCGGGCGACTTCGGTGGGTTGGTCGAGTTCGGCCAGGTGGCCGGCGGCGGGGATGATGCGGGTGGTGGTTGGGCCGGTGATGCCTTTGGCGAAGGTCTCGGCGTAGGCGCGGGGCATGATCTTGTCGTGTTCGCCCCATAGCAGAAGCGTGGGGGGCCTTGATGAGGCGCAGGCGTTTTTCCAGGCGGGTGTTGCCGAGCGGCCAGAAGATGCGGGCGGCGGCTTCGTTGGATCGGACTTGCTCGATGGGCCATTCGACCGAGTTTTCGCCGACGGGGGGTGCCTTCAGGGCTTTCCAGATCTCGGGGTCGGCGCACATCAGGCCGGGGACAGCGTCGCCGCGCTGGGCCCAGGGGTCGGTCGGCGGGTTGTTCACGTCGAACAGGCCGAATGGGGCGATCAGGGCGAGTTTGCCGACGGTGGCGGGCCACAGGGCGGCGATTTCGGCGGCCAGGGAGGCACCGACTGAGCTACCGACGAGGTCGGCGCCGGCGAGGTCGGCCTGGTCGAGGATTTCGCGGACTGCGAGCAGCCAGTCGAGGTGTGAGTCGAGGACCGTGTGGCCTCGGTCGCCGCCGGGGAAGCCGGGCAGCGACGGGACGATCACGGTGCGGGTCCGGGCGAGTTCGTCCAGGAAGGGGATCCAGCGTGGCAGGCCGCCGAAGCCGGCGAGGAAGCCGATTTTCGGGCCGGTGCCCTTGCGCCAGATGCGCGTCGAGAAGCCGTTGACCTCGATGGTCGTCGTTTCGGGGTCAGTCACGTTTTGCTCCGTGGTAAGTGGACGTGGGGCATTGCCCTCGCGGTGTCGTCGTAGGCGTTGGTCCAGGCGTGGATGGCGGGCCCATGTGGTCGGACTTGATCCGACCATGCGCCCGCCATGACGGCGCGGGCTGGCTGCTATTCGGCGGCGAGGCGGGGGGTGTAGGCGGGGACCTCGGCGCGTTGGCTGGTGTCCATCGGGTTGGGCCACCAATGATCGGTCCAACTGGCGTGGACGTCCTTCAGTTTCGGCATCACCTGTTCGGCAAACAGCTTGGTGTTGTAGCGGGTCAGGTCCTTGCTCATGTTGCCGTATTGCAGCAGCAGCATCAGGTGGCCGACGTTCAGTTGCGTCGCGACTTCGCGGAGCTGCTCGGCGACCTCGTCGGGGGAGCCGATGATGACGTAGCCGTTTTCGACGATCTTATCCATCTCGCGCGCGACGGAGGCGAAACGTTCGCCGGTGGACTTGCCGCGGACGACGGAGTCGGCGGCCTGCCTGATCTGGCTCTGGATACCGGCGCGCTGGCTGCCCTCGCTGGTGTAGCCGGGCGGGGTAGCCCATTTCGGATCGACATGCAGGCAGCGGCCATAGAAGTACTCGGCGGCTTCGGAGTACAGGTCGAATGCCTGCTGGCGGGATTCGGCGACGCCGACGAATTGCAGGAAGCCGGCCTGGTACGGGTTGCGGTCCTTGCCCAGGCGGTCCATTTCGGCCCAGAACCCATCCATCGTCGCTCGGCCGGCCTTGTAGCCGTAGTAGGACAGGTAGCAGTAGACGTAGTTCATTTCGGCGCACCAGCGCCAGGTTTCCACCGAACCGCCGCCAGGCACCCAGATCGGCGGATGCGGGTTCTGCACCGGGCGCGGCCAGATGTTGACGTAGCGCTGCTGGTTGAAGCGGCCGTTGAAGGCGAAGGTGTCTTTCTCGGTCCAGGCTCGGACGACGAGGTCGTGTGCTTCGTGGTAGCGGTCGCGCAACTGGCTGGGATTGGTGCCGTAGGTGTAGCAGGTGTCCATCGGCGTGCCGACGGGGAAGCCGGCGATCAGGCGGCCGCCGGAAATGCAGTCGATCATGGCGAATTCTTCCGCCACGCGGGTGGGCGGATTGTACAGCGCCAGCGAGTTGCCCATCACGCAGATCGCCGTGTCCTTGGTGCGGCGGGCGAGGGAGGAGGCGATCAGGTTGGGCGACGGCATCAGGCCGTAGCCGTTGGAGTGGTGCTCGTTCACGCAGACGGCGTCGAAGCCGACCTCGGCGGCGTATTCGAGTTCGTCCATGAAGTCGTTGTACATCAGGTGGGCGCGCTTGGGGTTGAACAGCGAGGAGTGGATGTCCACCCAGACGGAGGGGTTGGCGTCGCGGAAGTCCTCCGGCAGCTCCGTGTAGGGCATCAGATGGAACCACATCAGCTTCATGGGCGACCTCCGGGTTGGCTACTGGTGAGTATTGGCGGGGGCCTGCGGGTATGTCAATTTGGGGGATGGACTGTCCGGGTCGTGGGCTTGCCGAATGGACGGCGGCTGGCGACGATGCGCGCCGAGGTATCAAAATCTGATCGGTGCGCGCTGTGGCTGGCATGCCGCGCGGGGGGCCAAGGGAGACATCATCGTGCGCTTCAGATGCGTGGCGTCGTTGTTCGTCGTGGGGCTGATGCTCGCGGCGGCGCCGGTTGCACGGGGGGATACACCCCGTACTGCCAGGGTCCAGGCGGCACTGGAGGCATGGCTGGCGGACCGAGCGCCGGTCGAGAAGGTGACGGGTATCGGGGCTTATATCAGTTTCGGGGATCCCGGTCCGGCCATCGAGGCGTTTGCCGGCAAAGTCGGGAGTGGTTCACAGGAACCGCCGGTCAGCCAGGACACGTTGTTTCAGATGGGCAGCACGTCGAAGTCCTTCACGGCGGCCTTGATCTTGAAACTCGAGGCCGCGGGCAGGCTGTCCATTGATGACAGGCTCGGCAAATGGCTGCCGCAATATCCGGCATGGAAGGACGTGAGTATCCGGCGGCTTCTCAACATGACGAGCGGCATTCCGAACTATTCAGAGACCGAGGCCATGTCCCGCATCTGGGTGAGGCAGGGCACGCGCGAGCTGACCGCGGAAGACCTGGTAAAACTGGCCTATCCCACCGGCACCGGGGATCCGCCCGCGAGCAGCGGCTATCATTACTCGAACACCAACTACATCCTGGCCGGCATGATCGCGGCAAAGGCGGCTGGTCGGTCCTATCGTGATCTCGTGCATCAAATGGTCATCGAAGCGGTTGGATTGGATAGCACGTTCTATGAAGACGGGGCGTATCCGGCCGCGGTGGTTGCTCGCCTGGCGCATGGCTATTTCGACAATCCAGCTTGCGCCGACTATCAGCCGAATTGCACCCGGTCCTGGAATCTGCCGCTGATGGGGCGTGACGTTCGCGGGATGAACACCTCCTGGGCGCAGGCGGCGGGTGGGGCAATCGCCGATGCGCGCGATGTGGATCGCTGGATGCGCGCGGTGTTCGCGGGGCGTGTGGTGCCGGCCAAGCAACAGGCGGAATGGATGGCCCTCGTGTCGACCAAGACAGGCGAGCCGATCGCGGACGTGTCGGCCGATGACCCGCGCGGATTTTCACTCGGTTTGGCCAAGGGCATTCTTGGACCGATCGGGGCGCAATGGTTCTATCAGGGCGAGACGTTGGGTTATCGGACGCTCTATGTGTGGTTCCAGAAGGAGAACATTATGATCACGCTGCAGACGAATTCGCAGCCGGCGGCCGACGCAGACAAACTGCATGACGTCTTGGGCACGATCTATCAAATCGTGCGGGATGGGGCGAAGTAGGTGGTGGAGCGCGTGAGAACCGATCATGACCTGGATGAGGCCGGGGCGACCTGTATCGCTCGGGCTCGGGGGCTGATTCCGCTGCTGCGGTCGGCGGCGGATCGGATTGATGCGAAGAACGAGCTGCCGCCTGATGTGCTGGACGCGATGTTCGATGCGGGGATGTTCAAGCTGCTGCTGCCCGCGGCGTTCGGTGGCTATGAGTTGAAGCCGGTGGATTACATCCAGTGCGTGGAGGCGATCGCTGAAGGGGATGCCTCGGCGGCGTGGTGCATGAACCAGGGGTCGGGATGCTCCATGGCGGCGGCGTATATGGCGCCGGAGGTGGCGCGGGAGATCTGGTGCGGCAAGCGCGATGTCGTGGCGTGGGGGCAGGGGCCGGGGGCGAAGGCGATCCGGACCGAGGGTGGCTGGCGGGTCACCGGCACCTGGAGCTTTGCCAGCGGCTCTCGGCATGCCACGTGGCTGGGGGCGATGTGTCCGAGTTTCGGGGCGGATGGGGTGGCGCTGGTGCGGCCGGATGGGAAGGCGTGGGAGCGGACATTTCTGTTTCGGCGGGAGAATGCGAAGATTGACGATGTGTGGCAGGTGATGGGGCTGCGGGGGACGGGCAGCGACAATTACACCATCAAGGGTCTGTTCGTGGATGATGCGCATAGTTTGACTCGGGAATATGACCCCGAACGGCGGGAGCAGGGGGGACTGTATTCGTTTCAGGCGATGCAGTTGTACGCGAGTGGTTTTGCCAGTGTTGCGCTGGGGGTTTCTCGGGCGATGCTGGATGGGTTTATTGCTCTGGCGAAGACGAAAAGCCAGGCCTGGTCGGCGGATTCGTTGCGCGACAATCATGCGGTGCAGCACATCGTCAGTCACTCCGACGCGGCGTGGAAGGCGGCGCGCGCGGGGTTGCACAAGGCGGTGGGTGAGGCTTGGCAGGAGGTTTCGCGGACGGGTGCGTTGTCGGTGGCGCACCGTATGGAGATCCGGCAGGCGGGGACGTATGCGATCCATGTGTCTCGGGACATGGCGCATCAGGTGTTTCATGAGGCGGGGTCGACAGCGATCTTCAACTCGCATCCGTTCGAGCGCCGGTTGCGTGACGTGAACAGCGTGTCGCAGCAATTGCAGGGGCGACGGACTCATTTCGAGACAGTGGGGCTGTATCGGCTCGGGGGCGAACCGAACCTGCGCTGGATTTAACTGCGGGGCCGCGATAGCGTCTTAGCATGACCGCCGGACAAACTGGCGGCTGTGGGGGAAAGTCGATGCGGGGTGCTATCCTGGTCCGCGTTTTCGCGGGTGTTTTCGCGCTGGTCCTTGGATGTTCGGGCGCCCGAGCGGCGGACCCGATCACGATTGGGTTCGGCATGGCGCTGACCGGACAGATCGC
>Ga0206856_10293_pt1:10000-14993 | contig 14993 bp, 6 predicted proteins | sample Alteio_BWOrgCont_48_FD_152630 | JGI IMG/M metagenome (GOLD analysis project Ga0206856, IMG submission 152630) | Enriched cells from forest soil in Barre Woods Harvard Forest LTER site, Petersham, Massachusetts, United States -... | ecosystem: Environmental > Terrestrial > Soil >...
TCATGTGTTTACCACGGGGGGTAGAGCACTGGATGGGCTAGGGGGACCCAAAGTCTTACCAAACCTAACCAAACTCCGAATACCCGTGAGTATAGCGTGGCAGACAGACGGCGGGTGCTAAGGTCCGTCGTCGAGAGGGAAACAGCCCAGACCACCAGCTAAGGTCCCCAAATCGTGGCTAAGTGGGAAAGGATGTGGGAATTCCAAAACAACCAGGAGGTTGGCTTAGAAGCAGCCATCCTTTAAAGAAAGCGTAATAGCTCACTGGTCTAATTAAGAAATCCTGCGCCGAAGATGTAACGGGGCTAAAGCCACGTACCGAAGCTGTGGGCTTGAGCAATCAAGCGGTAGCGGAGCGTTCCGTAAGCCTGCGAAGCCATACCCGTGAGGGGTGGTGGAGGTATCGGAAGTGCGAATGCTGACATGAGTAGCGACAAACAGAGTGAGAAACTCTGTCGCCGAAAGTCCAAGGGTTCCTGCGCAAGGTTAATCCGCGCAGGGTGAGCCGGCCCCTAAGGCGAGGGCGAAAGCCGTAGTCGATGGGAACGGGGTTAACATTCCCCGGCCTGCTGGAAGTGACGAATCATGGGTGTTGTTTGATCTTATCGGATTGATCGGGCAGCGAAGTGGTTCCGGGAAATAGCTCCAGCGTATAGACCGTACCCGAAACCGACACAGGTGGACTGGTAGAGCATACCAAGGCGCTTGAGAGAACGATGCTGAAGGAACTAGGCAAATTGCTCGCGTAACTTCGGGATAAGCGAGACCCATTGGCGGGCAACCGTTGGTGGGTGACACAAAGCAGGGGGTAGCGACTGTTTAGTAAAAACACAGGGCTCTGCGAAGTCGAGAGACGACGTATAGGGTCTGACGCCTGCCCGGTGCCGGAAGGTTAAGAGGAGGTGTGCAAGCACTGAATTGAAGCCCCGGTAAACGGCGGCCGTAACTATAACGGTCCTAAGGTAGCGAAATTCCTTGTCGGGTAAGTTCCGACCTGCACGAATGGCGTAACGACTTCCCCACTGTCTCCAGCATCGACTCAGCGAAATTGAATTCCCCGTGAAGATGCGGGGTACCCGCGGTCAGACGGAAAGACCCTATGAACCTTTACTGCAGCTTTGCAGTGGCATTAGGAGAGGGCTGTGTAGGATAGGTGGGAGGCTTTGAAGCCTGGGCGCTAGCTTGGGTGGAGCCAACCTTGAAATACCACCCTGACCTCTTCTGATGTCTAACCGAGACCGGTCAGCCCGGTCCGGGACCCTGCATGGTGGGCAGTTTGACTGGGGCGGTCGCCTCCCAAATAGTAACGGAGGCGCGCGATGGTGGGCTCAGGCCGGTCGGACATCGGCTGCTGAGTGCAATGGCACAAGCCCGCCTGACTGCGAGAGTGACAGCTCGAGCAGAGACGAAAGTCGGCCATAGTGATCCGGTGGTCCCGCGTGGAAGGGCCATCGCTCAACGGATAAAAGGTACTCTAGGGATAACAGGCTGATCTCCCCCAAGAGTCCACATCGACGGGGAGGTTTGGCACCTCGATGTCGGCTCATCACATCCTGGGGCTGGAGCAGGTCCCAAGGGTTCGGCTGTTCGCCGATTAAAGTGGTACGTGAGCTGGGTTTAGAACGTCGTGAGACAGTTCGGTCCCTATCTGCCGTGGGTGAAGGAGACTTGAGAGGATCTGTCCCTAGTACGAGAGGACCGGGATGGACGCACCTCTGGTGCACCGGTTGTCGCGCCAGCGGCACCGCCGGGTAGCTATGTGCGGACGGGATAACCGCTGAAAGCATCTAAGCGGGAAACCCACCTCGAAACGAGGTCTCCCTGAGGGCCGTGATAGACCATCACGTCGATAGGCCAGGTGTGGAAACGCGGCAACGCGCGAAGCTGACTGGTCCTAATCGCCCGATAGAGCTCAAGACAACACCATGCATGGAAATCATCCTCAGCCCATGCAGCGCACTACATAACCAGAACCTGGATTCAGCCCGATACGGATGGGCTGGATGACCTGGTGGCTTTGGCGGGGGGCCTGCACCCGATCCCATCCCGAACTCGGCCGTGAAAACCCCCAGCGCCCATGGTACTGCGTCCTAAGACGTGGGAGAGTAGGTCGCCGCCAGGTCTTCCAGCCCATCCGTTACAAGGCCCGCCTCACGAAGTGAGGCGTTGGCCGAAGTTACGTCCCCGGGCCTGCCCCGGGGACCCACGTCTTCCTGCCGCGGGGTGGAGCAGCCCGGTAGCTCGTCAGGCTCATAACCTGAAGGCCGCAGGTTCAAATCCTGCCCCCGCAACCACCGATGCCACCACTTCTTTGGAGCCGCCGGTCCTTGCCTGAGGACCGGCTGCACTCTTCCTAGCCATCTCTGCGGCGGATGCCGGAGTGCCGTTGACCTGAGCCCGGAAAACTGGACCGCTGAAAATGAAAAAATTCCGGTAGGTTTGGCTGATCGGCAACCCGGGGGAACGGGCGATGAAGCGTTCGCGGTTCGGCGAGCAGTGTTGTTCCTCCATAGCGGACATCCAATCGTCGGCCTCGTGATCCGCAACGAGTTTGGATTGGCCATCACGTCACAAAAATAGCGAGCGAGAAAAATTGGGCCGCGGACGGCTAGCGGGGCGGTCCTCGGATAGCCGCGACTTTGGGCCCACATCATCTTCCGTGTGCCAAGCCCAAGCCTCGTCGAGCTACCGTCGTGTCTCGATCACCAGAGCACACAGCTCCGTTTCGAATGCGCCCTCGCCGAATTGTTCGGCGATAGCCGCCGCAGCGCGGCCGTCGCTGCTTCCAGGCCAGTAGGATCGAGCGCTTCGAGCTCAGCTCGCATCGGCGAGCCCTGACAGAAACCGATCGCCGGCGACATCGGCGACGCCGCGCGACCGCGCAGTGTAACCGTCTCGGGACGGTAGTCAGCTGGCGAACTGGCTAGGGTCGCGGGGGCATCATAGTTTGTCTGTGCTACTCTGCGGCCTCCCAATGGTCGATCTCGACACCTCGTTCTTGTTATCAGTTATTTCCTTCGTCATGAATATCCGCGACGTACCGGGGGGGTGGCACGGTATACGGCCGAATTCCCGCCATCCATGCTGTTCGTAGAAACCAGGCGCCTGGAAACTGATGGTGTAGAGTACCGCAGCGCAGCAGCCTCTCCGCGCAGCCTCTTGCTCAATCATGTGCAGCATGCGGGTGCCCAGCCGGCGGTGGCGCAGGTCCTTCGGCAAAAATGCTAGTTCGATGAACAGAAGACCCAGCGACGTCCGACCGAGCAAACCACCAAGGATCCGCCCACTCAATCCATCGCGTGCCAGAACCGCGAGCGGCTGCGCATCCCAATAGCCTGCCTGCTCCACGGCATGACCGGCTATTCCCTCGTTGATGACCTGGCGCGCCTCGTCGTCGGGAGTGTCGGTCAGAAACACAATGGGTTCGGCCATCTCAGTTGCCCCTTGCAGCAGCGAGTGAAAGCTCGTTCAACAAGTGTGTCGCAACCCGAATGTCGACTGTTTTGTGACCCTCGCTAAATCGATCAAGGACACTGCCAAGAAGGCTACATGCTTCGTCGGCTCGGTCCTGATCCCGCCATAGCCGCGCCAGGCTGGTGGCGGTGCGCAGTTCCCATGCCAGAGCCGCCTGCTCGCGGGCCATATCGAGCGATCCAAGAAAGTGCGATTCTGCAACCTTCGCTGCATCGGTCGCATCAGTTTGCAAGACAATACCACCCTTGATGCGCAGAAGTTCCGCGAGGTACCATTGCGTTTGGCTGGGCTGTGATCGTTCGATCGCATCGTCGATCGCGGCGTGTGCCCGGGAGATTTGTCCAATGGTCGCCAATCCTTTGGCGAACGAGCCTAAAAATTCCAGGAGATATTGACCAAAACCAGCTTGGATGAGCTGCTCGACACCGGTCCGAATCTGGCACAATCCACGCTCGACATCGCCGCGTCTAATCCGCAGTTCGCCCTCGAAGCAAACACCATGAGCATGCCAGATTTCCAGCGCCTCTCGCGCCGTTTCGTCGAGCAGCATTGTCGTGTAACGCTCCGCGGCCGCAAGGTCGCCGGTCAGGAGAGCTATTGGGCATGCGGCCCCGGCAAGTGCATTGCAGACTGATTGCGGATGCTTGGTTAAACGAGCATCCTCGATATTGGCTTCCGCCATACGAACGCCTTGATCTGCGTTCCCCTGCACCCACAAGATGCGTGCGAGATACATACGAGCGGTCACACGTTGGTCTGACTGAAACCGAACTGCATGCGACCTGCAAACAGGTGCGACATAGGTCGCGAGCATGCGCTCGATGTGCTTCCTCGCTCCCGGCTGATCACCGAGGAAATGCAGCGCTACGCCGATCAAGCGATCGCCGACGAGCTTGTCATCGTTGTCGGATGTGCTGGCGGCGAGCGCAGAAAATTTCTGAGCGATGGCCAGACCGTCTTTGAAATCTCCCCTGTTGACTCGAGTACCCCAGATTCCCCACAGCGCTCGTAGCTGGTATTCGGTGTCACCAAGCGACTTGGCAATCTGCAGCGTGATAATCCATGTCGCGATCGTATCACGGGTGGATTTTGTCGTGTACGCCTGGGACTGCGCTATCGCTGCATAGAGTTGCATCCTGCACCGATCGTCTCTGCTTTCCATATTCTCGAGGACAGCCAATGCGTGTTCCGCTCGCACACGGCATTCCTCCAGGAGCCACGTCTCGAACCATAGAGGCACCGCGGCAGCGGTCAGGGCCACACCAGTTACCGCATCGCCGCCAGTCCCAAGCGTCCAGTCCAGAGCCGTACGCAGATCATCTATATGGGGCGCATAGCAGGTCAGCCATTCGCCACTCGGTTTGGTATTCCACTCGGCCTCCGCTCGCTCAAGCAGGTCGCGACAGTACTTGGCGTGCCGTCGCGCGGCCTGCTCCACCTCGTCATGTTCGTCTAGTTGTTCCAGCCGCTGGAGCTTCCGCCACGCTCCGGCGATCTGGCAGCGGACGAAGTGCTGCTG
>Ga0206856_10295_pt1 | contig 14903 bp, 15 predicted proteins | sample Alteio_BWOrgCont_48_FD_152630 | JGI IMG/M metagenome (GOLD analysis project Ga0206856, IMG submission 152630) | Enriched cells from forest soil in Barre Woods Harvard Forest LTER site, Petersham, Massachusetts, United States -... | ecosystem: Environmental > Terrestrial > Soil > Temperate forest >...
AAAATTATTCCCAAGAAAATCCGGCTGATAGCCAAAAAATCCACGGATGGTCGTTTCGGCAAAAGAGCCGCCGTTGCTGGCGTTGTAGGTTTGATGGCTGTTAGGGCTGCCGCCGCGGCTGGTAATGCGCGGGATGGCATCAGGAGCTTTGCTGGAGAGTTCGCGCGATTGCGAAAAGGGGCCTTCATAAGTTACATCGGTGCAGCGATGGAACAGGTCGAGCGCCTTATCATATTCTCCAAACTCGCAAAACGTGGCGGCAGTTTCAGCAGGCCACGCACAGAACGCACCCATGGGGCCGTGGTCCGGGCGATTCGACCGGGACGCGGCGATGTCGCTCAGCGATTGCGCGCGCATCCAGTGGTCGGTCAACAATTCATGCTCGACGAAGTCGGTCATTTCGGTGCGCATTTGGGGTGTCAGGTCGTTGGGAATAGTGAGGCCAATCGTGGCGAAGTCAAAGACGTGACGGACCTGGACTTTGGTGCCGTCTTCGTATTGGGCGCTCCAAATGCCCTGGCCGGGTTCATAAAGGGCCAAAATCGCGGGAAGCAAATGATTCGCGTCAGCGCGCAGTTCTGCGGCGCGGGTTTTATTTCCTTCGGCTTCCTGGATTTCGGCAACGCGGCGCATCATCCAAACATTGGCGGCATTGAAGGAGGCAACTTCATGGATATAGGTAGGGACACACTCCAGAAGATTGGCGGGCAGGCCATAATCGGCAAGGGTTTGGCCAGGTTTAACGAGAGATTTCCAATTGGTGGCGATGGCATCCATGTGCTCAAGCACGGTTTGGTCACCCACTTTTTCGGAGAGGAACGCGCGGTCGCCGGTGACGTTGAGATAATCGTTGAGCAGGATGAAAACGGAATAATCGTTGGCGCTATACCATGGGCCCTGGAGTGTGCCGGTCTGATATTCCTCGGCGTAGCCGTTATAGATGCCTTTTGCCAGCCAGGAGCGGAGGCAGTTTTTAAGCGTGACGGGATCAAGCATGGCGAAGGCGGTGGCCCATTCTCGGGTGTCCCAGAAATACATCATGGTGCAGTTGCTTTCGGGCGTATTGCTGACATAAACACGCGGCGCAACGGGGAATCCTGTGCGCAGTACGCTCAAAAGAGAAAGAGCGCTCATATAATATATGCGGCGAAGCTGGGCATCAGGAGTCACGAGCACAGGCAGGTTGCCAGAGAACTCGGGATTCCCGGGAGTGAACATGGCGTCGAAGCGCTTTTGCCAATCGTCCTGGACCTGATTGAAAGTTTTATCGAAGGATTGGGTCCAGGTTTCGGCAAGATTTTGCACGGCCCCTGGATTTTCACCGATGGCGAGAGCGTAATTGATGGTCGCTGAAGCTCCCGGTTTTAGGTGGAGATGCCAGACCGCGTAAGCGGAAGTTCCTTCGGTGGACAAGGCATCCGGTTTTTGTTCGAAGCTGAAGCAATTGGCGAGGTGGTTCGACTCGTCGTTAAGTAGAAGAGTGCGGCGACTCGGTGCGGGTGTGGGCAGGAATCGATCGGGCGCGGTTTTGTCCCGGGGAACTCCCCAACTCCATTTATCGTGGTGAGAAGTGGCGGCGGATAAGTTGATTTTTATTTCGAAAGTTTGGCGAGCGGTTCCGGTGTTGGTGACGGCGATGTGAAATAACAGTCCGCGTTCTGTATAAGGCATGCGAACGGCGGTTTCGATGTCGAGGTTGGTCGCGGCGGCTTTACGCAGGACTTGATAAGCGAACCAGCGGGTTTGTTCGAGCACCGGCTTTTGACCGTCAACCAGCAGAGAGCCGGTATCGGCAGTGAGCGTGATGGGTGGAAAGCTAAGGTCTCCAATAGCGAGTGCATCACGCGATTCTTTGCCTGAGCCGAGGGAATTATTGAGCGCTGGCAAGGAGAGAAGGTTAGAAGCGCATTGCCAGTTTCCGGCTAGTTCGTCCAGAGAAGGGATATTGGTCGAGGTCTGGCTGAAAGCCATAGGGGCGTTGGCCGTGATGATGAATAACAACGCAAGGTGGCCCAATTTCAAGATGAAGGTATTTATTTTCAATGGCAATTAAGTGAGTTCAAGGGATTCTATGCTAAATCGTCCTGAGGGCAAGTATGGTGACTGCGTCATGGCCATCGTGTGCCGCACCTGATTTTGATCGAATAAACAGAATGACCAAAATCTTGAGCCACAGATGGCCACCCGCCTTCGCGATGCTTCGGCGCGGCAAGCCCAAGCAGGAAAAAATGATACCCCCCCCGGGGGGGCTAAAAAGGCTGGAATAGGTGTAAATAGGCTACAATAGCTTACAATAGGCTTCAGAAAAGTGACTGCGATAACCGGGTTATGGCCACCAAGTAGATGAGATGGGATGGGACGAACAGGACTTATAGGACGGATGAGTGGATGGGTGGATATTGGGATTGATAGATTGCACGGTTCGCAATGACGGTGGACTCGTGAGCGCCCGCTCGCCGGGTTTTTTGGTTTGTGACGGTTTGTAATCGGTTTGATTCCCTTATTTTCGGGCCTGATTTTTAGTCTGTGACAGGTTGGTGGAGAGGTCTGTCCCGGGCCGTTCTCAACCCTAATCAACCTTTCACAAACTGAACGAAGGGTTGATTTAGGGTGAGGATCGGTGCGAAGCGAAAACAGAAACCGCGGATTACGCGGATTAAAACCAGCTAACCTGAATGATAAATACTCCCGTTCAGATAAGTTAGTTTTTAGCTCGCCCTCACCTGTTTCCTCTCCCCTAGGAGAGGACATACCATCGGCAGATTTGCCCAGTGAGTTCAATGGTCCGGCCTCGACCGTCTTCAGTGGTTTTATATGCCAGATTGAAGTCAGCAACGTCCTGGGCAATGAAACGCCAACACTGCATCCGTAGCCACAACTGTCCTGGGCACGAAACATCCGGCCAGTTTACCAGAAAATGGGAAATTCCATAGTTCGCCACTACCGCAAAACGCCTGCGGTAGATTCATTGGATTCATTTTTTGGTGAAGGAGGGACATGCCTGGCAAAGCCGATCTTGCCCTGATAGTGAAATGCAAAAAAGCGGCTTCGCTGAACGGAGCCGCTTATCGCTGACGAGAACTGAACTGGTTATTCCGGCATCAAGACGGAATCAATCACTTGAATCACGCCATTGGACTGATACACGTCGTAGATGGAAATGTTGGCCATATTGCCTTTTTCATCTTTCAGGACGATGTTGCGATCGCCATTCATCATGGCTGTCAATTTCCCGCCTTGAACCGTTGTCAAAACTGCCATGCCATCGCCCGCCTTGATCAACTTCATCAGGGACTTGTAGTCCAATTTGCCGGCGACGACGTGGTAAGTCAGGATTTTGGTGAGGGTGGCTTTGTTTTCGGGCTTCACCAGGGTATCCACGGTTCCCGCCGGAAGTTTGCCAAAGGCTTCATCGGTGGGCGCAAAGACGGTGAATGGCCCCTGGCCCTTCAATGTTGAGACGAGGTCGGCCGCCTTGACAGCCGCCACGAGCGTTTTGTGATCGCCCGAATTCATGGCATTATCAACGATGTCCTTTTGGGGATACATCTGCATGCCACCTACCCAGACGGTATCTGCGGCAAAAGCGGAAGATGAAGCTAACGCCAATGCCAGCACCACGGTTTTTAGATTACGAATCATATGTTTTTTCTTCTTTGGTTAAGTGATTGTCCTTAAACGGCCGGGTTCCATCCGGAGTCCGGCCGAGAACAACATCCACCATTCAGAACGAACCACCCCGAGGTTTGGATGCACTGAAAAGAATTTATCGCCCTCCGAACAGAAATACGTGGCGGAATGAGAGAGGAAGACTGGAATTATCCGCCCATCAATACCAGTTCTTTTAGCGTAGGCACAGGCAGTCCGCCTTTCGGCTCCATGGTGACGGCGAATTTGTTGGCCGATTCAATCAGCCGGTCGGTCTTGAATTGCAAACGCATGTTGCCCTGGGCATCGACTTGAAAGACGCCGGCACTGACTGGCGCGGAATATTGGGGATCAATCACCCATAACTGATAGTCCCGGTCCACGGGCAGCGGTTTGAGATTTTGCACGACGAAGACACCACGCTGTTGCTGGTTGTCCCACAGGCTCACTGCCACCGCCTTGGGAGAATCCGCCAGCATGGAATTGAGCATGGCAATGCGGAGGCCAGCCAGCCGATTTGTTTCCTGCAATGACGCCACCTTCTGTTTCAAATCCTGCGTTTCGTTGCGCAACGATTCAGCCATCTGATCCAGGCTGGCCAAGCGTTTTGCCTGGTCGTCATTTTTTTGCCGCAAGGCTTTTTGCTGGGACAAAGATATTAGGCAGAAAATCGCCAGGCATGCCGCCAGGGCCCAGGGTAACCAGATCACCTGGTTTTCAGAACGTTGTGCCGTGGCTGGCAGCGCAGTCACCTTTTCCTGAGCGTCAATTTGCGCCAGAATTTTTTTCTTCAACGCCGGTGGCGGCGTGACCTGCGGCAACGAACCTGCCAGGGCATCGCGCGAATCGCGAAGGGCCGCCACGAGTTGTTGCAACCCGGCATCCCGCTGCAGGGTCGCTTCGAAGGCGCGCGTTTCTTCCGGCGTCAGCACGCCGAGAACATACAAACCCGCTTGTTCTTCCATGCGCTCGTCAATCATATGAATCCCTCCAGTTTTTCGCGCAGTTTCAACATTCCGCGCCGGATGCGCGCCTTGATAGTGCCTAAAGGTTCCTGCAAAGTTTTGGCGATTTCGTCCTGGGTCAACCCGCTGAAAAATGCCAGTTCAATCGCGCGTCTCTGGTCTGACGGCAAAGCGGCGACGACCGACCGAACCATTTCCGCGTTTTCCTTGCCATGCAGTCTTTCGTTGGCTGATGGGGAATCCTCCGGCAAAACGGCCTCCGCGGTGGCCTGTTCCAAAAGCCTGGAGCGGCGTTGCGAAGCGCGGATACGGTCAATCGCCTTGTTCCGCGTGAGTGTCACCGCCCAGCTCACGGGTTTACCGAGCAATTGGTCGTAAGCATCAGCCTTGTTCCAAATCTGCATGAAAACCTCTTGCAACACGTCCTCGGCTTCTTTGGAATCGTTGAGCACTTTTAAGGCGATGGAAAACAAAAGGCCGGAGTACTGGTCATAAAAATCAGAAAAGGCGGAACGATCCCGGTCGGCTATGCGCCGGAGGAGTTCCACGTCTCGCTCAAAATTTAAAGCGGGTTCGCTCATTCCATCAAAAGCCAGCATGAAACAAAATCGCGGTAACAAATCCAACGATATCGAATGGCCTTTATGGCATACGGGTTGAAACATAACAAACCAAAAACGGTTCACAAGCACCATGCCTGACTATGAAACGCTTGCGATCTCCAAATAGATGCAATTTCTCCGCGCAGGCATCCAAAACGGGTGGACACACGTTTATTTATTGTTGCCGCCAACCACAACGAATGTGAATAAGCCATTAGATAAGTTTTCCCATCGCAAACTGAAGGTGCGCTTCAGGCGAACTGTCGTATTCATGCCCCAAATCAAATTGAGGCGGCCTCAATTTCCCACCGTCAGGATAAGATGGGGGAGATTAAGTTGTTTCCTGGTTGTTTAAATAACTACAGGGATGCTCGACAAAGTCTCGCCATTTACCGTTAAAATAAAGGCTGGAAGCACCAGGCCGATTGCTTCAAAAGAATGGCAATGAACTGTTAAATTGTTGCTATAGTGATAAATCAGTCAAATATTATTAATCATAGCTGATTTTTCCTGATTCTCTTGTTTCTTTTGATTTTCGTCCTGTTCCTGATTATATATCGCCATTAAACGCTTGTCCGAATAGCTTAGTTCAAAGCCTGTATCACCATTGGTGTCAAAATTTGGGTCGATCCTTAACACGGCAAAATCATCTTCGGTGCCGAAAAAATAATCTTTGAGGTTATCTATTTACCAAATAGTAACGTTATTGGATATGTAGGCATGCCAACAAAAGAGGGGATTTATGCCGATTGAATTAAGGCTTTGATTGGGAATGTTCGTGCAAAAGTGTGTCAGCAATATCTACTGCCAAAAGTGCCGCCTGCCTACCAGCCACCAGAAATATAATAGCGCCTATGGCACTCACAATGGATAGCAGAACATCAATCCAGCCACCTCCATCGCCATTCAAAATGGTAGCCCGGCCATTCAAAACCCCAATTAGCAGTCCAATGATTGCAGCAACAAACCCGATGATATAAACCACATCAATTACTTGCCGCAATTGCTTATAGCATGAATTGTCTCGAATTAATTCAAGATGCATTTGGGCCGCTGAAACCTGTTTCGTTTTTAATTCAGGCAATTCCTTTGGCGGCGGGGATTGCGTTTCTTTTTTCGGCGCCAGCAGGATGGTTTGACCGCAATCAGGGCATTGTGCTTCTTGTCCAATCATCCAGTCGTCATGTTCGATATTTATTCCGCAATTATGGCATGATGTTTTTAGTGTCATTTTCCCTTTCTGTCGGATGCAAAAGCAAAAAGGACGTGCAGCCAGCACACCACCCGGAGGGTTACGACGCCCTTTTGGAAGAATGCACAAAGCCACACGCCCAGCCGGGGCGGGAGCGGTGAGATTCTTCCAAGAGAAATGTCGTAATTTCCGGGTATCCCTTTACGCTTCGCTAAATTTTCAGGAGGCATTTTTTCCCAGAATCATCCAAAAAGTAAAGCCGTAAGCGCTTTAGGCAGTGTTTTATAGGGCACTATGTTTACTCATAAACCTTAATGATTAGTTATCTAAAAACTATAAAAACATAATAAATTCACAAATTAAGGGATATATGCGTAATTCAGGTAAACAAAAAGTGATTCATAAAACCGAAAAAAAGCTTGACTTGTTTAGTAAACAATATAGGATTTCCAAAATGAATAGTGGCAATACAACTGATTCTTTGGCTGTCCTTCTCGCAAAATGCGAAGCCGATATTCAAGCATTAAGACAGCAATTGGCCGTTTTGGAGGCTAAACGGGAAAATTTAATCCTCTTTCAACAGGAATCTAAAAAGATCACTAATCCTCAATCAGAGCCCGATAAATTTAGGGAAATTGGACTTACCGAGGCCGCCGAAATTGCCATTAATGATTTGTGGAAAATCCGAGGCACATCTTCTTCCGTAGCCGAAATTAAGAATTATTTATTGGCTCATGGATTTCAAGCAACCACCAATTTTGATAATGCTATCTATGGAATATTGGCGAGGTTGATTGTTAGGAATCGAATTTTATTTGGAAAGGGCCATGGGATAAAAACGTTTTTGCCCAAAACTTGAATTTTTTGGAACGGGAGCGGGCGTTGATAATGCGTCCCATAAGCGCGAAATCCGCTCCCTAATCCCAAATCTAAAAAATGCCCTGCCGGTGCTTGTAACACTGACAGGGCCCAATAAAGAGCCGAGGCTCTCAATTGCGAATCGTGGTAGATTCTTGCAATAGAGTAGTCCTTTGGCCGAGAAAGGTCAATTGAATTGCAGGGATTGCCGGGGAAATAAGATTAAGAAATTTGGCAGTTTTAAAAATAGAAACGGAACAGTTCAGCGTTATTTTTGCCATGATTGTAATAGGACTTTTAGCTTGTCCAATAATAACGGGATGAGGCTGGAAAAGAGCAAAATCGCTCTGGCCATCAAGCTACTCTGTGAATCCTCCGGCATTCGCCAAACTTCCAGGATCGTTGGGATCCATCAAGACACGGTTCTAAAGATTCTCAAAATCTCGGGAACCATCGCCGGCCAATTCATGGAGCAAAAAGCCAGGGATTTGAAATGCGAAGTCGTAGCCGCTGATGAAGTTCATTCCTATGTTTATCGGCGTGATGTCTGGTTGAAAGAATCAGGATCAGGAAGAGGAACCCATTTCACTTTCTTTGCTGTTGATCAAAAATCCAAATTCATCATCAGCACCCATACCAATGACCGATCAGGTTCTGCAGCAGAAACTTTCCTTAAAACATTAAAAGGCCGCGTGGCTGGTCAGTTCCAGCTTAATACCGATGCCTGGACCGGATATTGTGGACGGGCTGGAAGCACCAATGTTATCAAGCGTGTATTTGAGAAAGGAATTCATCATGCCAGCGAACAAAAGACCTTCTACAAGATCGGCCATTTCACTTCCAAGAAACTCGCTAATACCATTCGTAAAGCACGGATAGGGAATCCAGATTTGGATAAAGCCTCAACTTCAGTCGTAGAGCGTACGAATTTGAACCTTCGCCATTTCGTCCGACGATTTACAAGATGTACTTTGTCCTTCTCCAAAAAGCTGATTAATCATAGGCTGGCGGTAGATCTATTTGTCTGGTATTCCAACTTTGCTCGGAAACATTTAACCATTAAAACCACTCCCGCTCTTGCTTTAAATATCCCTGTTGCTATAATGAATACTGCAGATTTGTGGAATATAGGGGTTAGCAACAATTAATCAGGGCAGCGTCAAAAGAATTGAAATGAACTATTGACTTCGATCTTCTGTTTGATAAGATTTCAACCCTTTATTTGATGAAAACGCATTTGCCTAAAGTGAACGTAGACGAGCGCAAGTGGCATGTTATTGATGCCGATGGCGCGGTGCTGGGCCGTTTGGCCGTACAAGTGGCCGACATTTTGCGCGGCAAAAACAAGCCCGTCTATACGCCGCACCTTGATGCGGGAGATTTTGTAGTGGTGATCAACGCGGAAAAAGTGCGCGTGACCGGCAAGAAAGAAACCCAAAAGGAATACATGTCGTATTCCGGCTGGAAGGGCGGCGAAAAGTATACCAGGGTGGAACAACTTCGCGCGAAGCATCCGGAACTGCTGATTGAACACGCCGTCAAAGGAATGATTCCCAAGAACCGGCTCGGACGGGTTTTGCTCACGAAACTGAAAGTATTCAAAGGCCCGAAACATCCGCACCAGGCGCAGCAGCCCGCCACGCTCAAAGCGGCGGCTTAAAAATTTCAACCTAAAGAAAGACCAAGATGGCAGCAAAAACGACAAACGATTTTATCGGCACAGGACGGCGCAAAACTGCGGTGGCGCGGGTCCGTCTCGCGAGCGGCAGCGGCAAGATCACTGTGAACGGCCGCCCGTTTGAAAATTATTTCCCGCTCGAAACGTTGCGGGCCACGGCGTCTCAGCCGTTGTCTGTAACCAGCACGACGGAAAAGCTGGACGCGAGAGTGAATGTCAGCGGCGGCGGCCCGAACGGCCAGGCCGGCGCGGTGAGCCATGGCATTGCCCGGGCCTTGTTGAAATTTGACGCGAACCTGCGTCCCCAGTTAAAGGCAGAAGGCTTGCTCACGCGCGATTCGCGCATGAAAGAGCGCAAGAAGTACGGCCAGCCGGGTGCGCGCAAACGGTTCCAATTCTCGAAACGTTAATCGCTCTGGAAATTTTCAAAACCCCGCTGGACACTCCGGCGGGGTTTTTTATTTTATGAAATCCTACGAAATCATTAATGGCGATGTGCTCATCTCGGACGACAAAAAGTTGCTGGATCGCAAATTGATCCACGGCTTCCTGGGTGAGCGCAGTTACTGGGCGCAAGGTGTGCCGATGGAAATCATTAATCGTTCCATCGAGAACTCGCTGTGCTTTGGTGTTTACAAGGCGGGCCGGCAAATCGGCTTTGCGCGGGCGGTGACAGATTGCGCGACGTTTGCCTGGCTGGCGGATGTGTTCATCGTAGAGGAAGAGCGGGCTGGTGGATTTGGGAAAAAATTAGTTGCAGCGGTGCGCGTGCATCCGCAACTTCAAGGCTTGCGGCTTTTCCTCCTGGGAACGCGGGACGCGCACAAACTCTACGAGCAGTTTGGTTTTACTTCCCTAAAGCACAGTGAACGTTTTATGGAAATCCGGGCGGAGAACAGTTACAAATCTGTGAGTTGAATTTTTTGAAATGAAAACGAAAAAAATCGCAATCGTCGGCGCATCGGGATATTCGGGCGAAGTCCTGGTGCAATTGTTGTTGAACCATCCGCACGCGGAATTGGTGGCGGTGACGTCGCGCCAAAATACGGGGCTGACGCTGGCGCAGGTTTTTCCGAAGTTCGCCGGGCATCCGAAATCCAAGGCGATTCGTTTTACCGAGCCGAACACAGAAGTGGTGACCAAACAGGCGGACATTGCTTTCCTGGCGTTGCCTCACGGAGTCGCAGCGGAATATGCGGTTCCGTTTATCAATGCGGGATGTGTGGTGATTGATCTGAGCGCGGACTTCCGGCTGAAAAGCCCGGAGACGTATAAGGAATTTTATGCACACGATCATTCAGCGCCGGACCTGTTGAAGAAATCGGTTTATGGATTGCCGGAAATCCACCGGGAGCAGATCAAAAAAGGGCTGTTGATTGCGTCCCCAGGTTGTTACCCGACGAGCATATTGTTGCCGACAATTCCGTTGCTCAAAGCAGGGCTCATCAAGCCGGGCAGCATTATCGCGGATTCGTTGAGCGGTGTGAGCGGGGCAGGGCGCAAGGCAGAGTTGGATTATCTTTTCTGCGAGTGCAATGAAAGCATGCGGCCCTATGGCGTGCCGAAACACCGGCATTTGTCGGAAATCGAAGAACAGCTTTCGCTCGCGGCAAAGACGCAAGTGGTTGCGCAATTTACGCCGCATTTGATTCCGGTGAATCGGGGCATTTTGACGACGTTGTACCTGGAGCCGACGGGAAAATTGACCCAGGAAGCCATTGCTGACTGTTACCAGAAAGCCTACGGCAACGAGCCGTTTGTGCGGTTGCTGGAAGGCAAGAGTTTGCCGGACACCAAGAATGTGGTGGGGACGAACAACATCGAAATCGCGTGGCGATTGGACCCGCGGACGGGCCGGCTGATCGTGATGAGCGCGCTGGATAATCTGGTGAAGGGCGCGAGTGGCCAAGCGGTGCAAAGCATGAATATCATTTGCGACTTTCCGGAAACGGCGGGATTAGTTTAATCGTCGTCGGTCATAGACCGTTGCTACAACTCCAATTTTTTTGTGGCCGCAGAAAAACCAGGTTCCGAACATTTGAACGAGCCAGTCCTGCCGTTTGCGCAGCAGGATTTCACGACCATTTCCCGGGAACTGACTGTGGAGCAGGCGCTGGCGGTGATTCGCAGCCGGGGCGTCGGCGAAAAGGTGATCTATTTCTATGTCGTGGATGACGCGCAGCGGCTCGTGGGCGTAGTGCCGACGCGCCGATTGCTCGTGGCGCAGCTTAACCAAAAGCTGGAAGAGTTGATGATTCGGAACGTGTACGCGATTCCAGCCACGGCCACGGTCATGGATGCGTGTGAATTTTTTACATTGTACAAATTTTTCGCGTTCCCAGTGATTGACGCGGAGCGGCGCGTCGTTGGGGTGGTGGATGTGAGTTTGTTTACCGATGAGGTTTTTGACATCGCCGAGCGCGAGCAGATGGAAGGCGTGTTTGAAGCGATCGGTTTTCGGGTATCGCAAGTGCGGGACGCTTCGCCATTGCGGGCGTTTCGATTTCGGTTTCCGTGGCTGCTGGCGACGATCCTGAGCGGCACGCTCTGCGCGATTTTGGCGGACGCCTATAAACTGACGCTGGCGAAGAGCCTGGTGATCGCTTTTTTCCTGACGATGATTTTGGGGCTGGGCGAAAGCGTGAGCATCCAGTCCATGACGGTGACGATCCAGTCGCTGCGCAACAACAAGCCGACACGACGATGGTACTGGGCGACATTGAAACGCGAGATCGTGACCGCGCTTTTTCTGGGAAGTGTGTGCGGGCTGGTCGTGGGATTGATTGTTTTGTTCTGGCAACGCGATGAACCGGCAGCGTTTGTAATTGGGACAAGCGTGGGGTTCTGTTTGTGCGCGGCGTGCGTGACGGGATTGAGCGTGCCTACGTTGCTGCACGCGCTGAAGCTCGACCCGAAGATCGCCGCGGGGCCGATTACGCTCGCGCTGGCGGACATCTTTACGCTGCTATTTTATTTCAGCCTTGCGAAATATTTTTTGTAAATGCCTGCGATATCAAAAGAGAAAAAAGTACAAACTGCGAAATGGAATGCCGCTGATTACGCGGCCAATTCCGTGGTGCAGCAGTCGTGGGCGCGTGAACTCATCGCCAAACTGCATTTGCGGGGAGACGAGCATATTTTGGACGTGGGCTGTGGCGATGGCAAGGTGACGGCGGAAATCGCGCGGGCGGTGCCGCGAGGTTCGGTTACGGGCATTGATGCATCGGCGGAGATGATTGCGTTCGCAAAAAAAACATTTCCTCGGAAGGAATTGCCGAACCTGGAGTTTCACGTGATGGACGCGCGGGAGATTGAATTGGAGAAACGGTTCGATTTGGTTTTCTCGAACGCGGCGTTGCATTGGGTGGATAATCACCAGAAATTTTTGCAGGGTGCGTCGACGGTTTTGAAGCCGGGTGGCCGATTGGTAGTTTCCTGTGGCGGAAAGGGGAATGCACAGGATGTTTTTGTGGCGTTGCGGCCGGAGTTGCGGTTGAAGCATTGGCGGGAGTATTTTCGCCAAATGCCGGAGCCGTATTTTTTTTATGCGCCGGACGAATACAAGAAATGGCTGACGAAGGCGGGTTTCAAGGTGCAAAGCGTCCAGCTCGCTCCGAAGGACACGACTTATCCGGGTATGGAGGGTTTTGCCACGTGGCTTCGGACGACGTGGATTCCCTACGTGCAATGTGTGCCGGAGGAAACGCGCGAGAAATTTATCGCGGCGGTGACGCAACGATACATCACGAAGCATCCCCTGGACGCGGAAAACAGGGTGCATGTGAAAATGGTGCGGCTGGAAATTGATGCGGTTAAAATTTAACAGGTGGCCAAAATTCCTTATTTTGAAGTCGATGCTTTCGCGGGCAAATTGTTTCGCGGAAATCCCGCGGGCGTTTGTCCGCTCCAGAAGTGGCTGGAGGACGGGCTGATGCAGAACATTGCGGCGGAAAATAATTTGGCTGAAACGGCTTTTTTTGTGCCGCGCGGCGATGACTATGATTTGCGCTGGTTCACCCCGACGGTGGAAGTTGACCTGTGCGGGCATGCAACGCTGGCGGCGGCATTCGTCCTGTTTTCAGAATTAGGTCTTCGCAAAGATACCGTCCATTTTCACTCGCGCAGCGGACTTTTGACTGTATCAAGAAGTGGCGATATTTTAACGCTCGATTTTCCATCGCGACCGCCCAGGCCTTGCACGGCACCGAAAGCTTTGATTGATGGGCTGGGTGCAAAACCAATTGAAATCTCGAAAGCGCGCGACTACTTTGCGGTTTTTAACAACGAACAGGAGATTCGTTCATTGCGGCCGGATTTTGGCCTGCTGGGGACGCTGGACGAAAAGGTGATTGTTACCGCGCCGGGCAGCGACTGCGATTTTGTGTCCCGTTTTTTTGCGCCGACGGCCGGCATTAATGAAGATCCCGTGACTGGTTCGGCCCATTGCACGTTGATTCCGTACTGGTCGCAACGACTTGGCAAGACCAGGCTGTTCGCGCGGCAGCTTTCCAAGCGGGGTGGTGAACTTTTTTGTGAGCAGGCAGGCGATCGTGTCCGCATCGGCGGCAACGCGGTGCTTTATCTGCGGGGTGAAATCGAATTGAAAGACGTCAAATAATGAAAATGAAAGAAATTGCAGGTTCAGTGGTCGCGCCGAAAGGTTTTTTGACCGGCGGCGTGTTTTGCGACATCAAAAAGCTCGGTACAGGCAAAGGCTCGGACAAAGGCCAGAAACGCGACCTGGCGTTGATTGTTTCGGAAGTGCCGGCGGCGGTAGCCGGGCTATACACGACCAACCAGGTTTGCGCGGCACCGGTGAAAATTTGTTTGGCGCGAATGAAGAAAGGCGTGGGCCACGCAATCGTGGTCAATTCAGGCAATGCAAACGCCTGCACAGGAAAGCAGGGGATGAAGGACGCAGAAGCGATGGCGAGCACGGCGGGCGGAGAATTGAATATGGCGCCATCGACAATTTTTGTGGGTTCGACGGGAAGAATCGGCGTCACGATGCCGATGGACAACGTGAAGCGGGGAATTCTCGCGGCGGCGAAGGTGCTGGGAAATTCCATTGAGCACGCGGCGCATGCGGCTGAAGCAATCATGACCAGTGATTCGCGGCCCAAGCAGGTCGCCATAGAATTTTCGCTGGGCGGCAAGACCGTGCGGATTGGCGGGATGTGCAAAGGTGCCGGAATGATCCAGCCGGGAATGAGCGCGACTGGCCATCGGCCGGCGGCGATGCCATTGCACGCGACGATGCTGGGTTTTGTGACGACGGACGCGGCGGTGGATTCCAAGGTGTTGCAGACGGCATTGAATGAGGCTGTGGCGCAGAGTTTTAATCGGATTACCGTGGATGGCGACATGAGTACGAATGACACGGTGCTCGTGCTGGCGAACGGCCTTGCGGGAAACAAAAAATTTGGCGCGAAGAGTCCGGAATTTAAAACGTTCCAGACGGCGCTGAATCATGTGTGCCTGGAATTGGCAAAGATGATTGTGCGGGACGGGGAGGGGGTTCATCGCATCGTGACGGTGCGAGTCACTGGCGCGAAGAACATGGCGGACGCTGATGCGGCGGCGCGGGCAGTGGGCAACAGTCCGCTGGTAAAGACGAGCTGGCACGGCGGTGACCCGAACTGGGGGCGCATCATTGACGCGATTGGTTATTCGCAGGCGCAGGTCGTGGAGGAAAAAGTGGACCTGGGATACAGCGCGCCGGGTTCGAAGGACATTCTTTGGAGCTTGAAACGGGGGCAGCCGACGGCAGCAACGTTTAAGGAACTGTGCGCGGCGGTAGCGCCGAAAGAATTTGATTTGCACATCCGGTTGAACCTCGGCAAAGCGAGCGCGGTGATTTACGCGGCGGATTTGACGGAGGATTATGTGAGTTATAATAAGGGAGATGTGGGAGATCCGACCAGTTTGGGCGGATAACCTATGAATTTTTCTAGGAACAA
>Ga0206856_10299_pt1 | contig 14724 bp, 13 predicted proteins | sample Alteio_BWOrgCont_48_FD_152630 | JGI IMG/M metagenome (GOLD analysis project Ga0206856, IMG submission 152630) | Enriched cells from forest soil in Barre Woods Harvard Forest LTER site, Petersham, Massachusetts, United States -... | ecosystem: Environmental > Terrestrial > Soil > Temperate forest >...
GTGTAAGCTTCGAGTTCTGCCGGAGTGCCTATATTGACACTTTCCAATTCCGGTTCAATGCGTTTGTTGAGCCCGGAGAGCACTTTGCCTGCACCGACTTCAACCGTGCACTGCACGCCCTGCGCCTTCATATACTGGATGATTTCACGCCAGCGCACGACGCCAGTGACTTGCTCCACCAATAATTGGCGAATGATTTTCGGATCGGTTTCCGCTTTGGCGGTGACGTTGGCCACCACGGGAACCACCGGAACCATGATTTTTGCCGCCGATAAGGCTTCGGCCATCACGCCGGAGGCAGGCGCCATCAGCGGGCAATGGAACGGCGCACTGACTTCAAGCATAATCGCGCGTTTAATGCCGCGATCCTTGGCAATGGCGATCGCGCGTTCAACAGCGGATTTCGCACCGCTGATCACTACTTGTCCGGGCGCATTATCGTTGGCGACGCAGCAGACTTCGTCCTGCGCGGCGTCTTTGGCAATCGCTTCGGCCTGATCGCAATCGGCACCGAGCAACGCCGCCATTGCACCCTGCCCCGCTGGCACTGCCCGTTGCATCGCCTGACCGCGCACGCGAAGCAAACGTGCCGTATCGGTAAGACTCAACGCTCCCGCCGCGCATAACGCCGAATATTCACCCAGCGAATGTCCGGCAACAAAACTCGCATCACGCGCCAGATCAAATCCCAATTCCTTTTGCATCACCCTAAACACCGCCATCGACGTTGCCATAATGGCGGGTTGAGCGTTTTGCGTCATGGTGAGGATATTCTGTGGGCCTTCGAATATTACCGAAGACAGTTTCTCGTTCAGTGCGGCATCCACTTCTTCAAACACTTCACGGGCACAGGCGAAATTCGTGTACATCTCCAGCCCCATGCCGACAACCTGCGATCCCTGACCGGGAAAAAGCAGTGCTTTTTTCATCTTTTTCAATCCTTTTGTCATTTATGGTTTCCCCACATAAGGGCACGATTACTAATGTAATCGCTGGCAGTTGGCAAATTGTTTGAGGGGTCAGGATTCGGGATTCAGGATTCAGGAAGGTAAAAAACTCTTCCCCTAAATCCTGAATCCCGAATCCTGACCCCTTATTTTCACTTGCAATCCGGGAAGAAACGGCTATTAATGACAGCCCTTTTTAAGGATACACAGGTCGGTCAACGCGAACCACACCGGAATGTGTAGTTTTTTCAGTGGTTTGATTAGGAGCTAGGTATGCCGCTTTACGAAAGCACATTTATCACCCGTCAGGACTTAAGCCGTCAGGACATCACCAAACTCAGCGAAAGCCTGACCTCGATCATCGAGCAGGGCGGTGGCAAAGTTGTTAAAAACGAATATTGGGGCATCCGCGGCCTCGCTTATCGCATCCGCAAAAACCGTAAAGGTCATTACTCGATGCTCGCGATTGATGCGCCACCAGCTGCGATTACCGAAATGGAACGCAACATGCACATCAATGAAGATATCATCCGCACGCTGACCGTTCGCGTCGATGCAATCGAAGAAGGCCCGTCGGCCATGATGCAGCAATCACGCGGTCGTGACGAATACGTCGCTGATGGCGAAGTGGTTCCCGTTGAAATCGCAGCGGAAGCCATCATCACCGAAGAACCCTTAGCATAATAGAGAGATAGATCATGGAAAGACCGCAACAAGACGCAGGCCAGGGACGCAAAGTGTTCTTCCGCCGCAAAAAATCCTGCCCACTCACCGGCACCAACGCACCGAAGATCGATTACAAAGATACCAAGCTGCTGTTGCGCTTCGTATCCGAGCGCGGTAAAATTCTGCCGAGCCGTATCACCTCCGTGTGCCATAAAAAGCAGCGCTCGCTCGCGACCGCTATCAAACGCGCCCGCAACCTTGCGATCTTGCCGTTCGTAACTAAATAAAGGGATTGGGGATTAGGCTTTAGGGATTGGGGAGGTGTGATGTTTATATTTTTTCCCCTAATGCCCAATGCCTAATCTCCCCTCTCTAAGATTTCCCATCGCTACTGGCTTACTGGCCGGAAGCCTGTTTGTCCTGATGGCCGCCATCGGGCTTGGGTTTGTGTTCCTGTTTCTCCCAACGTTACCGTTATTTTATTTAGGCCTCGGCAAAAATTCCGAAAAACTTTCGATAGCCATTGGTGTCGCCAGCATGATTATCGCACTTTCTATGGGATTACCCATGGGGTTGTTATTCCTAATCTTTTTAGGGTTTCCCGTTTCGTATGTGTCGAAACACAGCCTGAGGCGGCGGGTTCAGGGGACTCAGGTGCAGTGGCTTCCCGTTGGCAACATCATTATATCGTTAATGCTGTATGGCTGCGGGTTGGTGGCGTTCATCGCGCTTTATTACATGAGTCAGGATACCAGCCTGCCGAAGATTCTCTCCGCCAACATCCACACCGCTTTTGCCGATTTGGGGGACGATTACAGCGACGTAATCGAAACGCTTTCCGGCGAACTCTCGTTCCTCACCTTCCCGGTCACTTTGTGGCTGTGGGCGATATTGCTGTATGGCCATGCCTGGCTGGCCAACCGCTTGCTTACCCGCCGCGGGGCTTCGCTTCGCCCGGATTTTTCCGTGCAAATTTTTACGATTCCCGGCTGGATGCTGAGTTTGCTCGGCATTTGCGCGCTGGCATCGCTGATCGGCAGTGAATCGGTCAGTTTCCTGGGCAAAAGCACCATCCTATCCCTGATGCTGCCGTATTTTTTTCTGGGGATAAGCCTGATGCATAATGCCTGCAAGGCGCTGCCGAGCCGCAGAATTCTCCTGTTTTTCGTTTATTTTATGATTGTTAGCCAGTTCTGGCCGGCGCTGATCCTCGCTGCGGTGGGATTATGGCATCAGGTGAAGTCGATGGGAATGCACCCGCACAAAACCCCCTAAAAACCTAATATTGTCATACCAAAAGCCGGTTTTCTCCATGCCAGCCCTATAAAAATTTTGGGGAAGCCTAACCAAACGTTAAGAGGAATGGGGTATAATGGTGCGTAAGTGGTATTTACCAAATTATTGAGATAAATCATGGCTGAAGAGAACAACATTATATTAAGCGACACAGAACGCCAACAATATCGAGGATGGCTGGAGGCTGCTTTAGAAGCTGTGCAGGGATATAACGGCTCTGAGGCAGCAGATGAGCGGCTGTTTGAGCCGTTATTAGCGATAGACGCATTTACCCTGGGTAAAAACGGAAGCGTGCGCTCTGACGCGCTTGAACGTCGGTTTTCCAAACAGGCATGGCCTGAAAACCCCTCTGCCTGTAAATGTATGAACGATTTTCTAAGCGCCGCCTGGGACTCCTATGAGCGTAAACTGGAGGAAGCTCAGGATTATCGGGCGGTTCTTCCCCTTTTGGCGCAAGGGGGTGCGGTTATAAAGCACTCTGACAAAACATTCGTACCAACCGGAGAGGGAAGCATTAAAGAAGCCACGTCTGATAATCCACAGCCGGTGGAATGGAAGGCACAGCCCAGGTTGGCGATGCTAATAAAGCACCTGAAAGAAGAAAAAATATATACCGATGACCTGATTGTTTACACATGCACGCCAGACCCCGGCATGGTGCGTCGATCGCCGTATATTGTGGTGCAAATACCCAGAATAGATAAAGAAATTGCCGTATGTGATGAAGTGGGAGAAATCACAATGGTGTCGAACAAAATCCTTGGCGAAGACATCTGGGCTAACCTGAACAAGCGTCAATTGGAGGCACGTCCCGAGATAACCGCGGTGAGATTTAGTAATGAAGAAAACTGGTGGAATAATATTCACTCAGCCCTGCTGGGAGAGCGTGAGCCAGGAAAAAAAGTGGATATTGTACAATATGCTGCCCGCAAACCCCCTCTCGATATGGATTTAATCAAAGCATCTATTTTGGAGCATCGGGAGATGAGGGAGGGGTGGCCAACACGCTCTGGTGAGGTTCTCCATGGCCCTTATGCAAATAAGGAAACTTGGGGAGGTATTGATACAGCCTTGAACCTCGGTCGTCGTGGTTTACCCGGTGGCTCCACGTTAGCTGCTGTTAAAGCGCAGGTTTCTGAAGAGCATGGGCTGGATTATAAAGGTATGCATACAGGTGGATTTGGAACTAGGGGTAGTGGGGCTAGGGGTAGATAGCTGTGCTGTAGCACCAGATTAAACCTCCTCCATTAGGGGGGAGGCTAGGAGGGGGGCGGAACTGGCATCGCCAGAATAACTAATGCCCCCACCCTACCCTCCCCCTACTGGGGAGGGAATATTATTGAATTATCGCTTGTCATCCCACCCAAGTTGGATTAATAGTCAACCCCCTTTATATTTGGTTTTTATCAGGAGTTACGATCATGGAAGTTATTTTGCTGGAACGAATTGCCCGCTTGGGCGGTATGGGAGATGTGGTGAAAGTGCGCGACGGTTACGGTCGCAATTTCCTGATCCCGATGAACAAAGCGCTGCGCGCCAGCGAAGATAACAAAAAAGTGTTTGAAGAACGCAAGCACATCATTGAAGAACAGAACCAGAAAGCCAAAGGCGCCGCTGAAATTGAAGCGAAGAAACTCAATGGCCTCGTGGTTACCATCGTGCGTCAGGCGAGCCAGGAAGGTAAGCTGTATGGCTCCGTGACTGTTCGCGATGTCGCTGATGCTTTGAAATCCGATGGTTATGATATTCCCCGCAGCCAGATCATCCTGAGCACGGTCATCAAAACCACCGGCGAATACCCGGTGCGCATCACCCTGCATGCGGAAGTCGTGGCAACCATTAAGCTCACCATCGCCCGTATCGAAAGCGAAGCGGCTTAAAATAGTTGCCAGTTGCCAGTTGCTAGTTGCCCGTAGATCGTTAGAATCGAGCAACAAGCAACGAGCAACTAGCAACGCCTCATGTCTTCTCTGTTATTAGATAAAAATCCCGAGCTACTTGACGCAGAGTCGGCGATCACGGTTCCATACCGCGAGTTGCCGTGCAACGTCGAATCCGAACAGGCGGTGCTCGGCGCGCTGCTTATCAATAACGGCGCGCTGGAACATATCGGCGATCAGCTGCGGCCAGAGCATTTTTATGAGCCGCTGCACGGCCGTATTTTTGAAGCCATCCAGAAATTTCATAATAAAGGCCAGATCGCCAATCCCGTAACATTGCGGCATTATTTCGATCAGGATGAAGCACTCGCCGATATCGGCGGCGGTGCGTATCTGGCAAAACTCGCCGCATCGGCCATTACTGTGATCAACATCGCCGATTACAGCACGATGATTTATGATCTCGCGCTCAAGCGTCAACTGGTCGATATCGGCGAAGGCATCGTCAACACCGCCTATTTGCACAAGGTCGATGTGCCTGCGATCAACCAGATCGAAGATGCTGAACAAAAACTATTCAGCCTTTCGGTCGAAGGCACCGGCGACAAAGGCTTCAAGGCAATCCGCCATTCCGTCGTCAACGCGATCAAGCAAGCGGAACATGCGTTCAAGCATCAGGGGTTGGTCGGCATCACCACCGGATTACTCGAAATGGATAAATTACTGGGCGGGCTGCAACGCTCCGACCTGCTCATCCTCGCCGGACGCCCGTCGATGGGTAAAACGGCGCTGGGCATCAATATCGCCTATAATGCCTGCCTGTCGCTAGTCAAAGAAGCAGCCCAAAAAGGCATCAGCGCCAAGGAGGCTGGCAGCGTTGGGTTTTTCTCACTTGAAATGTCGGCAGAGCAGCTATCGACGCGTATGTTGTCGTCGGCGAGTAAACTCAATTCTTCCAAAATTTCCAACGGTAGAATCTCCTCCGAAGAATTCGCCCATCTCGTGCGCGTGAGTCAGGAAATGTCGGCGCTACCGTTTTTTATCGACGATACACCGGCGCTTTCCATTGCCGGACTTCGCACGCGTGCGCGACGCTTGAAGCGCATGAATAATTTGAAAGTGCTAGTGGTCGATTATCTGCAATTGTTGCGCGGACACACGTCACTATCACAAAATAACCGCGTGCAGGAAGTGTCGGAAATTACGCAAGGGCTTAAAGCCATCGCCAAGGAACTCGATATTCCGGTGATCGCACTATCGCAATTATCGCGCGCGGTGGAACAACGCGAAGACAAAAAACCGTTGCTGTCGGATTTGCGTGAATCGGGTTCTATTGAGCAGGATGCCGACATCGTCATGTTCATTTACCGTGAGGAATATTATCTCTCGCGCAGCGAACCTTCGATGGATGACAGCACCAAATACAGCAAATGGCAGGAAGACATGAACCGCGTCATGAACGTCGCCGAAGTCATCATCGCCAAACACCGCAACGGGCCCATCGGCAACGTCAAGCTCCGTTTCGACAGCAACCTCACCCAGTTCAGCAATCTGGCCGAAGGCTACAGCTAATCGCCCGATGCCCAACCACCCCACCCTCGACGTCAATCTTTCCGCCATCGCTGCTAATTACCGGCTTTTAAAAGCGCGTCACGCCAAAGGCACACTCGCTGCCGTAGTTAAAGCCGATGCGTATGGGCTGGGCATGAGCGCCGTTGCCGCACGACTTTGGGACGAGGGCTGCCGTGATTTTTTTGTCGCTACATTAGCGGAGGGCGTAAGTCTGCGAGCCGTGCTTCCTGAGGCTAATATCGGCGTGTTTAACGGGCTGTTGGCTGGTGAGGAAAAAGAATTTCAGCGCCACACGCTTATGCCGGTGCTCAATGATTTGGGGCAGGTGGAAAGATTCCAGGGGTCAGGATTCAGGATTCAGGATTCAGGGATTATTCATGTTGACACTGGCATGACACGGTTAGGATTGAGTATTGTTGATTTAAAGAAAATATCTTTCCGGATCCTGAATCCTGAATCCCGAATCCTCCTTATGAGTCACCTCGCCTGCGCTTCTGACCCCGCTCATCCCAAAAATGCTGAACAACTCACACGCTTTCGTGAAGCGCTGAAATATTTTCCGGGTGCGAAGGCAAGCCTTGCCAATTCATCCGGAATCTTTCTTTCACCCGATTTTCATTTCGACCTCGCCCGTCCGGGCTGCGCGCTGTATGGCATCAATCCGACTAAGGGAGAAAATCCGATGCAGCCGGTGGCAACGCTGTCTGCACCGATTTTGCAAATCCGTACATTGGATCACGATGAAGCCATCGGCTACGACGCGACCTACGCCGCCCCAAAAGGCAGCCGCATTGCCGTGATCGGCATAGGCTATGCCGATGGGTGGATGCGCGCTTTAAGCAACAAAGGATCGGCGTATATTGCCGGTTACAAGGTGCCGGTCATCGGCATTATCTCCATGGATATGCTGGCGCTGGATGTGACGAATATTCCTGAAGCAAAACTCACGTCCGATGTGCGTGCCGAATTTATCAACGCGCAACACACCGTCGATGACGTCGCCAGAGATTGCAACACCATCGGTTATGAAATTTTCACTAGAATAGGGAACAGGGTGGCGCGAAATTATATCGACTGACTAAACGCTTGGAGTTGACTGCGTCGGCCTTCCCGGCTGTAGTGGCTTGAGTGGAATACCAGTAGGCGGTGTAAGCTCCATCTGCGTGGTGGCTTGTGTTGTACTGGACGCAGCAGGCGCGGAGGGTGGACTTGCGGCTGGCTGTGCAGGCGTCGTAATGGCCTCAACGATAGGTTTGGCAACAACCCCACCCAATAGTGCTCCGATAAGCCCAAACCAGAGGTTACCAGTCATAGATCCCAACACAGCGCCGATAACTCCCAAAATCCAAGGCGCGAGGCCTTCATTTTGTTTTATAGTTGATTTCCAATCCTGCCCCGAAGAACTACTATCTGTCGATGCCCCAGATTGGCCGTTATTCTGATTCTGCAGATTGTTAGCTTCAGCTGCATTATAAACGTTTGTGTATCGTCCGTACCCTTCTCCCGTCTTCTCTGCAACATAACCAACACCATGCTTTGCGCCCTCCGCAGTTCCTACTGTCGCCTGAGCTACGCCTGGAATATTCCCAGCAAGCCCAACACCGACAACACCCGCAGCAATTTTTGTTGCAGTACGGGGCTTGGGACCGATCCATTCCCATGCATTTTTGATTCCATCCCATGCTTTTCCTGGCAATGCCTTGAGTGCAGATCCAGCCTTCGCCAGTAATCCTGGAACTTTTGGGGCCGCTTCAACGACTTCTTCCCCAACTTCTACGACTTCAACCGGATTTACCATATCCTTAATCCTTTTCTACCGCACATGTCATATTAAGTCTTTGACCATGTTTTATAAACAGTTAACCACGCATCACATGATGCCATAATGGCCTATTCATTGCCAGTGAACGTTTTATGACAATAAATCTCAAAGTGTTACGGCGACTGTCACAATTCTGATATTATCTTTATTTTTCAATCGTTCCAACGATTTTCTCACGCATGGTGAGGTCGGGGTTAATCACGATGGTTTCGGGGTATTGGAACGTCTGGAATACGCCTTCAATGATGTCATGATGCGGATCATCCGCCACGATGACGCTGCCATTTTCAAATAAGGTTTTGAAATCGTGCTGGTACGGCACAAGGAAGCGTTTGGCATCTTCCGCGTTGACATCGCCCGATACGGCAAGGAGGATCGGATGATCCGGATCGTGTTGAATACGCGTCAGCAGGCCGGAAAATTCGGCACGGCACGGCGCACACCACGATGCCCAGAAATGCAAAAGCACTTTATGGCCTGCCAGCGAATGGAGTTTGAGGGTTCCGCCATCCAACAATGTAAAGGTGACATCGGGCGCAACGGGATTCTGCGCAACTATTTCGGAAGATTCATCGGGCGTGATGCTGGTGCGGTCAAACCATGCTGCCGCGAGCGTCAATGCAACCACAATGACAACGATCAGGAGTTTAGTATATTTCTCCACGCTCCCTCCGCCACAGGATGAAATACGTGATTGCGGCAAACGAACATTCCACGCCACAGAATGTGGCGAGCGCCCACGCGGCTTTGTCGGTGAATCCATAGGAATGCAAACCCGTCGATAATAAATTCACGCCCAGCCATGACAGCGCGATCACGATATTAAGCAACGACAACCCCACCGCAAAACCGCGCTCGCCAAAATGCCCGCTGATACGACTGTGCAACAGCCAGATCAGCCACAGGCAAATCAGTAGCGCGCCGTTTTCTTTCGGATCCCAGCCCCAGAAGCGCCCCCACGATTGATCGGCCCAGATACCGCCTAAAATCGTTCCAAACGAAGTAAACAACAACGCGATCAGCGCCGTACCGTAGCCACCGCGCAGCACCTGCCGGCGATTTTCCGCCGGGCGCTTCAGGCAGCGCATGATGAGATAGACATGCGCGATGATGCCCGCCACCAGCCCAAATCCATAACCAGTAGTGATGCACAGCACATGCGTCGCCAGCCAGAAATTGGTGTTGAGCACAGCGATCAGCATGCTCATCGTGTCGTCGCCGCTGAAGCTTTGGCTCGCAAATAACAACAAACTGCCAGCAAATGTCGCCACCAGTAAGCCCAGCGCATTGCGGAATCTTGATTCTAAAAATAACCCGAACAGCACCGCGATCAAGCTCACAAACAGCAGCGATTCATACAGCGTTCCCACCGGCGGACGCTGCAAAATATACACGCGCGCGGCAATGCTTGCCGCATGGAGTGTCGCACCGGCAGACGTCGCCAGAAATGCCACTACGCGAACGGTTTTGACGCGGGGCAATCCGGTTAAACATAACAACGTAAACACAAATCCCACCACATACAGCGCCATGCTTTTAGCCAGTGGCAGCCACCGATAATACAGCACTTCCAGCGACAACGCATCCGGGCGTACGCCAGGAACCGTCAGCATCTTTTCACGCAATGCCAAAGAAGTCTTCTGCCACGCATCGGCATCCTGCGCCTGATAGGCATTGGCTAAGCTGCGCCATAATGTCATGTGCTCCGCTGTGTGCGGCGACCCCTGCCCCTGATGGAATATCGCCCACGGTGACAACCATTCATCCGTACCGCCCCATGTCGGTGGAATGACGCGAAAGAGCACATTATCCGCCGTGCTTTCTGCCGTCGTATCCAGTGTCCGCATTGCTTGCGCCAATTGGATTTCGTCGAGCGAATATTTTTCTACATTCGTTCCCTTGTTTTTTACAATGGCCTGTAGGGATTTTTTCAGTTCCGGCATGGATGCGTAGTAATCGATAAAAGCGGACAAATGCTTATCGGTGTCCTGCGGGAGATGAATCGATAGCGATAGAAACAACGTATTGGAGAGCATTATCTGCGTAAATAGGCCGGTATTTTCATAGAGTTCCATCACTGCGCGCTGACCATTGGATAATTCAGAAGCCGGCATTTGCAGAAGCGGCTCCATCAGTGTGCGGTTGGCGGCGATGGCAGAGGTCGTCTCAGCAAAATTATATAAATTATCGGATCGGGAAGGCAGATTCAGCATCGCCTGTGCATCGGCATCTTTCACCAAAAAAATCGGCTGCTCCATGGCTTTTGCCGGATCGAACATCGTCTGCGCGAGCCATTGAATGGCGGACATATCACCAATATGCGATGCCCCGTAAAAACGCTGTAGATGTACGCGCGCAAAGGTGTCGAGCGGTTTGATGCGCCCTTCGTGTTGAATGGGAATTTGCGAAAACGTGTCGTAATTCAGTGCGTCTGCGTGCGCCGCGAATCCGAAAAATAAGCAGAGGATAAATGCGAGTTTAATCCTCATGGGAGGACCGTTTAATGAGCGTTGGCAATCGCAAACACAAATGAATAATTAATCCTAAGCACAAGGTCAGGCTTGCCACATATGGGAACACGCGGCCACTATTTTGCACAATGGCAAAGCTCACGCTTTTCGTTTGTGTCGCATCTTCGCCACCGTTGAACGATGCCTGATACACCGTGTAACCCTTGTAGCGCAGCGGGTGATTCATGGTGATGATGGCGCGCTGATGCAGATCGCCGTCACTGAGCAGTACCGTCGAGCGATAGCTACGCGGCACATCGGTACCCGGATGTACTTGTTTTTCTGACTCCAGCAATTGCAGCGAAAACGGCAGCGGATAATTTTCGCGCGATAATGTCAGCGTATAGGTATCGTTTCCTATCGTAAATTCCGGTTGTTTTTCCATCGGCTCGAAGGCAAGGTAAATGCCGTCTGCATCGGCACTCGCACCAGTGACGGTAATTTCTGCGCCCGACAGATTGCGTTCTTCTTCCAGATAATCAGCCAGCGGCGATAGCTTTACTTTTTGTGCATGGCCTTTGAGATTTTTAGCGTCGCTATCGCGCATTGCCATAGTGCAATTGTGGCAGACATCGTTGATGGTAATGGTAAAGGGGAATGCTGAATTGGAAATTTTCTTTTCTTTGATTAATTCCGCTAGCGGAATGTGTACGAGCGGGATTTTGTTTTTAGCGATGGTGAGTTCACGTTTGTGGTAATCATAAAAATGATCGGTAGTATCGTTTTTTTCGAGCGCCACATAGCCTTCGATGCTCGACGCCGCCGTCACTAATCCACCAATCAATAATAAAGCTACGCCCAGATGGGCGATGAAAATACCGGAATTCGCCTTGCGCCACGGGCTGGCAACAATCAATTTGGTGAGCAAACCAATCAACAATAATGCGCTGATAGTTCGCCCACCCGGCAGCGGCAAATAACCCAGCCACAACACAAAGGAAGAAAAAAACAGGCGCTGGCTTTCATAAAGTCCCATGCTCTTTTGCGCCACGGTGCCGACAGCGATCAGCACCATCAGATACGGCAATATCCAGTGCAACAGCACTGGCTTCGCCAGCCAGCCCAGTGTACGTTTTAGGATACCTTCTCCATTTCGAAGATCTGCTTTTCAGCATCTTGGCTGAGGAACGATTTGACGCCGCGAACAGCCTGGCGGATGCGGTGTTTGTTTTCCACAAGCGCAATACGCACGAACCCTTCGCCACCTGGCCCAAAACCAATGCCGGGTGCGACAGCAACGTCGGCATGTTTGAGCAATAATTTTGAAAATTCAAGGCAGCCGATGCGTTCGTAGGCTTTGGGTATGGGCGCCCATAAAAACATTGATGCGGTTGGAATGGTAATGTCCCACCCGGCGTCTATCAATCCTTCGGCGAGAACATCACGGCGTTCTTTGTACATGGCGCGCAAATTCGTCACATACTCCTGTGGGCCATTGAGCGCAGCGGCGGCGGCCACCTGCACAGGCAGGAAGGTGCCGTAATCGAGATACGATTTAATTTTGGTCAGCGCTGCGATGAGTTTTTTATTACCTGCCGCGTAACCGATACGCCAGCCCGCCATCGAATAGGTTTTGCTCATAGTGGTGAATTCCACAGCGATGTCCTTCGCGCCTTTGACCTGCAAAATCGAAGGCGGTGGATTGCCATCGAAATACAGTTCACAATAAGCCAAATCCGACAACACGTAAATACCGTAGTGCTTGCAGATATCGACAACCTGTTCGTAAAATGCCAGATCTACTGTCGCTGCTGTCGGGTTGCACGGATAGTTCACGATCAGTGCCACGGGTTTACGCGGCGCAGTATCGAGCACTTTTTTCAGCGAGGTAAAAAACGTTTCATCCGGCGTGTTGGGAATGCTCACCACATCGGAACCAGCAATCACAAATCCCCAGGTGTGAATCGGGTAACTCGGATCAGGTACGATAAAACAATCGCCCGGGCCGCTGATCGCCTGCGCCATGTTGGCGAGGCCTTCTTTGGAGCCGATGGTGACAACAATCTCAGATTCCGGATCAAGCTCGACACCAAAGCGCCGCTGGTAATAACCGGCCTGCGCCTTACGCAATCCCTGAATACCGCGTGATAATGAATAGCGATGTACTTTGGGATCCTTCAGCGTTTCGCGCAGTTTTTCGATGACATGCGGCGGCGGGGCGGAATCAGGATTGCCCATGCCGAAATCGATGATATCGTGCCCGCTCGCCCGCGCCGCTGCCTTCATTTTATTGACTTCAGCAAATACGTAAGGTGGCAGGCGTTTTATGCGGTAAAAATCGTCGGTCATAGCAATCTTAAAATGTAGGGGTTATGGATTGGTGGAATCGGTCGGCGCAGGTACGAGCACATCTTCTGCAGTAGCGGGGGCAGAGACCACCGGATTTGCGGATGAAGGCGGCAGCGGTACAGACGTCTTTTCCTTTTGAGCTTTTTGTAACGCATTCCACTGCGCTTGCGTCATGATATCAATGCCGGGCCGAGGCGTACCGGACGTTGATGCCAATGCCGGTGTTGATGCCAGCACTGGCGGTGCTGAAGACGGAGGCGTCGACGGTGTGGGAGCCGGCACCAAAGGCACCGGCGGTTCCGCAATTACGTTCTGCTGCTGCGAAGGCTCTGCCATCAATGCCGCTTTTTCCTGCTGTGCCTGTTCATGGTCAGACTGAAGACCCTGTACTTCCTGCTGGCGATTCGCCTTGATCTCATCAAACTGCGCTGGCGTCGGCGGCACGGAAGATAATTCCGGCGTACGCGGTTCGTCAGCAGTAGCCGTAACAGGCGCTGCTGCTGATTCACCATTGCCTATATGCCCAAGCGTGGCAGATGTTTGCGGGGCGGCAGACATATCCAATGCGCCCCCACTACCCGGATTTCCCGGAATGGGCTTACGCACCTGCGCCTGAGAAATGTGAGACGGCGGTACCGGCGTCACCAGCGCCGTAGATGGAGCGATCGCATCCGGTAACGCGGCAGGCGGCGCAACATTCAGAATCGGCGGACGGCGGCCACCCACCACCTGCTGTTCCGGACGATCGTTGATAAAGGGATTTTTTATCCCAAACATACTACAACCTGAAAGGAATGATACGCCAACCAGCAACAAAACCCTGCGGCCTAATATGCGAAAATGTGTTTTCATAATACCCTAAAATCAAATAGTGAATATCATACTGAAGTAATAGGAGGTACAACGCAATTACCCTTGCCCGAACCCCTCTAACCTGCTTAAGTGCATGAGCTTATCCTAGCAGTCGCATTTACGCAATTGGCTAGTTGCCCAAACAGCAATTTTCACAGAATTTTCTTGAGACATGAACCCTATGGCATCTTCGCAAGACAAACAGTCGGCATCATCGCAATCTGCGCCGCATGAGCCTATCGAGTTTGCTAAAAATATGGCCAATGCTGCAGAAAAATGCCAGCGCATCATGCAGGAATTTCTCGCCCGCCAGGCGCAGGACGCCCCGAATACCCCGTTTGATCCTTTGAATGTCGGCACCGCGTTTATGGAGCTGTTTGGCCGCCTGATGAGCGATCCGGTGAAGCTCATGGAGAAGCAATGCGAGCTGTGGCAGGATTACCTGCATCTGTGGCAAAGCGCGGCGCAAAACCTGCTGGGCGATGAGCAGAAACCCGTCATCGCGCCCGATAGCAAAGATAAGCGTTTCAAAGACGAGGCATGGCAGGAAAATACGGTGTTCGATTTCCTGAAGCAGTCGTACCTGCTGTCGGCGCGCTGGCTGCAGGGATCGGTGCGCGACGTGTCGGGTATGGATCCGCATACCGCGCGTAAACTGGATTTTTACACGCGCCAGTTTGTCGACGCGCTGTCGCCGAGCAATTTCTTGATGACCAACCCGGAAGTGCTGAAGGCTACAATCGAAAGCAACGGCGAAAACCTGGTGCATGGGCTGGAAAATATGCTCGAGGATTTAGAGCGCGGCAAAGGGCATTTGCGCATCAGCATGACCGATAGGAAGGCGTTTGAAATCGGCGTGAATATCGCCACCAGCAAGGGCAAGGTGGTGT
>Ga0206856_10300_pt1 | contig 14691 bp, 18 predicted proteins | sample Alteio_BWOrgCont_48_FD_152630 | JGI IMG/M metagenome (GOLD analysis project Ga0206856, IMG submission 152630) | Enriched cells from forest soil in Barre Woods Harvard Forest LTER site, Petersham, Massachusetts, United States -... | ecosystem: Environmental > Terrestrial > Soil > Temperate forest >...
CGACCGGCGGCGAAGGATTGGCCTTCCCGGCAGGAATTTGCAGTTTAATGTAACCAACAATTTTTTTAGCCATTTTATTTCACTTCCGTTGTGGTGTTAACGCCCGCATCTCGTCTAAGCTTTTCAATAGGTTCAGACGGCACGAACTCCCATAATTCAAGAACCCCTACACGCAAAGGGAGGCAGACTTATAGAGGGTTGTTTTTATAAATGCAAATAGAAAATGGTGTTTTTATTAAAAAAAGAATAAGGAGGAGAAGGGAGGCAGGAAAGCCTATATTTTTTGCCCCTTCCGAGCCTTCTCATTACATCTTATACTTTCTTTAACTGACACCTGATCTCTGGCCCCTGACCTCTGATCAAATGTCACACAATGTCACATATTTTGTGAAAACGGAGCATTTTTTAGATCAAGTTATTGATAAACAACAAATGATGTAGCGAAAACCATGTCGAAACATGCGCAAAACATAATAAAACAGGCTCAAAACATGACAAAACCTGTGCGAAACGTGCTGAAACGTCGCCAAACAGGTATTTACGCTACCTTCTCCACCTGTGAATATTCCAGATCCACTGGCGTAGCACGGCCAAAGATGGAAACTGAAACCTTAACGCGCGATTTTTCATCATCGACCTGTTCGACGAGGCCAACAAACGATTCAAACGGCCCGTCGACAATTTTCACATTCTCGCCGATTTCGAAACTGATGGTCGACTTTGGATGATCGATACCTTCGCGAACCTGCGCAAAGATTGATTCGGCTTCTTTTTCGGTAATGGGAACGGGGCGTCCTTTGCCGCCATGGCCCAAGAACCCGGTGACTTTAGCGGTGTTCTTTACCATGTGCCAGGTGGCGTCGGTCAGTTCCATTTTGACCATGACATAGCCCGGGAAAAATTTGCGTTCGGTGGCCACTTTTTTGCCACGACGCACTTCAGATACTTCCTCGACCGGCACCACGACCTCTTCAATCAGATCGGAAATGCCCTTCTGTATCGCCTGTTCTTTGATGGAAGCGGCAACTTTTTTCTCAAACCCTGAATAGGCATGAACGATGTACCAGCGAAACGCCATTGTCTTCTTACTCCTTAAGATTCTTAAAAGATTTCTATATTCCTATGATTTTTTGAACCGCCCAGCTGAGTGTCCCATCGACAAGCACAAAGAAAACGGCGGCAACGGTAGCGAGCGTCAGCACCATGATGGTGGAAACCGTAGTTTCCTTCCGTTTTGGCCACGTCACCTTATCCATTTCCTGACGGACTTCGCGAATAAATTGGGCGGGATTGAATTTAGGCATTTTCTATGCTCGGTTATTTATTGTTTTTACTATCTCTATTCACTGCAATGGTATGGCAGGAGTGGAGGGAGTCGAACCCCCAACCTCCGGTTTTGGAGACCGGCGCTCTAGCCAGTTGAGCTACACTCCTAATCTCTCCTGAATTTTCGCAGAGTCGGGGTTTATAGCAGACCCGAATGCGATGTCCAGCGTTTTTGCGGTGGTTTTTATGGCCACGTCTAAAAATCTTTGCAGGTAATGGTAGTGTGGTTTAAGTGATTGTGCTAGTACGATATCCGATTTCGATTTGATTTTATCACTCACGCGCAAGGAGAATACCCATGAAGAAGAATACATTGTTTTTAACGACTGCCCTGATGTCGTTGATGCTGTGCCAGCCGGTGATTGCCCAGCAGGCGGCGTCACCGACTAAAACACCGGCAGGCGGTGCTTCTGCGCCTGCAAGCGTTGCGCCGCAATTGTCTCCGGAAAAGGAAGCCATTTATAAAACTGCGCTTGATCAGTTGCGTGTAAAAAATAATGTGCTTCGTGATCAGATCGAAAAATTACAGCAGGAGGCGAGCACCATCATGACGGCCGATACGTTTGACAAGGCGGCGTACATTGCGAAAAACGCTGAAATCGAAAAAGTGTATGCGCAAATGCATACCAATACGTCAGAGGCGATTGCAGGCGTTGCCTCGCAATTTACGGCTGATGAGCGTAGAATTATAGAGAAGCAACATCAGGCGCATTCATCGGTAAAATTCCATTCTGTTGCTAAGTAAAATTTCATACGGCGGATACAAAAAGGGCGTCTGAAAATCAGACGCCCTTTTTATTGCGATGCCGTAAAGCTATTGATTTACAACGGAAACGTACATCTTTCCATTCGCCTTCTGGCGGAATTCGACGCGACCTTCGGTGACGGCGAAGATGGTGTGGTCGAGGCCGATATCAACACCGGTTCCGGGATGGAACTTGGTGCCGCGCTGGCGGATAATGATGTTGCCGGACGCTGCAGTCTGCCCGCCGAAAATCTTCACGCCAAGTCTGCGACCTGCGGAATTACGACCGTTGCGAGAACTACCACCTGCTTTTTTATGTGCCATGGTTTAACTCCTTATCCCTTAATATCTACGATTTTGATCTCAGTCAGATACTGACGATGACCTTTCTTGCGGCGATAGTTGTGACGGCGGCGTTTTTTGAAAATCGTCACCTTATCGTCGCGAAACTGTTTCACGATTTCAGCGAGGACTTTAACGCCTGCCAGCAGGGGCGAGCCCATTTTCTGGTCGACCATCAGCACATCGTTGATTTCCACTTTGTCGCCTGCGTTACCGGCGAGCTTTTCCACGGCGATGACATCGCCACTCGCGACTTTGTATTGCTTACCACCGGTACGAATTACTGCAAACATGACTAAAACCCTATACGCATTTATAATTAACTTGCTGAATTAACTTGAGAGATCTTCGACACAATCTCAGAATCTTCCAGCAAAAGGATGGGCAAACTAGAGGATGTGCATACTTATGTCAACCACTACTGTGAGCACGGATCAATAAAATCCTTGCTGGGTACCTTATCGCGCCCATTGGGAACCGTTATGCACCCGTTTAGCACCTTAATGCACCCGTTTCGATACCGCTTTTTCCATTAAAGCATCCAGTCGGAACCGCTTTTTTACTCCTTAAATCGTTTTTTCTCCTTCAAATAGTAAAATAGTATTATATATCAACATGCCTTATCTGCCAGACGTACCTTTTGCCCAATTTGGCTTTAGATTCCTTTAGATTCTGTACGCTTATCTGTTTGTTATAAAATAATTATACGAAATAGTACCCCGGCCAGGAAGTGGATTTTTTGGAAAATAATGCGGTTTCGCGCACCAGCTGAAGACCATCAGCCTAAATACAGAAATTAACTAAATATTGTTAATATTATCACGCTATGTTAACCAAAATAAGCAATGATGGGGTACATTCCAGTCATTTGGCCCAATTTTAAGTTTTAACGCACGTTATGATCGCAGCAGTAAGAAGGCGCAATTCGCCGCAAATTCGTAACATGATCGGCTTCAGCGCCCTGATCATGCTGATCTTTTGCGTGACCGTTGTTTACATGGGCTCGCGCGCTTACAATCAGGCGGTGGAGGAGGGCGGGCAGAAAGCCGTTCGCCTCGCGCATATTTTATCCGATCATGTGGAGCTTACATTTCTCGGCGTTGATTTGAGTTTGCGCCGCGCGATTGAGCGGCAATATTTCAATTCGCTGTTTGGCAATAATTTGCCCGAATATACCGAACAGAATTTTAAAATCTGGCTGAACGAAACGCCGCAGATCGTGGCGCTCGCCCTGATTGATGATAATGGATCGGTATCGGTGGCGGCGCATAAGAAAAATTATGAGCATTGGCTCGATTATCATAAAACATTGGTCGGCCAGCAATTATTTGAGCACATGCGCGACGCCGATGATACGTATGTATTCGTTGGCAAGCATTACACCGAAAACAATGCGTCGCTGATTATCATGAGCCGTCGTTATAACAAGTTGAACGGCGAATTCGGCGGTATTGTCGTTGCCGCCATTAACCCGGATTATTTTACCGATTTTTATAACTCGATTGCTTCGGGCAAAGAGCGTTTCATGTCGCTAATGCTGATGGACGGCACCGTGCTTGCGTCCGGCCCGTTCGATAGTAGTCCGGATGAGGAATTATCGAAAAAATGGCTGGCGGCGCAGACAGCGCACACCGACGCCGTCAACAGCGAAACCGTAACCGATAACGGCGTGATGAAAGTGGTGGCGCTTAAAAATCTCAAAAACATGCCGATCAACGTGTCGGTGGTGCTGGGTGAAGACGATTTCCTGTTTAGCTGGCGTCAGTCGCGCATGAAGGATATCGGGTTTTTGGCGCTCTTTACGATCTTCGGTTCGGTGTTGTCGTTTTTTGCCGTTGCGATGGCGAAACAAATACTGCGCGTTGAAGAATCCGAGGGTGCGGCGATTCTCGCCAGTCAGGCCAAATCGGAATTCCTCGCCAATATGTCGCATGAACTTCGCACGCCGCTCAATGCTATTATCGGGTTTTCCGAGATGATTAATTCCGGGTATTTCGGGCCGCTCAATGCCAAGCAAAAAGAACGTATCCACGACATTAATTTGTGCGGCAGCCATTTGCTGCAGCTCATCAGCGACATTCTCGAATTCTCCAAAGGCGATGCCGGTAAGCTCGAACTCACCGAGGAAACAGTGGATGTCGGCGAGATCGTGAATGAAAGCGTTCGCATCATGAACGGAAAAATTAAAGCCAAAAATATTCATACCGTCATTGCCAACGAGCCGGGCATTCCGTTGCTGTGGGGCGATAAGCGCAAGATCCGCCAGATTCTCATTAACCTGCTGTCGAACGCTGTCAAGTTTACGCCGGAAGATGGCACGATTACGGTATCGGTGCGCCTCGACCAGCATGATAATATGAATTTGATCGTCGCCGATACCGGCATTGGGATCGCCGAGCACGATATCGCCAAGGCGCTGTCCGTATTTGGCCAGGTTCACCGCAGCAAGAGCCATGAAGGCACAGGGCTGGGGCTGCCGCTATGTAAAATGTATGCCGAGCTGCATGATGGTAAATTACTGCTGACCAGCCGCATCGGCGAAGGCACGACGGTGCGCATTCTGTTCCCGCATCAGCGGGTGCTGCCGGGTAAGGCGGAAGAATCTTAAAACCCTAACGCGTCTTTCATGGAATACAGGCCGGGCTTTTGTTTGCGTGCCCACAGGGCGGCATGTAGCGCGCCATTGGCGTAAATCTCGCGGTTAAAGCCTTGGTGTTTGAGTTCGATCACTTCGCCCGGCCCGGCAAACATCACACTGTGAACGCCGACGACATCGCCGCCGCGCAGTACCGAAAACCCGATATCGCCGGCTTTGCGCTCGCCGGTAATACCGTCGCGCGCCGCTATTTTTTTCTCTTCAAGGTTCACACCGCGCCCGGAAGCGGCAGCTTTTCCGAGCATGAGTGCGGTGCCCGACGGCGCATCTTTTTTATGTTTGTGGTGCATTTCAAAAATCTCGACATCATAAGAATCATCCAGCCGCCGCGCCGCCACTTCCGCCAGATTTTCGAGAATATTAATGCCCAGTGAAAAGTTCCCCGATTGCACGATCACCGCGTTCTTCGCACATCCTTCCAGCTCTTTTTGCTGTGCTGGCGTCCATCCGGTGGTGCCGATGATATGGATACCGCCGCGTTTTGACACGGCTTTGGCAATCGCAAGTGTTGCTTCCGGCGAGGTGAAATCAATCACGGCATCGGCGGATTCTACAAACCGCGCCTGGTCGGACGTAATAAAAAGATTATGGCAGCCGACTGTGTCGAGCTTGGCTTTGGCCGCCATTTCGTCAAAATCAGTGCGTTCGCTGCCGGCCACCAGTTGCATCCGCGCATCGGCAAGCACCGCCTGCACCAATGTCAGCCCCATACGGCCACAGCAACCAGCGATAGCGATTTTAAGGGGGTTAGTCATAGACTTCCTTACGGTGTTGGATGGTCACTATATAAACGGTTAGGGCGGCTTCATCAATGCGATAAATAATACGGTAATCGCTGACGCGCAGACGCCGATGTCCGCTACGGTTGCGCCGTAGCGGCTTCCCATAATCCATCGGCGCAGCGACAAGGCGGGTATCGATGGCGCGCTTGATAAGCGCATGTGCCGATTTTGGTAAATTGGGAATATCGATGTCAGTGACCTGCTTTACGTAGCGGATAACGTACATTATTTCCAGGCGTCTTCATGCGATATCCAAACCGCATCCGGCGTATCGCGCTGCGCGGCAATGCGGGAAAAATAGATGTCCTCGCGCAATTCCAGCGCCTCTTCGATCAATTCCTTTGCTATGGAGGAAAGGGATTTATCCCCTTGCTTTGCAAGGAATTCTATGGCTTTCATCCCTTCGGAATCGAGCGTGACGTTAAGGCGTGGGTGTTTTGTTGTCATGCAGGGAGTGTATCACTTATGCATCACCAGGTCAAGTGATTATTCTTTCAAATCCTCCCAGAAATCTTTCATTTTGGCGAAAAACCCATCCGCTTCCGGGCTGGTGCCTTCTGAAGATTTATCGAATTCTTTCAACAGCTCGCGTTGTTTTTTATGCAGTTTCACCGGCGTTTCCACCATGGTGTGGATATACATATCGCCGCGGTGGCCCGAACGCAATACCGACATGCCTTTGCTGCGTAGTCTGAATTGATGGCCGTTTTGCGTGCCCTCAGGAATGGTGACTTTGACGCGTCCGCCGTCAATCGTCGGGACTTCAATGGCACCGCCGAGCGCCGCCACCGTCATTTTAATCGGGATCGAGCAGTGAATATCGGCGCCGTCGCGTTTGAAGAGATCGTGTGGTTTGACGCTGATGAAAATGTATAAATCCCCCGCTGGCCCGCCGCGCATGCCCACTTCGCCTTCACCGGAAAGGCGGATACGCGTGCCTTCCTCAACCCCGGCGGGGACATTGACGGCCAGGGTTTTTTCCTTACGTACACGCCCCGACCCGGCGCAGTTGCGGCACGGGTCTTTGATGACTTTGCCGGTACCCTGACACGTATGGCAAGTGCGCTCTACCGTGAAAAAACCTTGCGTGGCGCGTACACGGCCATGGCCATTGCAGGTGGTGCAGGTGACCGGTTTGGTGCCTTTTGCGCCGCCGCTGCCCTGACACGAATCGCACGCGATCGAGGTGGTGATTTTGATGGTTTCCTGCTTACCCTTGAACGCTTCTTCAAGGGTAATGGCGAGGTTATAACGCAAATCCGCGCCCTGTGCCACGGTGTTGCCGCCGCCTTGCGCGCGACGTCCGCCGCCACCGCCGCCCATGCCAAATAAATCTTCAAAAATATCGGCAAAACCGGAAGAGAAATCAAATCCCGCGCCGCCCATGCCAGCACCTCCGGCGCCACCCATGCCGCCTTGATTAAACGCGTCGTGCCCGAAGCGATCATAGGCGGCGCGTTTCTGGTCGTCGGAAAGCACGTCGTACGCGTGGCTGATTTCCTTGAATTTTTCCTCGGCTTTTTTGTCGCCGGGATTGCGGTCGGGATGGTGCTGCATCGCGAGCTTCCGGTACGCCTTTTTCATGTCGTCGGCAGAAGCGGATTTGGGAACACCGAGGATTTCGTAGTAGTCTTTTTGATTGGCCATAACGCTATATCGTTATCCTAAACGCACGTGAAGGATCTCCATTTTTTAGGAGATCCTTCGTCGCATGCGTTTCTGTGGATGACAAGTAAATTATGCTTGTTTCTTTTTGTCATCGACTTCTTCAAACGTGGCGTCGACGACGTCAGCGTCGTTAGCGCCCGCAGAGGCATTGTCGCTGCCAGAAGAGGCTGCTCCGCCTGCTGCCGCCGCTTTTTCCTGTTCGGCTTTGTAGAGGAACTCGCCGAGTTTCATGGACGATTGCGTGAGCGCCTGCGTTTGCGTTTCGATCTTGTCGGCATCTTCGGACGTAAGCGCATCTTTGAGCGTTTGGATATCGCGCTCGATGGCTTCCTTGTCGCCGGCAGGAATCTTGTCGCCATGTTCCTTCAGGCTTTTTTCGGTAGCGTGAATTAAACCATCGCCCTGGTTTTTCGCTTCCACCAGCGCGCGGCGTTTTTTATCGCTTTCCGCGTTGGCTTGCGCTTCCTTCACCATCTTTTCGATGTCGGCATCGGAGAGGCCACCAGATGCTTGAATGCGGATCTGCTGTTCCTTAGCCGTCGCTTTGTCCTTGGCGCTGACGTTCACAATACCGTTAGCGTCGATGTCAAACGTGACTTCGATCTGCGGCATACCGCGCGGAGCAGGCGGGATACCGACTAAATCAAACTGGCCGAGCATTTTATTATCCGCCGCCATTTCGCGTTCGCCCTGGAACACGCGGATGGTGACCGCCGTCTGGCTGTCATCAGCGGTGGAAAAGGTCTGGCTCTTTTTCGTTGGGATGGTGGTATTGCGGTCGATGAGGCGTGTGAACACGCCACCGAGCGTTTCGATACCTAGCGACAGCGGAGTGACGTCGAGCAACAGCACGTCTTTCACGTCGCCTTTGAGTACCGCGCCCTGAATGGCCGCGCCCATGGCAACCACTTCGTCCGGGTTCACACCCTTATGCGGTTCCTTGCCGAAGAATTCTTTCACTTTTTCGACGACTTTTGGCATGCGGGTCATACCGCCGACGAGGATGATTTCGTCGATATCGGAGGCCTTGATGCCGGCGTCTTTAATCGCGTTGCGGCACGGTTCAATCGTTTTGGCGATCAGATCATCCACCAGCGATTCCAGTTTTGCGCGCGTGAGTTTAATGTTTAAGTGTTTCGGGCCGGAAGCGTCTGCCGTGATGAACGGCAGATTCACATCGGTCTGCAACGAATTGGAAAGCTCGATCTTCGCTTTTTCCGCTGCTTCTTTTAAGCGTTGCAGCGCAAGCTTGTCGTTGCGCAAATCGATGCCCTGATCTTTTTTGAATTCATCGGCGAGGAAATCGATAATGCGTTTGTCGAAATCTTCACCGCCTAAGAATGTGTCGCCGTTAGTAGCTTTAACTTCGAATACGCCGTCGTCGATTTCGAGGATGGATACGTCGAACGTGCCGCCGCCGAGATCGTATACGGCGATGGTACTGCCGGTTTTCTTATCTTTATCGAGGCCGTAAGCAAGTGCCGCAGCAGTGGGTTCGTTGATGATACGCAGCACTTCCAGGCCGGCGATACGACCCGCGTCTTTGGTAGCTTGGCGTTGTGCATCGTTAAAATAAGCAGGAACTGTGATGACGGCCTGCGTGACTTTTTCACCCAGATACGCTTCAGCGACGTCTTTCATCTTTCCTAAGATGAAGGCGCTGATTTGTGATGGGGAATATTTTTCGCCGCGCACTTCCACCCACGCGTCGCCGTTATCGGCCTTGGCGATTTTGTACGGAACGAGTTCCATATCTTTTTTCACCAGCGGATCGTTGAATACGCGTCCGACAAGGCGCTTGATGGCAAATAATGTATTTTCCGGATTGGTCACCGCCTGGCGTTTTGCACCGTCGCCAACTAGGCGTTCGCCGCCGTCAATAAACGCGACGATGGAGGGCACGACGTTGCGGCCTTCCGGGCTATGAATCACCTTTACGGTGCTGCCTTCCATGATGGATACGCAGCTATTGGTGGTGCCTAAGTCAATACCGATAATTTTACTCATAAATTTATTTTCTCCATTTCATTATGGGTAATGCTGTCACACGTTTTTGCGCGCACCAGTCAGCCCGTGTTGTCAATATGCGTTGATACCGATGAGCGAGATATAGGTTCTCAATACGTAATGACAACACCCCTTGAGTAATTTTTTTATTTTTTATCAAAACAATAGTTAATTTTTCTTAGAATAAACAAAATATTATTAGAATTTTCCAGCATATATTCAGGTGAGGGTAGGTAAAAAAAATTTAAAAAACGTACTTTTGCACGAAATTTTAACCCCTCGTTAATAATTAATGATTATTAATACATCCGCTAACCTTATACACAAGGAATTAACCATGGATTCACCTTCTAATAAAATAATCGAGGCCACAAAAGAACTGCTCAAATACTTTGGCTACTTTGTCGATAATTTATGGCATGTCGATGATATACACTTTATCTGCAAGCAGAAAAATCTGCCTCCGATAAGCGATAGTGAGGCGATGGAGGTGTTTGCGATCGCCAGGGACCATTTCGACGGAGAATTCGGCATATCATGGCCGGCCCTTGATCGGGCGGTACGCGTTTATGTGCAACGGAAAACTTTCACTAGCAATATATTCAGAAATACCGCCGCATGATCGGGCGCTGATATAAAACGAGCAGGTAGCTCCCCACTTTATTCTTAGAAAATTAAGCGGCGTCGCTGTCGTTTTTAGCTTCTTTTTTGGATTCTTTTTTCGGGGTTGCTTCTGCGGTCGCTTCTTTTTTACCCGTCGTAGCTGCCGCAAAATTGGCGAATTTGTTCTGGAATTTTTCCATCTGGCCGGTTTTGCGTAAGTTGATGCCGCCGACCCATGCCGGGTGCGTCTTAGGATCTACGTCCAACTGCAGGACGTCGCCCTCTTTGCCCCAGGTGGAGCGGGTTTCATATTTCGTTCCATCGGTCATAACGACGGTGATGGTATGATAATCCGGGTGAATGCCTTGTTTCATGAGCGTAATCCTTACAGCCAGCTTTTGTTTGGGGGATGGTAACTAGCCCAAAACAGGCGACCTTGCAAGCAAAATAGTCATCTTTTTATGCCGATTTCTCAGAATATCTGTAAAAAAGATTGAAAACCAGACCACTAGGCACTAATCACCAGCCTTCGCTTGCAAAATAAGCTACGGCTTGGCAAGCTAGCCAAGCGAAGATTGTCGCGCCGAAGCCTTTGGGCATAGGCGGATAAGCTGTTATCTGGGGGGTTAGCTCAGTGGTTAGAGCAGGGCGCTCATAACGCCTTGGTCGGGGGTTCAAGTCCCTCACCCCCCACCAATCTTGCAGATTTTGGCAATCTGCAAACTCTTTGAACGGTGAACGCATTGAGTACTCTAGCTTTTTGCCGTTAAGTTTTAGGTTCTGAAATACAAAATTCATCAACTCCCGTTTGCGGGTCGTACCAGAACCTGCAAAGTTATTAGGCGCGCCAGCAGCCAGTTCTATTAGGTCTGCCAACTTATTGTTAAATTGGTCGTCGGCCTCGTCAAAGCTCTGCACTAGAGCATTGATTTCGTACTGGCGATCCTTGAGGCGTTTCTTTTTGGCCTCGAATTCTTCGCGGTCGATAGCTTTGTCCATCAGCAGGTCGACCAGCTTATCAATACGGTCGCCGATATCGATATGCTCCTTTTTCAACACCGCCAGTTGGCGATTGTGGAATAGCTTTTTTTCCTCATTGGTTTTGCGAATATATTTGAGAATATTGTCCAGCAGCTTTTCATGCACGGCCATTCTGGCAAATATCGCTTCCACCTGCTCCAGCACTTCCTCCTCGCGCACCCATATTTTCTTGGTCGGGTCTTCCGGGTTATAGGTGGCAAGGTATGTCCATTCGCCGGTGCCGCCGTTTTTATATTTCTTCTTGTGCGTTTCAGCCGTAACAAGGCGACCTGTTACCGCGCAGGTTAGTATCCCGCGAAACGCATAATCCTTTCCGCGAAAGTATGAGGTTTTATGTGACCGGCCCAATCTTACCTCTTGGCATTGATCAAAAAGCTGCTTGTCGATGACGGGCTGATAGCGGTGAGGATATTCAGCACCATTTTTCTTAACACGCATGACGCCATAATAAAACGGGTCTTGCAGGATTTTCAGCATGTGTGTGGCGTTAATGCCTTTTTGTTTGCCGCGCACATTCCGCAAGCCCCACTCCCTTGCCAACTTTACCAGCTGGGCCAGCGTGTAATTGCCGCTAGCATAATGTTCAAAAATCTGGCGCACAAGAGGCGCGCGCTCCATATCCATAACGATATCGCCTCTGCCCTCTTTTTTGACATGAAGATAGCCGACCGAGCCGTGCTGACCCATTCACCGCCTCTTAGCTTTTGGGCGATACTGCGATTCACGTTATCGCGCAGGCTATCGACATAGGACTGCGCCATCACCACGCCGATATTCCACATCAGCCGCTCTTGCGACACCGAATCTTTGTGAATGATGTAACCCTCGGTGTTAAAGTGCAGTTCGATTTTGCCTTCTTGGATCATCGTATTCAAGAGAGGGTATTCCTGAAAGCTGCGCTGCACCCGATCCACTTTATCGGCAATAATGGCTATCGGCTCTTTTTGCTTTTTAACGTACTTGATTACTTCTAAAAATTCCTTGCGATTGCTAATCGTCGACGACTCAATGATTTTGAACGTCTCGAGAATCGTCAAATTTTTACGTTTGCAATATTCCTGCAGACGATGGGTTTGGGCGTCAATCGAATAGCCCTCCTCCTGGTCTTTCGTCGACACCCTGGCCAGTATCACTGCTTTAACGGCTTTGGTCATTTGCTACCCCTTTGTTGCCAGCACGCTTGCGCGCAGCTGGTGATCGGGGAGTTCGAAAACCGGATTAAATCGGTTATGTACGCCTTTCAGGCTGTGAAGCCCTGGACATGCGCGTACATCTCCCCGATCATAAAAGGCTAGATCAGGGTTAGCACCAAAGTTTCGGCTGTGCAGCCGTTTAATCCGGGGTTTCGACACCCCAAAACGATTTATGTAACCGTTTCATTTGCCATCCTACTGGTTTTACTCGTTATTTCAAGCTCTGATTCGTTGTTTATCTTCAAAACCGTTTCGCAGTAACCCAGCAGATTCCGCACCGCATTTGCCGCTTCGCCATCGGACATATCTTTGCCGCAGATTTCCTTAACCTGCTCGATCATTTCCGCAAAGATTTCTTCCTTTGTGCGCCGGTCATTTTTCAGCGACGCTATGAAATTGTCGCGGTTCATACACGCCTGTACGCGCCCCACCACGCCTTGCCCGGCGCTGACGCGAAACGGAAATGAAAATGAGGGGGGATTGCTATGGCGGATGCATTTTGACGCATCTCTCGCGAGCATGAAGGGTAATATGCCAGATTATGTTCGCGGTGTTTAGTCTTTTTTTGTTCGAACATTTCGCTTCCCCCCTATATCGCATTCAGGCGGGTAACGATTTTAAGCAGGGCCATGACCCACATTTGCCACGCTTTGGTACGGCCACAGCCGATGCGCCAGCAAATTTGCTTCCAGTGAACGCGCTCGGCACGGAGCCAAATCAGCCGCCGCTCGTCTTCGTCATCGAGCAGGAAAATCCATTGGATGGTTTCTTCCATGCGGCTGACCGCTTCAGCAGACGGTGGCCCACGGCGCAGCGGTTCTGACTCCATTTCCATTTGCTCGACGGCGGTGCGCACGATGGGCGGCCAGGTATTGAAATAGCCCTTGGTGATGACGGGCGGCATGCGCCGTAGCGTCTTAACTGCTTCCTCGAAGCGGTCGGCAATATCGGTCACTGTCCATTTTTCCATTGGTTAGCCCTCCGTGGTGAGTTCGATGGCGGTCACGCGCGCGCCGGTTTTGGTGGCCTCTGCGAACCAGCGGGAAAGGTCGGCCAGGTAATGTTGGGTGATCCACTCGACGACGAATTTGCCGGGGCATTGCAGCGTCACCAGCACGCCGCCCGGATGCGACTTCGTGTTGGTGACCACGGTATTGGCTAGCCAGCTGCGGCAGGTATCCCGGCTGTATTTTTGTTCGAAGGAATGCAGCACGCCGTTCCATGCGTCCTGCAAAGCGATGACGTTGCAGGCGGGTGGCTTCGGTGGATGATTGCCACCGGAAAATCCGCCCTCGAGAATTTTAGCGACATGGTCGGAGGATTCGACGGCCCAGCTTAAGTCAATCGTCCAGCCTTTGCCCGCAATTTTGCCGAGGCAGAAATCCGATGCACCGATGACCTGGCAGTAATATTTCCATGCCCGCATGTCCTGCTGGAAATCTTCCAGCCATCGCAGCGTCATCTGCTCTTTGCGTTTTGCCGTTAAAGTCGCCTTCTGCCCTCTGGTGAGCTTACTTTGTACCTCTGCATTCCAAACGTCGAGCATTTGTAAAAGGGTGCCACCAGCGTCTGGCTTTTGATCGGTGGCTTGTCCACCGATCTTCTGTTTTTCCCTCTCGCGCTCTCCCTTTTCTTCTCTCGCTCTAAGTTTTTTATCTGAATCTTTTTTTAAGTCTTTTTCTGCTTCTACTTCTGCCTCTTTTTCTGGCTCTGCACTCTGCGATCTGGTTTCTGCTTCTGAATTCTGTAATCTGTTATCTCTCTCTGTATCTGTCTTTTTTTGCGTACTTTTTTGTTGCGCGGCGTTTCCCGGCGTTGCGTCGCGTTGCACCGTGTTGCATGGCGCTGCATCGCGTTGCGTCTTGGCACGGGATTTCTTGGAACGCTCGGTGGGGCTTGTGTATTGGCGCTTATCCCATGCCGTCAGGCGGTTTTCCGCCGTGAGCAAATTCTTTTCATAAAAGCCGTTAATGATTTTGATAACGTCTTCGGTTTCAAGATTTTGCAGCACGGCGATTTGCTCGGCATCGATTATCACGTTGCCGCGCGGATTATTCTGCGACGCCATATCGAGCAGGCACACCCACACCGATAGCACGCTGGCCATCGGCTGCTTGGTGCGATGCGCGATCACCTTTAATTTGGTGTCCTGCGGCATACCGTGATAAGCCCTATACCAGTCCATGCCACCGCCCTAATCAAGCAAGCTCTGCTGGCCGTCATCGGCCTCTTGATCGGCGCGTTCCTGTTCTTCCTGCTTCAGCGCAAGCGCCGCTTCGATGCAGCCCTTGGTGAGCTTGGCGCGGTCTAATTCCCGCGTGGCCTGCT
>Ga0206856_10123_pt1 | contig 14675 bp, 16 predicted proteins | sample Alteio_BWOrgCont_48_FD_152630 | JGI IMG/M metagenome (GOLD analysis project Ga0206856, IMG submission 152630) | Enriched cells from forest soil in Barre Woods Harvard Forest LTER site, Petersham, Massachusetts, United States -... | ecosystem: Environmental > Terrestrial > Soil > Temperate forest >...
AATTACGATGCGCGGTAATCTTCTTCTGCCGGATGAAGATGAATCCGAGCGTTAAAAGGATGGCGCTTAAGCCGTTGAGCGAAGCATTGACGGCAGGGAGGTCATAAATGCTCATGGCTCACGCTCCAGTCGCCGGACGGTGGCGAGAAGTTTTGGCCGGACGGTTTTGTCCCAATTCACGTCTTCACCGCCGGTTTCAAAAACTCCGCGCAACCGTGCATGTTTATCCACAATCACGAAAATCGTCGTATGGATAAAAAGGTCGGCGGCATTTTTTTGGTCCGCCGGCAGAACGGGAGTGGAGCCTAATTTTAAACTTCCGGCAGCGAGGCCCCTAATTTCACTTTTGGTCCCGGTCAAAAATGTCCAGTGGCTGAAATCCGCATTAAAATGTTCGCCATACTTTTTTAAAATCTCGGGCGAATCATGGTCGGGATCGGTTGTAAGCGTCACGAGTCGCGCGTTACTATCTTTGGATAAGGTGTCCTCCACTGATTTCATTTGGCCAGTCATGCGAGGGCAGGGGCCGGCGCAACGCGTGAAAATGATGTCCGCGACCCAGACGTGGTTCGTTAAAGCAGCCAGTGTCGTAGCTTGGCTGTCCTGGTTGGTGAGGGTGAAATCCGCGATTTGGCCGATGACGGGCAGGGCTGGCTGGTTTTTTAATTCGACCACTGACAACATGCCGGCGATGCCGAGAAATGCGATGAGGAAAAAGATTCCAATCCAGAGCGTACGCGGCAATATCTGGGACGAATCGGCCATACACTTTTATCTACAGGCCGGGCAACTTCCACCAGGCAACTTTCGCTGGAGTCCCGGGTGTTTGGAGTTATTCAAAGCTCGCAGCCGGAACAGCGGTTTTGGATTTGATCCATTTGTCGTAATCCGCCTGGCTGACCACGGTCAGGTAACCGCCGGTCATGGAGGAATGGCCCGGACCGCAAAGCTGCGCGCAATTAATCTGGTAACGTCCGAGTTGGGTGGGCGTAAACCAAACCGGAATGCGCAAGCCGGGAATCGCGTCCTGGCACACACGCATCGAAATGATCTTCAGTGAATGAATCACATCCTTGGAACTGACATAGATAATCACCGGCTTGTTGATGGGAACGTGAATGTCATTCAGCATTTGGATGTCGTCCTTGCCGTTTGGGTCGCCGGGGTCAACACCGAACACATTGGTCGTGCTAACAAAGAGCATATCCTGCTTGCCAAAAACTCCATCCGGGCCCGGGTAACGGACGTTCCACGCGTATTGTTGTGCAACCACCTGGACGACGGTGGCGTCTTTTGCATCCGGGAACTTGTCCACCGCCTTGGCCCATAACGGCACAGCGACGCAAACCAAGAGAAATCCTTCGACAAGAGCCACAATAAGCTCAACATAACTAGATACATGGTTGCGGACGCCGTGGTAATCGGCCTTGGGATTGCGTGAATGGTGAAATTTCCAGACCGCGTAGAAAAAGTAAATGATCCAGCCGATGAATAACGCCAGCATCAGCCAGTGGACATAAATGATCAAATCGTCAACGTCCTTGCCGTTGGACGAGGCCAGCGGCGGCATGCCGAGCAGTTTAAAGGTTAAGGCGTTTAGGTTCATACCTGGGCTCCTGACAAATTTTCTTCAGCGACTTTTTTAGCTTGTGCGGCGGCTTCCCTACGGAGGAGGACAAAGAAGAATGTGGCGATGGAGCTCAGCATGAGCACCACGATGCCCAGCAGCGTAAAAATGCCCCAGTTCATTCCGTGGGCCAGCGGCGCGTCTGATTTACCGAAACAGGTCGCGCAGGCAAACGACGATGAGGGCGAAAGCCCGGCCATCGCGGCCGCCAAAACAATTTTACTCAGTTTCCTCATAGATAACTTATCTTCTTCAATTTCTTCAAAAAATAGATCCCGTAGAAAATGACCAGGCCACAGGCGACCAGGCCCAGCAATCCAAAAATAATTTTTCCCGAGCAAAAAGCCCACGCGGCGAAGCCTAGCGACAACATCGTGAGTGTCGTCACAAAAATAAGATGGAAGGCTTTGAGCGACATGGTTAGTGAATGATAGTGCCTTTCGGGAAATCGTTCATCGCCCAAATCGTCAATCCAAACAGTCCGATGACGAACGACACGGTGAAGCCGAGGATGGTATAAACCATTTTCCTTTCAGAAAGAAGGTGCATCAGGAAGCCGGCGACCACGAAGGCGTTGCAAGCGGCGATGCCAAGGATGATGCAAATTTTTAGGGTCCAGCCAATATTTGGCAAAAAAGAAGTCCAGATCATGAATCCCACTGCGATAAAAACGACAAGCAACACGGCTCCGCAACGGCGCAAGTAACTATTAAAATCAACCGGATGGTCGTGCAATTCCGATTCACCCATCAACGGCGCATTGTGCTGCTTCGCTGTTTTCAGTTCGCTCATAAATGTTTAGGTTAAATATAGGACAGGGAACAGGAATATCCAAACAAGGTCCACGAAGTGCCAGAACAAGCCGGAAACCTCGACGCGATTTGTAAAACGCTCGGGATCTTTTTTCCACAGCTTGCGACCCGGTCCCCAGAGATAGCCAATGACGATGCTGCCGCCCAGGATGTGCAGCGCATGCAAGCCGGTGAGGGTAAAATACAGCGCCAAATAGTTGTTATGCCACGGACCGTAGCTCTGCATGTCGTCGATTTGAGCGCGGGGGATGGTGATTTCCGATTCGGGAATGTCCTTCTGCGCGCGCAGGTCATACAGCTCCATCTCGCTTTTGACATAGCGGCCCTTGATGACAACGTGGTCTGCGTCCTTATTATTTTCCACCATGTCACCGTCAGCGATTTGTCCATCCTTGAGCTTGATTTCGTAATGGTTCAAGTGCTCGTGATATTCGACCATCTTGACGCACAAGAAGGTCAGAGCCAGCAGCAGGGTGCAGGCATGGAAAAATTTGAATTTGCCGAATTCACGCACTTTGCAAGCGACCCAAGCCATGAGCGTGGTGATGGCGGAGAGCGCCAGCACGACGGTGTTGATGGTGCCGAGCGTGACGTTTTGCCAGCCATGCGGCCAGGTTCCCGGTTCCGCGCCGACGCGCAGCAAGACAAAGGCCGAGAACAACCCTCCGAAGAGCATGACTTCGGAGGCGAGGAACAACCAGATGCCGACCTTGGCGTTATACAGGCCCGTATCCGGCCTGGCTTCTACTGTGTAAGGAATTTCCATGAAAAATTTAATGCGCGGTGGTTGGGATTTTTGGATTCGCCGGCGTTGAGACTTCCGGCTCGTTTTGCGGCGTGTAATCGCTGCTATGGCCCGGTACGCTGTATTCATACGGCCCACGATGAATTTCCGGAGGATGATCAAAGTTGCCGTGCGGCGGCGGGGTGGGCGTCTGCCATTCCAGCGTCGTCGCCTGCCATGGATTGTCATTTACCTTTTCACCGTGGCCGATGCTCCAGAAGAAATTGATAACAAAAGGAATCTGCGCGAGGCCCAGGCAAACGACGCCCCACAAAATCGGGGTGTGCAACGACATGATGAAGGGACTCAAGCCGCCAATAACGTCCCCGCCCGCGCGGCTGTTGACTTCAGCGGAATAATTCGCGCCGCCGTCCGCCATGCGCCGCAACATGCCCGCCATGCCTTGCGAAAACATCGGCATGAAAACCAGATTCATGAACAGCAGCGAACACCAAAAATGCACGCTGCCCCAAAACTCGTTCATCTTGCGCCCGGTCATCTTGGGATACCAATAATAAACACCCGCGAACAACCCAAATATCGTTCCCGGTGCCACAACGTAATGGAAGTGGGCAATGACATAATAGGTGTCGTGCAGGTGTACATCGCTGACGTTGAAACCGAGCGGCAGGCCCGTCAGACCGCCGATACCGAACATCGGCAGGAAGGCCAGAGCGAAGAGCATCGGGGTATTGATGCGAATGGAACCGCCCCAAAGCGAAATAAATAAGCACGTCAAAATGATGACCGATGGAATCGAGATGATCATCGTCGTCGCCTGGAAGAAGGTCGAAATGACCGTGCCCATGCCGGTCATATACATATGGTGCGCCCAAACAATCATTGAGAGAAACCCGATGGCGAGCACCGCGTACACGAGCGACTTGTAACCCCAAATCGGCTTGCGCGTATTGCAGGCAATGATTTCGCAAACGATACCCATCGCAGGCAGAATCAACACGTACACTTCCGGATGTCCCAGGAACCAGAAAAGGTGCTGCCAGAGCAGGGGGCTGCCACCGCCGGCGACGTTGGCAATTTTACCGCTAATCGCGAGGCCGGTCGGCAGGAAGAAGCTCGTATGTGCGACGTTGTCCATCAATTGCATGACGGCCGCGGCTTCGAGCGGCGGGAACGCCAGCAACAACAGGAACGCCGTCACGAATTGTGCCCAAACGAAAAACGGCATGCGCATCCAGGTCATTCCTGGTGCGCGGAGTTGGATGATTGTGGCAATGAAATTGACTGCGCCAAGGAGCGACGACGTAATCAGCAGAATCATGCCCAGAATCCAGAATAATTGCCCGTGCGTGGGGATACTTGTGGCTAGAGGAGAGTAGGACGTCCACCCCGCCTGGGCTGCGCCACCGGGGATGAAAAAGCTCACCACCATGACGAGGCCGCCAAGGAAATATGCCTGGTAACTGGCCATATTAACGCGTGGGAACGCCATGTCCGGCGCGCCAATCATCAGGGGAACGACGTAATTGCCGAACGCCGCGAACGCCAGGGGCACGATACCGAGGAACACCATGATGGTCCCGTGCATGGCACCGAAGGAATTATAAAGGTCGGGAGAGATAATGCCGCCCGCCGCCGGTTGTCCAAAAATTTTCTCCAACAGCCAGCCGATGAGGGGCACGGGTTGGGACGGATGCGCGATTTGCCAGCGCATCATCATCATCAACATCAGGCCGAACATCAAAAATGACAGCGCGGTCACGCCGTATTGGATGCCGATGACCTTATGGTCTGTGGAAAAAATATACTTGGCCCAAAAACCGGGGTCGAAATGCTCGTGGCCATGATCGTCATGACCGTGGTCATGAGTGTCGGCCTTTCGATAGGGCGGAAATTGTTCTACGTTCGCATCCATAATTATTTTACTTTGTCAAAAACCATCAACGCCAGCAATAGCGGCAAATAGATAATTGAAGCCACAAAAACCTGCCGGGCGCGCGACAACGTCAGTTGCCGCGAAAATTGAATTGCACAAAACAAAAATCCCGCGCCTAAAACAACCGCCCCAGCCAGATAAAGTGTTCCCGTCATCTTCAGCAGGAACGGACACAGGCTGACGATAAACAGCGCGAGGGCATTCAGCACTGTTTGCTGTCCGGTATATTTGCCACTGGCATCTACATTCGGCAGCATCACAAAGCCGCCCTTGGCATATTCGTCCTTGTAAATCCACGCAATGGCAAAAAAGTGCGGCAATTGCCAGAAGGCGAGGATGGCAAATAACGCCCAACCTTCACCGCTCAGTTCATTGCGCGCAGCGGTCCAACCCATCAAAGGCGGCAACGCCCCAGGAATCGCGCCAATGGCAGTGTTAAGCCATGTGACACGTTTGAGCGGAGTATAAATGCACACATAACTGACCAAGGTGATTGCGCCCAGAACGCTTGTCAGCATATTCACTGCGAGGGCCAAATAAATGAGACCGGCTACCGAGGTAATACCGCCGAAAAGAGCGACGGTTGTTGGCTGCATACGCCCAGAGGGCAGGGGACGGCTTTGCGTGCGGCGCATCTTGGCATCGTAATCACGCTCAATCCATTGATTAAGGGCTGATGCCCCCGCCGCGACTAATGCTGTTCCCGCCAGTGTATTCAAAAGCAGAAACCAGTTCATTGCGCCATGCCAGCCAGCGTAAAATCCCACGGCTGTCGTCAGCAACACGAGCGTGGTCAAACGTGCTTTGACCAAATCAGAGAAAACAGCCACCCAGCTTTTTTCAGCAACGGCATTGTTCGCGATTTCAGCGGAGAATTCTTTCATCACTTGTTTCCTGCAAAAGTTCCAAATGCGCCAAACGCTTCGTTTTGCGTCTCCGGCGCCCTGACCGAACGGCCAAAAGCAATAATACACCAGAGCGCTCCTGTCACGAGCGAAAGCGCGCCAACCAACACGTGGGCTGTGGCTACGTCCGCTGCTTTATTTGTCCAAATCGTTGCGGCACCGAGGCAAATTTGTACATCAATCAATGCAAACCAGCACAAGGCAAGCTTCGTCAGCGCATCACTTTTACCCAACTGACGCCAGGCCCGTATCGCGCAAATTGTAACAAAAATGAAAATCAACAGCGCCACGATGCGATGAACCATCTGCAGGATGACCTGAAAAGCCGTGATGGGATTAACATTGGTAATTTCCACGCGCTGGGCGTTGTACATCTGGATGGCATCAGGACTTGTGTCCGGCCAAACCTTGCCATACGCCGAGGGGAAAGTATTAATGGACAAACCTGCGTGCTGTCCGCGCATCGTGGAACCTAAAATCAATTGGCAGAAAATTAAAAAAGTAGTCGCCAAAACCAATGTCCGCAAAGTGCCTGGCACATTTACTTTTGGTTGTTCTGAAATTCGCAGCCAAAACTTGCTCGTGAACAGCGCGAGAGAACACATGAGAACAAAAAAGGTCTGTCCGACCACCCCGTGAACGGTGCCAAGATTATCCATTTTCAATACGACCCGCAAACCTCCCAGGACGCCTTGAGCGATAACGAGTAAAAACGCCGCGACCCCGAGCCGCTTCATCCATTTGCGCGGATCTTTCCAGAGTAACCAGGCGGCTAAAATTGTGGTCAGGAAACCCACTGTAGAGGCCCAAAGGCGGTGCGTATGCTCATAGAAAATACCACCGATCCATTTCGATGGCGGGAACGAAAACATATTATAACCGTAACTGTTCGGCCAATCGGGTACAGACATTCCTGCTTCGCGACTGGTCACCATGCCGCCTGCGGCCAGGAGCAGAAAGGTGGCAACCGCCGTTAGGACGGCGAACCAATATAACGAACGATTGAATTTAACGTTAGTCATCTAAACCTGCCGCGTGTGAAACGCAGCGCTCCTCAAATTATTTGGCCTCAAACGTGAAGTTTGCCGTCGCACCGCTGTCGGGAACGTCAATGACTTGCGTTTGATTGCCCAATTTGCGATGGGTAGCCACCACGGTGTATTTGCCGGGCGGAACGTTTTTGATCACAAATTTGCCGTCCTGCCCGCTCACTGCGAAATACGGGCTATCAAAAAGGGTCACCCAGGCAAACATCCACGGATGGACGTCGCACTGGAACTTCATGAACATCTCCGGCTTGTCGAAAGTATAGGTCAAGTCCGGGCCGCCAGAGATTTGCACGTCGTTGTGTTCCGTATTACCAGCCTTCGACGTGCTATGTACGTTATGGATACAGGGGTCAGAATTCTTCACGATAACCTTTTGGCCGGTTTGGGCCGCAAGGATTTGGGGCTCATACAGACAGCCTTTTTGGTCGAGCACAATGGGCGCAGCGTTTGCGCCCGTAGATTTGCCGGTGATGTCCTTGCCATCGGCGTCTTTGAGCGAGACGATAACGTCGGCAAATTCGCCATTTTTGCCCACCACATAAAAATGCGTTGTGGGGGGAGTAGTATGGAGCGCCCCGCACGTCGGGTCATTCTCCAACGGCGTGATTTCGACTTCCGCCGGAGGCGTGCCTTTGAGCGTAATCATTCCGGTAATGTCAGCCGCGTATGAAGCAAATGTGGCGGACAAAACCCCAATAAAACAAGCGAACGAGAAAACTTTCACTGTGGTAAAATTTTATCAGCCGGAAAATGCCGGTCAAGTAATTTGTGAAATTTTTCACAAGCGGAGCGTGAAATGGAGAGCATTAGTTGAAACTATATGCCGGCAAATTACTTTCGTTGGAAGATATTAGAATTCTTCCGGTGCCAAACTTTCCATGATGCGCGACATTTCCAACGCTGTTTGTGCGGCCTCAATCCCGCGATTATGCTTCTTGTCGAGGCAACGCTGGCGCGCCTGCTCTTCGTTTTCTAAAAGCAGCACTTCGTGGATTACGGGAACTTCGTTTTCCAGTTGAATTTTCATCAACGCCTGGCTCACCGCTTCGCCGATGTGCGCCGCATGCACCGTCGCGCCCCGAAGGATCACGCCCAGGCAAATGATAGCCGATACTTTAGTGGGGGAATGCCGCGCCAGTCTCGTAGCGACCACTGGAATTTCATATGCACCGGGCACGCGAACGACTTGTACCTTTGCTCCGGCATCGGCCAATGTTTTTTTGGCGGCATTTAACATCGCATCCACGTAACGCGCGTTATAACGCGAGGCGACAATGGCAAATGTTCCGCTGCTCGCGCGTGTGGCTTTCTTTTTGACGGGTGTTAACATAATTGCTTAGACCGGCACGATCAGGACGTGGGTCTTTTTTCCCTTTTGCAGTTGGATAAATTTATCGTGGCGAATGTCCGTCACCGAGATCTTGCGGTTCACATCCGTCACACGCTCGGCATTTACTTCGACGCCTCCGCCGGTAATCAGTTGCCGCGCTTGTGATTTGGAAGTGGCCAGGCCGGCATGGACCATTAATTCCACGAGAGCTGTGCCTTCGCCGGCAAGGCCAGCCTTGGGGAATTCTTTCCTTGGAAAATGTTCGAGCAATTGCTCTCCAGAGATTTTGCCGGAGTAAGCATCAATGGCATCTACTTCACGCTTCGCTACATCCGCGCCGTGAATCAACGTCGTGACGGCATTGGCCAGTGCGCGTTGTGCGACGCGCTTTTCCGGCGACTTTTGATGTTCGCTGGTGATAGCAACAATCTCGTTTTCCGGCAGAAACGTAAAAAACTTCAAAGAGCGTTCCGCATCGCGGTCGTCCGTGCGCATCCAGAATTGGAAAAAATCTTTCTCACTCGTTTTTTGCGGGTCGAGCCAGATCGCGCCCGCTTCCGTCTTGCCGAATTTCGTGCCGTCCGCGTTCGTGATAAGCGGCAGCGTCAAGCCATACACGGTCTTACTCAGTTTTTTGCGGCTTAAATCAATGCCTGCGGTGATGTTGCCCCATTGATCGCTACCGCCGATTTGCAGTTCGCAATTATAATCGCGCATCAGCACAAAAAAATCGAATGCCTGCAGCAGCATGTAACTGAACTCGGTGTAGCTGATGCCGGTGTCGCGGTCTTCCATGCGCGCGCGCACACTTTCCTTGGCCGCCATTTGGTTGACGGAAAAATGCTTGCCGATGTCACGTAAGAAATCGAGGAACGGAATATTTTCCGTCCAGCTTGCGTTGTCCAGCAGCCGTGCCGGATTTTGCTTCGTTTCAAAATCCAGCAGCTTTGCGAGTTGCACTTTGACACGCGCAATGTTGTTGCCCAAGACTTCTTTCGTGAGCAATTGCCGTTCTTGAGTCTTGCCACTGGGATCGCCAATCGAGCCTGTCGCGCCTCCGGCCACGGCAATGGGATGGTGGCCGAGTAATTGAAAGCGCCGCAGCGCGAGCAGGGGAACGAGGTTGCCGACGTGCAGACTGTCGGCCGTCGGGTCAAAGCCGCAGTAAAGCGTAATCGGCGCGGAAACCTTCTTGGTCAGTTCCGTTGTGTCGGTGCAGTCGGCAATCAGGCCGCGCCATTTTAATTCTTCCAGGATGCTCACGCTCAGATTAAAAATAAAAAATCATCAATTAAAAAGGAAAAACGAAGCCGGCTTCTATCTTCGTCTTTTAATTCCTTTGGAATCATGTATCTTACCTGCGACATGACATCGGTCGAATCGAAACCAGTTGTACCAGCGCGTCCTCGTCTGCCTGAATGGCTGCGCATCACGCTGCCGACTTCCGACACTTTTTCCCGCACGCGCACGCTTCTGGATGAGTTGAAGTTGCACACCGTCTGCGAAAGCGCCAAGTGCCCGAACCATTGGGAATGCTGGAGCAAAGGCACGGCTACATTCATGATTGCCGGTGACCATTGTACGCGCGCCTGTGGTTTTTGCGCCGTGGCTACGGCTAGGCCGCTCGCCCTCGAAGCCGATGAACCTGCCCGCGTCGCCGAGGCCACGCGCCGCATGAAATTGAAGCATGTTGTTATCACCGCCGTTGCGCGTGATGATTTGAAAGACGGTGGCGCTGCTCATTTTGCCCAGACCATTCTCAAAGTGCGCGAATTAAATCCGGGCATCGTGATCGAAGTGCTTGTGCCTGATTTCAACGACAGCGACTCCTCCATTGAGACTGTTCTCGCTGCCGATCCACATATCTACAATCACAATCTGGAGACCGTTCGCCGCCTCACGCCGGAAGTCCGGCATCGCGCCATGTACGACCGCAGCCTCACCGTCCTGCGCAAGGTCAAAGAAAAGCGCGGCGATACCATTCACACCAAGTCCGGCATCATGCTCGGCCTTGGCGAGACGCGCGAGGAACTGCTCCAGGCCATGCGCGATCTCCGCGCAGCTCACTGCGACATCCTGACCCTCGGCCAATACCTGCAACCAACCTTGCGGCATTTGCCGGTGAAGGAATTTGTCCCACCCGCACAATTCGCGGAGTACAAGGTCATCGCTGAAGAAATGGGCTTTGTCCACGTGGCCAGTGGGCCGATGGTGCGCAGTTCTTATCACGCGGACGAGTTCAAGGCCTAAAGGCTGACTTTTTCATCCCTGTTACTGCCATACTTATGGTGGCTCCGGCGCAAGCCGGTTTTGTCACATTCCCAGTCTTGCCTTTAACTTTAGCGTAGCTTATTCCTATCGTTAATTTCGGCGTCACAGGCTTAATGAAACGGATTCTCTTTGTCGAAGACCACCCGCTCATGCGGGACATGTACAAAGCTTTGCTCGCCAGCGAAAGTAACCGTTGGGAAGTGGCCACCGCTGAGAGCGGCTCCGAGGCGCTCACGCTCATGCAGGAACGGCCTTTCGACATCGTCGCGTCGGACATGCGCATGGACGGCATGACAGGTGTCGAACTGCTCAACACCGTCCTTAAGCTCTATCCCCAGACCTCGCGCATGATTATTTCCGGCGTGGCGGACCAGGCTGAGGCCGCCGACGCGCTTGAGTCCACGCACCAGTTTTTAGTCAAGCCAGTGGATTTAAACACCCTTCGTGCTGTGCTGGTGCGTTTGGATGGGTTGGACGATTTCCTAAGCGATCCCAAACTTAAGACTCTAGCTGGAAAGCTCCGTGTCCTGCCGAGTTTCCCGTTGCTCTATCTCGAAATCATGAAGGCCATCGAAGCGCCGGACACGCCTTTGCAAACTATTGATGGTCTCATCATCAAGGATCCCGGCCTGACTGCCAAGATTTTACAGATCGTCAACTCGGCAGCCATGGGTTTGCAGGAGAAAATCAGCGATCCGCTCGAGGCCGTGCAACAATTGGGCCTCAACACCGTTCGTTCCCTTGCACTTTCGGCACATGTGTTTGCCAATTTCACGCCGTCGCAACGGCTCAATTTCCCGATGGACACACTGTGGTCGCATCTCATGCGGTGCGGCAACACTGCCAAGGCCATCATGCGTGCCGAGGACGCGGACCTTGCCTACGTGGAGGCTGCTTATACTGCTGGCATCCTGCATGACATTGGTAAACTCATGCTCGCAGACAGTTTACCGCAGGAATTCAAGGAAGTCCTGACGCAAGCTTCCACAAGCCATGAGTCGTTCCACCAAATTGAGACGAAAGTCCTTGGCGCGACCCATGCCGGCCTCGCGGCCTACCTGCTGGGGTTGTGGGGACTGCCGGCCATGATTGTCGAGGCCGTGGCGTTCCATCATACACCGGACAAAAGCTCGCATCAGCGGTTTAGTCCGCTTACGGCCGTGCATGTGGCCAATGCTCTCGAGCACGAGATGGATGGCGACAGCCCCTCCTTAAATGAGGACTATCTGGCCAACCTCGGCCTAAGCGATCGCGTGGACGTCTGGCGCGAGGAAGCGCTCAGAGCGAGGGAGGAGGGGTAGTTACCCCGCCTCCTAAATTGCTCGCTTCAAAACCATCAACCAGTAATCACCGACCAACAGCCCAGGACGCTGCTTAACGTCGTCCAGTAACCGTAATCGGCGTATATTTTTGCGGCGTCGGCCTTGGTCAGGTTGGGACCGACTTGTGGGTCCGAGGCGTTGCGGATCGCCAGCCAGTCCGGCGCGCTATTGCCAAGTTCTTCACACGCTAAAGCCAGGACGGCGTCGTCCATTTCCACCATCGTCCCTTTGCCTTGCAACTGGTAGTGGTCCGTGGAGTCGTCGTAGGCAAAGATATCCGTCGTCACGATCACATTCGGCTCGTTCAACTAGCCGTGCCAGGCGTGACTAGCCGAGGCTGACTGCCTCGGGCTCTGTTTTAGCCACAGAGTCACCGAGAGCACAGAGGTCCTGGCGGACGTCTTCCGTAGCGGCGGTCTAAGGTCTTCGAGTCGGACTGGCGCGAGCTTCAGTTTCGCGCTGCCGCGCGGCTTCGCATACAGGCGCGATGCGCTATGGCTTTTACCCCGGGTTAAAACCCGGGGCTATTATCCGTCGCCCCGCCGGGGCTTCAATTAGGTCCTGGCGGACGGCCACCCATCAATTCCGGTTCTGAATTAAAAATTTAAAATCCAAAATCCAAAATTAATACCCGGGGGGTGGGGGTCTGGCGTAGGCTGGCGTGGCTTGGCGTAGCCTTGAAAATTGTGACTGCGTCACGGCCACCGCTCGTCACAGGCGGCCCGAATTCGCAATTTTCAACTGGCAAAAACCCGACGCCTGATACCCAATGCCTCACGCTTTTCTTCTCTCCCATCAACTTATTTTCAAAGAGCAACGGCCAGTTTAACATAGGAAAGAGGGAAGACATAGTTCGCCACTACCGCTGTTTTAGCCACAGAGTCACAGAGAGCACAGAGGGTCCTTGCGGACGGCGACCATACGGAAGCTTATGATGCGAATTATGTTATCAGCGGCTGCGCCGGAGCTTCAGCCTTTTTTGCGGCGGTCAGGGGACTGACACGCCCTACCCATATTAGCGCCTCCGGCGGCTAGGTGATTCAACCCTTTCAGGGTAGAATCATTTGTTGCATATACCCAGGGTAGCTCGGTGCTCGCGCACGGCCACCATCGCAACCCTGGGCTAAAAGATAGAACCCTCTTCGGGGTTCCCGGTAAGTGTTTGCACCAATTAAGAACCACAACGTGGTTCAATCATTGAGCCCAGCGGTTGGCGCACTAGCGCCTACCCTGGGTAACCATCAAAAAAATCCTCCTACCCTGAAAGGGTTGGATCCATCCGCTTGGGTACAATTTAAAATTGGAAAAATGTGACAGAGGCTAAGTCTGGGCCTGATCCTGTTTCCCCAGACGGTGCCCAAGACGCTGGGCTCGCTCAGCCTTTCGGCCTCTGGAAGCTTCCTTTCGGAAGCCGGACCCTTCCCCTCTGTCACAAACGTGAGTTGATTAAGCCAACTATTTCTTCCAAAGTCCAGAGAATCTGCTGATCAGAATTTTGCAGGACCGACCCTTTTACGATTCAGACCAATCACAATGTGGTGATTTCAAGACCAAATTCAAATTTCCTTTTTTGTGCCAAAAATATACCCACAGGTTTTTCTCGCCGCTTATTTAACGCAACAATCTGAGCACGATGTTCATCGCTCATATTACAACCTAAGATTATCCCTACCAAAATCTCATGATGAGATTTTATTACCCGACCGGCAGGATTGGCTAAACTGATCCTCCACTCAGCTTCGTGCTCCCAACATTTTGCTTTTGTTAGCAGAACCTTATCTCCAAGGCCGCCGACATTGTCCAAAGTAAAATCATAAACGCTAAATTTTGGATATAGAGGTTCATAATTAACCTTCCGTGCCAAGCTTAAGATATTCTCTGTAGAACGCTTATACTTTAAGCAATACCCCGTATGATCTTTCGCGTAATATGAGAACATCAATAGGTCATCAGGTTTTTGGGAAAGCGAGACAACGCCATACTCATCAATACGCTTCTGCATCCTTTTAACATGATTATCGTAATCTTTTTCCAATATTTGATCTTCTAGCGCCTTATTAATGTATTTCCACCTCTCTCGTTTTTTAAGCTGAGGCCTCTCCACCTCAAGGAGCTTATTCATATATCTTTTCTTCTGTTCAGTCGTACCATCCATTGTATACATAACCTTCGAGTCAAAAGGGTCATTAAATGAGCCGGGGCTCGCAAAATAGAGCTCTTCGTTCAGAATCCATGATTCACTATTAGAATTATGGGGCCGGTATTTATACAAGAATTCAGGGTTAGAATTAAAAGGCAGTTCATCAGCGGATCCAATATTCCCACAGAAACGACATCTAACCGTTTTTTCACCTAAATCCACATCAAATACAACCCAAGCTTCTTTTCCGCACTTTTGACATTTAGTTGATAATTCCATGTTTGTTTGAATTATCTTTGGGAAGTTGCAAATAAAACTATTTTGCAGGAGGCCCTTCAATTAGCGGAATGGCAGGAGAGGCCATTAGAAACTTTTTCCAATCTGTAAAGTGCGGATAAAGCCCGACAGTAGAAAAAAGGCTAGTAAGTAGTTCGGGACGTTTTTCAGGATGCGCTGATGAACTGCCTTTTAATTCTAACCCTGAATTCTTGTATAAATACCGGCCCCATAATTCTAATAGTGAATCATGGATTCTGAA
>Ga0206856_10303_pt1 | contig 14584 bp, 16 predicted proteins | sample Alteio_BWOrgCont_48_FD_152630 | JGI IMG/M metagenome (GOLD analysis project Ga0206856, IMG submission 152630) | Enriched cells from forest soil in Barre Woods Harvard Forest LTER site, Petersham, Massachusetts, United States -... | ecosystem: Environmental > Terrestrial > Soil > Temperate forest >...
GTGGCAAGTCATCATTCATTTAACATTCGTCGTTTCGGCGTTATGTGTAGCCTTCACGAATCATTTAATGTTGGGTGATTTTTCAAAAGCAAGTAAATTTTTTAGCAAAGGATAAGAAACCGTAGGGTTACTCCCTATGTCAGGTACACTCCGGTTGCTCGCCTGCGTGGAGGTTTTTGAAAAAGTGCATATCTTTTATTTTCAGGCAGAAATAGATAAGCAAAATGGATTCATATTATTCACGATATTATTTTTTCTGTGCATGATAGGTTTGCTAGTACTCACGTCGTTAAATAGTACTCAGTTAGCGTTACGCATGAGTCAAAATTATGCTATGGCTTCGCAGCAATTTCAGGCCGCTGAAGCGGGACTTAGCATAGCAGAAGAGCGATTAGCCACTTTATTGCAGAAAGAGAGTTTTCATGATGAGATGAACTATGCGGGTTATCAGGTACACTATGATGTACGTCGTCTTAGCCCGGCTTTTTGTTTTGAGAAAAACCTAGCCTATTACTATCGTATTACCGCACAAGCAAAGCCAACACAAGGACGTGCCGTTGTGCTGCAATCGACCTATGCAAAAAAAATAAATGACAGGTGTAAAGGAAAAGAAAAAAGATTACTTCAGGAAGGGCGTAGTTCGTGGAGGGAATTAAATGTATGAATTAGCGCTATTTATACTCACAGCAATTGGGTTTTCGGCAAGGCGCCACGAAAGCGAGCAACCTTCGTTCCTGTATGATACATGAGGATTGCGAGCTGAGTGAGCAACGCAGACCGAAAATTCAAGTGCGAAGAGTATGAAAAGAGCAAACATGCAAATTATTCCATTCCCTAGTCTTGAGTCACAGTCTTTAGGGCTGTATCCCATTGTCAGTGAATATACTCAATTAGCGCAGTTGCTACCTTTAGGCATTAATATTATCCAACTGCGTATAAAAGATATGCGGGGGGTTGTTTTAGAGCAGCAGATCCGGCGCAGTATTCAGCTTGTAAAACATTCTAAGACTAAGCTCTTTATTAACGATTATTGGGAGCTAGCGGCATACTATGGGGCCTATGGTGTTCATTTAGGCCAGACAGATTTAGATAATGTGCCAGTAGAGAGACTGCGAAAAATAGGTTTGCGACTGGGCGTCAGTGCCTATTCGGATGCTGAGTTAGCGCGAGCCTGTGCGTTAAAACCTTCTTATATTGCTTATGGGCCTATTTTCCCAACAGCGAGCAAACGAATGTCTGTTGCTGCGCAAGGCGTTAATAAACTGCGACAGGTTAGACGGGTAGTCCACTGTCCGCTGGTTGCCATTGGGGGTATTGGCTTAACACAATTACCCGATATCTTGGCTTGTGAAGTGGATGGCATCGCAGTGATATCGGCTATTAGCCAGGCGAGTAACCCTGTTCAAGTGGCCACGAAACTCATGTCCATCATTGGGACTCGTTATAGATCTAATGCTTGATATACCCCGTACACATCAGAATACGTAAAAATTTGACCTTTTTTAATATCAAAAAACCATCGATGAATCGTCAATATTTTTTTCTCTAGTTTTTCCTTAATCCAAGGAAACGTTAGGCAATTTTCGTAAGAACGGGTTAATCCTAATTTTGCATATTCATCTTGGTCGTTATCGCTGGCTGTTTTTCCAGGGACTTTAATCGATGAAACCCATTGCATGATAAAATCATTGCTTGATAAATCTGGGTCATTTAATAGCGCACTAATTCCAGCACATTGGCTGTGGCCTAATAAAATAAGATGTTGGATGTTTAAAAGACGTATACCAAACTCCAAAGCAGCGCTGGTTCCATGCAGTGCGTTATCTTTTTCGTAGGGTGGCACAATATTGGCTACATTACGTGTAACAAATAAATCACCAGGGTCACATTGTAATATTAAAGCCGGATCAACACGTGAATCACAACAAGACACCAACATAATCTGTGGATTTTGACCATGTACCGCTAAATATTTCATAATCGAATGGTCGCCAACAGTATATTTTTCTCGAAATAAACAATAACCTTCTAAAATTTCTTTAAATGTTTTTTCCACTTTTTTATTGGCCAAAAAGTTGTTTATCGATAAGATCACACAGGCAATGAATGATTAATAGATGTGTTTCTTGTATACGCGCAGTAGATGAACCAGGAACACGTATTTCAATATCAGTAGAATTGTTGAGTAAATTTGATAGCGAGCCACCATCTTTACCGGTGAGTGCAATAACTTTTAATTCCCTACTTTGCCCTGCTTCACAAGCCTGTAAGATGCTTTCTGAATTACCGCTGGTTGAAATCAAAAGTAAAATATCACCGGCTTGGCCGAGTGCGCGAATTTGTTTAGCAAAAATTTCACGATAGCTATAGTCATTTGCAATAGACGTTATGATTGAGGTATCTGTCGTAAGCGCAATAGCCGGTAGACTAATAGGGCGTTCTATTTCAAAACGATTGATGAGCTCGGCAGCAAAATGTTGGGCATCGGCAGCGGAACCTCCATTACCGCAGACAAGTATTTTTTTATTATCTAATAAGCATTGAACGAATAATTGACTGGCTTCGAGGATAATTTCTGGTAGCACAGACAACGCTTTTTTCTTGGTTTCAATACTTTCTGCAAAATGGGTTTCAATACGCGTGAGTAGATGGAGGTCCATAAATTACCTAGAGAATGCATTTTTTACCCATTCTACTTGAGTAGAGTAAGGCTGGGAAGTAATTAGGTTTTTAATCGTGTTAGGTTTTATCAGAGGAGAAATAGCTAACACATCAAAACGACAGCCCGTTCCTTCTGATAATGGAAAGTGCTGCAAATAATATTCGGCTGTTTTAATAAGCTTTTTTTGTTTAGCTAAACGAACGGTTTCTAAAGTATGGCCGAAGTTGAGATTTTTTCGAGAACGAACCTCTATAAAAACTAAGGTACGTTTATCTTGCATAATTAAGTCAATTTCACCAAAACGACAGGTATAGTTTCTAGCGATAAGTGAAAGATTTTTGTTTTTTAAATAACAATAGGCAAGATCTTCTGCTTTTTTTCCTAAAATTGTAGAAATGATATCGCTCCTCTACGGAATTGTGCACAAACCAATTCACGCACAATACGACGTTGATTGTTTAATGTAAGCTGGCCTGTTGCTCCAGGTAAGACATATGATTCGCTTAAATAAGGTAATTGTTGCACGATGTGCAATGCATCAACCCCCAGGGCATAATAACTGCGATCACGTTTAAAAAATTCGGGGAAACGACTTTGCAATTGTTCATACAGAGAGGAATCGCTTATGTGTTCTCCGATGGTCCAGGGTGCACTACAAAAAATAATCCCATTGAGGTCATTATCTAGACGGCGAGAATGGCTTAGGCTGCTGTAAATTGAGGCTGTTGCATACACTGGAATATCGCCAGCGTAAAAGAATTTCAATAAAGGGTTCACTTGTCTACCCATCTTAGGATCACTGGCTAGAAAGATCACGTCAAAATCAGTTCGTCTTTTATGAGGTGGTTTAAATTGCAGAAAATCACTGACTTGCCGTGTTAATGCGGCAATATTTTGTGATAGGGTTAAACGATCAACTACCTTACCACCTAAAGTTTCCCATTGCTCAGCAAATGCCTGGCCTACTTGTGATCCCCAAGCACCGTTTGTAGTGATAATCAGCGCAGAACGATAACCGCTTTGCCAAGCGGTGAGGGTTGCCTGTTGTGCTTCATCGACGGGGGATAAACCAAATTGGTATAATTCAAGGGGTGTGCTAATGTCTCGTGCGAGATAGTTCAAGGCTAATACCGGCGTACTGAGTTGCAGACCCGCAAGGGTTTGAACGTGTGATTTAGAGAGCGGCCCTACCACAAACTGCGCGTTGTGGTTTATTGCTTTGTTATAAGCGGCTTGCATAGAAGGTTCTTTCGTGGTATCGACTAGGGTAATGTGTGGCGGGTTTCCACTCGCTTGGGCAGCGGCTAAAAATCCTTGCTTGACAGCATAGCCTATGCTAGCCAGTGGACCTTGCAGTGGGAGTAATAAAGCAATAGAGGTGGGCATCGAGGCATTATTTTCTGGCAGTGTGGCGGCAGCAACAGGCGCGGGTACATTGGCAGAATTTTGGCCGCATCCCGTTAAAAGAGCGGTACTCAATAGGCAAATCACTAAAAATTTCGCAATCCTCATGGTGATACTCACGGCAATTGGGTTTGTTGTGGCACTGTTATGAGTATACGCTTAGCAATTGAAAATTTCGCATGTCCAAATATTTTCCGCCGGCTGACGATGATCTGACTTTCCTGCGAAAAGCGATGCAGGATGTTAAGCGTACAAAAAAATTGCCTGCTGTACCGCGATCTCCGAAAAAATCTTCTTGCGTACGAGCATCGTTTAATGCCATGCCGAAAAAAATAGCTGATCATTCACTACCTGCGCCACTATTTGTACTCTATGATCCTGTAGAGCAAGTTATCTCTGCAGAAGATAAATTATTTTTTAGACGAGCAGGGCCACAAAATAAAGTCATTCAAAAGTTAGTACGTGGTGAAATGATGCGATCAGCCTGTTTAGATCTGCACGGGATGACCGTTGACCAGGCGCGTTTAACTATTATAGAATTTTTGTTAGCGAGTCAAAAAGCGGGTTTTCGCTGTGTTCATATTATTCATGGAAAAGGGCACTTGAGCCAAACCCAGCCGAAGTTAAAAAATCATCTCAATTATTGGTTAGCCCAGTTTCCAGGAGTATTAGCGTTTACTTCCGCACAAGCACGTGATGGCGGCACTGGCGCCGTGTATGTGTTGTTAGCCAATCATTCCTGAATTTTCGACCGTGTTGCCGCTCAGCTGTCAGAGCAATATTATACTCACAGCAATTGGGTTTTCGGCAAGGCGCCACGAAAGCGAGCAACCGGAGTGTATGTGGATACATGAGGATTGCGAGCCGAGTGAGCAACGCAGACCGAAAATTCAAGTGCGAAGAGTATAATATACTCTAAGTTTATCTCGCTTCTTCCTGTCCGAAAAATCGTAGCAAGATCAGTATACAAAATCTTAAATAATATTGAGAACTCTGCTATAGATACCCAAGATTATGTGTAATAAAATGCTTTGTTGCTGAAGCTGTACCAATATTGAAATTACACCATATAGGAGAACAAAAAATGTTTAAATGTATAGAAGCACTGTGTCGTTATTTTCAAGCAGAGCCCTCATCCTCCGTAGTAAGGACAGTCAGTACTGCTGTGGCGTTTTCCTCAAGCAATACGTCATATGGTCCTAATACTGTAAGAAGAGTCTTGGCAAGCAACACCTCCTCAGTTAAAGCAAGCGCATTCGACTCAGATTTTTGGACTAAGAAGTTTAAGCCTGAGCCTGTTTGGGAAAACGGTGTGGCAGGTCTCTTTGATGACGACGCCAATGTAAGGCGACACCACAACGGTTATAACAATTACAATAGCTAAAAAAAACAGCTGTTTTTTTATTCGCTTATCCACATCGCATCACCGTAACTAAAGAAACGGTAGTTGTGGGTAAGCGCTTGTCGATAAGCGTGTAGGGTGTGTTCATAGCCGGAAAAAGCAGAAACTAACATTAATAGAGTTGATTTCGGCAAATGAAAATTTGTCACTAAGACATCAACGCAAGAAAATGAAAACCCTGGATAAATAAAAAGGCGCGTTTCTCCTTGAAATGGCTTGATTTGCCCATTTATCGCTGCAGTTTCTAAACTTCTGACGGTAGTCGTCCCCACAGCGATAATTCGTTTGCGATTACGTTTTGTTTTATTTATTTTTTCGCAAACGACGGAAGAAACCGTCATGTATTCAGGATGCATACGGTGCTCTTCTATGCGTTCTGTTCGAATAGGCTGAAAAGTGCCGGAACCTACATGTAAAGTAATCAATGCAATATCGACATTTTTTTCTTGTAGCTGTCTTAAGAGACTATCATCAAAATGCAGTCCTGCAGTGGGTGCCGCAATTGCCCCTGGAGTACGTGCAAAAACAGTTTGATATCGCTCTCTGTCAAAAATTTCATCAGGCCGTTGCAAATAGGGTGGCAACGGGATATGACCAATCTCGTTAAGCAAATCTAATAGAGATGACACTTTATCTAAAAAATCTAACTCAAATAAATTTTCACGCCTTTCTAAAATTTCAAGTTTTATGCCATTGTCTAATTGTAACTGAGTACCTAATCTTAATGGCTTGCTTGATTTTAAATGTGCCAAAATACGCTTTCCTTCTATAATGCGTTCAATTAAAATTTCAACCTTTCCTCCAGTTAATTTCTGGGCAAATAAACGTGCAGGAATCACTTTGGTATCATTTAAAATTAATAGATCCCCTGGATTTATTAAATGTAGAATATCTTTAAACTGTTTATGCTCAATGTCTCCTGTTTTTTTGTTCAAGCAGAGTAATCGACTGTCCGTACGTTGTGCAGAGGGATAAGCAGCAATTAATGCGGGCGGCAATTCATAGGAGAAATCTGCAAGCGAATAAGTGGGAGTTAGAGTGTTTTGCATGCTAAGCGTACAAAAAAAGAAAAACCCTATACGATTTGAAACCGGATAGGGTTTTTAAAAAAGAAGTCTGGCGATGCCCTACTTTCCCATGGGGGACCCCCCAAAGTATCATTGGCGCAGAGTAGTTTCACGTCTGAGTTCGGGATGGGATCAGGTGGGGCATACTCGCTAGTGTCGCCAGACTAACCGTCGCTGTCGGTCTGCTTTTGGCGTATCGCCTCGCGCGACATCCACAATCAAACCGACAGAATTCAATAAGACTTAAAATCAGTAAGAAGGTGTGGGTATGTCTTCATCCAGGAACCAAAAATTAAAAAAATAACCAGTTGGATTCTCAAATCAAGCCTCACGGTCAATTAGTATGGGTTAGCTCAATGCATTACTGCACTTACACACCCCACCTATCTAAGTCGTCGTCTACAACTGACCTCTAGGAGGATTCAATCCTCGGGAGATCTTATCTTGAGGGAGGCTTCCCGCTTAGATGCTTTCAGCGGTTATCCCGTCGGTACGTAGCTACCCGGCTATGCTTCTGGCGAAACAACCGGACCACCAGCGGTACCTCCACGCCGGTCCTCTCGTACTAGGCGTAGCTCCTCTCAAATCTCCAGCGCCCACGGCAGATAGGGACCGAACTGTCTCACGACGTTCTGAACCCAGCTCGCGTACCACTTTAAATGGCGAACAGCCATACCCTTGGGACCTGCTTCAGCCCCAGGATGTGATGAGCCGACATCGAGGTGCCAAACACCGCCGTCGATATGAACTCTTGGGCGGTATCAGCCTGTTATCCCCGGCGTACCTTTTATTCGTTAAGCGATGGCCCTTCCATTCGGAACCACCGGATCACTATGACCTGCTTTCGCACCTGCTCGACTTGTCTGTCTCGCAGTCAAGCACCCTTGTGCCATTACACGCATTGCGCGATGTCCGACCGCGCTGAGGGTACCTTCGTGCTCCTCCGTTACGCTTTAGGAGGAGACCGCCCCAGTCAAACTACCCGCCATACACGGTCCTCAAACTCGTTTAGAGTCCTAAGTTAGAACTTCAACTTTCACAGGGTGGTATTTCACTTGTCGACTCCTCAAGCCCTAGCGAGCTCGTATCATTGCCTTCCACCTATTCTACACAGTCAAATTCAAAGTCCAGTGTAAAGCTGTAGTAAAGGTGCACGGGGTCTTTCCGTCTTGCCGCGGGTACGCTGCATCTTCACAGCGATTTCAATTTCACTGAGCCTTGGGTGGAGACAGTGTGGCTGTCGTTACGCCATTCGTGCAGGTCGGAACTTACCCGACAAGGAATTTCGCTACCTTAGGACCGTTATAGTTACGGCCGCCGTTTACCGGGGCTTCGATCCGCAGCTTCTCTTGCAACGCAAGTTAACCACTTCAATTAACCTTCCGGCACCGGGCAGGCGTCACACCCTATACTTCCTCTTACGAGTTCGCAGAGTGCTGTGTTTTTGGTAAACAGTCGCAACCACCTGATTATTTCAACCCCCCTTCGCTTATGCCGCATGGGCACTCACAAAAAAAGGTGCACCTTCTCCCGAAGTTACGGTGCCAATTTGCCTAGTTCCTTCACCCAAGTTGTCTCATCGCCTTAGTATTCTCTACTTGTCCACCTGTGTCGGTTTGCGGTACGGGTCTCACAGACCTGAAGTTTAGAGAGTTTTCCTGGAAGCATGGCATCTGTCACTTCCCTTCTCACCGAAATGAGTCGGTCGTATTCGTGTCTCAAGATTAACAAGTCTCCGGTTTTTCCTAAAGACTCTCTCTACTCACTTAAACCGGAACTACCAGTCTCCGGCTCACATAGCCTTCTTCGTCCTCCCATCACAGCCTGTCAGAGTACAGGAATATTAACCTGTTTCCCATCGACTACGCGTTTCCGCCTCGCCTTAGGGGCCGACTCACCCTGCGTCGATTACCGTTGCGCAGGAATCCTGGGACTTTCGGCGTGCGGGGTTTTCACCCGCATTATCGTTACTCATGTCAGCATTCGCACTTCGGATACCTCCAGCTCACTTCTCAGTGAACCTTCTCTGGCTTACCGAACGCTCCTCTACCACGCCATCAACCTCTCGGTTCATGGCATTCACTGCTTCAGTATTAGGTTTTAGCCCCGTTCATTCTTCCGCGCAGACCGATTCGACCAGTGAGCTATTACGCTTTCTTTAAAGGATGGCTGCTTCTAAGCCAACCTCCTGGCTGTTTAAACCTTTCCACTACGTTTCACACTTAACCTAACTTCTGGGACTTTAGCAGGTGATCTGGGTTGTTTCCCTTTTCACGACGGACGTTAGCACCCGCCGTGTGTCTCCCGTGGAACATATCCTGGGTATTCGTAGTTTGCATCGGCTTAGTAAGTCGGGATGACCCCCTCACCGAAACAGTGCTCTACCCCCCAGGCACTTCGCACGAGGCGCTACCTCAATAGCTTTCGAGGAGAACCAGCTATCTCCGAGCTTGTTTAGCCTTTCACTCCTAGCCACACCTCATCCCCATCTTTTGCAACAGATGTGGGTTCGGGCCTCCACTTCGTGTTACCGAAGCTTCACCCTAGACATGGCTAGCTCGCTCGGTTTCGGGTCGACTCCTAGCGACTCAACGCCCTATTAAGACTCGGTTTCCCTTCGCCTTCCCTATTCGGTTAAGCTCGCCACTAAAAGTCACTCGCTGACCCATTATACAAAAGGTACGCAGTCACTTATCACCTCGCGGCTTTAAGCTCCTACTGCTTGTACGCAGACGGTTTCAGGTTCTATTTCACTCCCCTCACCGGGGTTCTTTTCGCCTTTCCCTCACGGTACTGGTTCACTATCGGTCAGTCGAGAGTATTTAGCCTTGGAGGATGGGCCCCCCTTCTTCAAACAGGATTTCTCGTGTCCCGCCCTACTTCTTTTTACGCTTAGTCTCTCTAACAAACTTTCGCCGACGGGGCTATCACCCTCTTTGGCAGACCCTTTCCAGAGCCTTTTGGCTAATTCGTTAGGTATCTCGTAATGGCTACTCCACGTTCGCTCGCCGCTACTTGCAGAATCTCTTTTGATTTCTTTTCCTCAAGGTACTTAGATGTTTCAGTTCCCTCGGTTCGCTTTAGGACACTATGTATTCATGTCGTAATGACTTATTTATAATAAGCCGGGTTCCCCCATTCAGATATCTCCGGATCAATGCTTGTTTGCCAACTCCCCGAAGCTTTTCGCAGGCTATCACGTCTTTCTTCGCCTTCGACTGCCTAGGCATTCACCTTCTGCGCTTTTTCACTTGATTTGAGAACCCAACTCGTTACTTTCACTGCGCTTTGTCTTTTCCTCGATTTCTTCGTTGATGGCTTGGCTGCGGTACTCATGCACTCAACGTGCACTCCGTTCCTCGCCAATCCCTCGCCTCGAACTCAAGAAAAATACCTTGCGCAGCTCCACAGACCACTCGTTGGTTCCCTCTCTTTCTGGTTCTTGTTCGCTGAATGCAACATACCCGAGATTGCTTTTACACAATCTCTTTTCTTTCTTGGAAGATAATAAGAAGATTTAACTCCTCTCCTTAGCTTCGCGCCTTCTTACAGATTCTTTGTCTTGTTAATGAACAATTATAAAATCAATGCTAAAAACATTAATCCTGGTCTCTCTAAGCCTGTATGGTCATGGTGGAGCCAGTCGGGTTCGAACCGACGACCCTCGGCTTGCAAAGCCGATGCTCTCCCAACTGAGCTATGGCCCCCTTCCTGGTGGGTCTGGGGGGACTTGAACCACCGACCCCACGCTTATCAAGCGTGTGCTCTGACCAACTGAGCTACAGACCCTTTGTCTTAATAAAACACAATCCAACGCAGACATCATCCAAAAGACGATGGTCCCTGTAAATATAAAGCAATGTGTGTGAGCGCTAAGCTTAGGGTTTCTTATGTCTTATCTTTTATATAAGGAGGTGATCCAGCCGCAGGTTCCCCTACGGCTACCTTGTTACGACTTCACCCCAGTCATGAACCTTACCGTGGTCGGCGACACCCTCGTCTCCAAGGTTAATCTACCGCCTTCTGGTAAAACCCACTCCCATGGTGTGACGGGCGGTGTGTACAAGGCCCGAGAACGTATTCACCGCAACATGCTGATTTGCGATTACTAGCGATTCCAACTTCATGGAGTCGAGTTGCAGACTCCAATCCGAACTACGAAACGTTTTATAGGATTAGCTCCACTTCGCAGCTTCGCGACCCTCTGTACGTCCCATTGTAGCACGTGTGTAGCCCTACCCATAAAGGCCATGATGACTTGACGTCGTCCCCACCTTCCTCCGGTTTATCACCGGCAGTCTCCCTTAAGTCCCCAGCTCTACCTGATGGTAATAAAGGATAAGGGTTGCGCTCGTTACGGGACTTAACCCAACATTTCACAACACGAGCTGACGACAGCCATGCAGCACCTGTCTCTTGGTTCCTTTCGGCACAGCATCATCTCTGACGCCTCCCAAGGATGTCAAGGGTAGGTAAGGTTTTTCGGGTTGCATCGAATTAAACCACATGCTCCACCGCTTGTGCGGGCCCCCGTCAATTCCTTTGAGTTTTAACCTTGCGGCCGTACTCCCCAGGCGGAGAACTTAACGCGTTAGCTTCGCTACGGCACACAGCACTTGCGCACTATGCCTCACAGCCAGTTCTCATCGTTTACCGCGTGGACTACCAGGGTATCTAATCCTGTTTGCTCCCCACGCCTTCGCGCCTCAGTGTCAGTTGAAACCCAGGTTGTCGCCTTCGCCACTGATGTTCTTTCCGATATCTACGCATTTCACCGCTACACCGGAAATTCCACAACCCTCTGTCTCACTCGAGTTAACCCGTTTTCGACGACTTTCCCAGGTTAAGCCCGGGGCTTTTACATCAAACCTAGTTAACCACCTACACGCCCTTTACGCCCAGTCATTCTGATTAACGCTCGCACCCTCTGTATTACCGCGGCTGCTGGCACAGAGTTAGCCGGTGCTTATTCTGTGGGTACCGTCACAGTCATGCGCTATTTACACATCACCTTTCTTCCCCACCTAAAGTGCTTTACAACCCGAAGGCCTTCTTCACACACGCGGTATCGCTGGATCAGGGTTTCCCCCATTGTCCAAAATTCCCCACTGCTGCCTCCCGTAGGAGTCTGGGCCGTGTCTCAGTCCCAGTGTGGCTGGTCATCCTCTCAGACCAGCTACGGATCGTCGCCTTGGTAGGCCTTTACCCCACCAACTAGCTAATCCGACGTAGGCTCAACCCAGAGCGCATGGCCCTCTCGGGTCCCATGCCTTTGATCTCTCAATATTATGCCGTATTAGCCCGAGTTTCCTCGGGTTATCCCGCCTCTCTAGGACAGATTCCTACCTTTTACTCACCCGTCCGCCACTCGCCATCAATAAAAACCGAAATCTCTATCATGATGCCGTTCGACTTGCATGTGTTAGGCATACCGCCAGCGTTCAATCTGAGCCAGGATCAAACTCTTCACTTCTTTTTCAATCCCGCTCACTCAAATTATGATCTCTCACAACTTCAGCGCTCGGTTCGTAGCCTCTTATTACTCATGTCTCATCTTTACACTCAACATCAGCCCTCAAAACTACAACTGCCAAGCGCCCACACACTTTGCTTCTCTCTCTCCCTTTTTAATGAACTCTACTTAATTCAACTCGTCTCGCTACTCGTCTCGCTTTCGCTTCTCGCTGAACCATATCCCCAAGCCGTAAACTCAAGGTCCGCAAATTCTACTCCTTAAACTCTCTCTGTCAAGAGGGTCGCTATTTGCTATAATTGATAACACAATCAAAAATTCAAGTGCAAAGAGTATATGAAGAATACATTGATGGGCCCTATTATTCTAGACCTAACAGGATTTGAGCTCTCACATGAAGAACGTGAAATGCTTAAACATCCACAAGTCGGTGGCATTATTTTTTTTTCGCGCAATTATGAATCGCCACAACAACTTAAAGACTTGATATTACAGATTCATGAATGCAGTGCACAACGATTACTGCTCACTGTTGATCAAGAAGGCGGTCGCGTACAACGTTTTCTTTCTGGCTTTACTCCTCTACCCCCCTTAAGTAAAATTGGTGCACTGTATACAGAAAATCCCAAGCAAGCTATGGTCCTTGCTGAGGTCCATGGCTGGTTAATGGCCAGCGAATTATTAACTTTAGGAATTGACTTAAGTTTTTCGCCCATTTTGGATTTAGACAATCATTTAAATCAAGTTATTGGCACACGCTCCTTTCATAACAATCCTACCACGGTTACAAAACTAGCTCGCGCTACTATTCAAGGCATCAGTAAGGCTGGCATGTGTACGGTAGGCAAACATTTTCCGGGGCATGGTTCGGTTACCAGTGATACGCATACGGATTTTGCAGTTGATCCTAGAAGCTATAAAATGATTGAAAGCAGCGATTTAATCCCATTTTCCAAACTCAGTCTCACGCTCGATGCCATGATGGCTTCACATATTATCTATAGTCAAATTGACTCACTACCCTGTGGTTTTTCTTCTGTTTGGTTACAAACTATCTTACGAAAAACACTTAATTTTTCAGGCGCTATCTTTACAGATGATTTATCTATGCATGCTGTACAAGCGATGTGGGGTATAGTAGAACGCGTTAAGCTCGCTTTGCATGCAGGATGTCATGGACTATTAATTTGCAATAATCGTAAAGATGCGATTACCGCGTTAGAATATCTAGAAAGTACGCAATCAGATGCACTTTATTCAGATTGGCACTTGCAAAAATTATTTTCTCGCCGCACACTGGCAACCGCCACACTGCGGCGAACAGCTGCCTGGCGTGATGCAGTCCGTCTATTGAGCGAACTAAACGATAAATAGGTTTTTCATGTTAATCCCTGCTGACATCCAAAAAATTAAAGAAAAGGCCACTCTCCTTTTCACAAAAGAACAAATTGATGCCAGCCTAGATAAAATGGCCCATGCGATAAACGAAAAACTCGATGACAGCAATCCAGTAGTCTTATGCGTCATGGTTGGTGGTTTAATTCCCGCAGGAAACCTATTGCCACGCCTTACTTTTCCTTTAGAGCTAGATTATATCCACGCGACGCGCTACCTCAATGAAACCTGTGCAGGGACCCCCGAAGTAAAAATGGTCGCTAAACCCAGAATCCCATTGAAAGATCGTAATGTTCTCATTATCGAAGATATCCTGGACGAGGGCTTGACATTAGCCGCTACCGTTGATTATTGTCAGCAACAAGGCGCACGTTCGGTTCATACAGCGATCTTACTCGATAAGAAAGGGGTAGCCCGCTTATCCAGAGGAACGGACTCAGCAGATTTCACTGCGCTTTCCATGGATAAGGGTTACGTATTTGGCTATGGACTGGACTATCACGGCTATTTGCGCAATGTTTCTGGTATTTATGTTGTAACGCCTGAGAAAACGTCGTCATAATGAAGGCCCCCTTTGAACGTACATAACACTTTCAACTTGCTAAATAATTTTTTTTGAGGTCAAATGGTTTTTCTTATGGGTAACTCAATTATCACACTCAGCGACTCTACTTTTGAAGTGACCGTTTTAAAATCTAAACTGTCTGTATTGGTTGATTTTTGGGCTGAGTGGTGTGGTCCTTGTAAAATGATTTTGCCTATTTTGGAAGAGTTGGCCAGTCGATACCTTGGAAAATTGATAGTCTGCAAGTTAAATGTTGACGAACATCCAGCGACGGCGGCAAAATACAGCGTACGTAGTATTCCCACGCTAATCCTGTTTAAGGATGGAAAAGCGCAAACAACTAAAATCGGCGCCTCAACCAAATCACAGTTAGAAGCTTTTTTAAAAAGCTATCTTCCTGAGCAGTAATCGCATTTCCATACTCACAGCAATGGGATTTTTGGCAAGGCGCCGCGAAAGTGAAGCAACCGGAGTGTACTTATGGTACATGAGGATTGCGAGCTGAGCGGCAACGCAGACCAAAAATTCAAGTGCGAAGAGTATATATCCTTAGCCCAGGATGCCGTGTACATTGATTGTAAATATCCTTAAATTCTCGACATTATTTCTCTTATTT
>Ga0206856_10304_pt1 | contig 14540 bp, 14 predicted proteins | sample Alteio_BWOrgCont_48_FD_152630 | JGI IMG/M metagenome (GOLD analysis project Ga0206856, IMG submission 152630) | Enriched cells from forest soil in Barre Woods Harvard Forest LTER site, Petersham, Massachusetts, United States -... | ecosystem: Environmental > Terrestrial > Soil > Temperate forest >...
TTGCTTTTGCTTTGGTGGAAGCGACTTTTGCCTGTTTGGATGTTAGTACGGTATTTGTAGGGGTGGCCGTATCTGCTGTTTTGCCATCGAGCACCAGAGACTTGGCTTGTTGGGAAGCGGAAGGTAACTCTGACGGTGTTTCAGAACTTGCAGGCGGGCGCAGCGTAAATTCCGGAGGGATGGAAAGCGGTGGTCTGGAGACGACGCGGTATTCGTCCGGCGCGCTGCGGTTTAGGCCCAGCGTATCTTTCACGGTATTGCTGCTGCAGGCAGAAAGTGCTATCGCGGCGGCGACTGCGAATCTCCAGTAATTCATGACGAGCTTTCCTTATCTTTAGTTTGACTGTTAGGTGCAAACATACTGCTCACAGATAAAAGTACAACCCCTATGAAGATACAGCTGTCGGCAACGTTAAAAGCAGGCCAGTGGTATGCCCCGATATGAAAATCCAGAAAATCGGTAACGGCGCCAAAACGCAGGCGGTCGATCACGTTTGCCACTGCCCCGCCGATCACGCAGCCGAGCGAGGCGGCCACTAGCTTCGAGGTGTTTTTCATAAGCCATATTACTAACATGATGATAATGACCGCTGAAACCGCCGTCAGCAGCAAAGGTTGGCGGTGGGAGGCAAATAGGCCGAAGCTTACTCCGGTATTCCACACCAGCACGATATTAAAAAATGACGTCACTTCAATGGCCGCATGGTCGTAACTGGTAAATTGCTCAAGAATTAACCGTTTGCTCCACTGATCAAGTAGAAGCACTGCGAGGAAAATGCTCAGGGCAAACAGAAGAAAGCGTTGGGTCATGGTTGGTTTTGTAATATGCTTTTTGTTTGGATGCAATCAAGCGTAATCTGGGATTTAAGCGCGTCTATATTCGGGAAGCGCCGTTCGTCGCGCACGTGCTCCACCAGTTCGACCCTGATGCGTTTTCCGTAAAGATCGTGCTGAATGTCAAATCCGTGGACTTCCAGCAGTGGCTCGGTCTGGTTGAAAGTAGGGCGGATGCCGAGATTGACTACGCCATTATGCCACTGTTTTTCGTTCTCGATGATAAAACGTACGGCGTATACGCCATAGCGTGGGGAGAAAAGCGATTTGAGGGAGAGGTTGGCGGTGGGAAACCCTAGTTTCTGGCCGTTTTTCTGGCCGTGGCGTACTTTGCCTTCAATCGTGTAAGTGCGGCCTAGTAATTCAGAGGCTTTTTTCACGTTTCCGGCGGCCAGATGATCGCGGATGGCGCTGGAGGAAATGGATACGCCGCTTGCATCATAGATTGCCTCACATGCCGTAAACCCAAAGCCTAATTGCTTAGAGATTTTGGTTAAGAATTCGGTGTTGCCACTCCGATTCTTCCCGAAAGCGAAATTATACCCGCTGACGACATGAGAGGCAGCAAGATCATGGTGCAGCACGTTGCTTACGAATGATTCCGGCGACAGGGAAGAAAATGTTTTATTAAAGCGCACGAGGAACAGCACATCGACGCCTAACCCGGAAAACAGTTCGATTTTGCTGCGTAGTGAGCAAATACGCAGTTTTTTTTGATTCGGTGCAAAGAATTCACGCGGGTGCGGGTCAAAGGTCATCACGGCAGAAGGTGCGCTGCGTTTTTTGGCAATTGCTATCGCTTCACGCAAAATCGCCTGATGCCCCAGATGTACGCCGTCGAAATTGCCAAGCGCAATGACAGCGGCTTTATATTCAGCGGAGCAGAGGGCTAAATCGCGAATGATCCGCATGAGAAGCCTTACTCCACATCCTCGAAAACGATCTGCTTATTTTTTGGATTCAGCGACAGTTTGAGTTTGCCTTTCATCAGCGCCTCGGCGTTTTTGCCGAAAATTTCGTAACGCCAGCCCTGCATCGCTGGGGTTTCGGTTTTGCCTAGCGCGATGGCCTCGATATCATCTTTGCCGGCGATCATGTGGCTGGCGATGCCGTGCTGATCGGCTTTGAGTTTGAGCAGCATTTGCAGCATGGCGCTGGCGCTGATAATATTTTCTGAGGGCTTCTTGTGGTTTTTGACCTGAGGGTAATCGGCGGGCGGCAATGCCAGTGCATCCTGCACGCATTGCAAAATGGCTTCGATTTTTGTTTTCGACATATGTTTGTCGAGGCCGCGCATGCGGTCGAGGTCGGATTCTTTGCGCGGCATGAGCTGCGCCATTTCCACCAAAGTTTCATCCTTGATAATGCGTCCGCGTGGGACGTCCTGTTTGCGGGCTTCGATCTCACGCCACTTGGCGAGTTCACGCAGGGCGGCCAAATGTTTTGGGCGCATGTGCCCGAATTTCAGGCGTTTCCACGCGTCGACGGGATCAATGTCGTAAATCGCGGGGTCGGTCAGATAGGCATGTTCTTCGGCGATCCAAGAAGTGCGGCCGGTGGCTTCGATTTTGATTTTCAAATCTTCGTAAATGACCTGCAGGTGCGTGACGTCGGACAGTGCGTAGGTCAGTTGTTTTTCTGAAAGTGGGCGTGCCGACCAGTCGGTGAAGCGCGAACTTTTATCGAGTTCTTGGCCCACGATGTTGTTGACGAGTGTTTCATAGCCTACTGACTCGCCATAGCCACAGACGGCAGCGGCGACCTGAGTGTCGAAAATCGGGGAGGGGATTTTGCCTGACAGCAGGTGGAAAATCTCGATGTCCTGACGCGCGGCGTGAAAAACTTTGACCAGTGACGCCTTCTGCATGAGCTTGAAAACGGGCGCTAAATTAATGCCTTCGGCAAGTGGGTCGATAACGGCGGCCTCACCACTTCCGGCAATTTGCACGAGGCATAATTTCGGGAAATACGTCTTATCGCGGATAAACTCGGTATCCACGGTAACATAATGTCCGTCCGCCACCTGAGCACAAAAGGCGGTGAGTTCAGCTTGCTGGGTGATAAAACGCATGGGGGATATATAGTCGAGTTTCTGCAGAAGTCTAATCGAATCCTTTGGGTGTCGTTATACGTTCGTTTTGTGTGTGTTTTGCAATGTTTTGCGCTGGTTTTAGATCGTTTGGTGACGTTTCGGCATGTTTTTCGCGTATTTTGGCTAATACCGCATCGTTTCGCCCTATGTAAATGTATGTATATCAGATAGTTATAGATTTTCCTTCCTGTTTTTTGTCATTTTGTGTGACATTATGTGACATTTTCCCTTCCCAATAGATTGTTATTGCTTGGGGATATGGAACCAGTTTAACAGCGCAACGCATGGTCGGGAAGGCAAAATCGTATCGTTTCGTATCATATGGGGGAGTTGCAAAAAACACTATATCTGCACCACTACCTATAGTATGATAGCCACTTAAGTTATCGAAAGGGACAATTTGCGATGAACCTAGGCCACCACACCTTAACCTCATACGACAAGCAGTTGCAGCATTTGATGCAGCTCATACAAGATATGGGGGGTGAGGTGAAGAAGATGGTGCTGGCGTCGAAGGCGTCGTTTCGTTCGCGCGATCAGGCGCGGGTGGTCGATGCCAAGGCGGCGGATAAACACATCAATGAGCTGGATCGCCAGATCGAGGAAGAGGCGACCATCGTGCTGGCGCTGCAGAACCCCAAGGCGATCGATTTGCGGTTTGTCACCTCGGTGCTTAAAATCACCGGGATGATGGAACATGCGGGCGACTTGGCTAAAAACACCGTTAAGCGCAGCATTAAGATGGGGGATTTTGCGCCTGAGGCGGTTATTGTGAAGCTCGAGCGCATGACGGATGTGATTGTTGAAATGATGGACGGCGCGCTGGAAGCGTTTGAAAATAAAGACCCGAAAAAAGCGACGGAAGTATGGAAGCGCGATCAGGAAATTGATGATCTGTACCACGAAATTTTCGCCATGATGCAGCAGCAGATGGTGGCAACGCCGGAAAATGTCGTGGCATGCACGCATGTGGTATTCGCGGCGAAAAATCTGGAGCGCGTCGCAGATTATACTACCAATCTGGCGAAAACGGTGTATTACGTCATTTCAGGGAAGCGCGCGGATAAGGCTTTGCTTAAGCAAGAGGATTGGCCGGAAGACGCGCTTTTAAATTAAAGCTGGAATCTGCCGTTTGACCCACCCTCTCAAGAAAATTCCTAGACCTGTTGTGCTGGTTATCATGGATGGCTGGGGGCATCGCGAACCCGGAGCCGATAACGCGATTGCGGTGGCCAATACTCCGGTGCTGGATGGGCTCGCGAAGGATTATCCGTCTGGGTTTATCAACGCATCTGAGCTGCACGTGGGCTTGCCCGCTGGGCAGATGGGTAATTCTGAGGTCGGGCACATGAATATCGGCTCCGGGCGCGTGCTGATGCAGGATTTGCCGCGCATTGATGCGGCGATTTCTTCGGGAGGGCTGGAAAAAAGGATTCAGGATTCGGGATTCAGGATTCAGGAAGGGAGGGTTTGCCATTTAGTTGGATTGTTGTCCGATGGGGGGGTGCATTCGCATCAAGGGCATATATTGGCGTTGGCGAAGATATTGGCGGGGATGGGAATTGCGGTAAAGATTCACGCAATACTCGATGGGCGCGACACGTCGCCAAAGAGTGCTTTGGAATATATTAAAACATTCGAGCAACAAGCAACGGGCAACGGGCAACGTATTTCTATCGCTACCGTTTCTGGACGTTATTATGCGATGGATCGCGACAAACGCTGGGATCGTGTGCAGAAGGCATATCACGTGATGGTAAGCGGCAGTGATAACAGATTTTCCAGTGCTATCGACGCCATTAAACATAGTTACGATTCGGGTGTGACCGATGAGTTTATACTCCCTGTGGCCATTAGCGATTATCAGGGCATGCGTGATGGCGACGCCGTGGTCATGGCGAATTTCCGCTCTGACCGCGTGCGCGAAATATTGACGGCGTTGCTTGATCCTGATTTTAAAGAGTTTCCGCGTTCGAAAACTATCAAATTCTCGGCAGTGCTGGGCATGACGGAATATTCCGGCAAATTAAATCCGTTTATCAAAACCCTGTTTCCGCCGGAGCCGCTGACGCAAATTTTTGGCGAGGTGATTTCCAAGGCGGGCTTAAAGCAACTGCGTATTGCCGAGACGGAAAAATACGCGCATGTGACGTTTTTCTTCAACGGTGGACGTGAGGAAGAATTCCCCGGCGAAGACCGTATACTGGTCGCATCGCCCAAAGTCGCGACGTATGATTTGCAGCCAGAAATGTCGGCTTTTGAAGTGACCGATAAGCTGGTGGAAGCTATTAATTCCAGGAAATACGATGTCATCGTCGTCAATTACGCCAATACCGACATGGTGGGGCATACCGGCAATATTCCCGCTGCCATCAAGGCGGTCGAAACCGTGGATAGTTGCGTGGGGCGGGTGGCTCAGGCTACGCTTGCGCAGGGCGGCGCGCTGTTTATCACTGCCGATCATGGCAATGCGGAAATGATGTTCGACCATGACACCAATCAGCCGCACACGGCGCATACGCTGAATCTTGTGCCTGCCATTATCGTGAGCAATGAGTTGAAGGGAAAATATATTCATATTCCTGAAGGGCGTCTGGGCGATGTCGCGCCGACACTGTTGCAATTGCTTGGGCTACCCAAGCCAGCGGAAATGACCGGGCGCTCACTGCTTCAAGACGATGATAGATAATAAGATGATTGATTATAAGAAAACAGGGACGACGATTTTTCTCATATCATCTATCATCTTATTATCCATCATCTCTCTTCCCGCCTATGCCTCCACCAAAGACGAGCTGGCGCAAACCAACAAAGCCATCGAGCAATCGAAAGAAAAACAGCACCAGTTGGTGATACAGGCGGACAAACTCAAAGAGGAACTTGCGACGTTACAGGAAAGTCTGGTTGCCCTCGCCGGGTCGATCCAGACAGGAGAAACGGCACTATCGGATATGGAGCATCAGTTGCACATACTGAGTGTTTTGCTTCAGGAAAAAACAGTGGCGCTGAGCAAAGAGCAAAAAAAACTGGAACTGCTGGTGATGGCGGCGTTGTCGCTTAGCCGCACCCCGGCGGAAGCCATGATGATGATGCCAACGGGAGCGTTGGAGTCCATGAAAACAGCGCGGGCGCTGGCCATGGCCTCCGATGACATCCGCAAGCAGACGCAACTCATCGGCAAACAGGTGGCGGAATTAAACGACCTGAAACAAAAAGTGGCAGAGCGCCGCGACGCGCTTCGCAGCAAACAGGCGGCGCTGGATAAGGATCGCCGCGATCTGGAATCTCAGGTGGCGCAGCGTACGGATTTGTTGCAGAAGCTGAGTCAGGAAAGTCGTGCTGAAGATGAAAAACGGGCGAATCTGGCTAAAAAAGCCAAGGACTTAAAAGATCTGGTCGCATCGGTCGAGCAGGAAGAAGAGCAAGTCCGCCAGCAAGAAAAACAGCAGAAGCGCGGTAGCGGCCATGCGCTGCGTTCATTTGTTAATGTGCAGGGGCATGTACGTCCACCTCCTGCCGTCGGTCAGGTGGTGCAGTCGTTCGGCGGGGCGCTTGCGGGCGATGCCGTCAGCAAGGGCACAACGCTTCGTACCCGCGCCGGAGCGCGCGTTACCAACCCCTATGACGGCGAGGTGGTGTTCACCGGCCCGTTTCTTGCTTACGGGCAGATGGTCATTATTCGTCATGGCGACGGCTTTCATACCTTGTTAGCGGGATTACTGAAAATTGATGTGGAAGTTGGTCAGTTTCTATTGGAAGGAGAGCCGATTGGTGCTATGGGAGATGACGAGTCTGGAAACAGGTTGTACATTGAGCTGCGCCAGAACAATCAACCGGTGGACCCGGCATTGTGGATGAGTGGGTTAAAAAAATATTAGGAGACAAGTAAAATTTATGCGCCGTTATTTGAAACTCGCCCTCGTTGGCAGCTGCATTCTCGCGTTCCCTCTCGTCGCCTATGCCGAAAAGAACGATACGTTACAATTGCTGGATTTATTCGGCGAGGTGTTCGACCGTATTCGCTCCGATTATGTCGAGGAAGTCAAAGATAGCGATCTGGTGGAAGCGGCCATTAACGGCATGCTCACCTCGCTCGATCCGCATTCGGGTTACATGAACGAAAAAGCGTTTAAGGAAATGCAGGTGCAGACCAAAGGCGAATTCGGCGGCCTCGGCATTGAAGTGACGATGGAAAACGGGCTGGTGCGCGTGGTGTCGCCGATTGACGATACTCCGGCGGCCAAAGCAGGCGTGCGCCCCGGCGATTATATCAGCTATATCAATGATGAAGCGGTGATGGGGTTGACCCTGTCCGACGCGGTCGAAAAAATGCGTGGGCCGGTGGATTCCAAAGTGAAACTCACCATTTTGCGCGAAGATGAAAAAGAGCCGATTGAGATGACGCTCGCTCGCGCAGTGATTAAAATCAAGTCGGTGCGCGAACATGCCGAGGGTGATGATATTGCCTATATCCGCATTACCTCGTTTACCGAACAGACAACGGAGCTGATGCATAGCGAATTTACCCGCATCAAGAAGGATCTGCCGAATTTGCGCGGCGTGGTGCTCGATCTGCGTAACAATCCGGGTGGGCTTTTGGAACAGGCGGTGTCGGTGTCCGATGCGTTCCTGAAACAGGGCGAAGTGGTGTCGACGCGCGAACGCGATCCGAATAAAACCAAGCGTTATAACGCGCATACCGGTGACGAATTAGTGGATGACGATGTGCCGGTGGTGGTGCTCGTCAATAACGGTTCGGCCTCGGCTTCGGAAATTGTATCCGGTGCGCTGCAGGATCATAAACGCGCAATTATCATGGGTACCAAAACCTTCGGTAAAGGCTCGGTGCAAACGGTGATTCCACTCGAAGGCCACGGCGCGATCCGCCTGACTACCGCGCGTTATTACACGCCGTCGGGACGTTCGATTCAGGCTAAAGGCATTGTGCCGGATATCATTGTGCAGCCCGCGAAAATCGAACCGCTTAAGGGCGCGGACAAAATGCGTAGTGAAGCCGATCTGCGCAAGCGCTTAGATACGCTCGAAGAAAAGAAAGCGAAAGAAAAGAAAGCCACGGAAGCGGATAAGCCGGAAGCCGATAACGCCGCCGATGAGGGCAAAGCAGACAAAGGAAAAGACAAGGATAAAGACAAAGACAGCAAGAAAAAATCCATGTCCAACGAGGATATCGCCTCGGCTGAAGACTTCCAGTTGCAGCGTGCTTTGGATTTACTCCGGGCGGTTAGCGTCTACAATACGCAGGCAACGACGGATAAATAAAACTTGTCATCCTGAGCAAAGCGAAGGATCTCCTGTAATCCATAGGAGATCCTTCGACTTCGCTATGCTGCGCTCAGGATGACAAGTTTATAATGTTCCCCTTTTAATCTGGTCTTCCTCTATCGACACAAACAGCGCGCGGAAATTGCCTTCGCCAAACCCTTCATCGCCTTTACGCTGGATGATCTCGAAGAAAATCGGGCCGATGACGGTCGAGGTAAAAATCTGTAATAAAATGCCGCCATCATGCGCGCCCTCTTTGGATTCGGGTGCGCCGTCCATCAGGATGCCGTTTTTCTTCAGGCGCTCGACATTTTCACCATGACCTGCCAAGCGCGAATCCAGCTTTTCATAATACGTATCCGGCGGCGGTGCCATGAAGACGATGCCGCGTGTTTTAAGCGCTTCGACGGTGGCATAAATATCGACAGTCGATAGCGCGATATGCTGGATACCCTCGCCCTTATATTCGCGCAGATATTCCTCGATCTGCGATTTATCGTCCGAGGATTCGTTGATGGGGATGCGGATTTTCCCACACGGGCTGGTCATGGCTTTGCTTTTAAGGCCGGTGAGTTTGCCTTCGATATCGAAATAGCGGATTTCGCGAAAATTAAACAGGCGTGTGTAAAAATCCGCCCACTCCGCCATGTGCCCACGATAGACGTTATGCGTCAGGTGGTCGATGGCGTTTAAGCCGACACCTTTCGGATGCTGATCCACCCCCGGTAACGGGATAAAATCCACATCGTAAATCGAATGCTTGCCATAGCGATCCACTAAGTATAACAAACTGCCACCGATGCCGCGAATGGCAGGCAGGTTCAGCTCCATCGGCCCTACTTTGGAGCCGACGATTTCCATATCCAGCTCTTGCGCGCGCTTCACCGCTGCATGCACATCGCGCACGCGAAACGCCATGGCATTGGCGGATGGCCCGTGTGCATTGTAAAATCCGTTAGCATGGCTGTCTTTTTCGGCGTTGAGGATAAAATTGATGTCGCCCTGCCGCCACAAATAGACGTTTTTGGAGCGGTGGCGGGCGATTTTGGTGAAGCCTAGATGGGTAAAAAGATGCTCCAGTGGCTTGGGGTCGAGCGCCGCATATTCGACGAATTCAAAACCGTCGGTGCCCATGGGGTTGACGGAGGGATCAGGATTCGGGATTCGGGATTCGGGGGTATTAAGCATAGTCCCTCGGTTGAGTAATCGTTGGATTATGATATAATAGCCTATTACCATTCTTTAATCCGCTTATTTTTAAGTTTATGACTTCCCCTGAATCCCGAATCCCGAATCCTGCGTCCCGTCTTCGAGCCGACACCCATCCGCCGGATATGCGCCCGGACTACACATTCGATTTCGATCCGGCGAATTATACGCCGGAGGATCACGCGCTGTGGCATGAGCTGTGCGACCGCCAGAAACCTTTGCTGAAGGGGCGGGCGTGCAACGAATATCTGAGAGCCATTGAGGATTTGAATATCGTCAGCGCCGGTGGCATACCCGACATGCGCCGCGTCAGCGACATTCTGGAAAAAACCACCGGTTGGAAGCTGGTGACGGTGCCGGGGTTGATTCCCGGCAGTGTGTTTTTAGAGCATTTATCCAAGCGTCAGTTTGCTACCACATGGTGGCTGCGTTCACGCGACCAGATGGATTACCTCAAGGAACCGGATGTTTTTCATGATTTATTCGGCCATGTGCCGCTGCTGTCTAATCCCGTCTTTGCCGATTATATGCAGCAATTTGGTTTGGGCGCGATGAAAGCGAAGGGCTTAAAGGCCACCAAATTGATTACCCGGCTGTACTGGTTTACGGTGGAATTCGGGCTGATTAATACGCCGGAAGGACTGCGTATTTATGGTTCAGGCATCGTTTCGTCCGCGAAAGAATCGGTATATTCTCTGGAAAGCAAGGTACCCAACCGTCTGGGGTTGGATATTATCCGCATGATGCGCACCAACTATCGCTATGACGATTTGCAGCGCACCTATTTCGTGATCGATAGTTTTGAGCAGTTATTCGAACAAACCCGGCCCGATTTTACCGATTTTTATGCGCAGGTGAAGGCATTGCCGGAGCTCGGAGAATCGGAGTTATTGCCGACGGATAAAATTATTACCGCCGGAACGGGATATTAAGAATGAATTTCAATTTTATACTCTTTGCTATCGATAAGCACAGAAGCTTCTCCCGGTTTTTTTGATTCATCTACAATGGCTTCTACCTTGAACATTTGCTCTTTTTGATTCTTGGGTTTCATCACGTGCACTACCAGCTTCATCGGTTTTCCCTCTTGAGGTTTTTATCTTTTTTTAATTTTTATTGATAAAAACACCCGGCATAAAAAGTCGATGTGGAAATGCGATTTATGCGTCTTAAAATTTAAGCCCGCTTCAACGGCCGGTATTTGACCTTGCTCGGCACCAGCTCATCCACGCCTAAGCGCTTCTTGAGGTCGGCCTCGTAGGCCTCGTAATTGCCCTCGAACCATTCGACGTGGCTATCGCCTTCGAAGGCCAGAATATGCGTGGCGATGCGGTCTAAAAACCAGCGATCATGCGAGATGATGACGGCGCAACCGGCGAAATCCATTAATGCGTCTTCAAGCGCGCGCAAGGTTTCGACGTCGAGGTCGTTGGTCGGTTCATCGAGCAGGATTACGTTGGCTTCGGTGCGCAACATTTTGGCGAGATGGACGCGGTTGCGCTCACCGCCCGATAGCATGCCGACTTTTTTCTGCTGATCGGAGCCTTTGAAATTGAACGATGAGCAATAGGCGCGGCTTTTGACCAGTTTTTTGCCGAGATAAATTTCCTCGTCGCCGTTGGAGATTTCTTCCCAGACGGATTTTTTGTCATCGAGCGTATCGCGGGATTGATCTACATAGCCGAGTTTCACCGAATCACCAACTTTGAAGGTGCCGGAATCGGGTTTATCCTTGCCGGTGATCATGCGAAACAGCGTGGTTTTACCAGCGCCGTTGGGGCCGATCACACCGACGATACCACCCGGTGGCAGGCTGAAGGAGAGATTATCGATCAGCAGGCGGTCACCAAATCCTTTGGACAGGCCTTCGGCTTCAATAACCAGATTACCCAGACGCGGTCCGGGCGGGATAACGATCTGCGCCACGCCGACTTGCGCTTTTTGTTCCTGCGCCTGCATGGTTTCATAAGCGGCGATACGCGCCTTGCTCTTGGCTTGGCGAGCCTTCACGCCTTGGCGAATCCACTCCAGTTCGCTCGCCATTTGTTTCTGGCGGGAATTGTCTTCGCTCTTTTCCTGCTCCATGCGCTTGCGCTTGGCATCCAGATACGCGGAATAATTACCTTCGTAAGGGAAGCCCTTGCCGCGATCCAATTCCAGAATCCAGCCGGTGACGTTATCGAGGAAGTAGCGATCATGCGTGACCATCACCACCGTGCCGGGATAGGTTTCGAGGAAATGTTGCATCCAGGCGATGGATTCGGCGTCGAGATGGTTGGTCGGTTCGTCGAGCAACAGCATGTCGGGCTTTTCGAGCAGCAACTTAGTGAGCGCGACGCGGCGGCGTTCGCCACCGGAAAGTTTGCTTACATCGGCATCTTTGGGGGGGGCAACGCAGTGCGTCCATGGCGATTTCGATTTCGCGCTCTAATTCCCAGCCGTTGCAGGCCTCGATTTTTTCCTGCAGCTCACCTTGCTCTTCGATGAGCTTATTCATTTTATCGTCGTCCATCACTTCGCCGAGCTGGTTGGACACATCGTTGAAACGATCCAGCAGGGCTTTTTTATCGGCCAGCGCTTCCATGATGTTTTCCATCACGTTTTTTTTGTCATCGAGCTTGGGTTCCTGCTCCAGATAACCGACTTTGACGCCCTCGGCTGCCCACGCTTCACCATTAAATTCCTTGTCGCGCCCCGCCATGATCTTGAGCAAAGTCGATTTACCCGAGCCATTCGGCCCCAAAACACCGATCTTGGCACCGGGGTAAAACGACAGATAAATGTTCTCCAGCACCTTTTTCCCGCCGGGATAAGATTTGCTAAGATCCTTCATTACATAGATATATTGGTGCGCGGCCATGGTCAGTTTCCAGTCAATAGTTGTCAGTTGCCAGTATTACTACATGGGTTGGTGAAAGCTGGCAACTAGCTACGTCGGGTTTTAAAAAAATCCTTCAGTAACTCCCCGCATTCGCGCTCTTGCACACCACCGATGATTTCTGGTGTGTGATGGCAGGTGGGGTGGTTGAAAATGCGCGGGCCGTTTTCTACCCCGCCGCCCTTGGGGTCATACGCGCCGAAATAGAGGCGACGGATGCGGGCAAAGCTGATGGCGGTGGCGCACATGGGGCAAGGTTCGAGCGTTACATACATGTCGCAATCGATAAGCCGAGGAGTCTTTAGGATTTCGCAGGCGGAACGAATAGCCAGCACTTCCGCATGGGCGGTGGGGTCGCAGGTTGTTTCGGTGAGGTTGTGGGTGCTGGCGATAATCTGATTGTTTTTGACGATCACCGCGCCTACCGGCACCTCGCCTCGCTGGGCGGCGAGCTGCGCCTGTTCTAAGGCTCGTTGCATCATTTTTTGCGGAAACTATCCAGGGAAATAATTTCAGCAGAACCTTCATCCTCGGCACTCTCTGTGCTTAAAGACATCTGACCGTCATCCTCGGCGAGGTTTTCGACTTCCGGCATTTCCGATTGCTGGAATTGCAGGCCGAATTTAATGCTGGGGTCGGCAAACGCGGTGAGCGCCGCGTAAGGCACGACCAGTTTTTCCGGCACGCCGCCGAAGCTGAGCGTCGCCTGAAATTGTTGGTCTTCCACTTTGAAGTCCCAGAACTGGTGTTGCAGCACGATGGTGATTTCTTTCGGATAACGCGCTTTTAGCTGTTCGGAGATTTTCACACCCGGATGCGTCGTTGAAAACGAAATATAAAAATGGTGATCACCGGGCAAACCGCTGGCCTGGACGCGTTTGAGCACGTCCTTCACCACGCCGCGCATGGCCTGATCGATGAGGGTGGGGTAATGGAGTAGGTCTTCGGTCATGGGAGTCGTTGCTGGTTATTGGTTGCTCGTTGCTCGTAATAAATCGATCTCATTCTACCACTAGCAACCAGCAACTAGCAACTAGCAACTAGCAACTAGCAACTAAGGTGGGGGGTTTCTGTTACCCGGCACCCCCCGGGCCGTGTTACCTGCTAGAGGTGCTGAGTGCCGTTAGGCAGCTACAGCAACTTCTACGACTGTGTTGTCGTTAGCAGCAACAAATGCAACGTTGTCGTTAGCATTTAAAGTTGTGACCAGATTACGCCTGTATCATCGCGGGTAAAAATAAGACCTTTATTACGTTTGTCGAGCCTATTCAGCCCCATAACAAATATCAAATGTCAAAATACAAAGGTCAAATTGACATTTGATATTTGGCATTTGGCCTTTGGGATGGTGGAGCTGCCGGGTACTGCCCCCGGGTCCAATCCGTCTATTCTGACTTACGTTTATCACCATAGTTACCGAGGTAACGAGTATATTATAGGCTCTTCTTAATGATTTGTGAAGGGTAAGAATGTATATTAATGTTTTAACTATTTGTTTTTGATTTCGTCAGTTCTATGACAGCACCAATCAGTTTCTCTAAAGATGGCCCTACGATTGCAGCGCTTCACCTTTATCCTGAGGGCATGGAGGATATAACTGATGGCTTAACAGGTATTTATGCTCGGATAAGACAGCAGGATTATCCTTGTCCTGCTATGGTGCGAATTGGTTTTAAGAATACAAATCAAGTGTGGGGATGCACCACTATTGCTCTGTCATCCGATGGCAAAGTTTTGGGACCCGAAATAGACATAAGCTATGGTGCCTTGCAAGCAGATAAACGGATATTAAAAGCAGTGTTAGCTCATGAATATGCCCATATATTGGATTTTGCCCGGATAGCAAAAAAACATGGGCACTCAGTGGATTTAAATGACCAAGCTGCTTATGATATGGGACGTAGAATGTCCCGCATTCCTACAGAATCTACCGAACGCCGGGTTATTCGTTTGTCGTGTGAGTTGGCAGATAATCCTTGGGATGTGGCAGCCATGCATGTTCTAGGGGCTAACGAACATCTAAATGCGGCTAAAGCAGCACATGAAAGTGCGGATAAATGGAGAACCTGGCGCTTAAAGCGTACTATTGCCCATGGAGATTTATTATTAGAAGCACTGCCGCGTGCTGGGCATCCCAGTTTAAGGAATACGATAAAAATTATAGAACAGTATTGCCATGCTCATCATATAGAAAAAGATGAGGCTGTATTAGCCGAGGTAAGGGATTTAGATCGGCAAGCGCGG
>Ga0206856_10204_pt2 | contig 14470 bp, 14 predicted proteins | sample Alteio_BWOrgCont_48_FD_152630 | JGI IMG/M metagenome (GOLD analysis project Ga0206856, IMG submission 152630) | Enriched cells from forest soil in Barre Woods Harvard Forest LTER site, Petersham, Massachusetts, United States -... | ecosystem: Environmental > Terrestrial > Soil > Temperate forest >...
CTACAAAAGCCGCCAGAGCTATTTTCTTATTTTCAAGACATTCGTAAGTAATTATAAGCAATCCGGCAAGTAAGCAATATTTAACATACTTTTCCATCTTGCTTTTTATAACACTCTTGGCCTTCACAGGGATGAATTGCTTTATTTTTCGTTAGGCCAGCATTTGTCAGCCGGGTATGCTTCCGTACCGCCATTTACAGGTTTTATTGCCTGGCTTGTAATTCATACTTTGGGTTACTCAGAACTTGCTATAAGAATTATTCCTGCTGTTCTTAGCGGTGTTTTGGTGATTATTGTTGCTTGCGCAGCGAAAGAGATGGGAGGGGGAAATTTTTCCCAGATAATAGCTGCTATTACCCTGTTTGTTACTGCATTTAATCTCCGGGTTTTTGCTCTCTTTATGCCCGTATGCTTTGATGCTGTTTTCTGGAGCCTGATTTTCCTGATTATCCTAAAGTGGATGAACACCAAAGAAGACAAGTATTTGCTGATTTTTGGCTTATTTATTGGGATAGCAATGCTTAATAAATATCTTGTTGTACTTGAGATTTTTGGATTGATGCTGGCACTTTTCTTTTCACCTTATCGTATTATTTTCACAAAAAGGTCTTTTTGGTTTTCTGTTGGTATTGCTCTTGTTATCTTTCTACCAAATCTAATTTGGCAGATAAAAAATGAAATGCCTGTATTTATTCATATGCGTGTATTGCGCGAGCACCAACTCAATTATGTAAACAGATTAAATTTTCTTACAGACCAGTTTTCCCTCATCTTAATGGGAACAGTGCTGGTTATACCGGGAATTCTTTATTTGGGCTTCAGTAGTAAGATGAAACCATTTCAACCGTTGGTAGTTACAGCTTTTATTGTTTTAGTTATGCTTATTATCTTGAAGGGTAAGAGTTACTATACTATCGGACTGTTCCCACTCTTGATAGCAGCAGGCGGGGTATATTGGGAGAGTAAACTTTATAAAATGTATTCAAGGATATTACTTTCATTGGCACTACTACTTATTACAGTGCCAGTTTTGCCACTTGGTATCCCAGTATTTAAACCTGGAAAGCTAGTTGGTTATTGCGATTATATTAAAAATAAATTGGGTATTGACAATTATCTTCGATGGGAATCTGGCCAAATTCATAGCCTGCCACAGGATTATGCCGATATGCTGGGTTGGGATGAGTTGGCTTCAATTACAGCAAAAGCATATAACCAAGTTCAGGATAAAAGATCAGCCATGATCTATGCGAGTAATTATGGTGAGGCGGGAGCAGTGATGGTACTCGGTAAAACATATAATCTACCGGAGCCGGTTTGCTTTTCAGAAAGCTTTTTCTATTGGTTGCCAAGGAATCCTGCCTATGAGATTAAGTCATTAATTTATATCAATGATCATCTGGGTGATGATATACATGATCTGTTTACCGATTGTACTCAAGTTGGACAAATAGAAAATCCTTTGTCAAGAGAATATGGCACTCAAGTATGGCTTTGTACTAATCCCCGCAATAGCTTTAATGCATTCTGGAAGGAAAAGCTTTCGCAAATTACTAATCCCTTTCAGTATTAATTTATCCCGCCCAATTTTCCCTATCCAGACTCCTGTAGTTTATGGCTTCTGCCAAGTGAGAGGTTTCAATATTTTCAGATGCACTTAGGTCAGCAATAGTTCTGGCTACTTTAATTATCCTGTCGTATGCGCGGGCAGAAAGATTGAGCTTTTCCATAGCCGTTTTCAATAACTTGTGCCCTGCATCATTAATCGCACAGTATGTTTTTAACTGTTTCGAGCTCATTTGGGCGTTACAGTAAATATTTGTTCCTTCAAAACGTTTTGCCTGTCTCTCTCTTGCTTTAATAACTCTTTCTCTCACCACTTCACTTTTTTCGCTGGTGCGTTCGGAGGATAGTTCTCCGTAGGCCACAGGTATAACTTCCACATGAATATCTATACGGTCTAGCAGGGGACCAGAGATACGGTTTAAATACTTTTGTACAGTTCCGGGGGCGCATACGCATTCCTTTTGAGGATGATTATAGTATCCGCATGGGCACGGATTCATAGCTGTAACCAGCATAAAGCTTGCAGGAAATTCTACCGACATTTTTGCCCGTGATATCCTTATTATCCTGTCTTCAAGTGGTTGGCGCATTACTTCCAACACAGTTCTTTTAAATTCAGGCAGTTCATCCAAAAAAAGAACGCCATTATGCGCGAGTGATATTTCACCAGGTTGAGGGAAGCCACCGCCTCCTACCAAGGCTACATCACTTATAGTATGGTGTGGTGCACGAAATGGACGAGCAGCAACGAGTCCTTTACCGCTTCCTATTTTTCCTGCTACAGAATGTATTTTGGTTGTTTCTAAAGCTTCATCAAGTGTTAATGGGGGTAATATGGTTGGCAACCTTTTTGCAAGCATGGTTTTACCCGATCCCGGAGGGCCTATTAATAGCACATTGTGTCCGCCTGCTGCAGCTATTTCTAAAGATCGCTTTATATTTTCCTGGCCCTTTACATCGGCAAAGTCAACATCCGAAAGGGTTAGGTGATGGTAAAACGCTTCCGAAGCATCAATAACTATGGGGGTTAATTCCAAATCGCCATTCAAAAAGTCAATGGCCTCTTTTATATTCTTTATTCCATATACGTTCAGCCCGCTTACAATCGCTGCTTCCTTGGCATTCTGTTTAGGCAGTATTATTCCTTTAATACCTTGCTCGCGAGCATTGAGGGCAATAGGCAATACTCCCTTTATGGGTTGCAGGCCTCCATCTAGTGATAATTCACCCATAATAACGTAATCGCCAACCTTGTCTGTCTTTATCTGTTCAGATGCTGCCAATATGCCAATAGCAAGGGTAAGATCATAACATGAACCTTCTTTGCGGACATCGGCAGGAGCCATGTTAATAGTAATATTTTTACCGGGTATACGGAACCCATTATTCTTTAAGGCTGCATCAATACGCTGCTGACTTTCCTTCACGGCACTGTCGGGCAGCCCTACTAAAAAAAAGTTTACTCCTGTACCAACGTTAACCTCAACCGTTATTAATGTGGCATCAATGCCATTTACTGCACTTCCAAATGTTTTTACCAGCATAGAGGGATTATTTACAAAGGTTAAATATATTTTTTATTTTTAAATCTCGGAAACAGAGATATCTCGTATATAATTAAAACCTAATCATATGACACCATTACTATCTACCGTTCTTATATGCACAGTAGCATGCTGTTTAATTATGTTTTGCATATGGATATGGGCCTACCGCATTAAGAATGCCGGGGTAGTAGATATTTTCTGGGCATTTAATTTTTCAATCATTGGCGTTATTCTCTACCTGGTGTCAAATGGATTGCCTGAAAGAAAGATGATCATGTGTGCCATGATGCTTATATGGAGTATGCGCCTGGGCATTTATTTATTGATACGTGTAGGTTCCCATCTTAAGGAAGAAGAGGGTAGGTATAAAAAGCTGCGCCAGGAATGGGCTCCTAACCCCGATCTTAAATTTTTCTTTTTCTTCCAGATGCAGGCTTTGTCTAATATTTATTTGGCTATCCCTTTCTTTCTGGTTTGCTTTAATACCAACCCTCAAATAAGCGTTCTGGAATATATAGGAATAGCTGTATGGGCCATCAGTATTTTGGGCGAAGGCATGGCCGATGCACAGCTTAAGATGTTTAAGAATAACGCTGCTAATAAAGGCAAGGTGTGCGATGTGGGGCTATGGAACTATTCCCGCCATCCCAATTATTTCTTTGAATCTATGATATGGGTAGGATATTTTTTGGTAGCCCTAAATGCAGATTACGGCTGGCTTGCCATTCTTAGTCCTGCTACTATACTTTTTCTTTTATTCAAACTTACAGGCATACCTATGACGGAAGAACAATCCATAAGGTCAAAAGGCGATGCGTATCGTGAGTATCAAAAAACGACCTCGGTATTTGTTCCCTGGTTTAAGAAGAAATGAATCTAAGACTGAGACTAAGGTTCAGGTTAAGCCCATCTAAATCTCAACCTCAATCTCAACCTCAATCTTAACCTCAACCTCAATCTCACCAATTATGTGGTATACATCCTTACTGGAAAAAGATAAACTGCCTGATTTTGCTATTCGTACTGGCATTCGTAAACTGTTAAAGCAAAGATTGCTGGATGAGAACAAAGGCGATCCAGAAGCACAACAGGAACATTTGATGAAGTTAATAGATGAGCTGAAAGCTTCTCCCATTGCAATTAATACGGCAGAAGCCAATGAGCAACACTACGAAGTTCCGGCTGATTTTTTTACCCTTGTGATGGGTAAATACATGAAGTACAGTTCTGGCTACTGGAAAGAAGGTGTTACTGATATAGATACTTCTGAAAGAGATATGCTCGAGCTTACCTGCCAAAGAGCAGAGCTAAAGGACGGGCAAAAGGTACTAGAACTAGGTTGTGGATGGGGTTCACTTTCCTTATTCATGGCGGAAAAATTCCCGGGCAGTCAGATCACTTCTGTTTCTAATTCTCACAGCCAAAAGGCTTACATAGACGGACAAGCAGAAAAAAGAGGAATCAAAAATCTTCGCATCATTACTGCTGATATGAATGTCTTTCAGCCGGAGGGAAAGTACGATAGAGTAGTTTCGGTAGAGATGTTCGAGCACATGCGCAATTATAAATTGCTGCTTAAAAAGGTATACGACGCACTTAACCCTGATGGCAAGCTGTTTGTGCACATATTCACCCATAAGGAGTACACCTATAAGTTCGAGGTGCAGGATGAGAGCGACTGGATGAGTAAATACTTTTTTACCGGAGGAATAATGCCAGGCGATCATTTGCTATTCTATTTCAATGATGATCTTAGAGTAGAGAAACATTGGTTGGTAAATGGCATGCACTACTCTAAAACCTCTGAGGCATGGCTGAATGGAATGGATAAGCACAAGACCCAGGTTATGGATATAATGAAGAAAGTTTATGGAGATGCCCAGGCGGTCCGCTGGTGGGTATACTGGAGGCTGTTCTTTATGGCTTGTGCCGAACTATGGGGCTATAACAAGGGCAAGGAATGGATGGTCAGCCATTACCTTTTTCAAAAAGCGCATTAAGCATTATAGAAACCGTGGCAAACTTTTTTCTTTGCAGGAAGCAATAGATGTTTCTCTTTGCAGGTTCATAGCTCCATGCGCTTAGCATAGCCAGTAGCGGTAATAGAAATCCATACATGGAATGTGTGAAATGAACCGCAAGTATTCCTATAGTCAGCATATAGATGGGTCCAAACACCAATAGAGAGCCAAAGAAAACAGAATCATAAAATACGTTGCGACGTGTTGTCTTCTCTGCTATGTATTTACAAACAGAGTAGGGAATAATATTCAGAATAAATGTAAAAGGAATGATGAACAATGCCACAAGAAAGGCTATTGCATTACCTCCTGCTTCATCGTAATAGACCAATTTCTCTTGCTTAATATAATGGGCTAGCTGCAAGTACTTTGCGTGAAGATCCTTAGTTCCATCTTTAAATTTTGCTAATGCTTCTTTAGCTCTTTTCTCGCCTTCTGCAAGGTTCTTAATTATAAAGCCTGTCACAATATTTTGTGCTTCTACATCCTTGCTCTTATCAATGCTGACAACCTTTTCAGATAGCTTCGTAAAAAGCACATCATTAAATTTCCTTAGGAATTGGCCCTGTTCTTCAACGCCTGTGAATGTACTTTTCTCCATGGGCTCTAATAACTCAACAGATATGTTATTGCCGCTTCCATGCCAGCTACTGTAGTTGTTGGCTATGGGTATTACTTTTAACTTATCTCCAATCGCAGGATCGTTCCATGCCTCGTAAACTATCCTGGCTGCGCCTTTGCGCAATGGCCTCAAGAACCATTCATTCTCGCAAACCCCTTCTGCAAATAGGAGTATAGTATCACCTTCTTTTAAAATATCCAGGCAATAAGAAAATGACTCTTCATTCTTAGAGAGGTTATGCGTACCCTCTTCCTTTCTGAAGATGGGGATGTTATTAAGAAAGCTTAAAACCTTAGCTGCGAAAGGCTTTTTAAAGGCATCTCCACGGGCTACATAGTATAGGGGACGGCGATAATAGAAAGTAATTATAAGCGCATCAAGGAAAGAGTTGGGGTGGTTACAAGCAAATATGGCCGGGCCTTCTGTGGGTATATTCTCCACGCCCTTTATATCTACCTTTTCAAAATAAAAAGAAGCAGTGGTCCGTATCATCAGCTTGAGGATAGGATGCACTATTCTTTTAGTCCTGCTTTTCATAGGGGCGTAAAGATACTGAATACTTATACCTTACAGGGAGTTCTTTCTTCATCAAAAAAAACGTACTAAAAAGTGAGCCAAAAGAACAACGAAAAGCAATGAAAATAACAATAAACCGCCTCATGTATGCCCTGTCCTTATTGGTGTCTATTGTTAAATACAATAAAATACAATAAGCGCTTACATAATAATTATTATGCACTTGCTAAATAAATATTCTGTAAATAAAAAAAAGCTGCTAAAATTTTTAGCAGCTTTTTTGAAACAGATTAAAAGTTGACTTGTTTAGATAGATTGGTTGTTGGAATTTATTTTTGAATTATAAACTTTCCTGACGAAACAGGTTTTCCAGAATTGATAACCTGGTAGTAATACATACCTTCGCTAAGGTTAGTTTCGTTAAGAACAATATGTTCGGATGAGCCAGTTAATTCGCGAGTATCTAGTTCCCTTCCCAATAAATCAATAATTCTGATTTCTCCTTTCTGTACATTTCCATCAAATAGAATGTTCATATTCCCATTGTTCGGGTTTGGAAACAGGCTAATGTTAATTGATGATTGATGTAGCTCTTCAAGTCCAGTCGTTACACCATATTGCCATAAGTCGTTAAGAAGATTACTGTTACTATCTTGTCCTGTTGTTACGTAACTAAAATTACCTATCGAAAATGAAGTCGATTCGTGGCGACTAACTCCACCAAGATTTGCTATAGAATTCCATGTGTTTGTTGTAGTATCATAAGCCCCAAAATTGGCGTATAGACGAAGAAGCACTGCAACCGTTACATGTACCTGTACCATAAAATCCTTGATTACCATTTACAAAATCAACTGCTTCACCAAATGCACCACCCGAATAGGGTATTGTACCTATAAGAGACCATGTATCTGAAGTCGTGTCGTATTTATAAAAATTACTGGTTGGCCCTTCGCCGGCGTAACCATTCTTCCCTATTGCAAAACCCATAGATGCCATCACCTGAGGTAAATTTGCTTTTTGTGTCCAGGTATTATTTAAAGAGTTATATTTCCATAAGTCTTGAAGGTATGGAGGACCGCCAGGATCTCCTGAACCTACATAGGCATTTGTTCCAATAACAAAAACAAAAGCATCGTAACGGGCTGTACTAGGAAGACTGGCTTTTTGTGTCCAGGTATTATTTGTGGTATCATAGGCCCATAAATCAGACTCTGCACCTGAGGAACTGATTCCTAACCCAACATAACCTATTCCGTTAATAGTAAAAGCAATCATTCCTCCACTGCCTGCACCGGGATAGGTTGCAATTTGAGACCATGTATTGGTTTTCTGATCCCAGCGCCAAAAATCTTCATAATCAGTTCCTATCCCTCCTCCTCCTCCAACAAACCCATAATGCCCTATTGAAAATGCTGTAGCATACCATCTTGTCAAACCAGGTAAACTAGCTTTTTGAGTCCAAACTTGGCCAAAAACAGTGGTAAATGAAAATGCAAGAAATAAAAAAGTGATAATTTTTTTCATAGAGATATAGATTTTTAAGTGGTATCTTAAATCAAATATAATGGTAAATTTTTTATTTGGATTCGTATCTCTTATGAGCTTGATTAGCAGCTACAATAGTTTCTGCTATTTTTTACTCACCACATAAGTCCCCATCATACCAGAAAGCTTGTTTACTCCGGGAAAGTATTCAGCGGCTTTCCAAAAGCCGTAGGTCCAATTGGGTACCAGGTTTTTACGCGAAACTCCTCCGCTTAAAGTATAGCGAAGAGCAGTATGTAGTTTTATGCTTTCAATTTTTAGGGATGGGAAATCCTTTTCAAATTTATTACGGTCACGGATAAGATAAATATAGGGTATGGCTCCGTTGGCTCCGCTTAAAGGGCCAGTAGATTGTATCTCCCAGCCTGCATCGGGTAAAAAAGGTTCGTGATGAAAGATCTGGTAGATAAACCTTGATATAGGTGTGTTGGCAGGTTCTACCATGATTATTTTACATCCGGGCTTTAATGTGCGTTCGGCTTCCTTAAAGAACAAATAAGGATGTGGTATGTGGTGCAATACGTTTACCATAAAAATGCCATCCAGCTCAGCCTCTTTAAAAGGCAGTTTTTCGGCGGAAAATTCCATTTCTACGTGCGGCAGGGGCATTATATCACTGGTAACAACGTTTGGCCACAGATCTTTAAGAAACCCTCCTCCAGATCCTATTTCAAGATATTTACCACCGGGATTCTTTTTTGCTTCATCGATGAAATTGCTATACCAGTCTATGTATATCTTTTTCAGAAAATTCTTGGAAAGAATAATATTCCTGTGATGAATAGTTGTTCTCGGGTCATCCAGGTGAGTTTCAAACTCATATTTTAGTGCCATTTCGGTATTATCTTGATTTTAAAGATAAATTATTCTTTCGATAAAAGAAGGAACTGTATCCAGAAAAGGATCCTGACTGTATGAAAAGAAAGCCAGCAAGAGAATTGCTCCAATGGTTTCATCTTAAGACGATTTTCAGATGAGGTGATATGCTTAGAAGCCTTCATCACTCTTTCCATCTCTTCATGCACGGTATGGCAAAATTCTGGATTATGAATTTCTATATTGGTTTCAATGCTAGCATAATCACTTAAGTGATTTATGTTGTACGACCCAATGGATACCCAGTGCTTATCAATAAGCATTAGCTTACCGTGTAATACAGTTTCGGTCCATTCGTATACCTCTATATTATTTCGCAATAACCAGGTATACCACCAGTCACTGGCTTTTTTTACAAGACTTACATCCGAAGTGCCCTGTAATATGAGTTTTATTTTAACCTTTCTTTCCGCTGCTTTCTTTAGTAGCTTCCGCATGCGCCTGCCCGGTAAAAAATAACTTCCTATAATGGTAATAGACGAATCGGAATGTTTAAGTGCGCTTCGAACACTACGTGATATACCATCTTTTTTTCTTGCCCAATCATTTCTCCTTATCCACAATCGTACTTTCGATTGCTGGCCCTCTGTTTTTAGATGAGGATGTTTCTTCCATCTTCTGTAAAATCTTCCCTTCCATAATCCCTCACAGATATAATCAAGATATGTGCATGTATGGCCCTTGATGTAAACGGCATAATCGAGCCAGGGTGTGTTGTTATTCTTCTTAATGTGATATTTTTCTTCAATATTTATGCCACCTACCAGGGCTTCACATTCATCTGCCACCAGTATTTTATGATGCAGTCTTCTGCCAAAGCGTATGCGGTGACTTACAAATAAGGGCGAGAATGTTCTGAAGTTTATATTGCTTTTCTTTATGTTGCGTATAGCTTCATTGCTCATGGCAAAAGAGCCAAAAGCATCTACCAGCACAAATACTTTAACCCCGCGTTCTACAGCCTTTTTCAATGCTTCTATGATCTGCTTTCCGGTAGAATCATCTATAAAAATATAGGCTTGCAGATGCAGCTTTTCCTTGCTGCGGTTAATAATATCTAACGCGCGGGTAAAATAATCAGTTCCGCTTTTTACAAGACTGATTGCCTGTGCTTCGGATGCGCTAATGTAGTGGGCAGTGTGACTATGTTTTTGTGTATGCTTTTCCGGCATATTTCACAATGTTTAATACAATTAAATTGGATAAGTGGAGCAAATCTACATAAGAGTTGTTAAATCGTGCTTATCTGAATTTTGCTATATTTAAAACACCTTAGTTTAAATAAGCATGAAAAGACATATTGTATTCTCCTGTTTTCTTTTCTTATTGTCCTTTCATATTTATGGGCAGAAAAAGGATTCTAATGTTGTGAAACGAAACTCGATTGGAATCATTTTTTCCAATGATTATGCATACAGAAGCTTAACTTCAGATGGTTCCAGTATTTCCAACTTAATAAGCCAGTCAAGAGATGAGATGGAGATTCCGAAATATAGCTATACTGCCGGTATAAGCTATATGATGAGCGCTTTTATTAAAAATTTCTTGATAGAGTCAGGGCTATTTTTCTCAGATAAAGGATACGGTACAAAGCTGGTAAATGCTTATTTCCCATCAGGAACTACGGGCACCTATTCGGTAGATTATAAATATTATTATTTGGATATACCATTATTGGCAAATTATATGCTGCAGTATAAAAAAATCCGGTTTTATGTTACGACGGGCGTAGCCCTGAATATTTTTATTACAGCTTCAACAAATACAATACTAAACTATACTGACGGGCCTACTTTTACATATAGTGAGAAAAATGATCCCCGGCTTAGCTCTCTGGATTTATCCTTTAATGCAGGAATAGGCGCTAGCTATGACATATCAAAAAGGATATTTATAAAGATAGAACCAGCTTACAGACGGTTTTTAACTCCCGATGTTTCTAACGTGCCGATAAAGGAATATCCATATTCCTTCGGAATAATTACGGGTGTTTACTATAGATTTTAATTTAGGCGGGTTCTTCAAGGAAGCCAACGTTAGCCGCCTTTACAGAACAGGTTACTGCAGATCTTCTTTGTTCCAGGAATTTTTTATACGTATCATCCAGGTTAGTGCGGGATAACAAACTTTCTTCGAATCCCCCATTAAATGACATGATCAATTCGCAAATCTCTCTCAAAGGACTGTTAGGTTGGTGGTTACCGGTAATGTAATCGCACCAGTTATTGTTTACCACAACAGATCTGAAGGCAGGATTAGCCGATTTGCCTATCATAAAGCGAAGGCCGCAGGCACGGGCCATAGAGAGGTCATTCACATCATCAAATACACATGCTACTTGAGCAGGGGTAATATTATTCCTTTTGCATAAATGGTTAACAGCATCTATTTTGTTCAGCACCTTCATGAATACCAGGTTAAAGTTTTCACGCTTGGCAAAATGCAACGCGGCAGGGTTTTCTTCTCCTGTTATAATGGCTGATATAGGGATACTCTTATTCGCTCTGTAGTAACTATAACGGAGTAGATTAAGTCCGGCCGAATCTATTTCAGAAAAAAGACTGGGTGCATGCTCTCCTTTTATTCCAATGTTGAATACTCCATCCCAATCGAAAACGAATACCTTAATATCGGCTAATTTGGCTTTGATGCTTTCGGCGGGTAACACAAAAGTACCTCCAATAGAGGTAAAAGATTTTTTTATTTCTTCGAAATTGTTAAAGTCTTTAATAAGATCCATCTGCTTAGTACCGGCGCTTAACCAATGAGGCCCATCTTAACAAGGTCCTGTATATCTACAAAACCGATGGGCTTGTTGTTTTCAGTAACAAGAATGCTGTCTACCTGGTGTTTCTTAAACAGGTTAACCACATCATAAAGCAAGGCATCTGCATTAATAGTTACAGCCGCTTTATAGGTAAGGTCAGACATTTTATTTTGCAAAGTATTCTTTCCACCTTCTTTCAAATGCCTGCGCAGATCACCATCGGTAAAAATTCCTTTCAGGTTATCGTCTTTGTCCACAACGGATACAGCTCCCAGGCCCGATTCTGTCATTACCAGCATTGCATCTGTAATGGTCTCGGTTACTTTTACCGAAGACTTATGCGGACGAATAATATCTTTTACGTGAATGGTCATCAGCTTGGTATGCTCTAAAAACTGGCTTGTACCAAGGGCAGTAAGTGCATTTTCATTCAATATTTTTATAACGCTCCATGGCGCGGTGCAAACATGGGCTCCTACCAGCATACCTTGTCTCACGTGCTCCGGATGCCTCACTGAGGAAACCATTACCTTAGATTTAAATCCATATTTTTTTATTACATCCACAACTTGTCCGTATAATGCAAATGCATCCTGGCCTTGGTCGTGTAGACGACCCGCAAGCGGACATATATAAGAAGCACCTGCTATCATAGCCATATAGGCCTGGTTGAGTGAATAGACCAGGTGGATATTTACCTTGTGACCTTCGTTAGCCAACATACGGCAAGCTTGTACTCCGTGATTGGAAATAGGTATTTTAAATACAGGTTTAGATTTTAAGGGAAGAGTTAATAAGCGATGCGCCTCCTTAACTATTTCCTCAACTGTTTCGCCCAGAGCTTCAACTTGCAATTCAGGAACCATGCCCGAAAGTTTTACGATAGCTCCGTCAATATCGGTAATGCCATGGCGGTGCATAAAGGTTGGAGTAGTGGTTAGCCCTGAAAGAATACCCCACTTAAAGGCTGCTTCTATTTCTTTAAAATCTACTGAATCTAAATATAATTCCATAAAGATTATTTGTTATGATTTTCTAACGATGTTATGTATTTCAATGAGTGGCTTTAAAAATTCTTCCAGGTCATCCAGCTTATATTGGCTTGCTGCATCACATAGTGCTGCTGCTGGATTCGGATGCGTTTCAACAAATATACCATCTACTCCCGCTGCTACTCCGGCCCTTCCAATAGTTTTAAGGTATTGCCTGGCACCTCCTTTGGGATCGGCACTGGGTATACCGTATTTACGTATGGAATGTGTGATGTCGAAAATAACAGGATAACCTATCTGGTTAAGTTCATAAAAGCTTCGTGGGTCAACAACCAGATCATTGTAACCGAAAGTATAACCACGTTCAGTAAGCATTATCTTTTTATTGCCTGTAGATTCCATTTTTTGAACAGGCTTTATCATGTTCTCCGGTGCGAGGAACTGTCCATGCTTAATGTTTACAGGCTTGCCAGTTTTGGCAGCTTCCATTACCAATGTAGTTTGCATACACAGGTATGCAGGTATTTGTAATACGTCTACTACATCAGCAGCTTCATGTATCTGCTCAGGGTAATGTATGTCGGATATAATAGGAAGGTTGAATGTAGTCTTAACTTTATTGAGTATTTCAAGACCTTCTTTCATTCCGGGGCCCTGGTAAAAATCGGCTGAACTGCGATTATCCTTTTGAAAGGAGGATTTAAAAATGAGGGGCAATTTTAGTCTTTCGGCAATTTTCTTGACTTTTTCAGCCGTTTTCATCATTAACAATTCGTCCTCAACCACGCATGGGCCGGCTATCAGGAACATATCATGATCTCCTGCTATTACGTTACCTATCTGTACTTTGTTAACACTCATTTATAAATGGGGGTATCAATAGAATATCGAGCCCAAAACTATGGAAAAAAGGAATAGGGACTGAAACATTATAAGTTCCATCCCTAACACATGTATGTTATTATCTTAAAATGAACCCGGCAACTGCAACCCAAATAACACTTGCCAATACATAACGTGGCCAGGTAGAGTGCTTCTTTATATAACTAGCTTCGCACTTATAGCCTCTCATGTAGGCATCATCTGTTACTAATCCACTGGTAGGCACATCGAGATTGCGATTACTCGGTGCTTTGGCAGAACAAGCCACGGCAGGTATTAAGCCAACCAAGGGGCCGCCAATAAGTGTTGTTACAAATATAGTAGTGGTGGCTGCCTTTTTTGCCCTGTAATTATAATCTGCATCATCCATTCCCAGGAAATAAGAACGTACCATATTGTTTGCCTTGGTCATGCCGGGAATAGACAGAAGATTCAGAGTTGGTTTTTTAACAACCTTTACTTTAGAAAGAGTATCGTCTTTGTCAGAAGCTCCGCCGTTAACAACTATGCCATTATCTCTCACTTTGCCCGAGGGCTCACCATTGGTGTTCATAGATAGTAATTCTTGTGCCATCATTGGTTGAGATAAAAAACAAAAGAGGGATTAATGTGATGTTGATGAGCAGTTTTTTTGTGGGGAGGAGGGAGGAGTATGTTTTCATGATATTTTTAATTTATGATACAAAAGTATGTCGCATGCCTACCGACAAGAATACGTGTGTAATGAAAAGGGATAAGTACGTAATGGAATGCACTTATTACGTAATGAAAGACCTTGGTGGCAAAAACTGCAAAAAATCTAAAGAAATTAAGGGATATAGAGAAACATTAAGCTTTAATAGGTATATATTATAATGACTTGTATTATATTTGCAGGCCAATTCCATATAATATATTAAAATGTTAAGATATAAAGCAGACATAAAGTCACTTATATACATGGCAATTACTACTGCCCTGCTCATTGTTCAATGGAATCTTCCATCACTTAATCCTTTATTGTATGCATGGTGCCTGTTTATGGCTGTAACGGTTGCTGTTATGTCGCATAACCATAATCACCTGCCAATGTGGAAGAACAATACCTTAAACATCCTGACCGGCTGGTGGTTAACCTGCTTTTACGGTTTCCC
>Ga0206856_10259_pt2 | contig 14470 bp, 6 predicted proteins | sample Alteio_BWOrgCont_48_FD_152630 | JGI IMG/M metagenome (GOLD analysis project Ga0206856, IMG submission 152630) | Enriched cells from forest soil in Barre Woods Harvard Forest LTER site, Petersham, Massachusetts, United States -... | ecosystem: Environmental > Terrestrial > Soil > Temperate forest >...
GGGAATAGTGATCCATGGATCGGCTCCTACTGCCGCGCAGAGCTGTAGAAACTCCGGAATGCCGTAGGGGAGGTTGGTCTGTATTGCGGTGTTTGTGAAGGCTCCTTCACGATAGCGGGCAAAGACCGGCGCAATCTGATCGTAGAGATCTGCACCGATTGCCGCGGTCGTATTCATACGCAGTGTGCCGGGCCGCAGAGTCTTCAGAGCATTCACCACATCGTCGCGGAATGCTGTCGTGTTGGTTGGGTCGGAATCCGTCTGCGTCAGCGAGACATCGTCGATGAGCATTCCCGACTGCGCGAGCGAAAATACAAGTTGAAGATGACCGATTTCACTGCCGTTTTCACTGGCAGTGAAGGGCAGGCTGTAATCGGCCCATGACGAAGTCAGGTTCACTGTCTGCTGCAGAAACGCCGACTCGCCAGTAAGACGATTGACCAGGACACTGACCTTGTTCGTGCCTCCTGTGCCCTTCGCGCGAAAAGTCAGCGCAAAGTGACCGTTCATTTGCAGGAAGGTCTTGTTATCCGTGGTGTCCCATCCGCGGGTAAGTGTGGCTGAGTCGCTGGCCCCCGTCGCGGTAATGCGCAACGCCTGCTTTCCCACTGTCTCCGGCGAAAGATCCTGCAACTCGGTGGCGAAAGTGGCATTGCCGGCAGGAACCGCGGACCAGCCTGTCTGGGCAGCGCCCGGGAAGTTGTTCGTCACAACAACATAGTCGCCGACTGCGAGCCCGAGGTTCTTATCGAAGGTAACAACCTGCTGCCCGCAATTCCCGCAACTGATCGGAATCGAAGTACTCGCGGTGATCGTTCCGCTGGCTCCAGCCTGCGCGCCAGAGATAACAAGGTACGTGGCGTTGGTCCAGAAGCCGGTCGGCTGAGGATCGTAAGTATTCTCGTCGGTGCAGGTGTTCGCGCTCACGGAAACGCAGTTGAGGATGCTCCGATACTTCATGCCCTCGAAACCCTGGTTGCCGAAGATCAGGTTCTTCACCATCTGGCCTGAATCGTAGCTGGTCTGGTCTCCCAGATTAATGCCGAGCCTCGTGACTGTGGGTTGCACCACAGCGCCTGTAACCTGAATAGTGGTGGGTGTTGTTGCTGTCGTTTGTGCAAAACCATCTCTCGAACCATTCATGGATGCAACTAGAAAGAATAGTAGGAAAATGACATACTTCGACTGTGTGTACTTGGTCGACAAGCGCATAGGTACGACTCCTCAAATATTAAAAACTGGAAAAAGAACGAGGTTCGAGCTAGTTACTTTCGGTTACTTAACAAGGCTCTGGAGGAGGAGGGTAGGAGCATCCATAAGTCCTGGTTAAGTTTTAATTTTTGTGTACCTCGACCCCGCCCGGATTAGCCTTCTGTAATTTCGTAATCGGCAGTGAAGGGCTCAGGATGAGCCTAAAGAGGTATTTACTTTGTTTTTTTTAACTTTAAATCATTATTCTGTTTTATGAACATCAAAATTTATGCCTTCTAATGAGAGACATCCGAGAACTGTCCGACTGGCCTACTTCCTTAGCCGGTATCCTGCGGTCTCCCATACTTTCTTTCTGAAAGAAATCCTTGGCCTGCGCCAAATCGGTTTCGAAATAGAAGCTGCGTCGGTGAACCCACCTGACCGCCCTATCTCGCAACTACCTCCTCGTGAAGCTGAAGAGGCTGGCAGGACCTATTGTCTAAAACGTACAAGCTATTGGGAAGCCATTTGCGTACTAGTAACTATTACCTTTGTGCATCCAGTAGTTGCTCTTCGCGGCTTGCGAGCCGCGCTTAGTCTGGCTAGTTGGGATCCATCCCGTAAAATTTACGCACTGTTCTACCTGGTTGAGGCATTTCTTCTTGGTCGCTGGATGAAGAAGCATAACCTCACTCATCTCCACGTCCACTTCGGTGGATCGGTCGCGACAGTCGCCATGCTGGCTGCCGAGACCTGGGGATTCGATTACTCTATGACGATTCACGGGCCGGAAGAATTCTACGAAGTTGAGGATTGTTATCTTCCGAGAAAGATCGAAAGGGCTAAGTTCATCTTTTGTATCAGCGACTTCTGCCGCAGCCAGCTCATGAAGTACTGCGATCCGGTTCGCTGGGACAAGATGCATGTAGTGCGGCTTGGAGTCGATGTTGACGAATTCAAGCCGGTTTCGGGGGAAGCGGGAGGACCGCTGCAAATTGTCTGTGTCGGGCGTCTTGTACCGGCGAAAGGCCAGCACATTCTGCTCCGCGCATTCACTTCATTGCACTCCAGGGGCCACAATCTGCATCTAAGGCTGATCGGAGATGGCCCGGACCGCGCAAGCCTCGAAAAAGAGGTGGCGGATGCAAAATTAACCGACTACGTCACCTTCTGCGGTTCGCTCAATCACGATCAGGCTCGCGAGCAACTTGGCAGCGCAGACATCTTTGCTCTGGCCAGTTTTGCCGAAGGTATTCCCATCGCTCTTATGGAAGCCATGGCCATGTCCATACCTTGTATCAGCACCAGCGTTGCCGGCATCCCTGAACTGATTCGAAACAATATCGAAGGCCTGCTGGTGCCCCCCTCGTCCGTTGAAGCGCTGGCTGCATCTCTCGAGTTGCTGATTCTCGATCCGGCGCTGAGACGGCGGCTGGGAGATGCGGGCCGCGAGCGTGTACTGGAGCGCTACAACCTGGCTGTTAATCTGAACGTGCTGGCGGCTGCCTTCGAAAGTTGCCTCTCCTGACGGAATCTGCTGAGTCCATGACAACTACTGATTCTCCTGAGCACGCCTTCGACATCTCGATCGTCATCGTCTCCTTCAACACCCGCAATGTCCTGCGCGAATGCCTGGAAGCGGTGGAGCGGGAATCCGCAGGACTGCGCGTCGAGGTTCTGGTTGTCGACAACCACTCCTCCGATGGCTCGCCGGAGATGCTCGAGGCCGAGTTCCCCCATGTCCGCCTCTTCCGCAGCGATGTGAACCTGGGCTTCGGCGCGGCAAACAACGTGGCGCTTCAGGTCGCACGGGGACGATATATCGTTCTGCTCAATTCCGACGCCTTCCTGCGCCCCGACTCGCTCAAGCTGGCCGTGGAGCACATGGACCGGCAACCTTCTGTGGGTCTGGGCGGCGCGCGCCTGGTGGGCCGCGACGACTCGTGGCAACCTTCGGCGCGGATGTTCCCTACGCTGCTGACTGATTTCTTCGTTTACACCGGCCTCGCGCAGAAGTTCCCGAAATCGCGCATCTTTGGCCGCTTCGACCGCACCTGGGCCGATCCGCTGGTGGCTGCGCAGACCGACTGGGTTCCCGGAGCCTTCTCCATCATCCGCGCCGAAGCGCTGGCCAAGATCGGCGTCTTCGATCCGGCCTTCTTTCTCTACGCCGAAGAGGTCGATCTCTGCCGCCGCATTATCGCTGCTGGATACGAGATCTGGTACTGGCCCGATATTGTTGTGGTTCACATCGGTGGCGAATCCTCGCGTCAGGTAAAGTCGCTCGAGATGTCATCGGTGGGCGCACAGCTCGTTCTGTGGCGCATGCGCAGCGCCCTGCTCTACTATCGCAAGCACCACGGCGCGATCGCGTGGGGCGCAAAGATGCTGGAGCTCGCGCTGTATCACATCACCGTGCTGCGCAATCGCTTCAGCAGCGATCCGCGGCGGCAGGCACGGGCGAGAGAGTACCGCAAGCTCATCGCCGTCATGAATCAGGCATGGAAAGATACGGAAGGCGGGCGAGTATCCCCGCCCCGACCGTGGTAAACGAGCGCAGGTTTTAGAAGATCAGGGATGAAACGCAACCTCAAATCCGTGCTCAGCCTTCCGCTTGCCTCGGCGCTGCGCGCCAGCCGTGCCTTGCGGCGCAACCTCACACGCCTTTATGCGCACGCATCGCTCACCGCCGATCTCGCTGCGCCGCTGCCCGCCTCGGCAGTGGTCGAAGGCAAGGCTTATGTCTATGGCACGCGCAACATTCGCTTCGGCGAAAATGTTCTGCTCTATCCCGGCCTGCATCTTGAGACGCAGGAGTCTGCCGCCATCGACATCGGCAACGGCGTTGTCATCTCCCGGGGCGCGCACATCGTGGCGATGGCCGGAGTTTCAATCGGCGATGGCAGCATGATCGGCGAGTACAGCAGCATCCGCGACGCCAACCATCAGCGCAGCGACGAGCGCAGCATTCGCGAATCGGGGCACACCGCGAAGCCGATCTTCATCGGCAAAGAGGTCTGGATCGGGCGCGGCGTCACGGTGCTGGGCGGGGTTACCATCGGAGATCGCGCTACAGTTGGCGCAAATGCGGTGGTCACGCGAAACGTCGAACCTGGCGCGATCGTTGCCGGCGTTCCCGCGGTGCCTTTGCGTCGAACATAAATCTGAAATGGCAGGATCGTCGTGCTCTTCCCATTTCGAAACATCGGACCCGCAGCGACGGCGCCTTATCCTCGCGCCGGATTTGCTCTAAGGTACACTTGACCCGTTCCCCTCAGGCACCCAAAAGTTCAGAAGGAAACCATGCGTTATCTCCTGGTCACACACATTGCCTTTGCCCGGCAGAACCCCTCGACAGCGGTGATGGACCGGCTATGGGCTGAAGATTTGAAGGGCCTGGTCTCATCCGTTGGCCCCATCACCGTGGCGGCTCCCGAACTGCCCAGCGTCGAGGACATCAAGGGATGGGGACCGGCCACCGAGACTCTCTCGAAGGACGATGGCTTTGAGTTTCTCGGGCTTCCCACTTACCGGGGGCGAGCCGACGTGACCTTCGCGCGACGGGTTCGCTCTGCCCTGCGGCCTGCGGTGCTCAACAGTGACCTGATCCACTCCTCCAACCTCTTTCGGCCCTACACCGCCCTCTGGTTCGGCCACGACCTTGCTGTCGAGCTCAACAAGAAGACCCTGTTCGTCGTCGCCGAGGACTTTTACGACATGCTTAACTGGGAGTGGGTGCGGACCGAGCAGAACCCTCTACAGAAGCTGCGCCGCCGGCGAACGCTCCACCAGCTTGACCACGAAGTCCGGAAACGGGTCGCCAACGCGTCCCTTACCTTCCTGCATACGCCGGCCGCCGTCACCCGCTATCGCGAATACGCCGCCAACGCTGTCGCCATCCGGCAGCCGGTACACGAAAAAGCGGACGTCATCGACGCCAAAGACTTTGAGGCGAAGTGCGCAGAGATACGCGGCAATGCGCCGCTCCGCCTGATCGGCGCGAGCCGCATGGAATCACTCAAAGGCATCGACTTCATTGTGCGGGCAGTCTCGATCCTGAAACAGAGGGGCATTTCGGTCTCTGCAACCCTGTACGGACAGGGCAGCCAGATGGAATTGCTCAAGCTTTTGACGCAGAGGCTCGAGCTTACCGGATCGATCGAGTTCCCCGGCTCTGTCGCGCCGGGTCCTGTACTTCGCCAGGCCCTGTCGGGCGCGCATGTCTTCCTCATGCCGCATCTCACCACCGACTTTGGAAGAGCCTTTTTCGATGCAATGGCGGCCGGTCTTCCGGTTATCGCCTTTCGGTCTGCAGCGAGCCAGGACACAGTACGCCACCGGGTGGATGGCCTCATCACCCCCAACGCCGATGCCGAAGGTTTAGCTGACGGTATCGCGCAGTTTCATGAAAATCGGGAATTCCTGGTCAGCTCTGCAGAAGCAGCGCGCAGCCGTGCGCTGCTTAATACGAAGAGTGTGTGGAATAACCTGCGGGCGCAGATGATACAGGAGCTTTTTTAAAGGCCAGCAACTCTTCCGAAAGCTGGCGGACTTCCGGGAAGATGGAGCGCAGAGGATTTCGATCGCTCTCGTGTTTCCCTTCCTTCATGCGGTTAGCGAAAGAAGGAAACCTGAGTTCGTCTTAGTGTGTGTAACTCCAGGTGAGTATCTGCTGCACGGCCGTCGCAGCGCCTGTTCCCGCCGTGAAGCCGACGTAGGCCGTATTGCCGCCTACCACTGACGGGATATTCACCGTGAAGCTCGTCGTATACACCGCGTTCGTCACCTTGTCGGTGATCGTCATCGTCAGGACGGTCCCGTTGTATACCAGATGCACAGCCATCGTGTCACCGCTGTGAAGGTTGATCCCAGTCGAGCTCAGGTCCGTCGAAGGAACCGTAGGAGCCACGCCGTTCGTGAAAACACCGGTCGAATCCACGCCCTCGCCTGCGTTATTGAACAGGTCGAACTTCAGCGCCACGCTCTTTGTGATGCCTTGATAGCCGAGTCCCGATCCAAAGAGTCCTACCGCGCTTGAACCTTGATTCTGGATGGTAAAGGTCATCCCATCCGCCGTCGGAGTGGGCAGCTTGAACGTAAAGTCCGTGGTGAACGACTGCACGTTCATGGGCGTCGAATACCATGCCGCGCTCGCCTCATCGCCAACGCTGGTGTTGGTCAGCACCAGCGCGGTCCCGCTATACTTCGCATTACCCCCCACCAGCAACATCTGACCGCTCGCGGAAGCAAAGCCGCTGCTGAGACTAATGGCCTGCGACGCTGCCTGAATCGTGTAGGCAGCACTGGCCACAGCGCTGTTGGTCGAGCCCGCAAGAACGGCGATCGCCTGAATCGTCTCCGTTGCGCTCACCGGGATCGCCGCCGTGTACTTGGTCGACGAGGTCGTCGGCGTCGTGTTATTGGTCGTGTAATAGATCGTTGCACCGGCGGTCGCGTCGGTAATTGCAACCGACTGCGCCGTCGTGTAAGTTCCGGCTGCTACGCTGAAAGTCGGCGTAGCCACCGTAGCCGCCGCCGTTCCGGGCGTATAGCTCCAGGTCAGAATCTTCTGCGTCGCAGTTGCTCCGCCTGTGCCGCCCGTGAAACCGACGTAGGCCGTATTGCCGCCTACCACTGACGGGATATTCACCGTGAAGCTCGTCGTATACACCGCGTTCGTCACCGTGTCGGTGATGGTCATGGTAAGCACGGTTCCGTTATACACAAGATGCACAGCCATCGTGTCGCCGCTGTGAAGGTTGATTCCCATGGAACTCAGGTCGATTGCGGGAACCGTCGGCGCAACGCCGTTCGTGTAGATGCCTGTCGAGTCCGGCCCTTCGCTTACGCTGTTGAACAGGTCGAACTTCACCGCCACGCTCTGCGTGATGTACTCATAGCCGAGACCCGTTCCAAAAATTCCCAGAGCTGTCGGGCCCAGGTTCTGGATGGTGAACGTTATTCCGTCCGCATTGGGATTGGTTAACTGGAACGTGAAGTCCGTCGTGAACGACTGCACGTTGACCGGGGTCGAATACCATGCCGTCCCCTGTTCGCTGTTTCCCCCATCAGTCAACTGGAGGGCGGTACCGCTTAACACCGTGCTCCCATTCAGCAACATCTGCCCACTCGCGGAACCAAAGCCAGTGCTGAAGTTGATGGCTGGAGTGCCCGCTGCCTGAATCGTGTAAGCCGCGCTCGCAACCGCGCTGTTGGTCGAGCCGGTCAGCACGGCGATCGCCTTGAGCGTCTCCGTCGCACTTACCGTGATGGCTCCGGTGTACTTCGTCGAAGAGGTCGTCGGCGTCGTGTTATTGGTCGTGTAATAGATCGTCGTACCCGGGGTCGAGTCGGTGATGGTCACGCTCTGCGCCGTCGTATAAGTACCAGCAGCAACGCTGAACACCGGCGTCGGAAGAACTGTGCTGATGGTGTAAGCCGCAGTTGCAACAGCGCTGTTGGTAGAGCCAGTCAGCACGGCGATCGCCTTGAGCGTCTCCGTCGCACTTACCGTGATGGCTCCGGTGTACTTCGTCGAAGAGGTCGTCGGCGTCGTGTTGTTGGTGGTGTAGTAGATCGTTGTACCCGGGGTCGCGTCGGTGATTGTCACGCTCTGCGCCGTCGTATAAGTACCGGCAGCTACGCTGAACACCGGCGTAGGAAGAACTGTGCTGATAGTGTAAGCCGCAGTTGCAACAGCGCTGTTGGTCGAGCCGGTCAGCACGGCGATCGCCTTGAGCGTCTCCGTCGCACTTACCGCGATGGCTCCGGTGTACTTCGTCGAAGAGGTCGTCGGCGTCGTGTTGTTGGTGGTGTAGTAGATCGTCGTGCCGGGGGTCGCGTCGGTGATGGTCACGCTCTGCGCCGTCGTATAAGTACCAGCAGCAACGCTGAACACCGGCGTCGGAAGCACAGGGCTGATGGTATAAGTAGCGCTCGCCACTGCGCTGTTGGTCGAGCCGGCCAGCACGGCGATTGCCTCGAGCGTCTCCGTCGAGCTGACCGCGATGGCTCCGGTGTACTTCGTCGAAGAGGTCGTCGGCGTCGTGTTATTCGTCGTGTAATAGATCGTTGCACCCGAGGTCGCGTCGGCGATCGTCACACTTTGGGCTGTCGGATACGTACCTGCGGCCACACTGAACGTCGGTGTCGCGACTGTCGGCGCGACAGCGCCCGGCACGTAGCTCCAGGTCAGGATCTTCTGCGAAGAGGTTGCACCGCCCGTGCCGCCCGTGAAGCCGACGTAAGCCGTGTTACCGCCTACAGTCGCCGGGATATTGATGGTGAAGCTCGTTGTGTACACAGCGTTCGTCACCGTGTCGGTGATCATCATGGTCAGCGTCGTACCGTTGTACACCAGGTGTATCGCCATGGTGTCGTCGCTGTGCAGATCGATGCCGGTAGAGCTCAGGTCGATCGCGGGAACAGTGGGCGCAACGCCGTTCGTATAAATACCCGTTGAATCCGCTCCCTCGCCCGAGTTATTGAACAGGTCGAACTTCACTGCCACGCTCTGCGTGATGTACTCATAACCGAGGCCCGCGCCAAAGATGCCAAGCGCCGTCGGGCCAAGATTCTGAATCGTGAAGGTTATCCCATCTGCTGCAGGATTGGACAACTGGAAGGTAAAGTCCGTCGTGAAGGATTGCACATTTACGGGGGTCGAATACCACGCCGTCCCCTCTTCGCTCGCTCCGCCATCCGTCAACTGCAGACGGGAGTCATCGAGCGTCGTACTGCCGTTGAAAATCATCACGTTCTGCGATCCCGCAAAGCCCTGCGGGAAGCTGAACCCGACGCCGGCGGGCAGGATATTGTAAGAGGCGCTGGCCACGGTACTGCTGGTCAGGCCCGGCGCGACCGCGATCGCCTCGATCGTCTCCGTCGCGCCCACCGCGATCGCTCCTGTGTACTTCGTCGAAGAAGTCGTCGGCGTGGTCCCGTTGGTCGTGTAGTAGATCGCCGCGCCCGAGGTCGCATCCGTGATCGTCACGGTTTGCGCCGTCGTATACGTTCCCGACGGCACGCTGAACACCGGCACGCTCGTCTGGGTGATGTCCGTATAGGTGGCCGAGGCTACCGGGCTTACCACAAAGCTGCTCGCGCTCGCGATTGCATTGATTGTCTCAGTCGCGCTGACCGTGATGGCACCGGTGTACTTCGTCGAAGAGGTTGTGGGCGTCGACCCATCCGTCGTGTAGTAGATCGTCGAGCCCGCGGTGCTGTCAGAGATTGTGACCGACACGCTGCCGGTGAACGACTCTGTCCCCGGCGTCAGCACTGGAGCTGCTGCCTGCTGCGATCCCGAGAGCAGGCCATAGACGCTGACCTGATTTGCCGTGCCTACATAAACCTTACCGTTTGCGATGGTGGGCACGGTGAACTTGACGGCCGGTCCGGGGTTGTCGCGCGCGCTGTTCGTGCTGCTGGCATAGAGCGATCCGGCCACGTTGTTCGCGTCATGCGCGTACAGGATCGCCTGTCCACCGCTGGTGTAAGCCGCGTTGTTGATCGCCCATACGATGCCCTGCGTCGTTCCGTTCGCTGAAATCGAGGGTGTGGCGCCAGGGTAAGCATAGGTTTCGGCCGACCTCGCCCCATTTAGCTGCAACTGGCCGCCGACCAGGGGGAAAGTGCCGAGGTTGTATCCCTGGCCAGCGTAATACACGATGCCGTTCCAGTAGGCCGGGCTGCTCCAGGCGCCAAACGGGGCCGCTCCCGTGGTCTCCTGCACTACGGTATCGGTGGTGTTGTAGCCGCCAAGGTTCTCCCGGTTCAGCAGGTAGGTGGTACCGTACTTGCCGGATTGCACCAGCAGATGCGGAATTGAGCCGGTCGTCTGATCGGGCACCACCATCAGTCCGCCAGCGCCTACGTCGTTATCCGATCCGTCGAGAAACGACTGGTTCGATGGAGTGAAGACATCCTGGATCGTCGGGACGCCGTTGGTCAGATCCAGCCGCATGATGCTGTCTCCGAAATCCATGCCATTCTTATAAGGAGACGCCGCCGTGTAATCGCCGTTGCCGCTGGCCACGAACATCCGGCCATAGGGCAGAGTCGTCGGATTCTCCAGATCCGCTGCAAGTCCCGCGCCCGACATCCAGAAGCCGGAACCCACGCCGTTGGGCGAGGCGTTGAAGGCGCCTGTCTGCTTGAGGGTGGCGGCGTTGTAGCCCAGGATCCATCCGTGCCACGGCCCATTGTCGCCATGGGCGGCGAACCCTATATACACGATGCCGTTCAGCAACAGCAGTCCCGGGCGCTGGTTCTCCCACAGCGGATCAAAGGTGAGCACACCGCTAACGCTTCCATTTCCGGTTCCGGAGACGGTTGCCGTCAGTACGACCGGTCCGCCGAATTTCTCCGCGCCTGAAGTTACATCGAGCGCATGCAGGCGCTGCACGGCATTGCCGGCTTCAAGGCTCTTGCTCACGACATAAAGGGTGTTCGTCGTGGGATCAATCACCGGAGTACCGGTAATGCCCACCACGGGTTGGATATCGGTCGAGACCTCAGAGGAAGGGACGGCGGTTGCCCCGGCAGCAGCACCGTGGGCCGCCGTCAACATCGATGCCATCCATAGCGGACTGGTATTCGCTCCACCGTTGTTGTCTGCGTCGAACGCATACACGCTGTCATTTTCCGTCGCGACGAAAACTACATTGTGCTGCTGGCCCGCAATGGTAACGTTCTGGAGATACAAGGGCTGCGCAAAGATCGACCCATCCACGGGCTGCGAAAAGAGCCTGCCGAACTGCGTGGGATTCACATTCGAGACGGTCAGGATGGTTTCCTTGAGATTTTGTCCGGTGCGTCCGATGTCGTTGTGATACGTCGTAACATTCTGTGCGTTCGCGGGTAAAACGGCGAGACCGCCAAGCATCATCGAAGAAGTAATCGCGAGGGAAGCAAACGCACGGCGCTTTCCGGTTGCGCCGAATGCAAGCGAAAGTGAATTTAAGAATGTCATAGCCAAGCTCATCAGAGCGATCCTTCTTTCGTGCTTTTTTGTACTTAAAGATTCATTGAATTGCATCATGCAAAGTCCGCAGCGGAATCGTGCAGATCTTCAATTCCAGCCTGCCATGCCTGTACACTTCAAGCTTCTACTATCTGCTACAAGCGCCCGATAGCACTTTCGAGTCAACTGTGTCTGGCCCAACTACTTGCCCGCTTCCCGGATCCTTTGCAGTTTCGGAGAACCCGGTATTAAATTCGATCACTGCCTATTCGATCACTGCATCCAGCCACACACTGTGAATTTTCAGGACTCCTGCTGCGAACTACCAGCCACCCATATCCCGAAAGGTATCCTGACAACACGCCTCTACGTTCCAACTACCGGTCTCCAACTACTGTTCTCCAACTACTGTGCCGATCCAACTGATCTTCGAAAGAACATAAAGCACTGAAACCGGTACTACAACTCGTCCTACCTCTCGTACTACTTCGGAGCCCGCAACTGATCAGTATTTTTTGGATTTACGCTGGATCTCCCGTAACTGCGGATCGACCCATAACGCTGCATCCAGATTATCGGCAGTAATAGCAAAAGGGTCAGAGAATGCAGATTCGTTACAGTGAATGACTGGGAGAGAGAATCACTAGTCGAGTTCTATAGTATCGCGGTCCGCTCATTTTCCGATGTAGTTTACAACGCAGGAAGTTTCAATCCGAACAAAAGTAACTCCTTTTCGGGTTACGCTGGACCAAATTCGGACATTTTTAGATGGAGTTAAGGAAGAATGAATCTGGTGAAGTGTCTTCATAAACAATTTCTTGCTGGATGCCTCGTTTTCGTCTCTGCTCCTTTGTACGCCCAGCAACAACCCGCTGCTACGCCACAGCCTCTCAATCAGGCAGCCTCTTCCACTCCTGCCCAGACTCGGCTGATTACACCGGAACGCATCGTCGCTCAAAATCTTCTCAAGGCAGGATGGCTCCGGCAATTGCATTGGAGCAGCGACAGCACACACTTCGCTTATATCCAGTCTTCTGTGCCGCCTCCTCCGTCTGAGCATCGTACAACCCAGACGCGGAAGACCACTGAAATATGGTCGGTCGATCCAGCTACCGGCCATCGCTCGCTCCTGGTTTCAAACGCGCAGCTTGGGAGCGCACTGGGCACCGAGAAGAAGCGCGGTCCCGCGGATAAGGACGAAGTGGCCGCACCTCCGCAGCTTATCGACTACGCATGGGCGCCGGGCAACCAAGCTCTCCTGCTCACTACGACAGTGTCACTGGCCTGGATCGATCTCGTCACCGGCCATCCCCGCACGCTCGTCTCGGGCACAGAGGAGTTGAGCGACGCCAGGCTCTCACCCGATGGGCGCCACGTGAGCTTCCTGCGTGATCACGCGCTCTGGCTCGCGAGCACGAGCGACAATGCACCTGCGCGCCGCCTCTCTCCGGCAGGCTCCGAGGATCTCCGCGAAGGCGAGCCCGATTGGTCCTACCGGCACGAGCTCGATCTGCAAACCGCTTACTGGTGGTCGCCCGATTCTTCCCGCATCGCCTATCTCGAGTTCGATGACCACGCCACCAACAAATACATTCTGCGATCCTCAGAGGGCCGCGAGAGCGCCATCCCTTATCCGCTGCCCGGCACGCCTCTGCCCGTCGTTCGCGTCTTCGTTCAGCCGATCGGCGGAGGTCCGCGCAAGGCCATCGACATTCGCGGTTCGAGCACCGGCTACCTTCCTCGCGTCGATTGGATGCCGGACTCGCAACACGTTGCTATCGAGCACCTGAGCCGCGGCCAGAAGAATCTCGACCTGTTCATCGTGAATGCAACGACCGGCCAGTCACGCATTGCGATCTCAGAGAAGGACGACTACTGGCTCAATCTCAACGAAGGTCCGCGTTTTCTCGCCGATGGACATCGCTTTCTCTGGACCAGCGAGCGCAGTGGCTATCGTCACCTGTATCTTTATGACATCGACGGCCGCCAACCGGCTCAACTCACGCATGGAAAGTGGGAGGTCACCGCGCTCGACGGGGTGGACGATGCGGCCGGGGCTGTTTACTTCACCGCGACAGAAGAGAGCCCGCTTACGCGCAACGTCTATCGCGTTGGCCTCGATGGCGCGGGCTTCTCGCGCATCACGCAGGAGAAGGGCACGCATACGCCGCTCTTCTCGCCCAACGCGCATCTGCTGGTCGACACTTATTCGAACCAGGCGACTCCGCCGGTTCATATCCTGCTGCGTGCCGACGGCAGCCAGATTGCGGCGATCGGCGAGAATGCAAAGCCCGAAAGCTCTGCCGATCTGCCGCCCGTCGAATTTCTCACCGTAAAGACCCACATGGGCACGGAGCTCAATGCGCTGATGATTCGCCCGCCTGACTTCGACCCTGCGCGCAAGTATCCGGCGATCGTCTACATCGATGGAGCGCCGCGCCGGCAGGTAGTGCGCGACGCGTGGGGCGGAGACACCTTTCTCTGGCTGCGGATGATGGCGCAGAAAGGCTACGTGATCTTCGCGCAGGACAGTCAGGGCTCCGGCGGACGAGGCCATCTCTTCGAAGAGCCGCTGCACCTTCGCCTCTCCTCGCAGGAGATGGCCGACCAGCGCGACGGTACTCGCTACCTGCGCTCGCTGCCGTATGTCGATCCGGCGCGCGTAGGCATCTATGGATGGGGCTATGGAGGCTACCTCGTCCTCCACGCCATGCTTGATCTGCCGATTCCATACAAGGCAGGATTCGCCGGAGCGCCGATCACGGATTGGAACCTTTACAACGCTGTCTTCGCCGAGCGCTATCTCGACGATCCAATTCGTAACCAGGACGGTTACCTGGATTCCACTCCGGTCGAAAATGCCAAAAACCTGAAGGGATCGCTGCTGATTGCACAAGGCATGATGGACGAAGAGGTCCACGTCGAGAACACGGAGATTCTTCTGAACGAATTTCTCGAAACAGGAAAGTATCCGTCACTGATGTTTATGCCCGACCGCGGCCACTCGTTCGATGACCCCGAGGCCCAGTTGACACTCTATCGCACCACGATGGAGTTCTTCCTGAAGAACCTGTAGTTCCGTGAGTCATTCGCGCTTAACGATGTCATCCTGAGCTTTGCCTGGCGCGCATTTGCGCCAGGCTCCGCCGAAGGATCCGCGTTATCAAGAGCCCACCCGCAGATCAGGGCGCAACCGCCTGTGCAGCCGGTTTTTCGAGTTCATCGATCTTCAATTGACGATGGAACGGCGGCAGCCACGTCTCATAGTCGGTTTGCGGATAGGTCGTTCCCCGCAGCTCCGGAGTGTCAGCGGCG
>Ga0206856_10307_pt1 | contig 14431 bp, 3 predicted proteins | sample Alteio_BWOrgCont_48_FD_152630 | JGI IMG/M metagenome (GOLD analysis project Ga0206856, IMG submission 152630) | Enriched cells from forest soil in Barre Woods Harvard Forest LTER site, Petersham, Massachusetts, United States -... | ecosystem: Environmental > Terrestrial > Soil > Temperate forest >...
CCTGACCCTGCGAGTTGATTAAATTGCCAAATGAGCCGGGAATTTCAAAAAAACCACGCCGCAGTGAAATAAAACACACTTTTAATATCCAAGCCGTTAGTTTGGCTATTTTCAAAAGCAACTTCTATTGCGGAGTAACCACTATACGAAGAAAGGCCGAGCTGCGGCCAGGGAGGGCATAAGTGGCATTCACCGTCGTGCCTTGAGTAGTTATATTGATGCCATTAGTGCTCCAATTGACTAAATCGGTACTCGCTTGTATCGAATAGATTAAATCCGTTTGCACCGGAGTGAAGGACAAGGAGAGGAGACCTTGGCTGTTGATTGCTTGTGGCAGCCGGTTGCGATCATTGACGAGCGGTGGTAAATTAAAGGCGTATTTTAGGAGATTCGGAATACCGTCACCTGCGGGCGAAGCCGAGTCGGCAATTATTGATGGCGTGCCCAATTGGGCGGAAGAAAAATTATTTTTTAACCAGTTTAAATGATTGGCCGAATAGCCCACGACCAGCGAAACCGGCGTGCTGGTGCTGGGTGATCCGGCAGGGTTGGTGGCAATGACCCGGAATTGATAGCCGGAAAGTGTGATGGCGGGTTCATCAACGGTCAGCGTCGATGTCGTCGTTCCGCTGAATAGGGTGCCGGTGGCGTTAGTCCACGTGGTTCCACCGTCCGTCGAAACCTGCCATTGGTAGGTTGAGGAAGTTGAGCTCGCCGCTTGCGCGGTAAAGGAGGCGTTAAACCCGGCTACCACGTCCTGGCTTATGGGTTGGGTGGTAAAGCCAGGTGGACTCAATAGTACGGCAGGTATTCCACCAATGCTGGATCCCCAGCCAGTTGCCCCGGAAAGATAGTAAGCCGTGGCCAGACTGTCATTGTAGAATACCGTGGAGTCTGCGCTTGGCGCATTGCCCAGAAAATTTGTACTGGAGAGATTAAGGCAGTACCCCATTCCATAGGTGCCTACGCTCGTTACCCCGGCCGGAATGGTTAAGGTTGTTAAGTTGGTACAGGCATAAAATGAATCATTGCCTATGCTGGTCACACTAGCTGGAATGGTGACATTGCCCAACTTGGTGTTCGCAAACGCGTAATCACCAATGCTGGTCACGGTGCTGGGAATTATATAATTTCCGCTCAATGCGCCAGGAGCTTCCACGAGTGTGGCCTGACTTTGGGCAAACAAGACGCCATCCGCACTGCTGCTGTATGCCGGATTGCTGCTATCAACCGTGATGGCCGTCAGATTTGCACAGCTGTTAAACGCTGCGCCGCCGATGAAGGTAACACTGGCGGGTATAAAGACGCTGGCAAGACCCGTGCTTTGAAAAGCAAATCCGCCGATACTGACAACCGTGTTGGGGATGATTATGCTTGTAAGGTTGGCGCAAAAATCAAAGGCGCCAGTGGCAATATTGCTGACGCTGCTGGGGATGGTATATGCCCCATTAAACCCATCGGGGCAAATAACGAGGGTGGATTTGGCTTTGTTAAATAACACCCCGGAACTGTCGCTGCTGAAATTTGAATTACTGGCGCTGACATTGATAGCGGTAAGATTCGCGCAGTAATTAAACGCACCAGTTGCTATACTGGTAGTCGAGGCGGGCAGTGTAATACTACTCAACGTACATGCATTGAAAGCGCCGGTTCCAATGGTGGTGACACTGCTGGGGACTGTGTAAGGCTCGCTCAAGCCGGCAGGATAATCCAGCAGCGTAGATTGATTTTTGTTGTACAAAGCGCCATCCCCATTGCTGCTAAAAAACTGGTTGTTTGAATTGACTGCGATGTTGATCAGGCCCGAGCAGAAAATAAATGGCGTGGTCCCAATGCTCGTCACACTGGCCGGAATGGAAACGCTGGTAAGTTTGGGGCAAAAATAAAAGACTTCGTTGCCGATGGTGGTTACGCCATTGGGAATGGTTACGCTGGCCAGGGACGTGCATTCGGCAAAAGCGAAATCGCCAATGGACGTGACGCTGCTGGGGATGGTCATGCTCGTAATGCTGGTGCCCTGGAAGGCGCCGACGCCAATACTTGTGACCCCGCTTGGAATGGTAATGTTGGTAACTCCAGATACGAAACTGAAGGCAAAGTTTCCAATGCTGGTCACTGTTTGGCCATTAATCGTACTGGGAATACTCAAGTTGGCGCCAGTGCCAGAGAAACCAGTAATATTGATCGACCCGTCATTATTCGTCGTATAATTAAATTGGCCAGATTGCGCATTCGCAATATAGGTGGCGGTGGCGGTGGTGGTGGCATTATTATTTATCGTGACCGTTATATTGGATGGTGCCGTCCAGCCGTTGAGGGCGGCAAAGCTAACCGTATGACTGCCGACCGGCAAATTGCTCACCAAGGATCCACTCCGACGATTGGCTCCGCCATCCACCGACCACAGCGCTCCGGCGGAAACCGCACTCGAGGGGCTGATGGTGACAATCAGCGACCCCACCTGGGCAATGTAGTTCCCGCTGACAGCGGTAGTCGCATTCGCGCTGACCATGACCACCTGATTGTCTGGCGGCGTCCAACCGCTGACGGCGATAAAACTCACGGTGTGGTTCCCCAACGATAAATTGGCCACGGTGTTGCCACTGCTTTGCAAAGCACCGCCATCGAGCTGCCACTGTGCCCCGGCGGTCAATGCCCCGGCTGGTCCAATCGTTACTTGCAGTGACCCGAGCGGAATCGGCTGGGTTAACTGCACGGGGGCAACGTCAGAAAAAACCGAGCCCCAACCACTGGCGCCCGGCAAATAATAAACGGTGGCTCCACCGCTTCCAGAAAATACCGTCACATCGGCACTGGGAGCGTTGCCCTGGAAATAAACACTAATCAGTCCCGGCATATTGGCGAACGATAGTGTGCCCAGCGAGGTGACACTGCTGGGCACAGCTAAACTGGAAAGATTGGTGCAGGCATCAAACGTGTTGGCCCCGATTATTGTCATATTGTTGCCGATCGAGACGCTGGTCAAACTATCGCAGCCAAAGAACGTCCCCACCCCATTGGCGGCCGTATCAGCTCCAATGCTGGTGACACTATTAGGAATGATGACACTGATTAAATTGGTATTGGCAAAGGCCCCCGCTCCAATGGTGGTGACGGTGTTGGGGATGGTGATGCCAGTCAAACCGGTGCTGGCAAACGCATTGTCGCCAATGTTAATTACCCCACTGGGGATGGTGTAGCTTCCACCCAGGCCACTAGGATACGTTATGAGTGTAGTCTGGCTTTGATTGAACAAGACCCCGCCCACGCTGCTGTAAGCGGTGCTGCCGGAAATCACATTGATCGCGTTAAGACTACTGCAGCTTTGAAACGCGCCAACACCGATACTGGTGACACTGGCTGGAACGGTGACACTGGTCAGCAAAGTGCAGCTATCAAAGGCGCTGGCGCTTACCGTGGTCACTGTGCTCGGGATGGTGTAACTGCCAGCCGTCCCAGCCGAACCAGCCGGATATTCCAAGAGTGTTGTTTTGTTTTTGTTAAATAGCACCACGCCATCACTGCTGTAAACAGAATTGCTGGAATTCACATTGATAGCAGTCAAACTCGAACAATTATCAAAGGCCAAGACACCTATACTGGTGGTCTTGGCGGGAATCGTGACCGTAACCAAACTCGAGCAATTTTGAAAAGCTCCGGCTCCGATACTGATGACGTTGGCGGGAATGGTGACGTTGGCTAAAAGAAAACAATCCTGGAACGCATTGGCGCCGATTGTGGTCACGCTATTGGGAATGGTGACGCTGGTCATGCTGATGCTCTCAAACGCCCCGGCGGCAATAGTAGTGACGGGCTGGAAGTTTATATTCCCTGGAATAACTACGGTACTATTAGATCCCGTGTAGCCGGTAATGGTGGTCGCCGTACCATTTTGGGTGAAATTGAATTGGGCCTGCGCTTTGCCCGAGAAGGCGCACCAAACCATCGCTGCAAAAAATATAATACGCGCCAGAAGGGCGGAGACAGTAGAGCGCATGGGAGAACGGCAATAAGGAAGGGCAAGCTAACAGTGAAAAACTTTATTCCTCAGCCATTAATTGAACCAGGAAATGACCGTGAGCAGATTGGTCCTGCATTGGGAAACCACTGGCGAAACATATAGTCGAGAGAGAAAGTTAGACTAGCGGATTTAGGTGGTTTTGTCCAGCATAGGAGAGGGAAAATATCTAGTTTAACTGCGCAAGCGTGCATCATTCCGTTGAATTGATTAGGTTCAGTTTTGTTTCAGACTGCCTTTATGGATAATCGGCTAATTTCTAGGTGAAAATCTCAGTACCAGAATCTCGGCAAGATATTAACCTTGCTAAGCGGCCATTATTCACAGCCCTTCAATAGCTATGGGCAGCCGATGAACGTTCATTCATCTACCGATTCGAAGGCAGATAACCGGCGCTGCAGTCAGCAATGCTAACTGAACCTACCAGGAATATGAGCCACCCACCGACAAAGCATTGGACATTTTAGCCTGGGTGGAGAACCCAGCGGTGTAGTTCACTTGCAGGCGCAAATGAGCTATTGGATTGTAAAAGATCCCCACACCCACGTCGTAATCCGTGGAGCCCAAACCGGGTGCACGCACCGTGAATTCCGTTGGCTCGCCTACCACATTGGCGGTCACATCGCGATAGGTATGTTCAAAATCATGGCTGACTCCAAAACGACCGGTCAAGCCGACCTGGGTGGTGAGGTTATACACGCCATTGATCGCGCCTTCCGTGCGCAGACTGGGCGTGCTGATACTGTTGACTTGTAGTGCTTGTAGCGGGTCAACGATGTTGGCCTCGGTGATGGCATCAACTTTGGAATGACTGTAGGCAACGTCAATCTCAGGCGTGATCGCGTATTTAGGCTGCTGGATGGCCACGTATTGCACGCGCAAATCGCCTTGGTAAACATTCGAGCCCACGCCGGAGAAAGAAGAGGTACCGGAGAAAGTGGAGCGGGTGCCATGGGTGCTATAGCCGCCGTAAGTGAAACTGGCCGTGCCGAGCAACCGGTGGCTGTCCAGCGGATCCACGGTGCCAAACACCCCTCCGACAAACCCAGTGTCGCTGGTATTGAGGTAGGTGGACTTGACCGTGCCCGTATCGAAGCCCGCAAACAAACCCAAGCTTACTTTCGAGGCCACCTGGGTGCGGAAACCCAATAAGCCGCCATTGCTGCCCAATTTGTAGTCGGCCTGATTTTGGGAGCTATCGGTGGCGGCGTTGTAATAATTATAACCGGCAAAGACCTCATACTTGCCAAAGTTGGCCACCGGATCCAGCGTCAGTGCCGTGTCGAGATACGAACGCGCCGACCGCAAGGCATAATCAGCCAAGCCTGCATAGGCTTCGGGGGACGCTTGGTTAAACACTTGCGTCGTTGCCGCCGGATTCGTCAGCAACTGCTGGATCAGATCGCCACCGTCTAACTGCACCGAGCCGGTATCCGAGGCGAGGACCGTTTGATTAATCATGGCCAATTGGTTCGCCGTCGCCGTCGGGAAAGCGCTGTCGATGTTGGCCGATACTCCTACGGGTATGTTAGTGCCAAGAATATGCCCAGAGCTTAAATCAACTGCGACCAAATTGCCGAATGGATTGATGATCGACCCGAAATGACCACTGATATTGCCGGGCGAAGTGGTGATGAATTGAAATGATTGGCCTGCAGCCACATTAGTAAAGGTATTACCAACCGTGGTGTTTTCTTGTATCACCAGCGTGGTGCCAACCGGATTGATCGTCACCAGACCGTTGATGATATAATTATCGTTGCCGTTGGGATTCACACCCGGTCCACCGGTTCCATATATTTGCACATTCATGTTACCGGAAGAGAGGTTTACTGGGCCATTGATGGTAAGGTTGCTGGGGTCACTGGCCGCCAGGGTGCCACCCGAAACCGTGACATTGCCAGTGACCGTGCCGTTGCCACCCAAAGTGCCGCCTGAGGATACGATAATATTACCGCTCGTGACCGTGCCATTGACGTTCAGGTTACCGGAAGTGATGTTCGTCGTATTGCCAAAGCTGGTGTTGCCGTTAACATTAACCGTACTGTTGTTGGTGATATTGGCGCCGCTGCTCGCAGTGCTACTTGTGCTATTCAGAGTCAGCGTGCCACCGGTGTTGCCGGAACCGCCCACAGTGCCGGTAAAGTTGCCGCCGTTGAGCACATTGAGGGTGAAATTATTGGAGATTACCATACCTGAGCCATTCAACTGCGAAATGGTGTTATTGCCACCGTTGAGCACGATATTGGCCCCGAGAGCGATGTCCAACACGGCCGCGGAGCTCGTCAAGTTGCCCTGCTGCACATTCATATTGCCCGTCAAAATATTGATGTTGGCGCTCAAGATAGTGGCGTTGATGGTCACATTCCCGTTGCTGACGATATTGCCGAGCCCAAGGGTTTGATTGACCACGGCACCGTCGTTCAGGTTAAAGGTGTTGGCGGTGAGAATGCTGGTGCCGGTGGTGAGACCATTGCTGTTAAGCGTGCCAATGGAGATATTCTTGTTGATGGATAGCTGCGCTCCAGAAGAAACGTTCACCGTGTTATTGGTGGACAAGGCTCCATTAATTACCAAGGTGCCGGCCGACACCGTCGTGGCGCCCGTATAGGTGTTGTTGCTGCCATTCAAATAAACCGTGGTGTTGCTGTTGGTCTTGTTTAACGGGCCGGTGCCGCCGAGCTGGGCATTGACGTTGCCGCTGATAACCTGGAAACCCACATTGCTCGACAGCGTGGAGGTGCCGGTGCCATTGATGAGGCCACAGACCAACGTTACATTCGCCGCTGACGAAGTATTATTCGCGCCGAGGTCGAATTCCGCAGTGGTGCCATTGACCGTCAGATTGCTCAAGCCGGAAAGCTGGCCCGTGGAGTTCAAGGTCAATGTGCCGGCAAAGACACTGGTGTCGCCGGTATAGGTGTTGTTGCCATTCAGGTACACCGTGCCACCAGTGGTTTTGTTCAACGGCCCGGTGCCACCGAGCGCCGCGTTGACGGTGCCATTCATCACTTGGAAGCCCACATTGCTTGACAAGGTGGAAGTGCCAGTGCCGTTAATCAGGCCATTAACCAAGGTCACATTAGCCGCCGGAGAAGTGTTATTCGCACCGAGATCAAAGATGGCGGTGGTGCCGTTTACCGTGAGGTTGCTCGAGCTGGATAGCTGGCCGGTGGAATTCAGCGTCAGTGTGCCGGCAAAAACATTGGTGTCACCGGTATAGGTATTGTTGCCATTAAGGTATACCGTGCCGCCGGTGGTTTTATTCAACGGCCCAGTGCCGCCGAGCATCGCATTGACGGTGCCGTTCATCACTTGGAAACCTATGTTGCTCGAAAGCGTCGAATTGCCGGTGCCATTAATTGTGCCGTTCACAAGCGTGACATTCGCCACCAAATCACTGTGATTCGCGCCAAGGTCCAACTGGGCGAAGTTGCCACTGCCATCAATGGTCAGATTGCTGGTGTCTGCGATAAAACCGGTGGCGCTTTCAGCCAGGGTGCCGGCCAAGATGGTCGTGTTGCCGGTGTAAGTGTTGTTGCCGGAAAGAGTAGCCAAACCACTGGTTGACTTGATCAAGGGAACATTGTTGCCGGCGAGGATGGCCGTCACGGTGCCATTCATCAACTCAAAGCCACTCGTGGTGTTAGAACTCGTCAACGCGGAAGTGCCCGTGCCGGTGATGTTGCCGTTACCGGAAAGAATTACTTCGCCTACGGTGTCGCTGTGGTTGCCCCCGAGGTCAAAGGTTGAATTAGGCCCGATGACAATCAGCACGCTGTTATCATTAATGTAACCGGTCGAATTTTCCGTGAGCGTGCCGGCGGTTATCGTCGTATTGCCGCTATAGGTGTTATTACTATTGAGGTAAACAGTGCCGTTGGTCGTCTTGTTCAGCCCCACATTGCCGCCCAGAATCGCGTTCACTGTACCGTTTTGCACTTGATAGCCAATCGTGCTGGTGAGGGTGGCGGTGCCCGTTCCGTTGATAAATCCATTAATCAGCGTCACATTCGCCACCGTGTCACTGTGGTTGGCCCCGAGATCGAAGTACGCCGTAGTGCCATTTACCGTCAGGTTGCTGGTGTCCGCGATGAAGCCGGTCGAATTTTCGGTCAGCGTGCCTGCGTAGACGTTCGTGTCGCCGGTGTAGGTGTTGTTGCTGTTGAGGAAAACGGTTCCATTACTATTCGTTTTATTTAACGGGATGCCGACGCCGCCCAAGATGGCATTAACCGTGCCGTTTTGGACCTGGTAGCCGATTGTGCTGGTAAGCGTGGAATTGCCCGTGCCATTGATGAAGCCGTTGAGCAAAGTGACATTCGCCACCGTATCACTGTGGTTAGCGCCGAGGTCAAAGTAGGCCGTGGTGCCGTTCACCGTCAGGTTGCTCGTGTCGGCAATAAAGCCGGTGGAATTTTCGGTCAGCGTGCCTGCATAGACGTTCGTGTCGCCCGTGTAGGTGTTGTTGCCGTTGAGGAAAACCGTTCCATTAGTATTCGTTTTGTTCAACGGGATGCCGGCACCGCCCAGGATGGCGTTGACCGTGCCGTTTTGCACTTGGTAACCTACCGTGCTCGTAAGGGTGGAATTGCCCGTACCATTGATGACGCCGCTGACCAGCGTTACATTCGCCACCGTGTCGCTGTGGTTGCTGCCAAGATCAAAGTTGGCTGAGATGCCCGTGGTGGCATTGATGGTCAGGTTGCTCGTATCGGCGATGAATCCGGTGGACGTTTCACTTAAAGTGCCTGCATAAACGCTGGTGTCTCCGGTGTAGGTGTTGCTGTTGTTCAAAATTACCGTTCCGTTCGTCGTCTTGTTCAAGGGGATGCCAGCGCCGCCGAGTATCGCGTTCGCCGTGCCATTCATGACCTGGAAGCCAACCGTGCTGGTCAGCGTGGACGTGCCGGTGCCATTGATGTAGCCATTGACCAGTGTGACATTCGCCACCGTGTCGCTATGGTTGGCTCCGAGGTCGAACGTGGCCAGTGAAGTGGAGACCGTGTCAGGGGTAACTAACGAAACTGTAGCGCCAGAAACAATCGCCGGAACCGCCGTGCCGTTGATCGTTAGGTTACTGTTGTCAGAAAGATACCCGGTGGAGTTTTCTGTCAACGTGCCAGCCAAAATGGTAGTGTTACCCGTGTAAGTGTTGTTGCCGTTTAAATACACCGTGCCACTGGTCGTTTTGTTCAGCCCGGCAGTGCCGCCGAGGATCGCATTGACCGTGCCGTTATGCACTTGGAAACCAACACTGCTGGAAAGAGTGGAATTACCCGTGCCATTGATGAAACCGTTGACGAGGGTCACATTCGCCGCTGGTGAAGAATTGTTCGCGCCCAGATCAAAATAAGCGGCCGTGCCGTTAATGGTTAAATTGCTGGCGTTGGAAAGTTGGCCCGTGGAGTTTAACGTCAACGTGCCCGCAAAGACATTGGTATTACCGGAGTAGGTATTGATGTTATCGAGATAAACGATGTCCGACGTGGTCTTATTTAAGCCACCATTGCCACCGAGTATCGCCGTCACGGTGCCATTTAAGACTTGGAAACCGACATTGCTCGACAGTGTGGAATTGCCGGTGCCGGAAATGAGACCGCCGTTCTCCAAAGTAACATTCGCCACCTGGTCGCTATGATTGCCGCCGAGGTCAAACTGCGCCGTCGAACCGTTGACCGTCAGATTGCTCGAATCAGAAATATAGCCTGTGGAGCTTTCGGCTAGAGTGCCGGCAGTAATGACCGTGTCTCCGGTGTAGGTATTATTACCCGAAAGGGTCACGAGACTGGTCGTGGTTTTTTGCAATCCCACGGTGCCGGCGAGAATGGCGGTGACGGTGCCGTTTTCCAGTTGATAATCGGTGGTACTCGTAATCGAAGAGGTGCCTGTGCCCGTAATACTGGCGCCATTGGAGAGCGTCACCGCAGCAAAAGTTTGGTTCGTGTGGTTGGCTCCGAGGTCAAACGTGGTATTCGAACCATCAACAGTTATAGTGCTGGTGCTGGCCAACGTACCATTTGGACTCAATTGCAGCGTGCCGTTCAAAACGGTTGTGCTACCCGTGTAGGTATTCGTTCCGTTCAGAATGAGGATGCCGTCGTGCGTGGCGTCGTTGACCACCAGGCTGCCGTCGGAAATGTTACCATCAATCTGCGCGGGGTCGGTAAACTGGCCGTTGTCGGTCACCAAAATCGTGTCGGCTTGCCCACCCAGATCGATATTATTTTCAAAAAATACGGTGCTGTTGTCTGAATTGTAAGCGCCAAAAAGCAAGGAACTGCCAAAGGGCACAAAGTTATTCGATCCCCATTGTTCGGTCTGTTGAAAACCATTACCCAAGGTAACGGTAAGATTGCCCCCTAGGGCGGCAAAGCCACCCGATCCGGTCCAATCGACATCTGTATTGCGTGTACCAACATAACGAATAAAGGAACCGTTAGATTCCAGAGTGCCTCCGTTAAAATTGATATGACTGCCAAAATAGATGCCTTGGGTGTCTTGGGCTTCCAGAACGCCACCCTTAAGAAAAGTTGTCCCCGAGTAAAGGTTGTTGCCCCCAAAGACCACCAAACCGCTGGCAATGGTAATATTTGCGCCCGAACCCGGCGGAATGGAGGTTGTGCCACCAGCCGAGAGGATCGAAGGCAGGCTGTCATCGGCAATGGACATGCCGTAAGGGTTGCCGTCAAAGGTGATGGTGTTGCCCAAGCCCGGGTCCAGCACGACGTTCGAACCCGTCATCATGAATAAATCGGTACCCACAGAAATACCGGCAGCCCCTGGCAAAACACCTGCACTGGCGGCTTCCCCTTGGCCGCCAATCAATGCGTTTCCGTCAAAAGTAATGTTGCCATGAAGAATTAGCGTTGAGCCGGCCTGCACAAAAATAGCCCCGCCCATCGCATCGCCGCCAGCGCCGCTACCTACAAATCCGCCTTGACCCGATCCGTTTGCGCCACTGCCACCACCGAAACCGCCCGTTCCACCGGGACTTTGACCGCCAACTGCCGCACCCGTGCCAGCATTGCCTGCTGCACCACCGCCAGCACCGAAGCCACCGTTACCCCCGTTACCAGCATTGCCTCCGTTGCCGTCGAGGGTAATGCCCACCCCGGCAGACGCACCGCCATTGCCACCATTGCCACCGGCCCCACCGCCATAATAGGGGGCGCCATTACCACCAGCGCCGGCTTGGGCTCCGTCTCCACCATTACCAACAATGCCTGCAATTTCTTGGGCCGTCCAAGTCGCCAGTTCCGTGACAGAAGTATCTAGTTCTTCATTGGCTTTGGCGAGTTCTTCGGTCGCCGTATCCACTTGTTCTTGGGCGGTAGTGACTTTTTCATCGGCCGTGGCCGCCTTGGTGTCTTCCGTGACTGCTTCCGCGTCTTCATCGGCTGCTTCTATGTCTGCTGCGACAGATACGACTGTCTCCCCCGCTATCAAGCCAGGATCTTCGGTGACCACAGGGCCGGGAATGCCACCACCGATGCCTTCCGCTGGAATCGCGGCAGCGATGTCCAACGCATCAAATCCGGCCGCTTCTACATCTCCATCCGCCGCCTTGGTATCTTCTTCTGCTGCCAGCGCATCTTCTTCTCCAGCGGCCGCCGTGGCATCTGCCAAATTTTTACTAGCGGTGGCCAGTTTAGTTGTATCGTCACTGACAACGTAAGTGTTATAGGCGATGGTGGCCAAAAGGAGTGGGTTGATATTCAAAGCGGCGCTGCCGTTACTGCCATTACCACCTTTGCCACCAAAGCCGTTGCTCGGGGGTTCGCTTACCTGGGTGAAGGTTTGACCGCTATAATCGGTAAAGGTGACGCTGGATCCCGAGGATAATCCCGGACCGCCATCGGTACCAGGTTTGCCACCAACACCGTCTCCATCGATAAAGGACAAGAGGGTAACTTCCAACTGATTACCATCTTGACCATTATAGCCATTAGCCGGGGACAGCAAATTCTGGATGTTATTCATCGCCCCACCCGATGAGCCAATGCCACCCCTTCCGCCCTGTGCAAAATTGCGGATGAAATTTACATTATTGAGCGTGACGGTTGAATTATTGCCGATAAAAAGTGCACCGCCCATGCCCGCACCACCACCGCTGCCATCACCGCCGACGGTATTAAAATTTGTTAGAGTCGTATTGCTGATATTCAACGTGCCACCAAGGACCAGGTAGCCTGACCTGCCGCCGCCATTAATCGTACCGCCCGCTTGGTCAATGTTCACGGTGCCACCTTGTTGCACTGGGATTTGTGCCTGTGCCATGACCGGGAACAGCAGAAGCGCACCGAGCAGAAGCTTGCTCACCAAGTTGTTAAGGCCGTCAAAAATGCGAAAGGAATTGGATTGGTTCATAATTAAAGAGAGCAGTTAAGCCGGGTGTGTAAAAGTAAGCGAAGTAAACCCCCCGGAATGATGCAGCTAGAATACCCATCTTCAATAGAAATATCGCCATAGTTATTCACATATAAGAGCCTTGTTATGTTAACGTTATTTCGATCATCATTAACGCTAATTAGCATAGCGTTTTACCTCGTAAACAAACCTGCCTGCCCACTATTAGCTGAAAAAGTTATTCACAGAGTTATTCACGGCCTTCCTAGGTCAAAATGCGGGTATTTCAACCGGCAATCCCCCGTTTTCTTGAATTTGGCTAATAGGGAGCAATTATTTTTGAGATTTTGCAAGTCACCTATTCAAGCCCCCCGAGGCATCAAATTAGACCTTATTGCAGACTCGTCGGTATAAACTTTCGTAGAGTGGGACGATTGCCGCTGCAGAAAATTTATCATGGGCTCGGGTTTGGGCGGCCCGACCCAACTCAACTCGGCGGGCGGGATTTTGTATTAGCGATTCCACCGCCAGGGCCAGCGCATTGGCATCGCCAAAGGGAACGAGAAGTCCGGTTTCACCCGAAATTGTCACCTCGGGAATGCCACCGACCGCAGTGGCGACACTGGGGCAGCCAAAACACATTGCTTCCAAAATGCTCAGACAAAAACTTTCGGTCTCGGAAGTGAAGAAACCCAAGTCGGCGGCTTGTAAATAGTCTTCGATGTCCGTGACGCGTTCGCGTACGATGACTCGTTCGTTTAAACTCAGCCGCGCAACTTCACTTTGGAATGGCGCAAAATCAGCCCCGGCCATGATGACGAGTTTGAAGGATTCACGTGGGCGAATGCGCGAGACTGCTTCAAGCAGGAGATCAATGCGCTTGAGTGGCCGCAGGTTCGAAGCGTGCAAAATCATCGCCTCGTTTTTAAGACCCAGTTCACGACGGACTTCTTCGCGAGAGCGTTTCGGGGTCTTGGGCTCGAAAAAATTATGGATGACCTCGATGGGACGTTCGACGCCGAGTAATCGACGGGTTTCCTTTTCCAAGAATGAAGAAACCGTGGTGATGGCGTCCGAACATTCCAACGCGTGACGGATGGCCGGGCCGTAGCCGGCGTCGCGCCCAAGCAGCGTGGTATCCGTGCCGTGGAGTGTCGTCACCACGCGGGGTTTTTGCTCGGGAGGCAGCATGTCGCGCGCAAGAATTGCCGCGGTGGCATGCGGCACGGCGTAGTGGACATGCAGAACGTCCAGTCCGTGGTCGCGGCTGACTTCAGCCATCTTTACTGACAATGGCAGCGTATAGTCGGGGTACTTAAACAACCCGTAGTCGTTGATCACGACCGGATGAAATTGCAGCCGGGGCCGATCTTTGGGAATGCGAAACGGCCGCTCGTAACTGATGAAATGAATCTCATGTCCCCGCGCCGCCAATTCCTCCCCCAACGCCGACGCCAGCACCCCGCTCCCGCCGACTGACGGGTAGCAGGTAATGCCGATTTTGAGAGGGCGGGAAGCAGACATAAACAACTTCGTGTTCTAATCCACCAACGCGAGTGAATTAAGAACTAACGGCTCATTTGGAAACAGCGACTGCGCATAATCCACCCCCACCCTCATGCCGACCACTTTGGCGCGGGCGAGTTGGAATTCCACATAGTTGCGGGTTTTCATTTGCGAGGCATGAGCCTCCATCGCGGCTGTCCAGCTCTTCAAAATTTCCAGTGGAGAAATGTCGATCAAAATTGGCAGCGTACCTGGCGGTTCGGCATCGGGCGTGACAGCGTAGAAAAACAAATTGGTGATTTTATGCGAATGGTGTTTCTTCAATTCCTTCAGGCCGCCGTAACGCGCCAGGCGGGTGGCGTCGCGCACGAGCTGGCCCAGCCGCCAATGGTCGGGGTGCTGGTTCTTTTCCACTGTCGGAGCGAGGACAATGCCTGGGCGCAAGCGCCGGATGATGGCCGCGATTTTTAGTGCATGCGCAGCGCGGATCTCGAGGTGCGCGTCACCATCGAGTTCCAGGAATTCGAGCGTCGCTCCTAAAATTTTTGCGGCTTTTTC